>JACCDG010245439.1_pt1 | contig 48392 bp, 58 predicted proteins | sample 7442471 | NCBI WGS metagenome assembly JACCDG01 (sample SAMN15323444, study PRJNA562643) | freshwater metagenome | isolation source: river surface water | place: USA:Blue River Watershed | collected 2017-08-17
GATATTGAATGCCCGCGCTGCCGTGGCGAAGGCTGGCTTCTCCAGCGCGCCCCTCGGCTTGGGCCGGGCTTGTATGAAGTGACTTGCGAGCACTGCAATGGCCACGGTGCCGTCGCTGTTGATGCAGTACGACTCTGGTTGAATAGGATGTAACGATTAGTAAGAGTAAATTTCTCAAGCATATCCCGTGCAAGGCCTGTGGTTCCAGTGACGCTAACTCACTGTACGACGACGGCCACGAGTACTGCATGGTCTGTAAGAATTACATAGAGGGTGACGTCAACACCCCACCGAGAGAGGTACCTAAGATCAGTAAGCTTACTCCCGTTCCGAATACATTCGGCCCGCTGAAGGATCGACGAATCAGTGCAGAGACGGCCACGAAGTACGGGGTATTCGCAAACGACGAACGACACATCTACCCGTACTACGACCGAGACAACCATCACCTAGCGAATAAGGTTCGCATCATCGCCGACAAATCCTTCTTCGCGGAGGGAGACATCAAGTCGGCTGGGCTCTTCGGTCAACAACTCTTCCCCCCTGCTAGCGCCAAAGCGATTACACTCTTCGAAGGTGAGTGCGATGCGATGGCGGGCTTCGAGATGAATGGTTCTCGATACCCGTGCGTCTCCGTCAAGAACGGTGCCAGTGGTGCCACGATGGACGTCGCCACACAATTCGAGTATCTCAACAGCTTCGAGACCATCGTCATCTGTTTCGACAAAGACGAAGGTAAGCTCGTAGGGGAATCTATCATCTACCCCGGACAGGAGGCCGCCAAACAGGTAGCCGAGATGTTCCCGATCGGTAAGGTCCGCGTACTGACCCTCAAGGACGGTAAGGACGCCAACGACTACCTGAAACGGGGAAAGGCTCGGGAATTCCTCGACGAGTGGTGGAAGGCCCCCGTGTTCACCCCCAGTGGGGTCAAGCTGGGCCGGGAGATGTGGGACGAAATCCGTGAGCCGAAGAACTTTGAGACGGTATCCTATCCGTTCGAGGGGGTCGACAAGTACACCTACGGCATCCGTCTCTCTGAGTTTGTCGTAATCAACGCCGAAACTGGCGTGGGTAAGACTTCGTTCATCAAAGAAATCGAACATCACATTCTCAAGAACACCGAGCGTGGGATCGGCTTCATGCACTTCGAGGAGTCGAACGGAGATACCGCTCTCGGATTGATGTCGATCGAAGCGAACAAGCCTCTACACCTCCCTGATATCAGAAAGGAAGTTACAACCGATGAACTTCGAGGATATTTTGACTCTACTATCAATAATGACCGCTGTGTCATCTGGGATCATTTTGGTTCTAATTCTATCCACGAAGTCCTCTCCAAGGTGCGCCACATGCACAACCTCGGAGCCAAGTACATCATCGTGGATCACATTAGCATCATCGTATCAGATCAATCAGGTGACGAACGGAAACAACTCGATGAAATTTCCACTAAACTCAAGACTCTCTGCATGGAACTCAACATCGCCGTCATCGCGGTCATCCATCAGAATCGACAGGGTCAGATTCGGGGCACTGCCGGAGTTGAGCAACTGGCAAATATCGTCATCAAGCTTAACCGTAACAAGGAAGACCCCGACGAGTGGCGTCGTAACGTCACCAAGGTGACTATCCAGAAGAACCGGTTCAGTGGTATGACGGGGCCGTGTAGTTATCTGTGGTACAATCCGATGACGGGTCGTCTCAGTGAATTGACGAGAGAAGAGGTCGCTCGGTTCGAGGCCGGGGATTCACTTGTGAAGGAGGAAGTGTGGTAAAAACTTGGGTTATATCGGACCTACACCTAGGTCATGAGAATGTCTGCACAAAGTTCAAGAGAGAGGATGGAACACCTCTTCGCCCTTTTTCAAGTGCCGATGAGATGGATCAAGCTCTGATCTCTAATTGGAACGCAGTTGTATCTCCCCCGGACCGGGTTTACGTTCTTGGAGATGTTGTAATGCGAAAGCAACATCTGTATAAATTTGACCAGATGGCTGGACGTAAAGTCTTAGTGAAGGGTAATCATGATATTTTCGAGGCTAAGGAATACCTCAAATATTTTGATGATCTCCGATCCTACGTTGTAAAGAGAACCAAAGAAGGTGGTAAACTGATCCTGAGTCATATACCTATTCATCCTGAGTCTCTCGGAAGATTCGGTCTCAATATTCACGGGCATCTTCATGCGAATAATCTTGATGATCCCCGATACGTGAACGTGTCTGTGGAACAAACAAACTACTTCCCTATTGAACTTGAGGAGGCTGTTAGACGTGGTCGTATCTAAGGAATACACAGAAGGTTGGGAGGCGTCGAAGCGTGGCGTCCCCCTCAACCGTAACCCGTACCTAGAGGGTCTCCGGGTACCCGATCCCGAGGATCAAGAACTGACGATGGCGAACAAGAGGTACGACGACTGGCGTGCCGGATGGAAGGATAAGTTTCATGGTGAATAAAAGCGTTGCAGTGTTCATTGTATCTTCCTAAAGACTTCACAAACTACATCTACGTAGACATCGAGACGGACGACATCAACGCTACGCGCATCTGGTGTGCCGTCTTCATCATCATCGCAACTGGTCAGGTCGTCAAATGTGTCGGCCACCAAGAAATCAAGAGGTTTATCGATGAAGCACCGAAGGAATCCCGTTGGGTTGGTCACAACGCCATCTCGTTCGACGTCCCCCAACTTAACCGTCTTCTGGGTTGCAGCATGAGTCTCAGCAGGGTTGTTGACACTCTTGTTCTGTCCTATCTTTTCAACCCCAAGCTACCTGGAGGCCATTCGCTAGAGGCCTACGGGGATCGCCTGAAACACCCCAAGCTGCACGTTGACATCGGCTTCGATAAGTTCACACCCGAGCTTCTCGAACGCTGTGTCGGCGACTGCTTGCTCGGTGTCAAGGTCTTCAAGGCCCTAGTCGATAAAATGACGCGCATCGGGTACAGTGAGAAATCGTGCGCCCTCGAACATAGGATTCGATCCATTGTCGACCGACAACAAGAATACGGATGGTTCTTTGATACTGTCGCAGCTAAGGACTTGTACGAGAGACTTAGGCGGAGTGAGGAACAACTTGGGGTTTCTATTAAGGAACTATTCGGACGAACTCTCAAGTCACAAGGGACCTACACTTACCGAACTCGAGCAGATGGTAGCCCATACGCGAGCTATGAACGCCATCTTGACACATACGATAAGCTCACTCATCGGTCCGACGGAACCTACGAAGTCTTTTCGTATGAAGACTTCAACATCGGATCACCAGTTCAGCGTCTCGCGCGCCTGGAAGGACTTGGGTATCGACCCGTAAAGTTGACGAAGGGGGGTAACCCTAGCGTCGATGAAGAGAGCCTCGTTGAGTTCGCCAACTCTTCGGGGATCAAGGAAGTACAAGCTATCGCCGACTGGCTCGTCATTAATGGGCGGGCCAACATGATCAACACGTGGCTCAACAACGTAGGACCCGACTCCCGTATCCACGGGCGGGTGTTTACTTGCGGGGCCGGTAGTCGAAGGATGACACACAGTGCCCCTAACACAGCGAACATTCCGGGTAACGGAGCAAAGTACGGGGAGGAGTGTCGAAGCCTCTGGACTGTGGCCGACAGAGATAGACAATGCATTGTGGGACATGATGCAAAAGCTGCTCAAATGCGAATGTTCGGTCACTATCTCAACGATCCCGCAACGGCGAGACTGTACATTGAAGGTGATCCGCACCAGCACAACGCCGATGCAGTTGGAATTGAGCGACGACTGGTAAAGAACGTCTTCTATGCGATGATCTTCGGGGCGTACGACCCCAAGCTAGCCTCTACGGCGGGCTTCACGAGCAATCTGAAGGCCGAGGGTGCGCGTATCCGGGAGGCTCTCTACAAGACCACCCCAGGGCTTGAGAGGCTCACCAAGGAGATCGGGTATGAGTTCAAGGCCCAACACGGGCGACTCAAGTGTATCGACGGTGGATACGTCTTGTGCCCGAATGAGTCGGCTGCCCTGAACTACAAGATTCAGTCGGCTGAGGCTTGTCTGATGAAACAGGCGACGATCTTTATCGACGAACGAGCTCAACATCTCGATCACCATAAGATCGGTGACATCCACGACGAGGGACAAGACGAGTGTGTAAAGGAGGATGCAGAAGAACTGGGTAAGATCAAAGTACAAGCGATCCGGGATGCCGGAGAGGAACTGAGGTTTACAGTACCGATGGATGGAGATTACAAGATCGGCTCCGATTGGTCGATGACTCATTAGTGTTGACATCACTAAGAATCTGTGGTATAATATCTTGTAGACTGGAGAACTCTAGATGCAGGATAACTTTTATACAGGTGCCGCTACAGAAGCATTCGTAGCTTCTTACTTTCTTGAGCAACGATATGCCGTGTACTGGCCAGCGCTAACACAAAGTCGGTGTGATTTCGTCATAGAAAAGGATGGTGTCTTTCAGAAAGTCCAGATCAAAAAAGCTACTTGGTCTAAGACTGGAAAGTACCGGTACCTTCAATGTCGACTTATGAATCGAAATATCCACTCAAAATGGTATGCAGTGGGAGACTATGATCTGATTGTTTTTGTAGATGATGATAAGAGAATGTGGATTGCAAAATTCGAAGAGGTCAATCACCTTGTTTCTGTCGCTCTTGATGGATCAAAAGAAGGGTATGTTCCTAAAACTGCTGGGTACGATCCACGTGAATGGAGGGTCCTGTAATGATGAAGTTTCAACTCATTGATGGGGGCCTTTCTTCCGCCCCACAAGAGGATTATAACACGACTTCGCAATTCTGTCAAGAACTAAATTTGACTGACGAAGAAGAGGACCTTCTCGACGAAGAGTTCAATCGTATCTTCGGTGACGAATACGAAGAAATTTACTTGGAAGACGTATTTTCTAGTTGACAATACCACTAGATGTGGTACAATAATAATACAGCCTCAGACAAGAGGTTGAGCAAAAGGAACAGTAATACATGCCGATGATGCAAGGTAAGGCCATGTGGGCCAAGATCGTGGGTGCTCCCGTTAAGGCGTACACCCCCGGTGAATTCGAATGGACTGTCGACATCGAGATCGACGAAGCGACTCAAGAACGCCTGAAGGCTGACGGTGCTGGATTCTACATCAAGTACAAGGAGGGTCGTGCCCCCTACGTTCAGTTCAAGCGTAAGTCCATCAAGCGTGATGGGACTCCTTCTAAGCCGTTCATTATCAAGGACCGTCACCGTAATGACTGGGACCAGAAAGTCCTTATCGGTAACGGCTCGATCCTGAACGTCCTCTACGAGTACAACGACGTGGAGATGGGGAAGGATAAGCGTAAGAAGCCGAGCGCTATCAAGATTCAGGTGTGGGAACACGTTCCGTACGAAGGCAAGGATGACTTCCCGGCTGCGGACGATGAGGACTGGTCTACCGAGGCTGCCTAAGTAGACCGGCTAGTGGAGCGGGATTATACCCTTGGGGCCCGCAAGGATCAGAGAGAGGTTGGGCTCTGGACCCCATTTTAAGGAGTACTGATGAAGTACCAAGTACAATTCAAACAGAAATTTGTAGCGACTCAAGTTGCTCAGGCCGTCGTTGAAGTTGACGATCCGGCCGACATCCCCGGACAAATAGACGCTCGTGAATTTCTGAAATACCTCGTTGTCGGCAATCCTGAAGTTGAAGTCACATACCTTCCGGATGAGCCGATCGTAATTAAGGTCCTTAATGAAGAAGATTGATACACTAGTCTCTGATGTCGAAACTCTTTTGGAGAAGGGTCATATCTGCGACCCTGTGGCTGTGGATCGCCTGGGTCGAGAGTTGGGTAGTCTTGTGGCTCGCCGTCTGGCTGACACTCTTGTCCGTGAGAAGCGAACTGCTCTTCGCATGTCTAATGTGGGTAAACCTGCTCGTCAACTTTGGTACGATACTCATGGTGATCACGACACAGAAGAGCTCAACGCTTCGACGCTTCTCAAGTTTCTTTACGGGGATATCCTTGAGCACCTACTTCTTTTTCTTGCACGTGAAGCAGGTCATACTGTTGAATCTGAGCAAGCTGAGGTCAAGGTAAATGGTGTCGTTGGACATATCGATGCCGTCATCGATGGTGTTGTCGTTGACGTTAAATCAGCAAACTCCAATTCGTATCGAATGTTCGAAGGTAAGCTTGACAGTTCCGATCCTTTCTCTTACATCGAGCAACTCTCCGGATACTCCCGGGGGCTTGACGATATCCCTGGAGCCTTCTGGGTCGTCAACAAGGAACTCGGCCACCAAAAACTAATCGAAGTCCCCGTTGAAGATATGCAAGCGATCAACATCGACGAGCGTATCGAGTACCTCAAAGCCGCTCTGGCAAATAAGGATGAAATCCCAGAGCGTTGTTACGACCCCGTACCGGAGGGTAAGTCCGGTAATATGGTTCTCCCCGTGGGTTGCTCTTACTGCTCCCACAAGGCGCACTGCTGGTCAGATGCGAATGGCGGCATCGGGCTGAGAACCTTCATCTACAGTAAAGGTCCCGTTCACTTTACGACTGTCGCCAAGGAACCGAACGGCCCCCCTGAAGTAACCTTCTAGAAAAAGAAAGACCTCGATGTCTCAACAATCCTTCTCCTTCGCCAACGACGAACCCGTGGATACCATTCCCCCGGAACGTGACTACCTGATCGTCTTTAGCGACGGCTCTCAGATCAATGCTCACGGGTATCTGATGGTCAACAGTACGATGACGATGGTCGGTACTGGTCCCCTCAGCCAAGGGCGTATTACAGCCAGTATCCCGAATGGCTCCCTCAAGTACGTCACTGAGGTAGCCCCCATTAGTCAGTTGAATGGCTAACTACAAATCGGGATTTGAACGGACGATAGCAGTTCAACTCACTCAAGCTAAAGTCAAGTTTGAGTACGAGCCTGTTAAGTTCAAATACACGACCGACCACGAGTACACCCCTGACTTCCTGTTGCCCAATGGGATTTACATCGAAGTTAAGGGGTTGCTCCGTCGAGAAGACCGAGCGAAAATGATCGCTGTCAAGAAACAGCATCCGCTACTCGATGTTCGGTTCGTCTTCATGAACGCCTACGGTAAGATCGAAGGCGGCAAACTTCGTAACTTTGAATGGGCCGAGCGCGCTGGATTTAAGTGGGCTGGAGGCCGTATCCCGGAAGAATGGTTTAGTGAATAGTGTCAGTACATCTTGTTATCCCCGATAGCCACGCCCACCCCGAATTCAGCAACGAGCGGTACGACTGGTTGGGTCGTCTTATCATTGACCTGCGCCCTGACGTTGTTGTCGACATCGGAGATTGGGCGGATATGCCTTCTCTTTGTTCTTATGATCGTGGTAAGAAATCTTTTGAAGGCCGTCGATATCATCGCGACATCGCAACAGCAGTCGAAGCCCAAGATCGAATGTTCTCGATCATCAGACGACAAAAGAAAAAGCTCCCCCGATTTGTCAGGACCCTAGGGAACCATGAAGAACGAATCAACCGAGCCGTCAACCTCGACCCGATCCTCGAGGGGACTGTCGGCATCAAGGACCTTCAGAGCCGTGAGTACGGTTGGGAAGAATATCCTTTCCTTGAGCAAGTTACTATTGACGGGGTTACTTACAGTCACTATTTTGTTACTGGTGTTTCCGGTCGACCTATTGGTGGGGAGCATCCGGCTCATAGCCTCATCACTAAGAAATTTCGCTCATGCACTCAAGGTCACGTTCATACTTTTGACCATACAGTCCGAGCTTCCGTTGACGGTCGGAAGATTCATGGCTGCGTGGTGGGCGTATATCAGGATTACCACGCTGACTACGCCGGACAGGCTAACGAGATTTGGAATCCCGGAGTAGTGATCAAGCGTGGTGTAGAGAACGGAGAATACGACATTGAATGGATTTCACTGAAGAGGCTTAAGGAAGCATATGGATGAAGATGAATTTCTCATCGAAGTCTCTGAACGATTTGATGTCTACGACTTGGTGGAAATCTTGGGACTTACCTCCACTGAGATATGTGAATCGTTCCGTGAGCTTATACTCTCCAAAGGATATGACATCTTTGAAAGCTTCAGATAGACAAGTCGGTGGTAATCATTACGTGGATATGCGGATCAGTCCTGTTGAATTTATCTATGCGAATGACATCCCCTTCCTGGAGGGGTGCATCATCAAACGGGTCTGCCGACACCGTAGTAAGAACGGCCGCGAGGACATCGAGAAGGCCATCCACGAACTCCAGTTGATCTTGGAATATGAGTATGAACCCCAAGAAAGCGCCTCCGAAAAAAGTCCGGGAACTCCGCCGCCGGAACCACATCGCGAAGGACCTGAGAAATCCGTTGTATCGCCAGCGCGTTATTCCTGGCAGACGTATTGAGGACGAAGACGAGCGGCGATACCGTAGGTACAAAGAGTATGAGGAAGAGTAATTGAACGAGAAAATTTACTACGTCTATTGTCATACCGATCCTGTAGATGGGGAGATTGTCTACTATGGGCATGGGTGTCGAGAAAGAGCGTGGGTATGCCGTCCAAAACCGAGAATGGAAAAGGGTGGGGGAGGTCATCGGGCTCATGATCACGCACAATGGTGTCGAGAGCTTATGGAAGCAGGACTCACTCCCGGACAATGGGTAACGATTCTCCACCAAGGACTCTCGAAAAAAGAAGCGCGGGCTGTCGAACTCGACTATATTAAGAAGCACCCGACGAGATTTAACAAGGATATGGGATTGGCGAACGTGAGACTAACGAAGGAACTCGTCCAGAATATTAGAGATGCCCGAGATCAGTTCGGAACATCGTATTCCGATCTTTCTACACAATTTAATTGCTCTGCGATGACTGCTCACCGCATCTGTAACGGAGAGGTTCGTACCGTTGACTAGTGGTGTCTCCGACTACCAAAAATTCATCATGCTCTCCAAGTACGCTCGGTGGCGTGATGAAGACCAGCGACGTGAGACGTGGCCCGAGACTGTCGAGCGGTACATGAATTTCATGGTTCGTAAGATGAACGGTTCTATCCCGGGGGTGGACCTCGAAGAACTGCATCAATCTATCATCAACCTCGAAGTCCTTCCCTCGATGCGGGCCCTGATGACCGCCGGACCCGCCCTCGAGCGTTGTAACGTAGCCGGGTATAATTGTTCTTATCTTCCCATCGATCACCCTCGGGCCTTCGATGAGACGATGTATATCTTGATGTGTGGTACCGGAGTAGGTTTCAGTGTCGAACAGCAATACGTCCAACAACTCCCAGTCGTTAATGAACACTTCGAACCGAGTGACACTGTTATCAACGTCGGAGATTCTAAATCTGGTTGGGCAAAAGGACTACGAGAACTTATCTCGCTCCTCTACTCTGGACAGATTCCCACTTGGGACACGTCTAAAGTTCGACCAGCCGGGGCACGCCTTGTCACGTTTGGAGGTCGAGCGAGTGGGCCTGAACCTCTGGAAGATTTGTTTCGATTCGTAGTCGACAAGTTTACTAAGGCAGCCGGACGTCGTCTGACTAGCCTCGAGTGCCACGACATTATCTGCAAGATCGGTTCCGTTGTCGTCGTGGGCGGAGTTCGTCGATCTGCTATGATTAGCTTGAGTGACCTAAATGACAGCAACATGCGAGACGCTAAGGTTGGAGATTGGTGGTCTAACGACGTCCAACGAGCGCTATCTAATAACTCTGCGGTGTTCGAAGAACGTCCCACCGTATCTGGATTTCTATCTGAATGGAAGTCTCTATATGACTCTAAATCTGGAGAGCGGGGAATCTTCAGTCGAGGAGCGTCTCGTCGACAAGCTGAGCGCTTTGGACGCAGAGATTCTAACTACGATTTCGGAACTAATCCCTGTAGTGAAATCATTCTCCGCCCATATCAATTCTGCAATCTGACTGAGGTTGTCGTAAGAGAGAATGACGATGCCAGAAATCTCGCAAGAAAGGTCCGACTCGCCACTATCCTCGGAACAATCCAGTCGACTCTCACCGACTTCAAGTACCTGCGAAATATCTGGAAACGTAATACAGAGGAAGAACGACTCCTCGGAGTCAGCCTTACCGGGATTCTCGACCATCCCACCCTCGCCATTGACCTGGTCCTCCTCGAAGGACTTCGACAAGTCGCTGTGGATACGAACAAGGAACTGGCTAAAGCTCTGGGTATTCCCGTCTCTACCGCTATCACTTGCGTTAAACCTTCTGGCACTGTTAGTCAGCTTGCAGACGCTGCTTCTGGTATCCACCCTCGCCATAGTCGGTTTTATATCAGGACTGTTCGTGGCGACAATAAGGACCCGATGACACTCTTCCTGAAGGATCAGGGGGTGCCTAATGAGCCCGATGTGACTGCACCCGACAAGATGACAGTCTTTAGCTTCCCACAAAAGGCACCGGACAATGCGCTTCTACGAGAGAAACTTAGTGCGGTTGAACACCTTGAGATTTGGAAAAACCTTCAAGAGCATTGGTGCGAACACAAGCCTTCGATCACCGTATCAGTTAAGGAAAATGAGTGGTTGGAAGTCGCTTCGTGGGTTTATGGGAACTTCGATATTCTTTCTGGAGTGTCGTTCCTCCCGTACAGTGACCACTCGTACAAGCAGGCTCCTTACCAGGAGATTGACGAAGCTTCCTACTATCGAATGGTTGAGGCCTTTCCTCAGGAGATCGCGTGGAACCGTCTTAGCGAATTTGAGACGTCGGATACAACCAAGTCCTCGCAAACTCTCGCTTGTACTGGTGACGTGTGCGAAATAGTGGATATCTAAAATGAAAGTGTTGGTGGCCTGTGAGTACAGTGGAATTGTCCGGGATGCTTTTCTTGCCCGCGGACACGATGCGATGTCCTGTGATCTACTTGATACCGAGCAACCCGGACCGCATTATAAGGGTGATATACGGGAGATCATGGGACATGGGTGGGACCTCATGGTTGCCCACCCACCCTGTACTCATCTGGCCGTCAGTGGAGCACGATGGTTTAAGGACAAGAAACGGGATCAAGAGGAGTCTCTGTCTTTTGTGGCCGAACTCCTGGCAGCGGATATTCCTAGAATCGCTCTCGAAAACCCCGTTTCTATTATCTCTAGTCGAATCCGAAAACCCGACCAGATCATACAGCCTTGGCAGTTCGGACATCCAGTCACTAAAACAACTTGTCTCTGGCTTAAGGGCCTGCCAAAACTTCGATCCACCTGTATCGTTGATCCTTCAGCAGTGCGAGTCTTCCCTAACGGAAAACGTATGTCAGAGTACTATTATCAGACCTCTCTACGACCTCACGCACTGCGAGGTCACGAACGATCCAAAACTTTTCAAGGAATAGCAGATGCAATGGCTGATCAATGGGGGCAAGTTTGTCCTTAACTTCAAATACTGGTTCATTGGGGCGATTGCTCTCGTGCTGTCTCATGGGGCTGCATTCGAGCTTGGCAAGTCTAACGGGAGGCTGGTGGAGGTACGACATGAAGTTGCCGGTGCCACTCAGTACGTCGACCGCGTCGTTGTTCACGAACGGCAAGTTGCGACTCGAAATGTTGCCCGAGAACAACAACTAGAAACCCAACTACGTCGAACCGAACAACTCAATAGGTCACTCCATGATCAACTCCAAGCGCATCCGACAACTGTTCCTGTCAGCAATCTTTCTGAGTTTCACGTCTGCTTGCTCAACGCCGCAGCCACCGATCCACGCACTGCCGATGCCCCCACCGATTCCTCCGGCTGCGACCCTACAGAAAGCACGACCCCTTCCCCAGTTACCGTCGATTCATTCGTCTCGACCGAGATCGACATCAGACGGCAATACTGGGACCTAGGGGTACGACACGACCAACTGGTTGATTTCGTAACAGTCGAGATCATCAACCCAACGAGACCGTAGTATAAGGGTAGTGCTCTAGTCTTCCAAACTAGGAGTGTGGGTTCGATTCCCACCGGTCTCTCCATAAGAAAAACCCCCAGGGATTTCTCCTTGGGGGTTTCTTTTTATCTGTTAGGAACTGAACCTCTCGTCCCGGTACCGACACGACTATTAGGTTCGTAAGGGTCTGGACTCGCGTATGGTACAGTATCCATTCGATTAATCCTTCTGACACGCCCATCGAGTCCTGGGAGGCCCATACGATTCATCCGGCGATTGATATTCGGATCACCCTCTGACATATTGTTACCAGGTAGCGGCGCATAACCCTCTTCGGCCCGGATACCGTTACGGATATACTTACCAGCGTTAGCCCTTGTAGGTCGTCTGTCGTTAACGTGAGTCGAGACTGGGAGGTCGTTTAATCTCATCGTTCACCCTTTCTGATCATCTCACTGATCCGTCTGGCGCGGTTACCGACCTGCCGGGCCCACTTCGACTGTAGCATATTCGAAGCTGCACGGTCGTAGTTACCTTCCCTCAGATACCTCAACGTATTCCTGAATCCGAGCAATCCATTGATCCCGAGGTTAAATGCCATATTCGCAACAGCATCTTGACGAACGTCGTTCAGAGTCCTCCACCACGGGAGACTCCTATCCAGGGCTTGTATTGTCCGTTGCACATCTTGTCGAAGCACGTCGTCGGCTTGAGCTTGCGTCCATATGGTTCCCGGTTGGACGTAGGCGTGACCGTACCCAATTGTCCAAACTCCTACGGTGTCTCGATAAGCTCGTAGAACGCAACCTTCGTCACGCTTGAGGTCGTCTATCAGGTTAGGAGTTGTCATTCGGGGTACTCGTGTCTCTGGAAGTTGATCGCATCGCCATTCCTCCCCCGATCCCAAGAATGAGCATAGAGAGCCCACCAGCAGCTCCCTCCGGGTGAAACTCGGCGTGTTGGACGAGGAGTGCAAAACTCTGGAGAGACATCCACCACAAGATACCGAAGGTACCTAGAATTCTGATGTAGTCGAATGTCTCTCCATCTTTCTCCGTGAAGAGGTCTTTAAGGAAGTGCTTCAGCATCGGCTTCTACCACAGGGGCTTCGACCTCCGCTGGAACTTCCGGGGCTTCAGGCACCTCCTCCGAGAATCTTCCAACGATGACGGGGGAACCATTGTCAAACGTCAGAAGAACGTCACGGCCGTAGAAGACCTTGAGTTCGAGAATTTTAGTCAGCCACTCTTCGATCGACATCATCTCATAGAAAGAAGAAGCGTTGAGAGGGGTTTCACGGCTTTGTACAGTAGTCATATTTTAGTCTCCTTTGTTAAACACCCATCATAGACATTGTGCCGCCACCGGCCGCAGGAATGATCTCTTTATAAGCTGTAATCGAAGTCCCCCAACGGCGAGACGTCCCCATAGTCGGAGCCCACGTTACAGCGCTAGTGCTGGACGTAATTTTATATGCTGTTCGTGCTGCTCCAGGACTAAGACCTCCCGCCGAAGTGTCGACTTGAGCACCGGACCAGGAGGCATCTGCTGTAAAGGCATCAGCTTGTCCGACATCAACAAAACCCCAACCGAAAACAATTTCGCTAGCCTGAGCTAGAGTGGCACTAGTAATGGTCCAACCGATCGACCCGATATTCGTTGTGAATTTGTTATTGTTTCCAGCGTCGAAAGCAAGGAGATTCGGAACACTCCAAGCCATAATGAAATTGTTAATGGCATTGTCAAAATTGACAGTAATCGTATCTCCTGCACTGAGAGCAGCAGCACCAGATTTTAAGGCCTGACGAAAACTGTGTGTCGCGGGGCCACCAGAATCACTTGTGCCGAGAGTGTATGAGTTACCGGCAGTATCTGTGATCGACGAGACCTGTCCGGTGCTGATGGTACCGCTTCCAGAAGCCAATACGATAATCGAATTGCCTGCTGCTGAGGCAGCCCCTGTGGTAAGAACTACCGTAGCCGCAGAGTCTTGGTGGGCAGCACCGAGAAAGATGGGTGTTCCAATCGCCATCGGTTAGACCTTGATCGCGAGCACCGTAATAACGAGAGACGACACTGAGGCAGAGCTCGTGGCCGTCCAGTTGTTATTCGCGGCGGACTGTTGAGGAAGGGCATCAGCCACGGCCAGCATGAAGCCCCGGGTCTCACCAGCGGGCACCGAAATAGTCATTCGGGTGGTACCACCAGTGGAGTCCTTGATCGTCACAGACGCCGCCGTACCTGACGTATTGGCGATGATCAGGCCGTAGATGTCTTGTTGGTTCGTAGCGTTAGCAGTAAGGATCGTGGTCTCGGAGGTCGATGCAGTTATCGTCGTAGTTTGCAGGACTTTGTCGATACGGTTCTGGGAGGGGAAAGGCATAGTTAGATTCCTTCGTTCTTGGCAAGTTGGATAGCTTCTCTCAGTTCTCTATAATCGTGATGGGTCTTCTCAGGATTGTAGTAGATCAGATCGAAGAGTTGATGGGGATCGTAGATTGCTCGAGAACGCATGATCTCGATAGCTTGGTTCTTTAGATTATCGATTCGCTTAGCGATCTTAAGATTGACCTCTTTGCTAGAACTATTCACTAGATGTTTCCCCGAAATGTTGGAGGAGTCGACGCCTCAAAGCAGCCATCCCAGGACCGTTGCTCTCAGCCGTTACCCCGTATGCGTCTAGCGCTGCGCCCCAAGACCCAAGACGGGTATGCAGATCACTGAGGTAGTGCGCAGTAGCTTCGATCGCCATTTGAGGATTCGTGCGATCGTCTCTAGTGATATTCCCCTGATCATCGACATCGATCAGACCGTAACGGGCCGCAGCAGAGCCTCTACGGGTTTCTGCCAGAGTCTGACCCCTCGCCGCTGTACGAGGAATAAGGAACTGTCCGAGTCCGACAACATCAGGCGGTGCGGATTGTCCGGAGGGGGTTACAGTACCACGAGCGAGCGGGTCCCATCCAGATTCTTGACCGATCACTGCCGCGAGGCCTTCCGCCGGGATACCGTATCTAGCCGCCGAACTCGTTACGTGAGGTTGGTACTCGGTCGCGCTCTGCGGGAGATTCACGCGGCTCTCAGGGTTAGCGATGACGTGGTTCGGCATATCCGCGATACGAGTTTCGAGAGCATCGATCTGTTGATTGAGGAGATTCGGACCCTCACCAGCCGTACGCATCTGTTCGGAGACAGCCGGAGGGAGGACTCCAGTGGCCCAGTAATCGACAGACTGTTCGAACGAAAGACTCTGGAGAGGTTGGTGAGAATCGTATTGGCGCGTATTCGCCAACATCCCGATGTTCCCATTCAGAGCATCCGACATGTCTTGTAGACGACGGTCACCACGGCTCTGAATTTCTTCGAACGTAAGCGGCGGAGAGTTACCACCGAGGCGACCACCCATACCTGTCGGGACCGGTCCACCCATACCCGTGAGGTTACCCATACGGGCAACGTACTGCGCGTATCGAGAACGGTCAGCGACAACTCGGTAACGATGCTGGTCAGCGAAATACTCCACACGAAGCACTCCCGTAGCCGTATCCGTCGCCGCAAGGGCTTGCGGCCGGAGGATAGAGTGCAGACGAGCCGCAGCCGCTCGGCCTCCCGTCATAACTGCAAGGGCCTGATCGTGAGTCGTCGGGTTATTGATCCCAGCGATCACAGCTGTGCGGAAATTACGATTACCGATGAAACGACTAGCCGTTACTGCGGAATCGATTCGAGTGGTACCGGGCTGGATACTCGTGATAGCATCGATAACCCCCGTAGAGGCATTGAGGCCCCCCTGGAGAACTTGGGGGTCCACGGGTTGTCCTGTCGCGAGTGCGTTGACGACGAGACCGTTAGCGGTAGTCGCTGTCGGAGTAAGAGTTCCGATGATCGCCGCACGTTGGGCTTCAGGAACATCCTGGAGACTCGCGTTACCACGAAGGATTTGTGCGATGTGAGCCATGTGGATCGTCGCGGAGTTCTCGTCGTTCGACGCCGTAAAACCAGCGAGTTCGTTTGCTAGTTGCGTCATCATCGCTGGAGGTACATGCGAGAGGATTCCGTCGTTGAACATCGCATTGACGGTTCCCTGACCGAACGTATCAGAGAGGAACGTATACATCTGGAGTTGACGACGTCCCTGAAGATGGAGTTGCGTGCGAGTAGCCTCAAGAGCTCTAACATTCGCCCGGAACCTTGAGCTGTCCCCGGAGACGACGTTCTCCATCATACGCTGGTAACCTTGGTAGTAGTTATCGACGGCTTGAATGTTCGCTTCGAGATGGGGACCACCCGCTCGAGCTACCGCCGCACGTGCAGCGACGTGAGAGGCCTCGAGGTTACCGGTAATAGTCTGTCTCATCGCATCGAGACGACCGGTCTGTTCGATGTCAGCGCTAGCCGCGAGAGTCGTCCAGTCTTGGATAATCGGCGAGAGATATTGATCCGCTACTGCAAAAGCATTCTGAAGAACCGATTGGGCAGTATCTCCACGGGCATGGTCGGCAGCTTCCCGAGTCATGTTGCCGAGACGGAGGGCTCGTTCATTAGCCTCTTGTTGAGCCTGAAGAGCTTGAGCTTCTGCTTGGAGAGCCATCCCCCTCTGACCACGTTGAGCCAGTACCTCGTAACTATCTGTCGTCGCACTCCCGAGCCCGTGGGTAACTGCGTAGTTGACTTGAGCATCCGCACTTTGTTGAAGTTGACGCCGACGAGCCTCTTCCGTGTCCATCTGATTCTGGACATCTTGATACAGAGAGTGCGTCAAACCTTGGGAGTGAAGGAACGTTAGAATCTCTGCCGCTGCATCCGGGTGCCGAGCGATCGTATCGTTAACGACATTCTCCAGCCGGAGGTCGAGGGTCGCTTGTGAAGCACGACCTTGAGAGACTGCGATCTGGACTTGATTGAGATCACGAGCAGCCCGAGCCACGTCCGGGGGAACGCCGTTCTCGAAGCCAGCCGGAGGCGCTGCGACGTTAGTCCCCGGGATATCCGGGAGGGCCGTAGCAGTTACACTCGGAGGATTCGGAGCCGTGAGACCCGAGGAGACTAGGTCAGCCGTATCTTCCGGTCGGATCGGATGAAGCTGATCGTTAGCACTTTCGAGAGACTTCAGATATCCGACAGCGACTTCATCGAGAGCCGCTTGAGTGCTCTCACGACGCGCTTGTTCGTTCATCTGATCCCGTTGACCGACACGATGTACGTCAGCGTTGATGAGACCACTCGCGAAATCGGAGAGGCCCCCGAGGAAGCCCCCACGAGTACCCATCGGGCCGATGATCTGCTTACCTTGTTGTTCCGTAGGAAGCTGGACGGAGAAATCATTAGGCATTATCGTTGACCTTGTTGGGCAGCTTCAATTTGTCGTTGTAGATTTTCTTGAGCTTCACGTTGCTGTATTTGTCGAGCCATATGTGCGTAAAGACTCGGGTCCGTCGCAGCGTGTGAACGCCTGAGAGCATCTTGACGGATGGAGTCAGGGAGAAGTCTGACGTAGAGATTGATCTGTTCAGAGATCGCTTGTCGATTCTCCGGTTCGTTCACCATACGAGCCCTGTACTGTCGAATCGTATTGACGGCGTCTTGAAGCATCGCATTACGATGTTGACTGTTCAGCATACTCGCTTGAAGGTTGTTCATCTCTCCGGGAGAGAATCCGAGAGCTTGAGCAAACGCCGAAGCGTGAGGTACGTCGTGCAGAAGTACGTTTCCACGATTCGTGATGTACTCTCCGTAACGCTGGATCAGATACGCCTTAGTGATATTCGACACCGTAGAGATGTTCATAGCGAGACTGAGGACCGCTTGGCGACTCAGGGGGTTGTTCGATTGACCGCCGGACTCCCAAGTAGCGTACCGGGCGACATCCCACAGACCCGTGAGTAGAGCCCCACCGGTAGAGGCTCCAGCACCTCCGAACATATCCGCAGCAGACTTAGTACCGTACTGGGAGAACCCGAAGATGTCCCCGATGATACCGGGGAGCCAGTCACCCGTCCCGATACGTTCTCCCACTCGTGTGTCGACACCAGTGGTAGCGTAGATCGCAGAGTCGATGATCCCACGATCAAAACGTCCCATCCAGCTGTCCATAGCGTGAGGATTCTCGGAAGAAGCTCCGAGGGGATGTCCGGAGACTCGTTGATACATTTGATCAAGGAACGTAAATCCGGGTACACCCGCTGCTCCCGCGAGCAGAAACTGACCGATGATGAGACGAGCACGTTGAGCACGAGTCAACTGCCCACCGAACATCATCTGCATCATGTTGGCGTTGTACGACCAAAACTGAGTCGGGATTGAAAGGATACCCCTCTGCCAGTACGCAGCAGATTGTTCGGACATCGAGAAGCTGTATTTATTCGACAGACCTTGAACCGTACGAAGGAACTCTTCACTACGGAACGAGAGCGCCGGATGCGTCTTACGAGCCTCGGCCCATGCCATACGCCAGGCGACAGCACGGTTCCACGTCTCACCTTCGTTCCAGAAGAATCTTCCGGCTTGAAGGATTCGTTCACCTTGACTCGAGAACGCCGACATAGCAGAGTTCGGACCGTACTGGTCGACCATGATATGATTGTTAGCAAAGTCGAAGAAACCAGAGGACCGTCCGATGTTCATCATCTCTCGGAACTCTTTCGGGTCGGAGAGGCCCGTAGCCGTATGCACACCACGCTGGATCATCAGATCGAGGTCAGCTTCTGTCGCCCCGCCCCTCAGGTAGGCCCGGAGAAATGGTGCGAGCCGGAAAGCCCGGATACCTTCGGCAGGTTCGATAGAGGCTGCGGCGACCATCGTAGAGGCTTGCAGGAGCAACTGAGCGGGGTTTAGAAGCCCGAGCTTAGTGTCCATAGCGAAGCGTCTGAAAGCCTGTACGGGGTTACTAGTATTCCACCAATCCCCGAAATCACGGCCGAGACGATGGCGGATACTCGTGGGGTCGTCCCCCATCACCCAGTTCTCGAACCTTTGTTGATGGTACTGAGCCTGAAAGTCTACTTCGGACTTCCATCCGACTGTACGTTGGAAAATCTCTCGTTCGTTGAGAGCCGCTTGACGTTCGACTTCTTGCCCCATACTCGGGGAGATGCGTCCGTGAACGAAGCGGTACCACGGAGATTGACCCTCGGTACCCTTGTCGAGTAAATGACCGTACGTGCGGACCCAACGCTCGACTAGCGTATTCTTGTAGTCATTGAACGAAGACATCGAAGCGATGTTCATCAACGATTCATTGATCGTCTGGAACGCATTAAGAGTCGGAGCTTCGTTACCCATCCAATCGGGAAGAGCCTCACCACGACGGCTGTAGTACAGTTGTCCTTGGGACCTCATGAACCCGTCGATTGGAGCTTCATCGCGATCGACGAATTCGTAAGGAGACGCCCGAGCCTCAGAGTAGACACGGGGCATCTCACGGTCGAAGAGAACTTCGAACGGCTGGTCAGGTTGGAATCCGTTGAGCGTCGGGTGCTCCATGTGTTCAACGAATTGTTCGGGTGTCGGAAAACCAGGGCGATCACCCAAGATTTCGGCTACTTCAGCGATGTCTTTACGAGCCAGATACGCGAGTCGAGCACGCTCCATCGTGTTAGCCCAAGCAGCTACTTCTGCACGGGTGCCTGTGATATGGACGGAAGGGTTCTCAAGAATTCTCTCCCCACTCTCACGAGCCGTCGAGAAAACAGCCTGTTTGACGAAGTACCGACGATGATTGTAGATACGACTCGATCCCGGTCGATAAGCCAATTGATCGTGACGGAGAGGTTCAATCGACAGTTGCTTATCACGAACGATGAACATGCGCCTACGAGTCCCATCAGCAAGATCGAGGGGACGCTCCGTACGCACGATGTAGTGTCCGGAATTCCGGAGCTCTTGGAGTCGCTCAGTCGTCAGTTCCCCACGTCCCCAGTGACGACCGTTAGTTACGTCGTAGACAGGTTCGGCAGGAGGATGAGCCATCGCACGATCGAGGATTGCGTTCTCACGTTCGATATTACGGAGACCCGTATCGAAGCTCACCGTTTCAACTCCACGAATCACCTTATTCGTCCACATCACATCGTTACGGAGTTGGTGGATGATATCAGAGACTGCGTGAATAGTGTGATAAGCGTTAACTTCAGCCGCTGTCATGTTCCTGTTGAGGAGTTGAGTCGACAGTTGGTGAAGTTCATCTTCAGTGTACCACTTCTCAGCGTTCTTACCGAGAAGGGAGATTTGATCGATCAGGTGCCGGGATTCTGACGGGAGACCTCGAAGGTTACGCTCGGCTTCTTTGGAGATATTACGGATGAAGACGCTACGACGATTTCCACCAGCCTGACGGATCGAGTCCATTATAACGTCCCCCGTATGAGAGGCGTTCAGAAGAAGACGACTGGCGAGGTTCGTAGCTCGGTTCTTCACCGGGTTCGTATAGAACGCCGTCTCAGCGACATTCGTACGGATGCGGATACCGTAACCACCCGAGTGGTCCGGAACGATCTCAGCGACAGGAACCCCTTCTTCGATATGAGAGGGGACCCGATCCGTAATCGTGATTTCACCAGGAGTCGGGGGAGTCTCAACAGCGTGAGAAGGACTACGATCCGTAATCGTAATCTCACTCGTAGAGCCATCAGAATTGAGGATTTGACGAGTACGGGTAGTCTCGGAAGTAACAGCCTCGAGATTTCCACGTTCGGTCGGGACGATCTCACGGACCCGGGGAACCTCCGTGTGTACGGCACGCATCGCTCCACGAGCCTCACCTGTGACTGCGATAGGTTCAACGGCATTCGGAGTTACGATCTCTGCGAGTGGGTACCCCATATCCGTAGCAGCACGGACAGCAGACCTACGTGATGTGTAGAGTCCACCACCCTTACGACCGAGAACGACATCGACGTGATGAACAGGACTCTGGCCGAGAACTCGGGTAGTTCCGTGCTCGACAGAGATAACATCTTTTACTTCACGACCGACTCGTTCGGCGACCTGTTTCGTAGCCGCTTCGATAGCAGCTTGGCGTTCGGCTTCTGACGTGAAGCGGCCGGTGGCGAGGTCCGGGAGGGCTTCTTCGAGGAGGGCTCGGACGCGGGCGAGGTTCGCATTGATATCCCCGGCTACTGAGATCGCAGAATCCGGACCGATAGTGTTCAGAGTCGCCGGGAGAGCGTTGGCTTCGATGTCAGCAGCAGTGATACCAAGAGCACGTTCGGCGTTAGCCCCGGCCCCTTCGGAGATAGCTTTGATCGCCGCAGAGATCAACCCGGCTTGTTCACGACGGGCACCGAGACGAGCGAAGGTAGCCGGAATAGTCGCGAGACGTCCGACTTTAGTAACGGGGAGCCACCCGAGATTATCTAGGAGATCGAGAGCGTTGTTCTGCCAAGCAGGGGTGCTCTGGTTGAATTGACTCAGGATATTGAGAGTCTGGGATTGATTCTCATAACCGAGGATCGTAGAACGACGACGGATATTCGGGATCAGTTGCTCTCGCACGTAGACGGCAAACTGCTCCGGAGGAAGTCTCCAGAGGTTAGCCCGTTCAGCGTTGATCCGTTCCCCACCCATCAGGAAGTCGTACCAGTGGGTCATCCCCTGTTCGACGTCCATAGCCCCATTACGGGCCCACGTATTTCGGAAAGGGATACTTGACAGAAGGAAGTTAGCTGCGTGTCTGAACCACGGCATATGTTGCTCAGCGATCTGAGCGTTCTCGATCTCACGCTGAAGGATCAGATGCCGGACGTTGATGTCGTGAATGACTTGTGACGCGTCGCCATCTCGGTAGTTATGGAACAGCAGACGTGCTTGTCCGAGGTCACCGCGAGCAGCAGCGTCCTGGATATTCTCGATCGTCTGTTGTTCGACAGCAGCTTCGGCCCGTTGTTGGATAGTCCGATTAGCCGCTTGGATCGACGCGGCAGCAACCGCTTCGCTAGTGATCTGCTCTTCCGGATTAGCCCGATATTGAAGAGCTTGGAGACTCTGAATCTCACGAACTTGTTGGTCGGCAGCCATCTGTTGACGCAGGAGAGCTTCCTGACCTTGTCTGATCGACTCTTCGTAGCTCTGGTTGATCTGCGCGTATTGCTGCATGATCCTGTTGAAATCCGCCCCCGTATCGACCTGTGCGATAGCAAGGACGGCCCCCTGACGAGAAGTACCCGTCTCATTCGGAGGTGTGGGTTGAGGCGCAGGAACTTGACCGAACGGATCATTCTGTTCAGTCGGGACCTGGGAGAAGAGGTCGTTCGGATTATTCTGGAGTGCCGGGTCGACGGGCATTAGCCACCGCTAGCTCGAGGAGAGAAGACCTTAGAGATGTGAGAGGAGTTACCGAATACGGTCATACCGAGGTCCGCAACCTTTCCGAAATCACTGGCGAGCCCTTGAGCAGAAGCAGCCTTATCGAGGGCCAGTGATGCCTCGTTAGATAGGTTGTTGTAGACGTCGAGGAAGCTCAAGTTGTTATTGAGTTGACTTTGAATAGAGCCGAGGCCCCCCTGGAACGCAGAGGAGTTCTGGACCCCTTGGGTAGCCCCCTTAACCCCCAACTGACCTTGAGCGATCCGTGCTTGACGAATAGCGTCACGCCTCTGTCTCGCAGCTTGTAGGTCGTTCTGTAGGCGGGCTGCTCGAGTCGCTTGCTTTTGGTACCCTTGAGCTTTATGCTGTTCGTACATCGAAGCCCCAGTCCCTACGACGGCGACAGCTAGTGCGGCAACTTCAAGTCCGGTCAATGGTTTTTCTCATCAATTCGTATTTGTTACTAAAGGTGACCCCCGCCGTCTCGAATCCGTAAAACTTCGCAAAGTTGAAGTCCGTCTTCGATCCGACGAGAGTGAAGTATTCATCGTATCCACGTTCACCGATGAACAGATCGATATTCGCGATCACGTCTCTCCAGTGCTTCATGTTACTGATGGTCGGCTCAGCCATGTAGTTGATACTAAGAAGAAGACCGAACGGTTCGACAGTGATCCATACGTCTCCGGTGTCATCTGAGTATATCTTCTTAGACCGTAGCTCCACCGGAGTAGGAGACCGCCCAGCCAAGGAGGTCAAAATCCTTTCCGATAGCGTTGCTTGAGAATCGGAACTGGATTGCTCGACCGGCTCCTCGGACTTTGTTTTTTGTAACGACAACTGGATATCCATTATCATAGGGACCTGAAGCACTCATCGGGTAGAAACGATTTATCCGATAAGCCTCGATCGGGTCCGTCATTTTTCCGGATGTGGCACTGTCAGTCCAATCCCAACGTACCTGGAACATACACGAAGACGGTTTATCTAAGGAGATACCACCTGAGTCGACTGTAGCGTTCTCTTCAGTCCGACGGAAGTAACAGAACACATACGGGGTCTGCTTCTTTCGCATGGTGTCTTCGAGAAGTTCGTAACCCGTCTCAACGAAGGATTCGTAAGCGACTCCAGTATCATCGAAAGTCACCCAGTCTGCGAAGTCGAGACCGTGGAAGTAACTGAAGGTGATCTTGTAGTCAGTCGGATCAGGAACAGCCGTTACGTACTTAAGGAAGGTGGCTCGCACTTGTGAAGTGTAGTCACCAGCCGTAACCGTGACACCACCGACGACCACGGGAACCGTAGCTGCGACAACGTCAGAGTTTGTCTTAACGGAGTTCACTTGCGTAGTCGCGAAGACCCCCGTGATAAAGGGCTTGTCTTCAGTGTACGTCAGGGACCACGGGTAGAAAGCTTGAAGAGTCAGATCGAGATTAAGGATTCGATTGTATCGGTAGTTCCCGGTAATCGTATCGTCTCTGTAGAGCCACTGTACGACGTTAGTCGCTGGGTCGTAGATACCCTTAGCGTAAATCTTAGCCGTCTCATCGATCTCATCGTTGTAGAAACTTTGAATCGTCTGTTCGGCGATATTCTGCTTATCGAAAGCTCCGTCGACAGTCCCAAAGAGTCCCTGCTTCTGGGAGATGCCCTGGATACCGATCTTCGACCACCAGAACACTTGACTCTCAGCGTCAACGATGCTCAGGGGACTCTCAGTACCGATGCTGCTGACCTTCTGGACAGAGAAGTCCGTAGCGGTGAATCCTGAGGTAGTTCCCGAGATAAACCACAGGCCGTTATTCGCAAAGACGAGAACGCCAGAGCCCATAGCGACCAGTCGGACGATCTTACCGATCTCAGGGATCGGAATAACGCCACCGTCGGAAGCGATCAGATCACTGATATCTTCTGAAGTCGGATCGGCCTCTTGGTAACAGAAGCCAGACTTACGTACATCGTCGAGGACTTGGGAGAAGTAGACTTTCGAGTCACACCCGTACCAAGCCCTTCCACCGACGAATGCAACACTGTTCGGTCGGGCATCCGTAGCTTCGATGTCGAGACCGGAGAGCCCGGAGACGGCTGACCTGTCGATGTAGAAAGCATTAACGACGAAGTGTCCACGAGGAGCGTGTGTATTCCCCGTTCCAAACTTAATGTACTGATCGGGGGTGAAGACTCCAGTCGAATCTTTCCCAACGAACCACTGCTTCGAGTTACTCGGCCAGCGGAATTGGGAAGCGTAGTACAACGACATGTTCGTCGTAGTAGGGCTAGCTTGAGACGACAACGATCCGAAGGGATCGAAGTATTGGAGAGTCCCACCACTCAGTCCGGTGTTTACCGGATCGAACCACCCCTGATTGAGGAGATTGTAGTTATGGAGAACGGAGAGGGTCGTAGGTTCTTCATCGTTAGCGAGTCCGTCGTCGACCCCTTTGAAATCCCTGATCTGGATGTAGACACGGGTCGTCGTAATCGTATCGAGAGCTTTGTCGTATTCGACGAAGAACGGTTCGATCTGTTCGCCGACAACGTAAAGAACCCCGTTTCCGGAGGCCATCGAGATCGGGCTGCTAGAGATGTTGGTAGCGGCGGGGGCTTGAAAGGCCGTGAGGTCGATCGAGAAACTCTTGAGACCGGCAGAGACGTTAGTCAGACTTAGATCGTAGAAATGGAGTGTCGTCCCGATCTGCTGACAGAGAAACGAGATACCGGCTTGGTTAGCGACTGCTTCCCACTTGTACTCGATGACGGCGTTAGAGTCGTAATCAGCCGCAGTAACTGTGTACGAAGAGAGACTGTACGAATCCTCGTAATCGATACCTAGACGACGGCTACGATTTCCCTTACGGTAGATGATGCAGTTGTCTTCATCGATAGAGGCGTTCTCAGGATACGTGAGGGGGCTGGCCTCAGTAATGAGACCTTTTACGAATGTCCTGTAGAGTTTGGTTGTTTTTGCTCGGGGCATCCAGGATACTTTGATCTAGACCACGCACGGTCTTGTGTCTTCAGGTAGTTGATTAAGACTCGTTCGCAGTCTTTGAAGTTAGTGAATCTCTGAGAGAGTTCTCGAGATAAGCTGCCACCTTTGTACGGCTTAATCCGCCACAGAGCGCCTTCGGGAATGATATGGTAGGCTTTTCGGAATCTCCCCGCTTCGTATATAGCCCCGGGGAAGGTGTGAGATAGCGGCCTACCACGCTTACGGACGGTGCCTGCGACCGTAGTTGATTTGGTCATCGTACCGACGTTGATTCATCTTCCAACGGTTATTCATCTCTTGAACCTTCTGACGGCGAGACTTTTGTTCTTCTTTCGGATTCGTCACTTGCTTGAAGTTGAAGAAACAGACACTCTTCGCTTCGGCGAGTAGGCGACTGAACATGTTAGCCGACAGGTCAGGGATGAAGGTGTCTTCGAAAGTAAAGTCAGGGTACCGTTGACCCCACGCCATCGTCTTGATCTCTTGCATCGTAGTGTCGAGAGAAGAATCGTAACTATCGAAGACTAGATGGAGATTGTCGAAGGTCGTCCAGTAGTGAGGATTCTCATTCGTGATGATCCAGAGCTTCATACCGTTGAAGTCAGAGACCTCGGTAGTGTCGTCTTGACCGGCTCGAGCGGACGTCATCAGAAGAAAGTTCTCAGGGGTGAGGTATTCGATGTCCCGGTAATCTGTAGCTCCGTCCGTCTGGTAGTCGTACTTGACCCACTTGATCGAGTCGACACCATCCGGGAGCATCAGGTAGTTCGGCTTCTCCGTATCAGAGAGGCCATCGAGGCGGAGTAGTGCTTCGAGACTCGGAATGTTTAGATTGTCGATGATCTCGTAGTACGTCTCTTTGATGACGGTAGCGACTTGAGTTGCCTCGACAGTGTCCGTGATCGAGTTGACGTCGTCACTGTCCATAGCGGACAAGATGTTCTGAGTCATCTCAAGAAGTGTCATCTTAGCCATGATGGAAGTTGTCTCTTAGCTTTTCGAGTTTCGAGTCGATGTTGTTGATACCCGCGATGATCTGATCGAACTGTCGTGTCATATCATCTCTACGAGCGTACGTTTCGACGATCTTTTCGTGCTTATCCTCTAGAGTCTTCGTACGGTCATCCATGTTTTTCATGACGATCCCCGCCAGAAAAAGGAGTGCCCCGAAGAGAGAATCTAGTACCCAATGTAGCCATTCCATTTTACGCAGTATTGACTAGAATGGTTACAGTCGCCTGACACGCAGTCGTAGAACCACCGTCAGTTATGATTTCGATCGCTTGACCCGCTGTGACCGTATTGGCACTAGAGGGGGTACCACTGAACGTAGAACCGGCAGCAGAGCCCGCTTGGGTAATCGTGATCGAGAGTCCTCCGACAGCAACACCAGCGATCTTAGCGGTAACGACAGAGTTCGCTACAGTGATAGCGTTGTGAAGGACGACGTGAATGCTGGTGATAACACCGGCGATAGGACTGACAACGAAGACGGAATCCGCAGTGCTGATATCAGCAATACTTACATTCAGAGTCTCTTTGTTGGCGTTTTTCACACTGGTCAGAACATTCGACCAGGTCCCCGAGCCAGCGCCATTTGAAACGTACACAGTACCAGAGGCAGCCGTTGAGGCCCCCTTCGGTTCGTGACGTTCGGCATCTGTGATATTCTTGTGTTCGATTGTCATGTTTATGTAGAAAGGCCCCCCAGCGTATCATGAAGATGCACCGAGGGGCCTAGTCCTATTTAAGAGCTACAACGATTAGGAGTCGGCGATGGGGTCGATGTAATCGATGTAAATCTTGCCCTTACCGGCGGTGAACGTACCAGTCGCGGCCATAGCGATGTACGCGTCAGCCGAACCGACACTGGCAGTCTCGACAGAGGTAGAGACCAGAGCACCAGCGCCGTAAGTACGGGCACCGACAGTGTCGAGGTTAGCCAGGACACCTTCAGTAGCCGTAATCAGGCCGGTTGCAACGATTGCCGAACCAGTCAGACCGTAAGTACCGAGGGTGATCGAGGTACCACCAGCAGCAGCCGTAGTCACGAGCAGAGTAACTCGGAGGACCGAGGAGTAAGCCGGGAGATAGAAATCACCCGTGTCGAACCCGTCGTTCGTACCGTCGCTATTCAGGTCTCGGGTGTACGTAACAGTACTAGCAGTAATCTTCGAAAGATCATATTCGAAGACGCCCTGCTTGATAGCACCGAGGGTTTCACCGATACCACGGAAGCGGTTAACGAAGTTCTTAGGGTCGCTGTAGTAATTCGGGAACTTAACCGAAAGACCGTCAGCGTTTTGCCAAGGAGCAGCCATTTTTATCTAATTCCTTCTAGTTAGCCGACGGCGGAGGGATCGGAGAGGACGGTCACGAGGTTTTCCGGACGGAAGATTTTGACGCCGTAGCGGCCGGTCGTCACGTACTCTTCACGCTGGTAGTCCTTGTTGTATTCACCGTCAACCTTCGGCATCTGACGCCACGCACCGACGAACGGCAGGATGTCTTGAGAAGCCGAGAAGAAGAGGTTTCCGACCGCGTTCGCACCAGAGGCGACCGTAGAGATCGTCTCGGACGTACCGGCTTGGTCGTTACCGCACAGCGGCAGACGCTGGGAGGTGTAGACGTCGAAGCCGTAGACGTTCTTAACGAAGGTCATACCCTTGGCGATACCCGAGTCGATGATGCCTTCCCAGCGCGGGTTGTTCGAAACAGAGACCAGATTGGTCAGGGTGTTCAGAACGTATTCCACAGACGGGTCGACGATAGCGATCAGGTTCTCATCGGGCACGTTGGCCTTCTTAAGGGCGTACCGGGCACGGGCAAAGTCTTGAGGACCGATAACCTGCTTGGTATTCAGGGTCGTGGAACCAACCCAACGGTGCGCGGCACCATTGATAGCGTTGGTGTTACCAGCGACTTGATAACCAGCGGGGGTACCAGTCTTCGGTTGACCTTCCTTCAGAATGTCGATCTCAAGACGTTCACGGAAAGCACGAGCTTGCTTCGGCACAAAGGACGAGATGAGCTCTTGCGCGTAGAACAGGTCCTGCTGAGCAGCATTCGTGATGTACGTGGCCGAGGAGATGTAGTTGTTGATGGTGAACGTGAAGTTACCGGTATCCAGAGCAGAGTACTGGATCGGCTGGTCTTCAGCGTAGTCGTTGGCGTCCAGATTACCGATCGACGGGATGTTCAGGGTAGTACCGTCGGGGAAATCAGACAGCCAGCGAACGTAGCCGGAGGCCATCAGTTCATCAGTCAGAATGTCCTTAAGCTGATTCGACCAGAGGTTAGCTCGAACCAGGGCATTCATATTCGCGGTGTTATGTCCGGGCATATGTTTTTATGACTCCAGGGGAGGGTTAGAAGAAACTCTCTCCTCGGGCTTCAGCGTCCATAGCATCCTTATGCATACGAAGCTGTGTGTCACGTGCGAAGTAAGTCTTCGGATCGGTCTTACGCAGATTTTCGTAGTAAGCGTAAGTCCCCGCTTTAACTTGAGTTCCGTTGTTACGGAATGCTTCGGTGTTGACGTCACCTCGGGAGGGAGTAGTCGGAGGGGTCTTAGGAGAAGGATTCTCAAGACCGATGCTGGAGAAGAATGCCTTCGGCGAACGGGCGGCGACGTCTTGTAGGAATTCAACACCGACACCGAGTTCAGCAGCTTTGTTCCTTACGAACTCATTTGCCTTATTCTCGTCACCGAATTGTTCGATGAGTCGGGTCGCTACAGTCGTCACGTTCTGAGCAGCAGTTTCTCGCAGACGTTCTGCTTGAGTAATTTCTCTAATCCGCGCAGCCAAATCTTCATTACTGAGGGGAGTCGTAGTTTCCTTAACCTTTGTTTCCGGCGAAGGATTCGGTTCGACATTGCTTTGGTTTTGGCGGGCCCGCTTCAGTACATCTTCTGTATCGAGGCGGACATTGAGTTCTTCCTTGACTTCTTGAAGTTCACGCACCGTAGACTTGATAAACGAATCCGCATGGATATACGCGTTAGCAAGGTCTTCTACGGTCTTGTACTTCTTACCTTCACCGACAAGGGTCTCGAGGGGGGAGGCGGGAGTCTCGGTAGTAGTAGTGGAGTTGAATACAGCTTCGGTCATAGCTTTTAATTCTCGCGGTCTGAGATGTTTAGGATTTCACGAACTTCCTTGAGAGCTCTTACGTAACCGACTTTATCGGCTTGACGGTAGGCCCAGGAAGGGGATTCATAATCATTGTCTGAAGATGAATTCTGATCCTTTATCTTATTGTAGCAGATTTCATCGAGTTTGTCAAGTATTTTTTTGTTATTTCTGAGGAGGTCTTTGAATTGGGACTGATCCTTCTCCGGGACCCCCCTGAGCCATTGGGTCGATACTGGGATTTGGTCCTCCTTGGGTAACTTGTCGTTCCGCCAGTACTTGTTGAGCAGAACTCATCTGCTGTTGAGTTTCGAGGGTTTCAGCCACTCGAATATTATCTTGGACGATTTGCTTGGCTTCGAGGCCGAAGAGATCATCGAAGACGAGGTGGGCCAGACGTTTACCGGAGATGTGTGCGGTAACCGATGCGTCTTGACCGATCGGGCTAGAGAAGAACTGAGTCAGATTCTGAACGATGTTAGCGTTACGAGCGAAGTGTCTCGCTCCGATCGGGCGAATCTTACCCTTAGCTGCGAGGTCCTCCTTCGTGATCTTCAGGAAGTTCACCGCACCGAATTCATCGTCGATAGCTCGAATCGTATCAGTGATATCAAGTGTTCGACGAGCGACTTCGAGCATCGCATTGAGGGCGGGTTCGAGGAACACTTCTTCGAAGTAACTGGTCTTATTGATGAAGACTCGGTTAGCCCCGTTCTCGAGGATTTGAACTTCGTAAGCAGTCTTCTCACCGGGAGTACGGAAACCCATAGCCTGTTTCGGAGCCCCGGCCATCTCTTCCATCTTCATCTCGTACAACATGATCTGGTTGTCAGAGTTGAGCATCGTTGTGTCCGGTCGCATGAACTCTACGTCACCGTCATCCCCCATGTAGATACGACCACCAGGCTCGTAGTCGAAATCTTCGACGTACCCCTTGATCTTCGTCATCGGGTGGATCATGAGGTCCCAAGCGTCAGCCTTAGCGTTCTCGAGGTGATCGATGCGGTACTGCATACCGATCAAATTATCGAGGGGACCCATCGCGTAGAGGTTATCCGGACGAATACGCCACCCGACGTGGAAGATCGGAGCCGTTCCGAGCCACGAAGGGTTCGGTTGCTTCCGAATGACGTGAGCACGATCGACGACCGAGATCATGTAGTTCTTGTAGAGGGTATCCGTCTGAACGTCGTAGAGATCGCCGTAGAAATCTAGGACTTCGACGTAATCACTATTCAGGTAGTCGAAGAAACTAGAGAACCCATCGATCTGATAAGCGTTGTTCTTCTTGAAGTCCCCCGCAGAGAGCCCAGAGAATTGACGACGAATATTGATCACTTCATCGAAAATCTCTTTGTAGTACCCGAGTTCCGGGTGATCTTCGATATCAGCACGAAGATTCCCGAGAGTCTTAAGAGACCTCACGATCTTCGGAGACTCTGCGAACGTAGCCGCAGCGGGGTTAAAAACGATATCGACGGGGCTGATGCGCCTCAGGCGTGGGCCGACAAACCCAGTGACGGTCTCACCCGTAACGGGGTCGATCGTAGACTCGGCAGCGTACTCGACGGTGGCGAAGCAATTACCGTAATCGATGTAATCGAGGAGGCACTTAGAAACTTCGTTGCGGAAGCCCCCCATACGGAGCTTATTCGCCATATATGCTTCGATTACAGTTCTCTTATCCTTCGTCTCGCTCGACTCGTCGTCACCTTCCCACGAGATCGGACGATCGTTCGGGAACATCGCGGCGATATAATTCGCGTGAAGGTTGTCACGAATTTGGCAGAGCTTCGGGATATGGGTGCTGTTCTTCCACGGAAGAGACGACGTAGAAGTCGTAGTCGTATCCGTAGCGAAGATGTAATCACGAACTTCTTGTTTCTGGTCGAGCCACGTTTGACGGAGAGTCTCAAACCTTCCGTATTCGTTAGCGATGTTCTGCGCCATCTGATCTGGCGAAAGCATCTGAAGGAGATCGAGTGTACGACCGGCCATTAGAAGCGAACTCCACCGAAGCGACTGTGGGTAACCACATTCGACATATTTCTGTTCCTATTCATGCTTGACGGAGGGACGGCGATATCGATAGCGTTAGCCAAGGCGTCCATGCAGTCGTCGTGGGGAGGATGCGTCATCAGGAGCTCTTCTTCGAGGGTCTGACAGTTTCCACCTCGGTAGTGCCAGATGGCGTAGTTGTCGTACTTAGGCTCCAGGATTGCGGAAAGCCGTTCAGCTTTGGTACCCTCGTGGCGGGTGGGTTTAGTCTCGACAATAGAGAGGGCCAAGCCGTATGGTTTAATATAGCTCTCTTTGAGCTCTCGGACAATCGACTGTTGCGCTGCGGATACTTCTGCACTTATCTTTCTAAAGTCCCATTTTGTGTAGAGTTCGAGAATGTGTTTGAAGTACTCGGCGATACTGTCAGTCTTGAATCGATCGAGGTCGAGGATGTAGTAATTCCCCAAGCGGTCAACTCCGACCACAGCGATAGTGGTATAGTCAGCGCGTTTTGCCATAGAGTAGGCAAAGTCAACAGCAGCAAATACATTGAGCTTCTCGTTCTTGAAGAACCATCCCCCGTTATCGTTGCTCAGAAGCTTCTTATCGTAGTACTGGAACTTACCACGATCAATCCGGGCATCCCCTGGATCGTTGGGGTCATTATAGTACTGAGCCCTGAACTGAGCCTTATCGAGGTACATACCCCTCTTACGAGAGAGAATCTGACGATTAAAGCCGAACCACTTACCGTCGGAGCGTTGTTGGAGAGGCCAGAGGAATTCCCCCGTACCGTCACCGATATCTTCTACTTGTCGTTCGAATACCTCGAAGATCGGGACTTCATCGACGACGTCACCCTCAGAGTTGTAAATCTCTTCTTTCATCTCGAGGATATCGTTGTAGAGGTCCTTCGGATGATAACGAGTACCACAGATGCGAAGTTTAGCGTTCGCTCCGGCGACCGACATCAGAAGGGAAAATTGACTCTTGACGCGGTTTCGTCCTTCCTCAGTATAAGCATTTTCGTATACAACAGCATCGTCAAATACGCCCAAGTCAAAGTGAAGACCAGTGAGACTAGTAGTAAGGCCCCCAGTAAAAACTGTAGGGTCTCGGATGCCTTCTTCTTTACGAAGAGGGTGATCGATGCTAATTTCACTATTCGTCCACTTCTCTCGTTTCCCCTCGTCGGGGTTGACCATCTCAGGCCAATATCTAGTGTAGATCGGAGAAGTCAGGACGTCCTTGATGAACTTGAGTTGCTTCTCAGCGAGATTTGATGTGGCCGACAAATAAGCCACACGGATATCGGGTTGACGAGTGATGTACCAAGCGACGAGATACGCCGTGAGAGCTGATTTCATGTGGTCGCGAGGGAGCAGCAGGAGTTGATTATCCTGTGCATCTTGACGCGTCCACCAGTTGATCACGTCGATATGTACGGCACCGAGAACCCGCTTCGGAGCTACGAGACGAATGAACGCCTCGAGACTATTCTCGGCGAGTTCTCTGATCTCAGCCTTGGTAGTGATTTCAGCCATTCAACACTGTTAATCCCTCGGATTCTTTTTGTGGGCTCCACGTGTCCGAGGGAAGCTCCTGTTAGCGTGTTTAGTCCCCATCCGGTAATTCGACATAGAGGAGTGGAGGGGATTTCCGTCCTTGTGCTCTACGTCCTTCCCGTCACCCTTACGAGCCTTACCGGCCTTGATCATCGCACGGCGAGCTTTGTTACGAGCAGCGCGTCGCTTGATCTGTTCAGGTTTCGAGTTGTACTTGCGTTGCGCTTCTGCTCGAGACATTACTTAAAAAGTCCGGGGCCTGGGGTTGTCGGAAGGATCGGGGACCTCGTATCGATGACCCCCTGCTTAGTCTTGTATGAAGAGACGACAGAATTCGGGACACTTACGAGAGGAGACGACATCGGTTTCGTATCGGCCCTGTTGAGTCTACTTACGGCCCCGATGACTCCACCGCCGAGACCGATACCTCCGACACCGAGGAGACCTCCCCCCGCGAGTTTAGAGAGCCAACTCATCTACTTACCGATGCTCGGATTACGGATGCGTTGTGCGGGTTTACCGTTGACGTTACGCTGTCGCTGGGCCTGAGGCGGTGTGTGCGGGATCATATTCGGAGTGTGGGGGTCCGGAGAGCTGTGAGGAACGGTATTAGCTGTATTTAGAGAGTGAACGGTTCCGTGAACAAGAGTCCCAGCTCTTTCGTTATTATCAGTACCTATTCGACCCCTAACTCCGGTCCCTATCGTTACATTTGTATCCGCCATGACCCATCCGTTTACTTCAGGTCTACTCATTTGATCGCACGAATCCTTTCATAATCTTCACGCTCCATCTCAGAAGCTTCGATAGCTTTCTTCAGTTCTCCGGCGACCTCCTCTTTCGAGGGGCGACCGCGTCCACTCTTCTTGTATTCGAGAGACGCGAGGTATTTCGCTGCGGAGATCGCTTGGGGGGTTTCCGAAGAGGCGATCTCTTGAAGACGAATAATCGCCTCCGATCGTGCCTTCGTCTCTAGTTCTTGAACCCATCCGTTGTACGCCTCTACGAACCACTTACATTGCATCAGCTTCTGCCAGTGGGTCCAGTCCCCGAGGTACCTCATCGCCCACTGATAACCCGTCGGATCACCGAGTTCGACAAAGGTCGTTCGGGCGCAGATGTATCCGGGCTTGACGATGTTGAGAGTGAACGGAGGTTTCTCCACCGTCCGAACCTCGTGAGCCATCCCCATGTGGACCTCGTAGAAGAGGGACTTCGTGTACCACTGATTGAGGGACGACTTATACGGGGGCTTCAGTTCATGGGTATCGAGTCGAAAGGTCATTTACGTATCTGCCCGACGTTGTGGAATGTTACTGCGGCAAATACGGCGGCGACGATAAGATTCACGTACCAGAGGCCGACGAGTCCGATGACGATAGCTCCGCCGATATGGGATACCGTCAGGGCGTTCCAGAGACCGAACTTGTTGATGAGCCATCGCATGATGGGGTTAGACTCATGACCTCCCGTTTCGATGACTTTGACTGTGGAGACAACGTCACCGATTAGGGCAGCGATGAGAAGGAAATAGGTGAGGACGAAGATCATTAGATTAGGTTAGGCCTCTTGCTGACGACGTTAGGGGTCGCGGGTGTCCCGGCTGTAGTGCATACCCATCCGGGGGAACCGAGGGCGACAGGGGCCGTGAAGTTGATGATATCACCGACCACAAGGGTTCCCTGGTTGGTCTTGGGGCCCGCCGTGATCGAGATGATTCCGTTCGGATAGTCACCACCGATGACTCCGTTCGACCAGATTTCGATCCTAGTCGCATCTCCGAGTCCGTGACGCTTACCGGCGAAGGCGCAGTCGTAGGAACCAGAAGCGTCGAACTTAGTCGTGACGTTGGTGAAGGTGTTATCTTCACAGACGACGAGAGCTGTAGAGTCACTTCCGGGGAAGGAGATCGCTTTGACGACGGTTTTGAAGTCATTACGATCGACGTGGAACTCATCGACCTTACGACCGGTGAATCCGTTTTCGAGACGGAATCCCCATTGGTAGTTCTCGATGTAGTTCTCAGTGACCGTGAACGGAACTCCGGCACCGTAGATGCTGATCGCTGTATTGGTCGTAGCGGCCGTCGCAGAGTTGAATCCGATCAGTGTGTTCCGACGGATGTAGTTACGCTTGACGGCGCTCGGAGTATTGAGGTAGATCGACCGTGCAGTCGCATTGATTCGAGTGCAGGTGTTGTCTTCGATCTTGACGTGAAGATCAGGGGAAGCTCCGGGGACGACTTGGATGTCTTCTTCGACACAACCTTTGATCTTATTACCACGGATCACGACGTTCGTGAGGTCCCCCTTACAGAGAATCCCACGAGTATTCGACGTATCGATGGTGTTGTCGACGATCTGAATCTCTGTGTTAGCTGTCGAGGCTCCGTTGAACATAATCGATCCGACGGAATCAGCACTCTTCCCACGGAAATCGTAGACCGCGTTAGCGAACACCGAGATGCTTTGGGCCCCACCACCGTTGAGAGAGATTCCACCGGCGAGGGTGCTGTCGGAGGCTCCGGCGGTAACGAGACCGTTAAGGGAGCAGACGTTACCGTTGATCGTCACGGCGTGAGTACCAGTCGTATTAGCCGTGTGGTAAATACCAGAGACGAGCGTGTTGCGGCACGTGTTCCCGATGCACGAGAAACGACCACCACCCCCACCGTAACCGGCGACGAGCCCGTGACGACGTTGAAGAGTGGCGAGGGGAACTTCCGCCGAGAGGTCATCTTCCATCGCCGTGCAGATATTCCCAGTAACCGACAGATCGTGATCGTAACCTTGGTTGTTGATCATGATCCCTTGACTGTTATTCGACAGACAACGGTTATTAGCGATAGTGATGTTGCTACCCTCTGTGTCGGAGTACAGAGAGATGTCAGCCGTGACGGTGACACCGGTGGGGTAATTCCACCATCCACCGTAGATCAGGTTCTCAGAGATGTTACCGGAGACGACGTTACGGAACTGGACGCCAGAGCTCTGGAATCCGAACATGATGCAGTTCCGGACCGTGACGTTCTTAACGGCCGACGCGAAGACTCCGTTGTTCTTCGTGAACAGAGCCGGGTCCGTGTGCGTATGGAGACCTTCCATCCGGATACCGACGAACTCGTTGTTCCCGGAGGCGATGAAGCAATTCATACCCGCAGAGGTCTGCTTGACGTACGAGTAATAACCGTCACCCCAAATCTTGACTCCGGCTGGCACGGTGATCTCGGTCGTCAACTTGTAGTACGACGTACCCCCAGGAACGTAGAGGGCTTGCCCGGTGAGGCCACATTGAGTCAAGGCGTTGACCCACGCAGCGTCCGTAGCTGTGGTTCCGTCGGCGACCCCGTTAGTGAAGTCCGTGAGGAATACCATCTTCTTGAGACGGGCCTCGACGGACTGGCTGAGGGTGTCTGTACCGTCTTGCGTGAACGTAACGAGCTCTGCACCGTCGGCGAGCAACAGATTCGTAGCGAGGGCTCCGTCACCCCCTTCACCTCCCCCACCGTAGTTCTGGAGGTCGATCAGTCGAACCGCGTCGCTCTGATTGAACGGGGCCGCCAGATTCGTGATCCGGTGGCTGTTCATGTCGATATTCGCAGTCATGAAGTTCGGAGAGGTCCCGTCACGACTCAGAGTGTTATCGATCGCATCGCTGATGCGTTGGAAGTTTTCGTTGAGAAGAGCGTTAGAGGCGTACCCGGATGTCACCGAGTTCAGAGGCTTTTTAGCCATATAGGTCCTTTCGGTGGCGGTGGTCCGCCGTAAGTCGGCTTAGCGCCGGTTTAAGGTGACGACAAGAAGAAGGAGTGTATTTGCTCGTAGTCCAAATGAGCGATAGTCGATTGGACTAGAGAACGATTGAACAATCGTGAATAGACGTACCAGGGATGGACGGGGGTTGGATAATTGACCAGATCACCGTTCGTGTTAACAGATGAACGATGTGGTCCCTGTGTTGTACAACCCAGTAGATGTACCTATTGTACCACATTTTGAGACAAAAGTCAATATGGGATGGGCCACGAAGGGGGCATAAAAGTGAAGAAAGTAGAAAATAAATGACATCGGGCCGAGGTTCCGGAATTTCTCTGGGAAAATCTTTAGGTGTGATATGCAAGAACAGGCACACCCCCCTGCCCCCCGGGGTGGCCCCAAGTATAGTTTCCGCACAAATCCTCCCAGAAAAGCATTCAGGTGGCCTCGCAAGTCATAGTGGTGAGCCCAAAAGCCTCGGTTAGAGTATTCGTTAGGTCTAAATGTGAGTGAATGCTCATGTCACACTGTAGAGCATCGCGCACTAACCTTAGTCATTGCTTGTCAAGGGGAATGTGATCCTGGTCTCATATCGTTTATCAATAACACCAGGCTGACGTTGCCTCTGGCATTACTCTATCGTATCGCTTACCGATAAGCATCTATCATTATCACAATAACGTGATACAGCCGGCACCTGGATTTATCGTTTATCGCTATTGACACAGGGTCTAGGATGAGCAACGCGCGCCCGTTTTCCACCTAACCGCGTGGACTGGCACATTTCACAAATGAAATATATTCTGCCTTATTGTCGTCACATTACCAGGGGACAAAGCGGTATGTCCAAGCGCATTCGCCCCGGCAGGAAGGAAAGAGTCTTTATCAAGGCTTTGACCCTGGACGCCAAAACGGCTAGGCGCGAGGCTGACACCGCGTCGCGTATCTGCGAGCGTTCGCCCCTTCGTTCTTCTAGCGATACGGTGAACCTTAAGAGTCACAGCGGGGCGGGTTTTGTGGAAGCTCGGGCCAGGCTCCGTGCTATCCCCAAGGCGTTCTTGCCCCGCTAATCGGGCAAGGTTTGGCACGGGACTATTCGTGTCGCGGCGTGTTCATGTAGGACGCGGTAACGGCTAGGGGCTTTTGTCCTATGGCCCGCGCTGCCTCCCCCCTGCATGATGTATCAAAATCGCCCCTAGGCACGGTTAATCCTAGGTAAAGTGGCAAGGCATACACTCGCGGGAGCGAACCTGTATGCCAGAGGCTAGCCGAATTGCGCCCTATAGCACGGGATGCACGGCTAGCTAGAAAACTGTCATAGCATTTGCAGCGCTAGGCTATTGCATGGTCTAGCGCCTAGCGCATACCGCGCGGCTCTAGCACATTCCTTTGCTTAGTAGAGCACGGCACAAACGGCCCGCGCTTGTCGTCACTCACCGGTGACATTTCGCAGGATAAGACGGCGACCTATCAGCTAAACCTTGAACAAAGAATTACGCTAACGCGACCTACACGGTATGCGCTAGGCCCTAGGCCATGCGGCTTAGGCAAGGTGACTGGTCACTCTTGTAATTCTCAAGGAAGCTATACACCATGTCTAGCGATATGAAGCCTGTGCCCGTCCTCATGGACGGAAAGCGTATCGACACGAAGATTCGTCGGATTCTCAAGACCGATGCTTCGTTCGGTATCCGCATTCACGAAGTCGCCGTTCAGGTGCTTCTTCACGCCCACGCCCACAACGACGTGAGCAAGGCGGGCACGCTGTGCCGTGGTCTCAAGACGGCGAACGCCAAGGGACTGCGTCACTGGTTCACGACCTATGGCGCCATCTGGTTTGACGGTGACGGCACGGTCAAGACGGTCAAGAAGGACGCCAAGGCGTTCCATACTGGCGAGCCTTACGACGAAAAAGGCTACGACCTGGTCGGCGCGGTCAACACTCCCTTTTGGGAGATGCCCGAAGTCATCGCGGATCAGGCGAAGGCGGTCAAACCATTCAAGGAAAGTGACATCATTCGTATGGTGTTCACTTCCCAACACAAGATGACGGACGCCATCCTTGGCGGGCGCTTCGACGGTCGTCCTGAAACCTCCGCGAAGATGCTCAAGGCGATGGAAGAAGTCGTCGTCAAGTATGCGTCGGAACAAGCGGAGGCGATTCGTCGGGAAGTCGAAAAGAAGCTCGGCAAGACGGCGGGCCTCGAAACCGCTCCGAAGGCCACCCACGGGCACGACGGCTCGGACCTCCGCCCGGAACCGGCGATGCTCCCGGCTGCCATCAAGGCGGCCTAACGGGAGTCCTCCCGGACATGAGGTTAAACTGTCCATCGCCCCTCTAGGGGACGTGGGCAATCTATCATCAACGCCCACACGGTCGAAAAACAAACACACGCAATCCCGCGTGTGTTTCTTTGTGAGGACTGGCAATGAAACATCCAAAAATCAAACTCTACATGAAACATCCAAAAATCAAACTCTACGACCCGCTGAATGTGCATGTCGCAACATTTTTTGGGCCAGGTGCCGAAAAATCGGCTCGCATCGCCTCCAAGGCTATGTGGAAGGCTGGTTACACCCTCTTTTGGTCGATTCGCGTAGGTGACGGTCAACGTAAGGACCTTCCCCACTACTAATAAAGGACCAACGATGACTGACTTCCGAATACAATAACCCTTCAAAGCCTTATGGCTCATCACCACGCGGGACCCTGCGACAGTGGGCGAACACTGTGCCTCTAGTGTAACTTGAGGTCGCTAGGCCAGGTGAGCGATAAACACCTGGAACACAAAGGGACTTGTCCTGGGCACGACAATAAACTGCCTCCACTATTTACTTGACAATCCCCCGATCCGTGGTATAATTCCCTTACGGGGGGTTTAAGAGATCATCAAGTAAGCTGGCCCAAGCCTGGTCATAGTTGACGACGGACTAACGGTAACGCCGAGTGTGTCGTTGACCTTTTAGCACCTCTTCCGGCCCCTTCACTTGGCTGTCGTATCCCTCGTAAACTCGGTTGTAAGAGAAAACCTGGGACCGACACTGGCTTTGCCCCGTGTGCCATTTGATACAAACACGGGGCGACAATCTATCATCAATCGCGCCTACACGGCTCGATAGGAAACACAACGATGAACGCCATCCGTTTCAACATCCGCGACCGCAAGACCGGTGAGATCATGGTCCTGCCTGGCCCCGTCAACGACGAACAGCGCGGCCAACTGTCGCTGCTGATCAAGAACTGCTCCTCCGTCGGCATCTCCGAGCAGGGGCGCTACCAACGTAACCAGTAGATAGGCTCGGTAAGCCCCAGGGACGGTCAGGTGGGGCCCCATCGTGAGGATGGGTGTCTCGATACCCTGGCAGTGTGGTGGGTGGCCTCAGCGGGCCCCATTTCGCCGTCTCTACACAACTTATCCGCCTAGAGGGATGACGCCTAAGGCCCCGTCTCTACTGGTCGTAAACCCCCGGGTACTCCAACTGCTCGTGGGGAATGGGTTCACGCCGGGTTGGTAATCCGCGACGCTACGTCGAAAAACCAGTCCCGGCCCACCATTCAACAGAGAGGAGTCGACTGTGATCGACCTTTCAACCCTCCGTAAGGGGGATATCATCCACTTCAAAGCCCCAAACCCTGTGGTTTTCTCGCGGTTCACTAACGGCTTTGATGATCTCTTAAACCACCCGGACACTCTTGATGTATTCTATTCCCATGATGGTCGTGCGTACTCCGCCAGCGACATCGACCGCGTCGAGCCTGTGGTCACCGTCGGAGATACCGTTTCCATCCCGGGAACATCGGTTCGTGGAAGGGTCCTCGCCGTCGCCAAGGACGCTCTCGGTAACGATAGGGCTTGGGTTCAGACCCTCTCGTACGGATTCTGCTCTCCGAAACTCAGTGAGTGCGAGAGGGTCTAACGTGGGGCCATTCTTCCTGGCGGTGTGCCTCACCGTCTTCGGGTTCGCGTTCTTCGCGGGCCTCTTCGCCATCATCGACATAACCAAGGAGGTTTTCAAGCGATGAACATCCACAGTTTCCCTGGGTGCTGCGCCTTCCAGATCATCACGGGTTTCCCCGGTTCCGGTACGGCTGGTCCGGGAACTCTCTCGGACCTCACCGACGCAGACATCACCACATACCTCAAAAACGTCATCGTGGTCTACGGGGGGTCAGGGGCCGGGCTGATCATCACGCTCGATCAGAACCAGCGCCTTCGGTTCCACGATCTCGTCGGCGAACTCGGGTTCAAACCGGCTATCGACAACACGTTCAACTCGAACCACTTCTCGCTGGTCACCGTGTACTTCCGGGAAGGTCACCCGAAGACCGATGCGCAGAAGGTCGAGGAGACGAAGGACCTCGGGAAAACCTCGGGCTTCTTCAAGCAGCACGCGGGGGCAAAGGAGAGGTTCTTTGGAGCCGCGTGACATCGCCGTAAAGCTCCTCGGGGATTATCAGTTCCCAAGGGACTTCGACGATCCGCATGATCCCACGATCTACGCAACGATCGCCGACGGGAAAGGACCTAAGAGTTTTACGCATGCGATGTGCTACGCGAGACTCAACCGAAAGGCGTTCCAATACCTCGCCATTCCACACTACCACGTCGCCGACATGGACTGGTACCACAAGTCTACGGGATTCTTGCTCGACCCCGAGAGGTCCCCGTGGAAAGCGGTCCTTCCGTTCGTCGAACTCCACGAGAAGGGTCTGATCCTTTCGGGGGAAGCTCCCGCTAATCTGGCGTTCAATTTCCTGATCGCCCATCGGGTAGTGACCTTCGAGTTCCCGACAACGGTCCATCTCTGGCGGAACCTCGTCGAAGCCGGACGTGATCCATATATTTCAATGGTTTACGCCAACGGGATTCAGTGGATGAGCCAAGCCGCGTTGCATCCGAACCCGTTCCCGTCGAATTTCAACTGGCCTGGTGGGCACGGATGCTTTAATCCGTACGCAGATATCGAGAGATTTTTGCGCGGTGAGCCGAAGAATTTGTCGGGGAGTATCCTCAGTGGTGCCTCGTATCGTCCGTGCAATACCATCTGGGACGGGGATGAGGATCACCGTCAAAAACTCATCGAACGGTACCCCGATATCTGCATCAAGAACATGGGGTGGACCCCAGATTTCACAGTCCAAAGTGAGGCCATGCTCCATGACCTCGTAGCGAGAGAGGAAGAATTCTTTGCGTCACGTATTCATCACTAGCCCGATGTTCGGGGTGATGTCGTCTATCTTCAAGTACCGGAAGGACTACAACATCGTCCGGGACCTCGAAGACGCCGACATCCTCGTGCTTACGGGTGGCGAGGACATCAACCCTCGTCTCTACGGTGAGAAGCCCATCCAGCGTGTCGGCTGGAACGAACGGCGTGATCGGTCTGACGTCGAATACTACGATCAGGCGGTCAAGGCCGGGAAGTTTGTCCTCGGCATCTGTCGTGGTGGGCAACTCGCCAATGTCCTCAATGGCGGGAAGCTGTATCAGGACATCACGGGCCACCCCCACGAACATCGGATCACCGATCTGGTCACGGGACAATCTATCATCACGTCGTCCGTCCACCACCAGATGTTCCGCCCGGCCCCTGGGGCTGAGATCATCGCGACGTGCCAGTTGGCTCGGACGAAGGAGGCTGATGGTTTCTTCTGGCGACGGGGTGAAGGGGGCCCCTCTGAGCACGACGACGACGTCGAAATCTGCTACTACAGGGACACCCGTTCCCTGTGTATCCAGGGGCATCCCGAATTCGGCCCTGACGAGTTCACCGAATATTCGTTCGACTTGATCGAGAGGTATTACTAACAGATGTGTGGAATCGTAGGGGTTGCAGGCAACCTCGAACTCAAAGACGTCGATATCTTCAAGGAGCTTCTCCACATCGACTACATCCGAGGCAAAGCGGCCACAGGTGTCGGTTCGGTGTCGAGCACCCGGGAGATCGAGGTCTTCAAGCGGGCGTGTGACCCGGTAGAACTCCAACTGTTCACGCGGTTCGGAACTGTCGTCAACTCGTCGAAGAAGGTCCTCATCGGACACAATCGGGCACCGACGCACGGTGCGAACAATCAATTCAACGCCCACCCCTTCGTCTTCGACAATATCATGGGTGTCCACAACGGGACGCTCGAACTCTCGGCGATGAAGGCTCTCGACCACAAGGACTGGTTCGATACCGACAGTGAACAACTGTACTGGAACATCAACCAGCACGGTGTCGAGGAGGCGGTCAGTCGTATCTCCGGTGCGTGGTCTCTCGTGTACTACAACAAGGAGAACAATACGATCAACTTCCTCCGCAACGAGGAACGTCCGATGTTCTACTGCTTCACGAAGGATCGGAAGCGGATGTATTGGGCGTCTGAGCTGTGGATGCTGCAAGGTATCCTCAATCGCAATCGTGTCGAAACAGAAGACAAGATGTGGACGACGGCTACGGATACGAACTATTCGTGGACTGTTCCGTCTCACGGTCAAGTCTTCGGTGAGGCTGCCCGATTTCCCTGTAAAGGGAAGGCAAGAGTCCCGACGATCTACGGGGGCCACGCGTACGGAGACTGGGACTGGCGGAAGGAGAAGCGCGAAAGAGAAGAGCGAAATGCGGCAGCAGAAGAAGCTCGAAAGAAGGCAGAGGAGGAAAGAAAGGCGAAAGACACGGAGGACAAGGTAGTCGTCCCTTTCGTGATGCAGGAGCAGAACGAAAGACTCCTGCTACCCCCTCCTTCCGGGACTTCGTCGAGCAGCTTGAAGACGAGTACAGTGATCTCGTCAGACACAACCATCGGGGTCGGTGGCTTAATTAAGCCTAACAGCCTCAAGATCATCGACGAGAAAGGTCAACAGATTCCCCCGGCGACTCTCGAACGGCTCGAAATCCGGGCCCTCCGTAAGGCGGCGGATGGGAAGTGGAGGCCCCCGTACTACGATCGAAAGGGGAACATCCTGCCCCGATTTCGCTGGAATCGTGCTGTCCAAGATGGCTGCATTAATTGCGGGCACTCTCCGTCGTGGGGGGAGTACTGCAAGTTCGGACCGGACCTGAACGTCTCGTCTGGTAGTATCGTGTTTGTGTGTGAGAAGTGCGCTCTCGATCCCGAGATCGTGAAAATTGCAATGACTGCGTGAGGAACAGATGTACAACCCCCAAATTCTCATCGGCGCTGACCCCGAAGTCTTCATGAAGAATCCGAATTCGGATGTCTTCGTGTCGGCTCACGGTCACATCCCCGGCGACAAGGAAAAGCCCCACCCCGTCCAGTTCGGGGCCGTCCAGGTCGACGGTATGGCCCTGGAATTCAACATCACCCCGGCGGCGACGATGGCTGAATTCCTCCGGAACACGAAGGAGGTCTACTCTCAGCTTCGCGGGATGGTCCCTGGCTACAACGTCGTCGCTGACCCTGTCGCCTTCTTCGACAACGACTACTTCGATCAACAGCCTGAGGAATCGAAGGCCCTCGGGTGTAGCCCGGACTACAATGCGTGGACGGAGTTGGTCAACGATGCCCCGGCCACTGATGTGTTCGGTGGTCGTCACATGCGGGTGGCTGCCGGTCACATCCACATCGGGTGGACCGAAGGGAAGCGTCCGGATGACCAGACGCATTTCTCGGATTGCTGTGCCCTCGTCCGGCAACTCGACTACTACCTCGGCCTTCCGAGCCTCCTGTGGGACCCGGACACGCAACGTCGTCAGATGTACGGCAAGGCTGGAGCGTTCCGTCCGAAGCCGTACGGGTGTGAGTACCGTGTTCTCAGCAACGCTTGGCTGAAGAGCGACTACCTGATGCGGTGGGTCTACACTGCCGCCCGGAAGGGTACCCTCGACCTGTTCAACGGGATCGATCTCGTCGACAAGTACGGGGACATCGCTCGTCATCACATCAACACCCACAACTCTTCGTGGTCGACCGATACGTCGATCGAAATCCCCATCGAACTCCCGCGAGTCGCCTGAATGCGCTACGACACACTCGAAGAAGCACAGTCCCGGCTGAAGAACACGATCATCTACTACGAAGATGAACCCGTGTACGTCCGGGATATCGTCGATACTCGACACGGCCAGCCTTACGGTCGTGGTCAAGAGGATCGGTTCACCCTGCATTACTACACTCTCGGTCGTGATCGGAAGGGGGGTTCCGATACCCTCGCAAACCCGGCTTTCCGGCAGAACAACTTCAAACTCGGGTACTTCAACATCGGTTCGGGTGTCCCTGGTACCGAACCGGGGTCTGAGAAGCTTCGTACCGGGTACCTCACTCGGATCACAACCCGGCGGACGAAGCAGGGCATCTGTCAGGAGAACCTTATGGTCGTCCCGACAGAGAGGGACCTCGGAAACTTGCGATTCGGTGATATGCACCTGTCGCAACCCGTCAAGGATATGCTGACTGGTACGTACATGAGCCCCGAAGCGGCGGCGAGTCATGTCGTCGACAGGGGTTCGTTCTCAGCGGCATTCCATCGGCACTTCGCCTTCTCGTACGATGACTTCCGCGAGGACATCGTTCTCCTGTATCGTGGGCACAAGATCGGTTTCGGGGATTGTGAAGAGATCACCCTCGGACCTCAGTACAAGTTCTGTCGTGAAGCGGCTCTCGAAGCTGGTATCAAAAGGATCAAGTGATGCGTGCGAAGCGGAACTACGCGCGGTGGAAGTGGCTCTTCGACTCCGTCTGCAATATGTGGGGAGTCAACGCGATCAAGGGAGGCCCCGAGATCGGTGTCGAGATCGAGGTCGAAGGCCGCTCGCTCATCCGTGAGAACCCCCAGTATCACTGGAAGGTGACTCACGATGGGTCTCTTCGAGCTGTGGACCCCCGGGACGAGGCGGTCGAATACGTTTTCCGGAAACCTCTCGATCGTCAGACCACACTGAAGGCTCTTGAGTATCTCGAAAAGAAGCTCAAGGACAACGGCGCTACGGTCTTTGACTCGGACCGTACGAGTGTCCACGTCCACCTCAACGCTTCCGACCTGAAGATCATCGACGTCTATCGGTGGCTTACCCTCTACTACATCTTCGAGCCTTCGCTGATGAAGTACTGCGGTGAATCACGTATGGGCAATCATTTCTGTCTGTCGGCGACTGACGCTGAGGCGGTGGTGACGAACATCGTCGAGTCCCTCCAGCAGTGTCAAGTTATCTCGACGAACAACGATATGCGATACGCTGCTTGTAACTACACGGCTCTCGGTAAGTTCGGGACGCTCGAATTCCGGGCCCACGAGGGTACGATCAGCGCCGAACGTATCTGGAAGTGGATTCGGATTCTTCTGGCGATCAAGGACGCCGCTCTCGACGGTCGTTACAATAACCCCTCTGACATCGTCGATGACTTCAGCCGACGGGGTCCGAGTGACTTCGCTGAGTCCGTCTTCGGTCGTGACATCCTTGGGTATCTCCGTACCGACGGTGTGGACCTCTTTGAGGGCGTTCGTATGGCGCAAGAACTCGCGTACGGATTCGAGTGGAAGGATGTTCAAGAACTTCCGAAATCCTCATCTTCCGATCTGAAGACAAAAACACCGGTCCAGGAGTGGGTTTTCAACCTTGAGGGGATGGACGCAGCCGTCGCCGCTCGTCCTCAAAGACCCGTGTGGGCCCTCCGGGAAAACATCCGTAACAACATCATCCTTGACGAAGAGGACAGGTAAACTATGACTTTCTACATCGTGTCGAACGGACCTTCGGACGGAGCCGCAGCCCTTCGTGAGGGGTTCAGGGCTAGGGGACACCAGGTCCGAAGGGTCATCCTCTCGAACAATCAGAGTCTCCCCCCGGACCTCGACCCGAGACGGGATTTCGTGATCAACTGGGGGTCATCGGACGCTTCTCTCATCGGTAAGAATGCCTCAAATTCCCCCAATGCGGTCGGTATCGCATCGAATAAGAGGAGCTTCTTCAACACGTATTCCCGTGTTGACGGTGGTCGGCTCCCGCAATACACGACCAATCAGGATACTGCGAGAGCGTGGGTTGCTTCCGGGGTCGTCGTCGTCGCTCGGACTGTTCTCTCCGGGCACAGTGGGGTCGGTATCCAGATACTCGAAAGTCCTCTTGACTTTGTCGAAGCTCCGTTGTATACTGTTTATATGAAGAAAGCTGCGGAGTACCGTGTGCATTTCGGAAACGATGGTATCTTCGACGTCCAACGGAAGGCTCTCCGCATCGGTTACGAGAATCCAAATCACCGTGTCCGGACAGCGAGTAACGGATACGTCTACGTTCGACAAGGGGTTGAGGAGTCTGTGCCCGAGGACGTAATGGTCCAGGCTCAGCGTACGGTCGATGTTACCAATCTGAAACACGGGGCTATCGACATCATCTACAATAGGAGAAACGATCGCGCAGTAGTCCTCGAAATCAACACCGCCCCCGGATGTGAGGGCACCACCGTCGAAAAGTACGTCAATATGTTCACGGCGTGGGCAGCCCACCGAGCCTAAGAGTCAACGATAATAAGAAAGTACAGTATGCGTTGTTACATTTGTGATGCACCAATCGAGTCCCCTCTGTGGGATGAACGAACAAAGAATTGGGCTCCGTGTTTTACTTGTCGAACAGTGATCAGTGAGACGATCAGTGACGATGAGCCAGACTCGGACTTCACATACATCGAGTCTGATCTCGATGATTTCGAGGAAGAGCTTCGTTGGTAGCGCGGCTCGTATGGGCAACTCCGGAGGGCGACGATCTGGTCGCCTTCATGGCCCGTGTGTCGAACCCGGAGAATCAGGATAACAAACTGACCAGCGAACGGCTTCTGCGGTATCTCATCGCACATAAGCACTGGTCCCCCTTTGAGATGGTGAACGCCTGTGTTGAAATCAGGACTACAAGAGATATCAGTCGACAAATTCTACGCCACCGCTCGTTCTCATTCCAAGAGTATTCTGGAAGGTACGCGGAGTTCTCTGACTTGGAAGACGGGAGAGAGCTGCGACTTCAGGATATTCACAACAGACAGTCGAGTCTGGGGAATGATGACGTGGTCAAAGAGCTTCTATGGAAAAAACTACTCGGAAGCGTTCGTGATGTCACGTGGTACGCTTACCGAGAAGCGATCCGAGCTGGCGCTGCTAAGGAAGTTGCAAGAGCGCTTCTACCGGAAGGTCTAGTTCCGACGACGATGTACATGAACGGAAACCTTCGCTCGTGGATTCACTATTGGGAAGTCAGATGCACACCAGAAACACAGAAAGAACACCGCCTGATCGCCGAGGAGACTCGGGAGGCTGTACTCAGTGCGTACCCGGGAATCAGCCGTATGATCCTGAGTTGACGGCGTACTACATCATGGATGGTAGGGTTTACCAGTCGATCTCCCATTGGGGGTTGATCGATACCACAGAAGCAGGGACGAAGTGATGACAATCGACCAATTGCTGTTAGCGCTCGTCGCTACCTACTTCGGGGTTGGAGCGCTGATCTACTTTATTGTTGGCATAACCGGCCAACTGTGGAAAGAAGATGGCCTGATCTTCTTCTGGCCGATACTCATGGTGGTATGTATTATCGCTCTCCCGTTTTGGATGGTGCGCCGAGCAGGTACCTTAGGTGAAGAGATTTACGTCAAGTGTTTCGAAAGGAAAGTTCGATGACCGAGGATGAGTTCCGCGCCAACCCCCCTCGCCTGGGAGACAAGGTGTGGCTCCGTCCGCAGACTGTCACTTCTGTAGATGTCAGGGACAGCGTTGTCCGGATCGTCGGAGCGTATTTCAATGCCGCCGACATCGACCGCATCGAGCGCGCACCGAGAGTGC
>JACCDG010606031.1_pt1 | contig 48382 bp, 72 predicted proteins | sample 7442471 | NCBI WGS metagenome assembly JACCDG01 (sample SAMN15323444, study PRJNA562643) | freshwater metagenome | isolation source: river surface water | place: USA:Blue River Watershed | collected 2017-08-17
GTTCGTAAGTGTATAGTCCTTGAAGTTGATAAAATGGTTTTTCGTGTTCAACATATTTTATTTCAAATAAACGATCACCTAAGGGAAACCAAACTAAGTCTCCTTCTTTAGGTCTTGAAGATAATTTAATGCTTGGTTGCCCACCTATCAGCGGAGAAATATAATTTTTAAATCTTTCTCTTGATATTATTAATGTAATTTCATTAAGTGCTTGAATACCAAACTTTGATAATATTGTTGGATTATCTCCATATCCGTCAATATTATCAACATACGCTTCTATTGGATATGCATCGGTAAATTTTGATTCTATTAGTTCTCTTATTACTGTTTTTTCAGTAATATATTTTCTAGGAAGATAATAAATTTCAACACCGTACATTCTCAACTGTTCATTGATTAAGTCTTGTATGAGTCCTTGTTCTGATTTTGATCCTTGGAGAAAAAATGGATTTAACATAAATCAACCAATCATATCTAGTGGAGGAAGTTCATAAGTATTAGACATTTTTTCCATTAAGATGTCTATTTCTCTTTGAGCATCATCATACATTTGTCTACCATTCAACTCCACGCCACCTGGAAGTTTAACACCAGTAAATTTCATCATATTCTGTCCCCATTGTCTCTTAATGAGTGCAGTCAGGTATGGTTTTATGAAAGAATCATTCCAAACTCGCGAATAATCATTCGGATCTAAAGTTGAATAGCAATCAATAATAAAATATTGACTATCAGTTACGGAGCCCCAGTCTATATCAAGATATAATCTATCCTGCCTCTTATTAAATCTGATTTGTTTTTGTGTATTCAAGAGAAAATCTAGGTCTTCTAGATATGTCTTAACCATTGCATAACTCAAAAGTTCAGTTGTTCCCCAGTAGTAAATATCGTTTAGGAACAATTGATATTTAACACTAAACATATTATGAGTGATAGTGTTAGCCCCATCAAAAGTAAAAATTTTGTTTACTCCAATGATATTTGGTGGGACTTGAAGATAATTACTATTTTCATAGTAATTAAAAGTAGTGGCAGTTCCTACTATATTGGTATTAACTGTGGTTGTTACAATTCCCACATTGTTCTGACTTAATCCTTTTGCTTTTCCTCTATCAATGTCTGCTTGAGTTACTTTATACTTATAAAATGTTGGATACACGCCATCAAAATGACGCTCTTGAAAGAACTGTACAGCATCATCTACTAGATCTTCAATTTGCTCATCGGCAACGTTAATTTCCAAAACTGGCGCTCCCAGTTTTCTTTTACAATAATCTATTAATTCTTGTCTAGTAGATGGTTGCGCCATTTATCTACACTCTTTAAAAATATTTATGGTTTGGATGTTATGAGTTGTGCAACAACTTCTTGTTGCTTCAAATATAATTTATAATAGCATTTTGCAATGGTTTTTGCATTATCCAAATCCTTAATATTATCAATTTCTGCTGCTACTTTAAAATATTCAAAACTTTTGCTTAAATTTTCAAGTTCTATTTTATCGGGATCCATCAATTAAACTCCTAAGTAACGATTTAATCTCATTCAAGTCATTTTTTATGTTAGTCACATCAGACTCCAAATTTTCCAATTTTTGATCTTCTTCAGTTTTTACACTCCTTCTCGAAATGTATTGTTGATATTCTGACATATTTGTGTTAATAATAGAATTTGTATTTGGGTCTCTGAGGAGACTGTTGTGACCTTCAACTCTTAAATAATCCATTTCAATTACGCTAGTGCAATGACTCTTAGGTTTCTAATTCTTGGAGGATAAACTTGATTCGTTGACGTAAGAACTAATTTGATTCTATAAAATCTGAATGATGGTAATTGGTCAGCAGTAAAACTGTATTCCCTAAAATCAATGTTATTAGTTTCAAATCCAAAAGATAGTGATGGTTGAACAAATACATCAGGGAGCCCATCACTATTCTCAAAGTTTATGATTTGTTTTCTAGCATCAAGATTATTATATCCAGGATAGGGCGTAAAAATAGGTATAAAGTTTTGATTTTCTCCAATTGCGTAAAATGCTCTTATGTCGCAGTAATTATTAATATGAGCATCTAATAAAATTTTAATAGAAGTAGCTGGATTTTCTAAACCTATTTCTTTGGAAATATATTGGAACGACGATGGATCAGTTCCAATAGTATTTACTCTATTATCAGTCGCATAATTAGTAATTACCTTATTGATTCTATTTGAAGTTAAAACTGCACTAACTCGTTGAGTATCAATAACCGGACTTACTCTAGAATCCACAGAATTCAAAAATAGTCTTAAATTCATGGACTTTTTACCCATCAAGGATCCCAACTTAGCATCTTCATTTATCTTAGATGCGATAATTTTCGGATTTGCGAAGTAGTTAGTCTTGTTTATTGTAACTGGTTCAAATCCACTATCAACGAAAGGAATTTCGTTACCACTGATACTTGATCCGGTAATTGTTCTAATCTCTGCATTAATTGTAGTTCCTTGCACAGTAATGTTTTGTACCGAGGGAGTCATCAATTCAAATGGTATATTTTGAGTTGCTTTTATGTTAAATCCTCCCGCAGATTTTGTTTGATTTACATATAGTTTGGGGAAACTCGTTCCATCAGTTCTATCTGTTCCATTTAGATCCATTTGAATCTTAACATTATAAGAATCGAAGGATATTGGATCAGCAACACTTGCATCTGCAAGATAATGAGTAGTGTTAATTCTTTGTAGAGAAACTCCTCCCAACTCATACTTGTAAACTGGAGTTCCGGCAAAATAAGAAATTGCAGTTGAGGGTATTGGAACAAAAGTTGTTGGTTCAATATAACCAAGTCTAGTTACATCATTTAAAGAATTAGCACTTACAGATTCATATTGAACTAATGTGGTTCCAACAAGTGCATAACCGGGATTTGTAGTTCCTACGCCAACATTTTCAAAAGTTGCAAAGTTAGAAGAATTTTCAACTAAAATAGACCCAGTAGAATCAAAATTATAATCCGATGTTAGTTTTGTTGGAGGAATATCTGATTCTACACCAGAAATTCTTACATAATTATCATCAAAATACATTCCATGGTTCTTATGATTTACAACAATATGTAAACCATCGCTTTCCACATTAATATCCGAAATTTGTACATTTCCACCTGAAGTTGAATTTAAGGTAGTTGTCAATCCAGAATTATTAATGTATTGAACTGTTTTTCCTGTTCCGGCGATCGAGAAATCACCTTGTACATTATCTAAAACAAGTTCATTTGTACTTGCAATAGAAACAAGAGAGAACAGAGCGTCTCTACCAGCAGGAGATGCGCCTAAAGTGGAAATGCCAAGAACATCTCCAACTTGATATCCATTTCCCGACACTGAAACTGTAGCTGCTATTGCAACACCGTTTGAAATTGTAATATTTGCTTTTGCATTTCTGCCACTTCCAGTAATAGTCACTAAGTTAACATTACTAAATGTCAAATTGCCGGAGGATGGAGTATAACCAATACCAGCATTAATAACTTGAAGTGTTCCTGTAGCAATTCCGGCATTTCCCACATAATTGCCAGTTGCATTAGTTCCTTGCTGGAGAACTGTATTTCCTAATATTAGATTATTATCGCTTAATGCACTTGATAATCCAATTCTAATTTTTCTTGAATTGAGATTAAGAGAATTTGGCAATAATGTTGGAATTTGAGAATTTCCTTTTGTTAATTCTGGACTATAAAATTCTACACTACCAGAAGTTAAGAAATCTGCTCTATAAAGAGTAAACTTTAAATCTTCCCACTGACTTGGTTCCCAAGTTGATGCATTTTGAGATTTAAATAATGAACCAAGATAAGGTTGATTTACATATGATTGTGTAAGAATATCAACTTCTCCTGATCTAGAAATAAAGACATTATATTTGTTTGAATTTGATCCAACAATAATTGCATATTCTTTTCCACCTTCTAGATAAACTGGTGATTTGAACACAAATGAAGTTGGAACAAGACCATTATTTGAAATATTAACTTGATCTGGTTCTAATGTAACCTCAGAGAATGGAAGAACAGTTTGTGTTGGGAATCCTCCTTGCATTGTTCTTATTTGAAACAATACTGGAACTCCAATATCATCTTTTGTTTTGAAGAAAATATCACATTTTGTAAGAAAAATTCCACTCTCTTCTTGAACTAAGAATGATTGTGCAAGAGGATCCCACCAAGGACAACTATACCAATCTGTTGTTTTTGCAACAACATTACTACTCACTAACTGAACTCCAGTTGTTCTGGAAACATTTTGTTGTTGAAAATCTTGTTTTTGTTCAATTCTTGCATTTCTAGTAGAAATAATATTTTCTTGAACCGTTTCAATGGTTCCACTTGAAATAAATTTCTCTTCAGATATGGTAGAAGCAAGATTTCTATCATTAATAATACTGTTTATCAACGTAAAGATTTTTGAACCATTTTCAAATCTTGGATTTACGGATATATTCGGATTTGGAATGTAGAAACTACCAATCAATGATGTGTAAACATCAGAAATCAATCTGACATTGGTAATAGTTGCAATAGCACCACTTGTTTTTCCAACTAGAGTCATTCCTGATTGAACCCAACCACTAAATTGTCCTTGATATTGAGCACATAAAGAAAATGTGTCTATATTCAAAATAGTGCTTGTAGAAGAATATGTTGCAGGAAGAGTTTGACTTGTATATGGATTCAAAGGATATGTTGATGTTGGAATATTATATGATCCTTCTTTATGATTTGATTGAGCAACCCTAAATGTAATACTTGGATCACTTTCATCTATAACTGTCACATTAATTCCGGTTTTTTGAACTGTTCCAATAACAGTTTCTCCAACTTCAAATACTCCAGAAATCATAGTGATTTCCAATAGTTTTGGTATACAATACTTAGTTACATCTACACCATCAAAAAATGCATAAACTTGAGTTAATGGTTTTACATTTTTAGCAACAAATTGAATATTTCTTGACCTTAAATATTGAACCAGATCTCTGCTTACAACTTTATCTCCAATCGATTCTTTATCAAACTGTTCAGAAACAAAAGTTGTTGTACCAGTTCTTGAACTTACTCCAGTTTCTTTTACTTCTCTGTAATTATCTTGAATGACTGTGGTTGTTTCATATCCTCTATAATATCCATAATATCCATAGCGCCTTCCCCAATACCATCCATAACCATAATATCCATAAGGATATCCCCACCACCAATAACCATAATATCCATAATTATAAGAAGTTTCTGTTCTTGTTTGAATAGTTTCAATAACCTCTCTACCAGTCCAATTAGTTTCCCAAGCACCCCAAACAGTTGGCGAATAACCAGTTTGAGGATCTACATTAAACTGCTGTTGGGCAATAGCCATTGTTTGTGCATAATTACCCTCAACATTAATAATTTTTGCACCTAATCTTACGGTATCAACCCAAGTATCTGTTGCGGGAGTAAGTTCAACAGTTCCTTGCCAGAAACTAATAACAAATGGAGTTATATTTTCAGTTCTAGTTGCAAAAGATTGTTTTAACCATTCTATTTCTGCATAATCAAGAGTGATTAAATCTCCGGTCTTTCTTATATTATTCCCTTCTGGTGCTTCAAATGCAAGGTCTGCTTGAGAATCTACTCCTTCTACTGGACCTGCAATTAAATCAATAGCAGTAGTGTAATGTTTTGGTCTCAATTCTTTATTTTTGGGATCAATACTATTTTCAAATGGTATACCGCTTTCTTGAGAATTTAATGAACTAAAATTATCAACAAAAAATCCAGACTTAAACCTATCTAATCCACTTGAATCCGGAACAAATAAGTTTGCGGTGTTTGATTCGAGGGCCGATAATGCAGTATAATACTCAAGATTTTTAATTCTATTTTCAAGTTGTTTGATATCAACCATTCTATATCTTTTATGCTCAAGAAATTGAACAGAAACTTGAGATATATCAAAAACATACGGAGGTAAAACTACAGTTGCAATTTCTAATGCATCTTCAACATTAATAGGTTTTTCTGGTTTTTCTGAAGGAACTCCATATTTAACCTGGAATGTTCCATCTTTGCGTACATAGATTCTATCAATTCTTCCGAGATAATATGAACACGTTGTAACAATGGACTCGTCAGATGCTAAAATATTTGCCGAAGAATTTCCTGATCCATTAAAAAGTCTTCCATAAAATTCAAGGGGTGATCTTGAATTTACGTCTACTGTATAAGGAGAAACTCTTGGTCTGATATCAATCATATCAGAGTTTCTTATTGAGTTTATAGTTTGAATGTCTTTTTTATAATCAAAACCACGATAAGACTCTACTGTTGTAATATCACCATTGTCTGAACTTTGATAATAACCACTTGCAAAATATACTTTTATTTTTTTAGATGGTTCTGGTGATGATGGAGTTCTATTGATTGTACCATAACCATAGAAAGATCCTTCTTGTCCATTATCAAACTTAAAGTTTGATGAAATGCTAGAACTAGGAGCATTAATAGTTGTAATAACTGCTTGAATCCCAGATTCTGCGAAAGTAATTGTTTCACCTTCTTTAAAAGTATTCTCGTTTAGTGGAATAAATGAAATTTGAGAATCTGTTAATCTTTCTGCATATACGCCAATTGCACTGCTTAACTGACCAACAAATTGCTCACCAATGATTAAATCAGTGGTTTTAGTTGTTGGACCGTTTATTGAAGAAAGAACAAAAGTAGGTGCTGATGGATCCGCAGTTGTTTTTGATTCATAAACACCATAAACATTAACAATGTCCGGAACGTTGAGTGAAATGCTCTCGTCTTGAACTCTTGTTCCGTATGGATAATTTCCATAAGTAAGTCCATCATTCAGAGTAGTTGCGCCAATTCCAGATCCTTCGTATTTGGATTTATCAATAATAACAGAATTAACTCTATTTTTTAATTTGATTTTTGATTTTGGTTTAATCTTTCTTAAAGTCGCAACAAGTGTTGCACTTCCGTCAGAACCTAAATTATAAATTTGAATTTGAGTTGATCCATTAATAAAATCAAATTTATCTGAAGTAAGAACTTCTATACTTCCGTCAGATCTCACTAAAGTATATCTTTCTTCATCAAAAGGTAAGAAAGTTTCATTTTCTCCGGCAGTAACTAAAGTCGATAATTGATTATTGGAAATAGTTACATTAAAAGTTTTTCTGATAGTTAATGATGCATTAGTTAAGTCTACTGAAGATATATTTGGTCTAGGTAAAATAGTGTATAAAGTATCGTCAGTAGATTTAGATAATTTAGTTCCTAAAATTCTTAAATCAGAAACGTTTAAAAATGATGTTGATAAACCACCTTGATTAATACCAGTTACTGTAGCAACACCTGAAATTGAAATCGTTGTTTTTCCTACGCTTACTACACTTGCATAAACTGGTAAGAACGATTCTCCATTACTAAATTTAACAAGATTGCCAACTTTAACTATTTTTCCTGGAAAATTTTCATTAGTGCTGGTAATAGTACTAATGCCACCACTCGAAGCACTAATGGTGGCAATTCCCACATTAAAATAATCAGATTGGACTGTATCTGCATTAAAAGTGGTTGCAGATCCTACAATACCGTGAACTGATTTTACATCAGTAATTCCATATGATGTAATTGCTATTGCAACTCTGTTATTGCTAATTCCATCAATAATAAATGATTCATTTGGAATAAATTCTCCATTTTTTTGATAAAGAACAATTGATGCACTATCAGTTACTGAATTTTTTAAGAAAGCAGTTGCACCACTGTTTTTACCCTTAATAAAAGTAGGAACAGAAAGAGTAATTGGTTGATTTAATGTAACTTCAGATATTGTCTGAACATCATAAAGAGAAATATTCCACTGATTTAAATTTGCGTTTGTTGAATCGTAAGATCCAGATTCTAATCTAAAATCATAAACTCTTGCAACACCTATTTCCTTCCCTGCAGGTGTTGTTGATGCAGAACCTACTCTCGAATCTCTTAAACTTAAAACATATGTGTTTCCGATTCCTATTATTGGAGATCCATATACTCGGTTTAAAGTAAGAGTCGATCCTGTGTTATAATTAATTGAAAGATCATTAAGAGATGCAGTAGTTCTTGGTTTTTCAAAATCTAATAAAACTGGTGAAACAGTTTCTATTTCATATCCCCTTACAAAGGCTTTACCTGGAGAAATTTGATAAATAGCAAGATTTTCCGATGGAGTTGATCCTCCGTAAGTAAATTGACCAACATTAAATATTCCTCTATTTCCTAATCCATCATTCAGAGACTCTTTAATGTTTAAATCAAAAGGAGTTACATAATAATCTCCAGATTCTGCATAAGTTCTTCTTGCTAATTCGTCTTGGATTAAATTATATTCTTTAGTTGTTCTAACTGTTTTCAGTACACCATCTGAAGTTCTTACAAGTTCGATAAAATTATTGTCATTAAAATCATTTAAATCTTTTTTAAATAAAGAAACAGAGATTTTTAATCTGTCTGCGCCCGGAGCAGCATAGTTGTTAAACCCTTGAGAGTTATCATTTAATTCCTCATCAATATCCGAATTAACAATTTCTTCATTAATGTATAGTCCAATTCTATAACTTGGATTATTTGAGTATTGATCTAGAATAAGAGTTTCTGCATTTACTGGTACAAAATGTCCTCTTACAAAATAAACACCTTCAGTGATCGAAAATGCCGAACCAATTGAAGTTGCATTATTTGCAATTGTGATACCAAATGGAGTTCCTGCAGTGATGGATGTATTGCCTAATAGTCCAGATGTGATGGTGATATTTGAAGAAAGATTTTCTCCATCTAAAAATTGAACTGTAGAATTATTTTGAGTGCTGGAATTTAAATAATTTACATATAAGGTAACATTTCCCCTTTCAGAGTCTGTAGATAATAAAACTTTATCGACAACAGCAGTAATACCAGATGTTTCACCAGTAATTTTCGATCCTACAAGTTGCTCCGCATAAGCATCTACAGGCACTCCCAAATAAGTATTGTTTAGTTCTACAGCATAGTAAAATCGATTATATGAAGTGTTACCGGGAATAATCTTTGCACCTTCTTTAAAAAAGTGCTGCCCAAATTTCTCAACTTGATTTTGTAGAATAGATTGCAGAGTTGTTAGTTCTCTAGCTTGGATTGGATATCCTGGTTTAAAAAGAACTTTGTAATAGTCATTATTTGCATCAAAATCGTCAAAATATGGCGATACATTAAGGTTTGTGACTTGAGACATAATTCTTTAGAACTGCAAAATGACTTTGATATCTTCTTTTTGGTTTGATGATCTAGTAATTGCTGGACGATTATCAACATAGATAATGTTTCCAGAATACTTTTTAACTTCTGGGTTTGCTAAACCATTAACAAAAGATTGACCAAGATAATAGGTCCTATTATTTATTATAGTAGATATACCCGTAAATGACGTGTCGATTGTTAATGTTGAACCAGCATTTCCATCAATGACTAGACTTCCTCCAGATAATGGAGTATTTGTAAATTCAACAAGATCAAATCCATATTGTGCATTAGTGGTCGATATGCCAACTGAAGTGTTTCCAGTACTAAATCCAGCAAGAGTTCTGTCTTGCCAATATTTAAGAACTCCTGTTGTCTGATCATAACTAACAACCCTTCCTGCAGATGTAATTCCTGTCCCAACAGTTTGCGTAACTAATGAATCAGGAGTAAAAGTTGCAGAACTGTATCCCACACCAGTTAATCTTATTGCATATACTGCGCTTGCTTTATCTGTAGTCAGTAATTGAGTTGATCCAAATTGATTTGGATTTTCAACTATACCCACTCTTGCAATTTGATTTCCTGTTATAAAATCAGGATTCTGTGAATCGTTTTCAATTCTAGAATAAACTAAAACATTATATGCCCCCAACTCTCGGTAAATATCTGCGCCATGTCCACCTTTAGGTGGAATAATTACATCAAATGTTGGTCTAACCGATCCAGTTGGAACGTTACCTGCAATTAAATCAACATTACCATAAGTATATCCAGAACCTTGATTTGATATTACTATTGAATCTACTTTTTGATCATTATCAATGGTAATAGTGCATTCCGCACCAGTGCCGTCACCTTTTATAGGAACTCTTGTATAAGTTACATTTGCTGTTCCTAACCCAACCCCCCTATTTGTAATAGTGATTATTTTAAGTGATCCATCAACAGCATTATTTCTTACTGAAGCATTATCTGTGCTCGTTTCCCAATTTAATGGGACTGGCATGAAGGTTGTAGATTCAAATTTTACAATATCACTTGGTTTAATTGTGTAAAGATATTTCCAAAGATAACCATCTCCACTTACTCCAGCTGCTCTTGGCTCTAAATCTACAAATGTCGGTTCATCTAAAGAAGGTCTGCCATTTGGATAATCTGGATTAGTTCCATTCTGAAGACAAATATAAACTCTGTAATCACTGTTCAAAACATAATATGATGACTGATACAAACTTGTAGATCCCGAAACTGGAGCTAATTTAGATCTACTATAATCGTGTCTATAGTAATCATAAGTTGTTCCAGAAGACCAAACTCTTTTCTGAATAACTTGACGAATATCTGAAGAATTTACCTTCTTCAGAGCAATCATTGTATCCCAATAATTATTTTCTTCATCAAAATTGTCTCTTGGTGCTGGGGGATTTGTATCCCAATCACTTTGAATATTTGATGGATTTGGAAGACCAACAAAAGTATAATATGAATTGGCAGAGGTAGTTACTCCAGCAACAAAGTTTTTAGCATTTAATATTCTAATCTGATCAGTTATAATTGCAGACATTTGTGGAGTTTTTTTATCTATTTATTAAAGGTAATCAGAGTATTTTAGTGGTGCTGTTCGAGTTAAAATTGTTCCAGTAGAAATTCCCAAATAACCATTGCTAGTATAAGCATTATATGATTGTGATTTTGTCCTAGGTCTTAATTTAATTGTTCCCCAGCTAAAATTGCCATAATAGTTGCTATAACCAATACCAGTTAATCCATTATAACTAGAAACACTGACTGTTACTTTAGCAACATAAGTTACACCAAACCCAACAGTAGAAGTTTGTGCAACTGAAACTGAAGCAACTTGATAAACTCCATCAAGGAAACTAGTTCCCGATCCAACTATAGTACCTTCCGAATTGAGAGATGTTACTCCATTCCCAACATTTGAATTTGAAACAACAAAATAATATCCAGTTTGTATTTCACTTATTGTAGTAATTCCAGTAATCAATCCTTCTCTCAATAGAGAATTTTTCGGAATAAAGAAGTCGAAAACAATTCCAGTAGAAGCTACTCCCACAGAAGTTGTAGAAATGCCACTGATGATTCCAAAATCCCCCTCATAAGTTACAACCCGGTTGCTTTCAATAGCAATTGTTGGTGGTTCAATTAACACTAATGGTGGGTTGGATGATGAGTATCCAGTAACAACTCCAACAATAGATATTGAAGTAACAATTCCTGATGTTATAGAAGAAATTGCAGTAGAAGTTGTTGTTCCTATTCCAATTGGATTCTGAATCGAAACTTTTGGCGCAGTTTCATATCCAAATCCACCGTCCAATATGTTAATCGATGAAATAGTTCCTGCTGCAGATACAATAGCAGTTGCACTTGCTGCTACTTTGGAATCTTGAGATACAAAAGTAACATTATTTTGTGAAGTATTATTTTCATTCGTTGGGTTAAAGAATGCTCTCAGATTTTCTACATAAATTACTGTTGAACCAACACCAACGGGTTGTATCAAATAAGTTGATGGATAAATCAGAGGTTCATAAAACTTTCTGTCTTTTGCCACCTCTTTTTCATTAATAATTAAGTCTTCAGTTTGACGGCACCAGTTTATTGGTCTAGATAAAGTTGTATTTGAAGTGTTCCCTGGTCCAAAATAAGGATTAGTATCTACAGTCTCTATAGAAACTATATCGGCGACCTTTCTCTCATCTTCAAGAAGACTTGCCGATTGTCCAATGAAAGAATCGTAGGTTAATTGCAAATCGTCACCAATTTTTACTGTATCGATAATATCGCGATTTATAATATCAACATTATTTCCACTTCCCTTATAGAATATAATCTTACAAGTATCTTCTGATTTTGGTGCTTCAGTAAATTGAATCTTACTTCCTCCATTAAAGATATAACCCTCTCCGGGAACTTGTAAAATATCATTTATAAAGACTAAAAGTGTATTTTGAATGTTAATAAGAGATCCTTTTTTGGCATATACTGACTTTACTATACCATTTAATTTTAATGGAAAAATAACTCTTGCACCATCAAATAAGTTTTCGATTTTATCAAATACCTCTAATTCTCCAATAGACCAACCAGAAAATTTATCACGCTCGACATTTTCAACATTGATTTGAAATTCTTTTAATGTTGAATTTGGCGTCGTTGGAATTCCAGCTGCTCCCCCAACTGGAACAGTTAGTATATCTCCAGGACCATATTTATATCCAGTATTTTTAATTTCAAATTCAATAATACTAGATCCTTGCCCAACTATAACATCTATTGTTGCATTAGTTCCTATACCGGAAGAAGATGAACTATAAATTAAAGGAATATTCGAATAAGAAAGTGGAGAATCAATAATTACGTAGGGTGGATTGGAGGTTGTATAACCAATTCCCGGATTAGTTACAGCAATACTTACAATATTTCCATTGCTGACTGCTGCCGTGCCAATAAATTCAACATTTGGAGTTCCTGTTGAAGATGTTGCAACACCAACTCTTACCATAATTGTTGAAATTCCACTTAAAGTTTGAATTGCAGATCTGTATCCAGAACCACTGTTTCCAATACTGATTGAAGCAATAGTTCCAGCAACCGATACTACTGCAGTTCCGCCAGCAGAGACTAAAGGTTGATATCCAAATCCTGCAGTAGATCCAACAGAAACTATTATTCCCCCCACAGGGAGATTTGATGTATTAATATCAGAAGATTGTGAAGTTGCAGATCCTACAAATGTAATAGAAGTTATTCCTACAGATTCGGATAAAGTAAACGTATTTTTTAGTCCGGGTTCTTGAAAAATTCCATTAATCAATATGACTGCATTATCTTCGAACATGTCAGAAATATTTGATCCATCTGAAGTTAATGTAAAGATTTTTTGTGACCCAGTAAAATTTGATGAAATGTCGTCAAAAATGTAATTTTTATAGTACGATTCATCTGAAGAATCTGTAATGCCGGATCTCATAAAAACTCTTCCGTGGAAAGAAGAAGATGAAGTAATTCCAATCCAATCTCTTTCGTCTGGAGGATTTGTTGAAGTTCCTAAAGGAATATTTCCATATGGGGGTTCGATAAAGTTAATTTTATTTTCAACAATGTTATAATCACCAGTTACTTTAGTAATTGAAGTTCCAATAGAGTGACTTACTACGTTTGTACCTAACCAAGGTCTTGCAACACGTATAGAATTTGTACTTCCAATACCTATTCCCTCTATTTTTATTATTTCATTATCAATACGTACTAAATCTCCTGCAAATAAACCTACAGTAGAATCTACATACATCAAATCATCAGTAGAAAGAAGATTTGCGGAAAGATATGAAGTAAGTGATGTTGATACTATGGGTGATTGGATAACATTATCAATAGATATCAATGCTTTGATATTTTGCTTAAGTGAAGTAAATGAGTGTCTCGTTCCAATTCCAACCGAAGTTATATTCAACGCTTTAGGAAATGCACCTAATGCATCAGATGCATTTCTTGCAAGTTTAATATTATTCTCATCAACTTTAATAATATAGACTGACGAAGGAAGTCTATTAGTGGTTCCAATACCAACTCCAAAGTCAGTTGCAGCAATGCCGATAGGAACAGAAGTTGCAGTCGGTATTCCAGCAGAATATTCTACTTTTTCTCCAGTTACAAAAAAGTGATTTTGAATTTTAATAGTGCTAGAAGCAACACTTACTATTGAAGAATTACTTGCATCAAAGTATCTTTGAAAAATTGGATTTCCTTGATGCTTAAGTTCAAAAGAACGTTGGGCATCTTTTTCAGTGCCATAGAAAACATTATAATCAGAGGTTGCAGTATTGTTATTATATTGAGTTAATGTATTAGTCTCATCAGAGTTTGTAAGAGAATTAAAATATACTTTTACTTGAATATCGATGTTTGCAAGTGGTGTAAATGTTAATCTAGTTGAATTTCCAGTTTTTGTTGCACCTATAGTTCCAAGTCCAGAATGAGTTTCGATATTTCCAAATTCTGTAAAGTACACTTGATTTTCATCATCAAGAACAATGACTTCAGAAAGTTGATGTCTATTATTCGTAGTATCTGAAACTTGAACAACACAATATCCACCATCATACTTTTCTGGATATTCTGCAATTATATTTGCAGTTGGAGATGCAGCAGAAGCGATTGAAGTTGATCTTGCTTCAAATCTTGCATACTTAATATCAAAAGTACCTATTCCAGTTGCTGAAGTATTAGAAATTGCGACTTGAATCGTGCTTATAGATGCTGCTATTGCTACGTTAGGAATAAAATCAATGTTCAAATTTGACCCAGAGAAATATGGATAATATGTACCAAGACCAGAACTTGAATAAACATCATTTGAATGATTTGTTAGTTGACCATAATCGAGGAATTGAATGTTTGTTCCATCATGAATTAAGCTCAATTCATTAAATTGATATTTACCACTGTTTTCAGACACTTCAACTAAAATTTTTGCAGAAGTATAAGTGGTTCCAATGCCAACAATGGTTACTGGTCCAGAAGAAGTAGAAGCAGTGTTTGTATTTACGGTTACAATATTTCCCAGTGTAGTGCTTCCTACTCCTGCTAAACTATCCTTTAAATTATATGACAATGTTGTAACCTGATAATCGTTTATCCTATAATTTGTCGGATAAAAAAGTATTAAACCTTCATTACCCTCAATAGAAAAATCAAAAGATCCAAGATCATAACTCGATTCAACTTTTCCATATTGGTTTAAATATCCAGTATTATTATCTTGAAGTAATGTAAAGAGCATCATCTGCCTTTGTGCAATATATCTCTGATCTCTTACATAAGTAATATACTTTTGAGCACGAGCATCTGCCAAGAAAAATCTATGAACAATAGAAAATTTTGTTGGTCTAGAACTGCTATTAAACTGACTACTAATGTTATCAATTGATAATACTCTATTTCCCACGGACTCATAATAATCAGTTAATATTCTGCTTGAAAAAGTTATTTCGTCGGAGTAAGTTTTAGATCCTAAAACTAAAACATTTTCTTTCGCAAGATCAAAGTCGTATACACAGTTTAAGTTTGCGATACCTATTAAATCTGCAGTTACATCTAAAACAGAAACCGCATTAGTGCTAATTCCGGAATACCCAAAAGATTCTAATTGATAATCGCTAAATTTCTTAAATCCTGCAGTATGGTTTAAAGAACCAACGGCATTTTCCCAAGTATCATATGGAACTTTTGATTTTAATGAATATGAAAATAATTGATAATAGAAATTATCTTGAACTCTTTGCAATTCGCTATTTAAAATTCCAGTTTCTGCTACCCATCCATTTTCAGATTTTGAATATGATCCAATATCAATAAAACCGGTGGATTTAATTGCTGAGGAAATTATTCCTTGATTTTTTGACGAAACCCCTTCAATAATACTTCCTTCTTTTAAAATTTCTCTTGAAGAAACTTTAAGGTACTTAGTTCTTCTATTCCAACTTTTAACATATCCCAACGAATTAACTTCATTTGAATATTTGACATCTTCATTTTCTAAGAAATCATTTGGCTTTAACGCAATATTAAATAATGGGAAATATTTTTCTGGTATAATTCTTCCTGAAGAATTAATATTGTCATAAATTCCTGGAGTCTCTCCAGATTTTAAGTAATCTCCCAAATTATAAGTTACTGATCCATATCCACCTATATTTGGAGTAATCGAATTGATTGTGAACAGTTGATAATCATATTTTTCCGAATTAAACCCCTTTGCTGTTGATGCAATACCTACGCTAATATTTTCAATCAATACTTTGTCATCAACTGCAAATGGGAAAGAACTTATTGTACTGAATCCAACTGATAGTGTAACAGTCACATCTTTGGTCGTAGAATTGTAGGAAATAGAACTAATTCCAACTCCATTTGAATTTTCTGTGGGAATAATAATTGGAGTTACATTATAAAGTCTATATGTGTTGTTTAAAATTGTTACGTAATTGTCAGTTAAAGAATATTTTAAATCTAATTCCGGAATAACTTCTTTTGTTCTTCCATCAAAAACAATAAGTTTAGGTGCTGCAGAATACCCTCTTCCTCTTGAACTAATTCCAATATAATCAATTGAATTCATAGGTTCAATTTTTAAGATCTGAGAGAAAATTATATTTGGCCTCACAGTAAAATCGCATGGAAAATCGAACCCAATATTATTCAATTTGGTATTTCTAATATTTCCTATTGATTTGCTCGATGGTTCTAAAATTGCACCAGTTCCTTTTGTAGAATTTATTCTTAAGAACTTTGGAAGTGATGTATATTGTTGTCCTCTGGATGTTATATCAACTTTAGAAACTGCTCCATAAACATTTAAAGATGTTGTTTCATAACTTAATTTTGATGAAGAATTATAAGAAGCAGATTCTGGTGTTTTATCAATATTGTACGTAAATGAAGTGGAAGCAATAGAAGTTATTCTATGCTTTCCATTATATTCACTATAAACAACCTGAACTTCATTATTTGACTGAACAGAAGTGTCTACATTTACTTCTTGCTTTACTAACGGAAGAGTGTTATTATAAATTGGATCTAATCTATAATATAACTTTTGTGGGGTGTCATTATTTACTTTTAGAGAAACCTTTGCACTTGCGTCTATGCCAACTAACCCTGTTCTTGTAACTTCAAAATCTTTGCTAAAAAGTGTTTTATCAAATACCTGAGTGTAATTTGAATCAATATAAAAGTTTAATTTAAATGCGGAATATCTAACAGATCCATTTAGATAAGATAAAGAAGAATCAGACAGATCAAATAATACAGTAGAATCTTTGTAAACTTTAATTGGTGGATTTACTGGCGATAATGTACCACTTGAAGAAGAAGTTATATCTATTATCTCTGGAATTAAATTAGTCGCACTATAATAAGTTGGAGATAACTTGATTGTGTTGTTATCAATAATAACAACATAGTAAATTTTATTGTTTAATAATCCACCGGATGGAGATGCTGAAGTATAAACAATTTTTTGACCGTTTTCAAAATTATGATTTAAAATTGTTATAGAATTTGATGAAATATCAACATCACCAGAAACAAAAGATCTTGGATTAATTAAAATTTTTCTATTGTAATCATCATACTTAACTACGACTGATGTAGTAATTCCTGGATTTACATTTACAAATACATAATCATTATTTACAAGTCCATGTGTTTGCGCAGTTGAAACAGTTACAATGTTTTTGCTTACTTGAGCAGATAATTTTGAATAATTTGTTTTAAAACTATGATAAGTTCCTGTTCCAATTCCAGTGAAATATAATGTGCCAAAAGATGAAGTTGTTGTTGCAATTCCTACAAAAGTTCCAGTTGATCCAAGACCCACCTTAACAGTTGATATGCCAATCAAATCATTTGTAATTTTGGCGACATAAACAATTGATTGATCTGCAAGGGGTAAAGAAGTTACTCCATCTTTAGATACTGAAATTGGTGTTCCAGTATTTACAGAATAAGTAAGAGTATCTCCCGTTTCTAAATTATGTTTTGGTATATAAATTGTTCTAGTTGGAATAAAGATTTGCGATACTCCAACTCCAGGATTTGAGAAAGACAGTGTTGTTCCAATTCCCACACCAGAAATAGTTCCAATTCCAAGAGATTCTTTGGGATCAAAATATATTTCTTTGTTTACTTTATATCCATATGATGTAGTAACGCCAACATTTATAGTAAATCTTCTAGTATTTTCATAGAAAATTTTAGTGTAACTATGTGCAGATCCAACTGATCCTTCAACAGATCTTAAAACTCTAATTCTTGAAGAATTTTTATCTATATTTAATATTTTAACCTTTTCATTTTCAATTTTATAGATATCATTTTCTTTGATTGAAAGATTTCCCGAAACAGAAATAAAAGTAACAATGCCAGTTACATCGATAGACCCAATTCCGGAGGGATTTGAAATTGCTAAAGTATTTGTAGATACGCCTATAGTATAAGATCCGCGAATCAATGAAGAAGTTGTATTTAATCCAGAAATAGAAACAATATCTTGATTATTAAAATTATGTGGTAAATCTGATTGTACTATAAAAGAATTTTTATTTCCTTCTAAAGGATAAATTTCTAAACCATAAATCGTGCTACTCGCAACACTAATTGAATTAACTTGTTTTCCACCAACTCTAGAAACATTTGCTGCAAATCCAAATCCACCTGTTTCTTGTTCATCAAAAATTACTTTGTCATTTACTTTGTAGTTTGTCCCTCCAGTTATAATACCAACACTTTCAATTATTCCTGGAGAAGCATACTTAACGTCGATTGTTTGATTTAATTCATTTGGAAGTTGTAAGTAAGAATAAAAAGCGTCTTTTTTAAGTAAATTGTATGGAGTAGTATTCCTTGCCCAATTTGTTTTGTTTAAATCAATATCATCTTGATTTGATTTTCTATCAAAATTGAATTGATTTGGTGTTGACTTAAATTTATTTCCTATAATATATGGGAAAACCGGTAATCTATATCCTTTAAAAGAATCTGAGGATGTCGAATCAATTGTCGCAAAATATGCATAAGTACCATTGGGAAAATCTGGAGTTACGCAGAATCTTCCATTATATTCATCAAGGACAGATTCATCATCAACATTAAGATATTCATAATCCTCTACAAAAAATCCCGAAGGGAATGGAGGTCTATCATTTGCAAGATTTAAAACATACCCAGATTTCATTCTAGAGATAGATCCACTTTTTAGAAGTCCATATGGTCCATATATTGGATTTCCATCATATGCCCATCCAATTATTGGAGAATGATTTGTAGAAGAGACTTCAGTATTGTTAGATTTTATTAGATCATATTTTCCATAAAGAGTTTTTCCACCAATTTCCTTGACATAAACACTTTCTCTTAATTTTCTTGGTGCATATAAGTGAGTATATTGTAATCCATATTTGGAGTTTGAATTGTAAACAACAAATCCATCATCGTCCGTAAATTTACTAAAGTATTTTGTAAATAAATTTAATGTCCAAGATTTTAAAACAGGTTTTAATTCCCCTCCATTCCCCGCTGAAGATACTGTAATGAAAGTATTATTTGGATCATATCCACCACCACTTTCAATAATTTTGATTGATTTAATTTGTCCGTTTTCGACGATAGGAGTTAAAACTGCACCCACTCCCCCACTATTAGTTAAAATATCTAAATTTGGTGAAGAATTGTAATCTTTTCCTGGATTATTAATTAAAACCTCAGCAATTTTTCCATTGTTAATTATTGGAATAAGTTGAGCATCTGTTCCACTGCTTAAAGTTGCATTTGGAATCCTATTAAAATTAATAATCTCAGAAGATCCATATCCAACACCATTATTTTTAAGATGTATTGATGCAACTTCTCCTCTAAAAATAGGTTGAACTACTGCTTTAAAGGAAGATGATACCCCAACACTTCCAATAACTTCAACTGTTATTTGTGGATAATTAAAAGAATGCGTACCGGATCCAGTTGAAGTAAGTTGAATATACTGATTGGTCCTATAATAGAAATCTTTATTGTCAGTGCTTAATCCAACTAAGGAAAGTTCAAAGTTTTCATCATCAACTCTAGTTACATAATAATTTGAATTGTTTGTTAATCCGCCAATTGCATTTCCATCCGTTGAGTAAGTAACAATTTCGCCAGATTTAAAATCATGAGACTTTATGTTAATATATCCTAAAGAAGTGCTAATTCCGGTAGAATCAACTGTTCTCTTTTTGTTTTCATAATTTAATCCAGTATTTTCGATATTAATTGATGCTATTACTGATTTTTTAGCAAAAGATTTTAAATCGTGATTTCCTACACCAAAGGACGTAAGTGATATAGTATTAACCCCAACTAAAGCATCATCGAAAGTTTTATGCAATTTAACAGTATATGAATCTTTAACAGAAACATAGTATGAAGAATCTGTAGAAATACCACCAACTGCTTGTTGCGCATTGGTTCTATATACTACCTTTTCTGCATTTCTAAATTTATGGAATGTTGAAAATCCTATGGTATTATTTGTTATATTGACAAGTGCAGATTTAGACTCTGAATTAAATGATACTTGGTGATCAATCAATTTCATTGATGCTCTTGCCTTTGCGCCAATTCCATTTCCTCCGGAAATATTAATTTTTGGCACTTCTAGATAATCAAAACCGGGATCAATGATTCTAATTTCTTGAAGAGATCCCCTGACTGAACAATAACCAGTTGCACCAGTTCCGACAGAATCTGAAATTATTAATGTTGGTGGATTAATAACATCATAACCAGAACCTGGATTAATAATATCAACACTTTCTACTGAACCATAATAAATTTTATCTTTTGATTTATAATTTACTATTTCCACACCATTTACTAAAATACCAACAGACCCTGGATTTGTTTGGTATTCTTTCCCTTCATTGATAGGTGAAGTAATCTCTCTCAATAATTTTTGCGATTCTAATTTCTTAAAACTAAAATCAGAATCCTCTAGTTTACTATTATTTTTTAATTCAATAGAATTGTTAAATCTAACAAAAATTGACTCATATAAATTTGCCCTGCTTTTACTAAATCTAACAGTAGTTGAATTTACCCTCTGAATAAAATAAATTCCCTCATCAAATAAAGAATCATCTTTAGATGATGGAGTATAATATACACTGTCTCCAGTATAAAATCCATGATCTACATTTAAATTGAGTAAATCAGTAAATCCTGGATAATCTGAGAGTTCGGTATTTTGGAAAATACCTTTAAATTCTATAGATCTATTATGAGTCTCTAATGGTTGTTTGTTATAGGATGGTAGTGATGGGGAAGATACAAGAGTCTTATCATTAATTTTATAAATGTTCTGAATATTCGTTAATTGATTTGACAAATAAGAATATTTTTGCGAATTTACTTTAAGTAAATTTCTTTGAATTGAATAAAACCTATTTGTGTCCAAAACACCTTGTCCACTTATTTCAATAATATTACTTGAAATTACACTTGAAACTGTTGAAAACTTTTTGGTTCCGTCACTTATCGTAAGTTTTATTTGATCTTCTACTCTCAAATTATGATCAATCTTTGTAGTTAAACGATAAGTTTGATTACCCCTATCCGATATCGATAATACGTCAACACTCGGAGAAATATTAAAAAACCAATCATTTGAAACTGGTTCATTCTGTTGATTTACTCCTAGAGTTTTTATAATGCCGGTGTCTCCGGCATTATAATAGTACGCATCATCACTAATATTAATTTTTTTAAGAACTGAGGTAACTCTTACTTTAATGACATCATTTGAATTCTTATTTGATGTCCCATAAGCATAAACATTTAACCAAATATCACTTGCATCTGAAATTGATTTCGTGATATTTTGGCACCCAAAGAATTGATTTAGACTCTTCGAAGTGTATGTAATAATTCCTTCAGTTCCATCATTATAAGTTACTGATAATACTCCTTGTAGGGGAAATCCTACAGTAGAATCTACATCTAAAGTATTAGTTCCAGAAACTACATTACCGATAAGTCTTGTTTTTGGATGAATTGAAAAGTTTCCATAAAGAGAACCATCAGTATTAATATCTCTATTATATCCCGCATCAAAACTTAGTTTATAATAGGTCTTACCTGAATTTGCCGAAATCTTTTCTACTCTAGATACTGGCGCATAACCTTTAGAAATGTCTCCATAAGTATCTTGATATAATGTAGATTTTTCTAGATCATATGGATTTCCCGAAATACTTTCTACAACTAAGTCATTAGTAACTTCGTATTGGGCATCTGATGGTTTAATCAAATAATCTTGGGGTTTGATAATTTTAACATCTTCGCCATATAGTACTTTAAATAAAATTTTGAAGGAAAGATCGGTTCCTCTTGTGGAGTAAAAATCTTTTGATTGCTTAAGAAATAGGTACTTATCTAAAGAACTATAAAACTCTCTTTGCTCAAAACCAGGAGTTAATTGATACTTAATTTTGTTAAAGAACTCTTTTAAGAAAAGAGAACTCAAATTAGTGACATTTATACCTTCACTATGATCTGCAGATTCTGTTGAATTAAATGCCAGTTCATCTGGTTTATTCTGTGTATTGTATGAAGATACTCCACTAAATCCTCTTATACAACCAGTAAAAGAAGTTAAAGTTTTTCCCGTATATGTAATAATTTCATCATCTATTTGTAACAATCCATAAGAATCGGGAAATCCTAGTGTACTATCTACTGGTATTGTTTCATCAAGAAAGGAGATGTCTGCGGTAAGATTTGTTGATTCTGAATTACTCTTAATAGTATCTAATTTTAGGTACTGATCAATATTCTGAATTAAATCAGTCGAAGCACTTTGAAATTCTTGAGAAATATAGTACTGTTTTAAAAACTCAGCTACTAGCGGAAACTCTTCCCTAACATATGCTGGAAGTTGATTCTGGATGACGTTATTAAACTGAATTCTTTTTTCTGTCATTTGATTATGATCTTACTAGGTTCCCGTTGCTGTAGCTTGATTTAACAATATAGTTAGATGCCGAAGGATCGAGTCCTGAAGAAATTTGATCAGGAATCATTTCAAAAACACTCTTATTAATATCTAGTTGAAGATAAAGATCCTGCAATCCAATTACATCATTGGATTGCGGAACTGCTGATATTTCAATGATTGTTTGTCCATCCTTCACTTTTCCTGATAAAATATTAATTGGATTAAGTGTAATAATTCCTTTTTTATAATCAATTCTACCGACATTTCTCTTAACAATTGTTGCAGTGGTGGAGTTTACATTTGGAACTGTAAATAAGAAAATGGATCCCGTTGTTCTATTAGTATCTGGAATATCTGAAAGATAAACAGGTTCTTGAAAATCAGAGACTCTAAATGCAGATGATTTTATATTATATCCACCCATATTCTTAATATGGAATTCATTTCCAAAACCAATTTGATATTCTGCAAAAGTATTTAAAGTGACTCTCAAATCTCTTCTCATTTGTATCGTAGTAATATTAGAAGTCACAGACTCGTGACTATCATCTATGATTTTCAAGAATTTACTATACTTAAATCTTGCACCATACTTATTTAATTCAGTAGATTCTGCATACTTATTTGCATTAGATTGAATCAATGATGAAACGTATGCAGAACTTTGTACTAGATTGGTGTTATAATAAACATTTGAATTGACCTCAATAAAAAGATATTTCAGATCTAGAATTTCAGGCACAATTCCAGCAACTGCATACTTTTTGAGGTCTCTTTTAATATTTTCTTTAATTAAGTTTGGAAGAAAATCGCCATTTCTTGGTTTAATGCTAATAAAAACTTTTCCATACTGCGGAGGAACTAATTCTTCTCCACCAAACACAGAAATTGATTCAGTTTCTGGGTATATTTTATTTGGAACCAATGCTTCATAATCATTTGCAGATAATGCTCTATTTTGGGAAGAATATATTCTTGGAGCATATCTCTTAATTGATTCTACAGACTCAATATTTTCGCCACCTTGAGAAATAATACCCGTAGTTAAAAGCGATATTCCTGAAGTTACTGTATATTCTGTGGAATTTCTAGTATAAGTCAATCTTCCAGAAAAACTAAACTGACTTACTCCATTTCCACTATCCCCATTAGATACAATATAATCTACTTCAACATAATTATTATTTTCTAGTTTCTTTCCAAATAAAATTCCATCGCCAAAAATTAACTCATATCTTTCATCTTCAATTTCTTGGAGATAATACACTTTGGAATCATTATTTACATCAAAGACACTATCTTGTAGTCGGTACTTTGTGGATGCTGTTGCTGTTATAGAATCTTTTACTCTGACTGAAATAAGTGCAGTATCAACACCAGCATTAGGCAAAATAAATCTTTGGTTTGAATTATTTGAGCTATAAGTGAAGTTGCTATTCAATAATACTCCTTCATAAATTTGAATATCATTAAAAGATGCAATATTATCTACAACGGAGACTGTAATATCATCTAAAATTGAAAATACAAATGATTGATTACCAAAAGTTCCTGAAGTGCTGGCAATGACACCTTTTTTTAGAGTTAATGATGAAGGTACTGGTGCAATATTACTAGTATCTACAAAAAAACTTATTGTTGCTACTGCTGCTTTTCTTGATCTAGGAACATATCCTATATTTCTAGCAAGTGCAACAACATTTTCTCTTAACGTTGCACTATCAATAAACACTTCATTTGCAACCATATTTGCATTATATGAAGTGATATAGGTATTGTATGCCAGAACATCAAGAATTGTTGAGAGATTGGATCCCTCAAAGTCATAATCAGTAAAATTTGAATTTGATCTTAGATAATCTCTAAGACTGGATTTAATCTGGTCAAAATCCAGATTTGAAAAATTTACTAATGGCATTTACCTAGTAGGTTGCAGAACGAATTGTAATTGTTGTGCTGGAACATCTATACCAACAATCCTATAGATTATAATCACATCAAAAGCATTATTATCAAAATCTGGATTGACTTGCACATCTATTAATGAAACCCTTGGTTCATAATTACGAATCGAATTCTCAATTTCATCCTTTATAACAAGAGCTGAAGAATCATCTAGATTTTCAAAAAGAGAACGACTAATCCTAGAACCAAAGTTTTCATTAAAAAACTTTTCACCAGGTAAAGTAAATACAATATTACGAACAGAACGAGCAATTGCATTCTCATTTTTGAGGGCAATCAGATCATTAGTCAGAGGATTACTCTGAAATGACATGCTGATATCTTTAAATCCCTGACTTACCCTCTGTAAAGGCATTGATTATTATAATTCTATCTTATTTATTAAGGATTTTTTGATTCATAGAGTGGTTCAGTTCCATATTCCCAATCATCATAATCTTCATCATTACGAATTTTTTCGTGAATTTCATTTTGATGGAAAAAATCGTGTTTTTTGGGGTTTAAATCGTCATTTGTAATCTCTCTTAGCATTTTTTGATCCATTTTTGCTCCTGATTAGTTAAAATCAGAACTTTTTACGGGGTTGCTATCCCGATTTTTGTAATTTCGTACATAAAATCGTCAGATGTCTCAATTTTACGACGATTTTCGACTGAATATTCGGTTAAATCAATCTCATACCCTGGATTTTTAGTAATTCTGTTCTTTGTCCAAGCATCATCATACCACAAAATCTTATTATTAGGATATGCATAGAAATTTCCATTATCCATCTTGAAAAAATGAGCACATTTATGCTCTGGAGTTTCACTAAAGTTGGTATTCAGAGTGGATTTTGACTCCCATGACCAATCGAGAGTGAATAAGTAAGTTCCTTCATTCTTTTCCCCACGATAATTGATTAATTCTGCACGTTTCTTATCCAATCTTGAACGAACTTGAACATCAATGTAAGGAGAAAAGCAGTCCCACCACATACACTCTTCTAATTCAGGAACTGGTGCATCGGGTTTCCAACAGAATGCATGAATAGGTCTACGTGTCCAGTTCACTCCGTTCTCTAGAAATGCCTCAAAGAGGGGTACATGCTTCTCTAAGGATGCTACGGAGTGTACATCGCATAAAGTTACCTCACCATGACCTTTTTTATGATTATAAAGGAATTCGTTACGAATGTAGCAAGTAAAGGTAGGAAGATTATGATTTAGATATGCCATATTAAGATACAAAAAAGCAGGAATTTCTTCCTGCTTTATCTATGTTATTTTCCTTGACCGCGATACCTTTTCTTACGTCCATTGCGAGAGGTTGCACTCAACAATGTACGAGCAGAACGTCCCTGACGAGTCTTCTTTGGTGCTCCTGGTTCAAACACCGTCTTATTCGATCCACCTTTAGCCATAACTTTCCTCCATTTCAATTAAACTAGGATCAATGTCTTCTCCCGAGAAATAACGCTCTGAGAAGTCTTGAAGAATCTCACTACAATCTTCTGTAGTAAGATTCGAATAAATTTTACGCCCTTTGTATAAAAGATTGTAAGTTTTTTCCATCAGATAATACGAGTTTTTTCATGTCCAACACGAATACGAGGATCACACCAGATTTTATAACCCGCATCAATAGCATCAAGACAGAATGAAACATCTTCGCCACACATATCCTGAACCGCTCCAGATTCAAAGACTTGCATCTTAGGAGCAAACCAAGGATATTCAAGATTCTCAAAAACGCCCTTCTTAATCAGAACCCAACCAAATCCAGTATAGTCTACTGTAAATGGTTTACGACGCTTTGAGATAGATTCAACAGTTTCATGATTCATAACTCCACCATTCTTACGGAAATCATCCTCTTCCAACCAGTGTGCGACAGAAGTTGTGTGACCATCCTCAGTTGCGTACCAACCTGCTGCGATTTCACGCTCTTCTCCCTCAGCGGGGAAAGCAACATCACAGAGTTGCCAGAATTTGTTAGAATCAAAAACAATATCACTATCAATCCAGAGTTGATAATCATATTCAAGTTTTCCATCCCAAGGTACTTGCTTCGGTCCACGAAGCACATTCGCTCCGAGACACTTACAACGTGCAAAGTTCACCATCGATGAGTAGTCTTGAGAAATCTGAATACTCATTCCATTTTGCACAAGATCGAAACAAAGTTGTACAAATGCTTTCAGAAAAATAAATGAACATCCTCTTCCAGGTAAACAAAAGACAATTGACTTGCCTTTCATTCGTTCCTTAATCGCACCATAGTCCCACTCTTCAGTGTTCTTGTTCGGTGCTACAGTCTTTACAGTAAATCCTTTTGCCATAAAAAAAACAAACCTTCAGGTCAATTTTAACAGTTTATATATGTCTTTGTCAATGAGAAGAATTTAAAATTGTTTCTTTATTTACTAACAATTCTTCATAACTTAAATCATCCCTCTTAATATCTAGATTAAGAAGATCAACCATTCTGTGCATCATCTCCCAGGTTTCGGAGAATTTTTTCTCCGATAAACTGTGATAGATACACCTACTCTTTGCGTATATGTGATAAACCTTTTCAGTCATAAAAATATTTTTTCGGAATTTTTTAGTACTTTTTTATTTTGTTACTTCATTATATATCAAAACAAATAGAAATTCCAATAGGGTTTACTTCTTCTTGCCACCTTTCTTCAGCGTCCTTTTGTCAGGGCGAGAATATCCATTCTTATGAATCCATTTGACACCCATGTGGTTCTCCTTTGTTTTAACTGAGTTTATTATAAGTAACTCTATATCTCTCTATAATTTATGTGTGACACTTTATGAACTGGCTTTTACCTCCGGAAAATTTTTATGAGATTGATATTTACTGGTCGATTTGTCACCTCTGTAGGTTAGGGTAGTTTGGGTTTTTATATACGGGCAACGCAAAATATAAACAATAACAAATAAATCGCACATACTGCCAATTCACGACACTGACAATTCACGAATTCACGTATAAACAATCACGAATTAATCACGAATTCACGCTAATTATAATACACGAAACATATATAAACCAATATATTAAACTGGTGCAGGCGCTAAGTGTCAGTCAGCGCCTGCAGTCTCAGTTACATCACCACCCAAACTTGCGAGCGCAGATAGGACCAATGCCCTGCGAAATTGACTGAGGATCAGTCAACTCACGACCACAACATGAGCACTCTCCGCTTACCTTACCATAGCGAATTGCAGCAGTGAGAGGATCATTGGAGGCGCTCAGAATCACCTCTTTAACATCATCAGAGAGACGCGAATCAAGTGCAGAACGTGTAACTTTACCCAGATATTTGGGTTGCAGTCCATAATTACCTTCCTCCTTTTCAGTCTGCGATGTAACCCAAAGGGCAGTAAGATCACGATTGGGTTTTACATTAATACCCTCGAATCGCAGGGTCAGACGCTTTGCACCCTTTGCCTTTGCTGCCTCGAAAGCATTAAACAACGCTTCAAATTGACTGGGTTGAGTATTATCAACCACATCAACATTCTGCTGTTGCTTAATGGAATCAACGGCGATCTTGTGCGCCCAAGCATACTGTGACGCGGACAGTTTGTTAAACTTACGCGCCAGATCTTGAGCGAAACTAGAACGCGAACCACGCAGGGATTGGAGAACCTCAGCGTCGCTAAGTTCGCTGCGGAAGGTGATAGCACCGTCGCGGCGGGTGGTGACAGTGAACGTTTGAGCAGCAGTGGTGGTGGTAGTCATTGCCTCGCCCTTGGTGCGTTTGCCCCATCAATCTACATCATCCCTTGCCCTTTCTAACGTCCTAGACTCATGATTTTTTCTGATCAGTCCCATAAGAGATTCGAATGTTTCATTTCACGAAAACCGGTTGACAGGATCTCCGGATCAAGTAGACTACCAACAGGCGCACCCTGCGCGAAAATATCTAACTATAAAAAACCGTAGAGGTGCTAAGTATAAAGAACTCAGCACCTCTTAAGTTTCAATTAACGACCATTCAGTTTGTCTTCAATAAATGCCATCAATTCGCCCATGTCAATGAGAGAATCTACCCAGCGAATTGCACTGCCATAGGTATCAATGAACTCCACGCCTACTGTACAATCAGTGGCAAACATCAGTGCCTGAGAGTAAGGAATCATGACAGGATAGGTGGACATTTGTGTTAACGAAATGGAAGGATTGTGTGGCAGTTTTATGTCTTGCCCAGGACAGTTAGGTTAACTTAATCAGGCAAGTAAGGCACTGCCAGTAAACTTAACATCGCCATCGGTTGTTGATAGAAACCACTGGTGATTCTTCTGATAGATTCTTTCACACTTGCCATCCTTATCTTTACCTCTACCATGCTTTTCAAGAATAGCATTAAGGCGACTCTTTGTGGTATTTGTTTGATACCCAGCATCAAACAATTCTAACCACGTATCAGCAACCATTGCAATCAAATTATCATACAAATAGACGAAAGATACGCCTTCAATGTTGATAACTTGAGTGTTGTCTTTCTTCCAGTCGATCTCGTTTTGGATCGCATCATTCATTTGCTGTTCGATGATACGCATTGGAGTGATTGAATTCGACCTTTATATATTTGCACAGATCCCAGATCCTGTCAAGGCGGAAATGTATCCTGTGATACCAAAATCAAAACTCATCTCATAAGAGATTCTGATCATAAGTTTTGTTAAAACCGGTTGACCGGATGCCCGGATCGAGTAGACTACCCTACAGGGGCACCCTGCGCTGAAATACTGGTATAAAGAATTGGCGAAAAAAAGAGTCCTTAAGTAACACTTAAGGACTCTACAGTTTGTGTTACTTAGTCAGTAGCAGTTCCACTCATCCTCAGCAGGAACATACTCCACATAAAAATCACAATCAGGTTCGCTCTTTTGCATTATCTCCATCTCTTTATATGCTGAGGATTCGCTATAAAAACCACGTCCAGTTGTGCCACTCCTTGAACCAAACTCATCAGTGATAGATGCAAAGATCTCAAACATGACGAAAAGAGTAAAGAACTGTTTGTGGCAGTTTTATGTCTTGCCCAGGACAATTAGATCAAACTCGATGACGCAAACCAGCAGGCAATTCGCGATTCCTACGTGTCAGTTCCATGCCATATGTACATGCCTGATCAATATAGTATCCCTCGCGAATAGGGTCAAAACCTCTCATTGCCTTTTCTGCCTGTTGACAGTCTTTGATGATATATTTCAGCGTATATGCGTCACACATCTTAGCATGTTCCTCCCAACGTTGGAAGTCTTCAGGAGTGGCGAATTTGCTGAACATGGGTTGATTCCCTTCGACTCCTATAGAGTCCCATAGATTCAGACAAAGCACAATGGGGTTTTGTGCCAGTTATGGAACTGGTTTTTTTTTGTGCCCTATGGGTCGTGATCTGCCCCATGGTGTGGTAGACTGTAGTAGACAAGCAAAGAGAGGGGCGGGAACCCTGAAGACGACAAATAGGAAACTCACCCTGCGAAAAAATAACAGTATAAAGAATAAACTTGAATTCACTAATTGATTCTTTACATTTAACTAAGTATAAAGAATAAAATAAGGACTTCGTGAGGTTTGTATTCACGAAGTCCTTAAGTATAAAGAATCAATCTACACCTGCAAGTAGCATGACTTCTTTAGCATCCCAGAGTTTAGCGATTGCATCATCCAATTCTGCAATCTGTTCATTAAAACAATCGTTCTTGACAATTGATGCACAACGGAGCAATTCTGTGCGACGATCCATCAGCGCCATGCGAACATCGCCACCGCGAAGAATAACTGCCATAGGAGGAATTGATTTCGACCTTTATAGAATCGCACAGAATCACTGCCAAGTCAACCACCTTGTGCCACCTATCATAGTGTCCACAATATCAACCACTACCTCTCAGAATGACTATAATGGTCTTGTACCTACCCTGCGATGAAATAATAGTATAATAAACTCAAAAAACAATTCACTATACTTTTCTATTCACGAGTTCTTTATACTTTCTTCTTTTCTTGAATTTCTATTCACGAAAAGGTACTCTATACCCTGTAGAATCTCTTTTCACTTAAATCGGTTTAGATAACTTATACGGTGCTTATCATCCGGAACAAAGATAGTCTACTCAAGAATCTTAGTGTTGTCAAGTAGTTTTATTCACGAAACAATAAGCAATAAAAAAGGAGAGGTATTACCCTCTCCCTATAATTCTTATTGACTGAAGATCAGATCTTTTGAAGAACTTCAGAACGCACTGCACGATTGATGAAACTACCAACACTTTCACCTTCTTCTACAACATCAGTAAGGTCATTCATGAAACCTTCAGTGTCAGAAACAGTGTAAGTGTAGGGACGACCATTAAACTCAATGGTGACTTGATTGTTCTCAATCTCGCTGATGCTGGTGATCACGCTGCTGTTGAACTTAATCATGATGAATTAAAAGAATTAAAGGGACAGTTTGAGTGTCTTTAGGGCGCATCTCATTCCCTTGAGTATTATTCTACAATGCCATTCACAGTCTTTTTAGCAGTACCATGTGCAGGGAAAGCAATCACAAATTCACGATCTGCTTTCTGACACAAACCACAAGTGGCACAAGTTACATTATCATGGATTGTTGCAGGACAAACAATCACCTTACGACCACTCTCAGTAGTAAAGAATCGACGCGATTCCTCTGAATTCACGACAGCAACAGCAGGAATACCATGCTCTGTCATTACTTTATCTGCAACTTCTACAGATTCTGTGCTAGCGTTGACAGTAAACCCATTAGAGTTACATTCACGAAGAACTTTTACATTCTCAGTATTCAGAGGGTGATGGGTATAAGTATAACCCCTGCGACCACGATTCGCATTCACGAGTTGTGAAACTTTATCTGAATCAATATCACCTAGACCATTATGTGGCAGATCTCCACTTACATTATGACGCCAGATCTGACCACGCTGAATGTCACGAATTGCCTTGCAAAAAGCATCCCAAGACATACCACGCTCACCTTCAGATACCTTGCGCCAATGTAATGCTTGAGGACCTGATTTAGCATAGCAACCTTTATCATAGAAAGGGCAACCCTGCCAGCAAGATGCACGCTCACTGGTGGTAGTTGGGATAGGACCGGTCTTAGCGTTGCTGGAGACCTTTGTGAGTGCGACTTGCATTGGGGTTGAATCCCTCTCGACTTACCTAAGATACAGCAGATTCCACCACCAGTCAACCACCTTGTGCCACCTATCATAGTGTCCACCAGACCCCTCCAGATGCCCCCATATGCTCTACAATACTATCAGTTCAAGGGAAGACACCTATGAGTGTTTAATTCACAATCAGGAAAGCGTAGAGAACGCAATGACACAAATCTAGACACTTACCCTGCGACAAAATAATAATATAAACAACAAAAAAAGAGTTAGTATCACTAACTCCTTAAGTAAAACTATTGCATCTCCGCCCACTTTTGGATTTTTGCTACAACATCTTGTGCAGACTTAATCTTACATTTACGATGCTTTCCTACCAGATAATGCTTAGAAATCTGATCAAGTTTCAAATCATTATGTATTGCAAACTGAGAATACCTAGAGTTTTGATAGATTCCATTGCTCCAGGATTCTTTATCATCAAGTGACACATTTACGAACACTGAAGGAATACCTCCCAGAGTCATAATAGACACAGAATACTCTTTAATTGCACTCACATTACTGAGCAATTCTTTAATCTCAGAGAGTGAAGATTCCTGAGCGAGAGTAACAATGTCCATGAGATTGTCTCTTTGACCCTTTAAGTATTGCACCAATCCCGCACCGTGTCAAGGGTTTTACGATCAGCAATCCTTATGTAACGATTCACGAAAAACCCTTGACATTCACTCTGGGATCTGATAGACTACTTTTGTACTTACCCTGCGATGAAATAACAAAGTATAAACAACTCAAAACGAATTCACTATACTTTCACTTTTTCTTGCAAAATTAAAGTCCCACAGGTGCTTTGATACCTGCAGGACTTCATTCACGAAAAAACTAAAACTATAACTAACTCACCAACGGTCAGGCATACTTAAATCTTCCACATATACTTCACACTTTTCTGCAGGTTCTAGTTTGAATAACTTTTCCCAGTCAATTTGGTGTGGGTCGAAGTCTGGAAACGCGGAAATGTCCAGAGTAATCCTATAACGAACCTTCTGTGCTTGACTGTATGCTACTGACATAAGTACGCTCCTTTGGTGTATGAGAGTATTGTAAGATGCTGTGGCGTTTTCGTCAAGTCCTGGTGGATATTTATGCGAGTCTGTGTGATTTTTTTGGCGCATCTGTGGGGATTTTGTGACGCGGGATTCTTGACTTTTTGATGCGTTCGTGATATAATGACGCCCAAGATCACAAGACTCGGAGACATTTAGAAGGCATAAATCACAAGACCTAGAGACATTTATAAGGTATCAAAGACGATTAGAGGCACTTAAATGATACGAATCCATATCATTATCACCACATTGATAACAATAAGTATCACACCATTTCACACATAAGAATATATTTATTTCAACATTTATCCCTCATTTTTTAACAATTAACCCATAAATAAAAACATATTTGTGTTAATCAAATGGCATCAATCTACATCATAGAGAATAAGGAAAATGGTAGAAGATATGTGGGTAAGACTACACTATCAAATCCTTATGAGAGATGGAGGCAACACAAATACAACGCAAAAGGTCATTACAATCCTATGGTAATCAGTGACGCAATCAGTAAGTATGGGATAGATAACTTTACCTTCTATGTAATAGAAACTTGTGATGATGAAGATGTTAATGAAAGAGAGGCATATTGGATTAACAAGTTTGACACATACAGAAATGGATATAACTCAACTCTCGGTGGTGAGGGTGTAAAGAGAGACATACAGTTAGCATATCATCCAGACACTATTCCTATCAGTTGTTATACATTAGATGGGAAACATATAAAGGATTATAAGAGCAGAGGAGCAGCAGGTAAAGAGTTAGGAATATTGAGAAGTTCTATAACTGCTTGTATTAAAGGAATAACATTTCAAGCAGGTGGACATAGATGGAGTTGGAAAGATGGTGATTTAGTTGATGTAAAAAAAAGAAAAAATACGAGAAGTAAGATATACGGAATTCATAAAAATGGAGAAAGAAAAGTATGGAATAGTCAAGCAGATTGTGCTGAAGATATAGAAGGAAATAGAAAAGTTAATGCTAACATAAGGAGATCAATCGTAAGTGATAATGATAACAAATTTGAGTGTAAAGGTTGGTATTTGTTTAGGGAAAATGTTGAGACCTTTATAGCATCAACTCCAAATAGATTTAACTCGGAAACTGGAAAGAAAGCACGATTAAGACAATAAAAAAGCAGAGGATTACCAGTCCTCTGCCCATAATTACCACACATCACCTTTACTGATTATCTACACTCTACGGAAGTCACTTTCCGGCAAACTCCCTTCCACTTTCTATTCACGAATTCATAAAACTATTATACTGATTGATAAAATCTTTCTTATACCAGAAACTACAATTCAGATGATTTAGATAATCAAAGAACCTACAATCACTCTCTTCAATACAATACAAACCCTTCACTGGACGATACACTTGAATACCTACAATCTTACAAATCTGACGAATAAACATTGCACTTCCTTTTAATGTTTTAATTGGAATCAATTTACGATTCTCAAATTCAATACTATCGGGAAGATTACTATAACCAAAGAAAGCAGTGTCGAAGATTTCAGTGTTCATAATTCAATACCTTTGCCTATCATAACTTGACTCATTCCAACCATTACGATAGTATTCACGACGTTCATAATCTTCTGCAGTATAGTAATCATCATGTTCTAGATCCTTCTGTTCGTATTCATCATTGTAGAAACTTGTTTGAGTCATTGTGGTATCAATCCTCCAGCATTTCGGGATAGTATCGTTCAACTTCTTCGGTCAATTCTTCATCCGAATACTTATCATAACCCTCGTCCAGATAATCATAACAGAGTTGAGTCATTGTCTTGAGATCCATGTCATCCAACATCTGCTGAATGAGTTGATCTTGAAGTTCAGTGCGGTTCATGATCAATTAGCGTAGAGGGGGAGTTTCTTACGGAGACGGATTGCATCATCAATCATCTCACCAATCTGTTCATAAATGTAGTCGGAACCTCCTACATCAGCGAGCACATCTTGAGTGAAAAGTGATGAGAAATAATCCTCTTGATTCGTTTCCTCATTGAACTCAAATACATCGTGCTGAGTGAACACGAACACAGCACATCCTGCGTTCTCACCTTCACTCTCAATCAGTTGGTTGATAGTGTCACGAAGTTCGGAAAGTGTGCGGTACATCAGTTGTCTCCAAAGTTGTTGGTGAGGAAATCTTCAAGTTCAATGAGTTTGCTGTCACTTAAAGAGACAATGTACTCATCGACAATCATAGCAAGCAGGTCATGATTTTCCCTGCATTTGGCATACAGAAACTCGAAGAGTTCTGTGCCAGTAGAGTAACGAAGGTCAGTCATTTTCCTCCACAAGTTCAATGTTAGAATCCGAAAGTTCCCAACTACCACACAAATCGTAATCAGGTTCTTCCATAAATGCTTCCGCTTCTTCTTTGGTGTCAAAGGAAACAGAAGTGTAACTGGTTTCGGTGATGTAGACAGTGTAAGTCATTTCAGAACGTGACGGTAATCAATGGATTTAATGCACCAACCTGATGCACATGTAATCTCTTCAACTAAATCTTCTTCATCATCTGCTTCCCATACTTCACCAACATATTGGGAAGTAATGTTATCTTTCTCAAATGGTGTGATTTTATCATCACCATCAAAATCAAACTCGATGTAAGTGACTTGGAATTGCATAATCAAACAGAAGGAGTAACTTCAATCTCTTTAATGTTCAGTCCACAGAGTTGATTGTAGACACGATTAAGAATCAATTTATCTGCAGTCTTTGCTTTGCTTTTCTCATGCCAGATAGTAACACAACCATCATAAGTTTCAACCCTGATGCGGTAGTTTTTCATGCAAACACCTCAGTCAGTTTGATGAACTTACCACCACGAACTTCATAAACATTAACTCGTTCGCCAGAAAGTTGAATACTCCAATCAAATGCAACATCATATGCTTTTTCCAGATCAGTGTACCATTCTGCGTCATCTTTGCAGAAGTTGTTGGAAGTGGGAAGAACAGCAAACATGTCGGTTTGGTTGTTTTTGACTTTTTAAGAATACAGGATTTTGAGCACTGTGGTTGATTGAGTGGACAGTGCTTGAACTGTCCACATTCTTTACATCAACGCATGTAAAGAAACCCACCATAAGCATCACATGTTTCAGGATAATTCACCAGTTGATGAATACCAAATCGAACACCTTTTGCTGGTGCTTTGTAAGATGCGGGTTTGTAACAGAAACCTGTTTCCTTTTCTACAAACATCCAACAAGAACGTCCTGGAGTAGATTGAGAACAAAGTTTCACCCAAATCTTAATATATTTACGTCCTTCTTCAATCTCAAGTTGATGATAAGAATGTCCAGATTCGATACCATCAACTTTCCATTTATTGTTGAGTTGTTCAACAAGTGCTTCGCACAAAAATTGTGTTTTGTTGGTAATGGTGGCAGTCATTGGATGAATCCCTGAACTTCTTAAGAATACATGATTTTGGACTCTGTGCTCATACTATGTGCCACTGATTTGATTGGCACAATGGTACGATCTGCTGGTATGAGACTGCTGTTGCACTTGAGACTCACTGAGAACCCTGATGGGCACTCAAGCAAAAATCAGATTTTTCTGCAATTCTACGTCACAGATGGGATCTGATCATGAGTGAGATTAGAATTAACGAAAAAACAGTTTTTGATACAAATACAAAAAAGAGAGGTGTTACCCTCTCTTCTCTCTTATAATTTAAGAATACAAATCATTTGCATCTTCTGGTGTCATAAATCGACCTGGGCATTTACTCTCCATAATCTCATAATATCGTCTTGTGGGTGTACGTCCAACAGAAGGATAATGAGAATCAAGTCGAACAAATGATCGAACTGCAATCTCTACTGCATCATCGCTATGAGTATCAAAATACTTGCGAAACTCAGTGAGAATAACTGCTGCAGCATCTGATCCATTCTCAGGAGAAACATGTTGCAAATAAAGGTCTGCAATGTAGTTCAATTCTTCATCAGTCCAAGGAATGATATTTTTACGATTAACATGCGTTACCTTACCATTTGTCCATGTTTTGATTGGATTTGCATATTGCACTTTTCCAAACAATGTGCGTTCAATGTTTCGATAGAGAACACGATCTTCACGCTCTTCAAATACATTTAACAGACCAAACTTTGCAACTTGTTCTGAATAAGAATCGTAAAAATCCTTTTCAGATTGAGACACAGTGGCGGTAGTTGTCATGATACAATCAGAACTTGATTTCTTCAAGAGTGGGTTGATTTTGCTCTTCAGTTGTCAAAGATTCAAGAATTGCAAGAATCTCATCACCAGTGTTACCTTGCTTGAGAAGATTGACCAGAACAGACTTAGGCATCATCAAAAAGTAAAGGGTTTGAATTGAAGCAGTTTAATGTCATACTTCAGGACAATATGTTTAGAATGTAGGAGTCTTTACATCTTCATCATAACGTCTCGCATAACAACCAGAAAGAAACACAGAATCATGAACTTGTGGGTTGTCTTTGTGAACAAGTTGTTTGCCAAACATAAAACAACTCCAAATAAGTTGTTTTGTTTCGAGATCACAAGCAGGAGAGTAAGTACGCATGATTCAGTTCAGAAACAGTTTGGAGATTTTGGATTGCACAGAATCAGTCAATTCTGATTCTTCATCACCATGATCTTGAAACTCACTCATTGCTTCATAAATTGCATCCCATTCTTCATTTGTGAAAAACTCTTTGATGCTAGTAGTGTCAGTCATTGAGTAAATCCTTTAATTAAGTTTCAGAATTGAGTGGTCTTTACAATCTCTTCTGCGAGTTCATTACCTACAATACCAGCAATAAACTCTTGAGTAGAATCATCATCCTCACCTTCTGCAACCCAAATATCTTCAATCAGCATTGCGACATCAGTATCACTTTGACCAGGATTTTGGTCAAAAGATGACATCATCATTTGCACAGCATAGGATACAAGATCATCCATGTCCATGTTGTCAATAACACGATTGCAATGTGCAACCAGAAGATCATTAACTTGTTCGGAAGTGAGAGTCATGAGTGGTGTTCCTTGAACTTCTTAAGAATACAGGATCTTGGTGTGGTTTCTAGTGACCTTGTGCCAGTTCTTAGAGTGTCACATCGTGATGATTTCGAGATCACCATGCTTCAGGGCACGATTAAACTCATATCCCCAAGATGTTGCTTCTCGTGCTTCATCATCACTCAGAAGATCAATCCAGCGAAGTGCAGCACCATCATCCTCAAAAGCATACTGATAAACTTTATCAAGGTTACTATTAAAGATAACCAGCAGATCATAGGTTCCTTCCATCTCTCCAGAAATTACAGAGAGTTGAGAGATTGCACTGCTGTTTACAGACTGATGAACAAAAGTGCGTGAGGCGGTTGCAGTTGTCATGTCGTTTGTGTTGTTTTCGACTTTTATAGAATACAGGATTTTGGACACTTGTGCGATTTACTGTGCCAGTTCTTCAAGTGTCACATCTCCACAATCCAGTCAGAATCATTGTGTAGATTTACCCAGAAAAAGTTTTTACCATTAAGTGATCGAAGAAAGACACGATTACCTTTGTTTTGCTCAATAACACATTCAGATTCTGATTGCATTAGATTACAGAACCTATTTTTTGCTTTTTTAGATTTTGGAGTGACAAATGCAGTGTTCATTGTTCGATGAGATTAGCAACAGTGTGAAGAACTTGTGCAGATGAATAGCGAACAGAAGGAGAGAAAATAAATGCAAAAGCAAAAATCAGTGCAAGCAGTTTCATGTGATCTGGACTCTTGAATGTCAATGTTTTGCGTGTCATTTATTTCTACGCTGTTTGTAACGATAAGATGCAGAGGGATCAGGATCATAAAGACCGCCACCTACGCGATCTTCAAGATAAAACATAATGCAAAAAAAGGTTATGATAAAAATACCAAACATAAACTCAATCATCATCAGATTCCTCGTTCAAATTGATGTTAGTATAAGCAAACTCTGGGGAGAATGAAGTGTTGTAAAAATCAACAAGTTGTTCCAAAATATAACCTTCATCCCAGAATTGATTGCCATTCTCCTCCTCAACTACACTCCACCAACGACAAAAATCTTCATCTTCAAAGCAGTTTTGAGTGGTGATCATGAGAGGTGTTGCTTGAACTTTTTAAGAATACATCACTTTGAGCACTGTGCTCATTTACTGTGCCAGTTCTTCAAGTGTCACCATTTACCTCGTTGAATTAAAATCTTCTTAATCTCTTGATAAATGAACTGCTTAAGTTTGTTGTCGTCAGTGTTATCGAAGGCATAATAAAGACGATTCAAATACTCATCTTGTGTTGCTCCTATGTTACCATCACCACCGATCTCATTGAGAGAAGAACCTGCTTGCACACGATTCTTTCCAAAGTTACCAGAAATGCGCCCAGTTGTACGAAGTTTAGGACGAATTTTTGAGAGGTTAGAGTAAGTCATTCATCTTCTTTTTGAAGTTGATCAAGTATATCATTCAGAAAGGCAAGTCCATGTTTTCCCACAACCCAGGCATCTTTGTCTTCAAAGAAACGATCACCAACAGTCCTCATATCATATCCTTCTTTGGTTTCATCAAAGAAGGCAAGAACATAACACAATTCTTTATCGCTACTATCCTTATACCACTTGACAAGTTCGTATTTTTTGTTAAACTCGCTCCAACGAAACTCTACATCACGAAATCGCATTGTGTGCCTCTATGATAGATTTGATTTGTAACAGATCATCTAATCGTTGCTTTGCTTCATCATACTCTTCACAGAAGTATTCATAGCGTGATGTGTGCTCTTCATCATCAGCATAGTTTGTCTCTTCACGGATTTCCCATTCAATATCAGAACACCGTGCTCGGGTGTCATCAATGAAGTATTCTAGCGTGTCAATCAAACTCATTCTTCATCCTCATCAACATAATCATCCCAACCATTAGTATCAGGTTCAATATCACCTAGAAGTTGCTGAGCATATCTAAGAGTTCCACGATCAAAATAACCATCACGGAAGTCATCAGTTTGCCCACGACTTTTATACCAAGAGAGAATACCGTGTCCTACATCATACCTTTGAATGACAGATACCTTGTTTTGATTGTCAGAAAACACTGCATTTTCTTCTGCTAGTTCACGTAGAGCATTGAGAGTAGCACAGTTCCAGTTATGTTCTAGAAAGTTGCCATTTTCATCAAATCCACATTTGGGATCATCACCGTTCCAATCTTTGATGCGTTCTTGACAACGCGGGCATTGAAAAGTCATTCTTCATCCTCTTCATAGGGGAACATTTCATCATACTCCTCATCAGTCAGGGTAAGATACTGAACATTAGCATTTTTATGCTCTTCAGCATACATTAACTGGTAATGTGCGAAGTTTGAGGGACTGGTGCTAGCATATTCTAGCAGACCATCAACAAAACAAATGTAGTTCATCGTGCAATAATATCCAGAGATTCCAATAACATCATCGAAAGTTCCATCTGGTTCTCATCATCAACCACAGGAATGTTTGCATCAACAAACTCAGATGCAAGTTGTGCTAAGAGTTCAATCATTCGTTCATCAGCAAATGCGAATGTAGCAAACTCACTCTTAAAACCATCACACAGAAGGTTCAAAGATTTAATAACAGTCATTTCTTCAATAGTGTTGTTCATTTGAAACTCACATTAACGCCAATTACTTTTGCAGTAGGATTTCTGGCAGATGCTGTCTCGCGTGCATCTTTGGGAGAGTTAGCATACACTTCTTCTTTGAAGACTTTGCCACCAACGTAGAGATCAACAATATATTTCACAGTGTTTGAAACTCCTGTGCTTCTTTGATGTTAGAGTTATAATACTTTGTAATCAAATCATTGCACAATGGTTTCCATTCTTCATCAATAGTAAAGTGCCCACAATCCCGTACCTGATACAATAAACGCAAGATACAAGTCTCCTCATTTTTAGTAAACTTGACGCGATTGAAAGTGTAACCGTCAGTCATACTGCAAGTGCTCCAGATGGGATTTCAGTCAGTTTGGGTTCATTGTGTAAATCATAGCACAACCATTCACCATCGCGAAAGATATATGCGAACTCTTCACCTTCCGACAGATACTCATTCAGGTTAGCATCAAGGTAAGGAGGGCAATCTTCACCACGCTGAGAGTAGTATTCGGGTCCATAAGAACCATCTGCACTATCATCCCAACGAGAATCAGTCCAGCAAGAACTCATATCACCACCATCAATCAGTTCAGCAGCAAGTTCCTTGCTATTATAGTGAGTTTTTAGAATACGACCCAACCATTCAGGATAACCATCCCAATGGTGATACACAGAAAGTACAGATTCGTCAGCAAGTTGAATACCGATGCGGGAGCGGGTTGCCATGATTAAAATAAAAAAGTTGTGTTAAAAATCAGCAGTGAGTGGGAAGAATAGAGAAACTTCCGCACCAACCTTGAACCCAATCAAGAGTGTCAAAGTAATCGCGAGGATTACTCATTGTCATACTTTTATCCTCTTCAGGATTGTATGCAACGGCAACATAGAGGTTTTTTCCAACCTCTTCAATCCACATTTGACACACTTTGTTTTCTCTCCAGTTGGTAGTGTAGTGAAATACCATGTCAGGAGTGGTTTGATTCAACAAAGTCATTCTAAGAGCACTGTGGGCGATCCTGAGAGGTCTGGTGGACAGTTCAGAGACTGTCCACCTTTTACAAATTAAATATATTCTTGTGCAATTAAGATAGCATCAGCAAAGGTGAGAACATCTTCTGCCACACACTTAGAACAACCAGGGCGACCAATACTAGAATCAGCATCCTGAACATTCACCCAAATATCAAAAGAATCGTGTGCGATTCCTGCAATGTATTGTGCAGAACCATTTTCAGTATAACCAACAAACTCAGAAGGTCCACGACGAGTACGATGATTGATAGAAACCTTAGAGTTTTTAATCATTTCGTACACATCAAAACTATCAGATTTCATACGACGATAGCAAACTTTCATGAAATCATCAGAAAGGTCGTTACCAGTTTCAAACAGAGTCTTGGTTTGAGTTGCAGTCATGAGTGATTTATCTCAACATGAACACAATACATGATTTAGGACACTATGCGAATCTTGTGTACCAGTTTTCAAAGTGTCACATTATCCTTGCGGATGTCTAATGTGCGTGTCTCTAGTTGTAAAATCTCTGGATCTTCCACGATTTGATTGGAAACCGTGGGATTTATAGAACTTTGCTAATTTTGCTTTTTTTCCTTTGTCTGGATCTTGAGTAAGAGTAATTGTTTTTTTCTGTTTATCAGCATACTTTGTAAGACCTTTCATTACTCTAGTTCCAATTCCTTGTCCTTGACTAGAAGGAGGAACCCATAATTGATTCACACGAATGTTGCCAGTTTTTTCATCATGTGAAGTATCAACATTTACGCCACGATGCTTTTTGCCATATGCTTTTGCTATTTTGGCAAGGACTTCTTTAGGTGGTTTTGCTTCTTTTGCCTCTGCAATAAACTGAGTAAAGGTTTTCATCTTTTTCCCTTTTGCTTATTTGCTTTCTCTTTTCCTTTTACATGAGCAACTTGTTGCTTATATGTCAAATTATCATATTCAGGATTTGGTTTACCTGTAGATTGGACTGTTTTTAATCTTCTTGAGTACATATCGCGATGAATTGTATCAATTAAGGACTTTTTACCTTGTAAAGTTTTTGATTTTTCAGGATCAGTATGGCGAGTATTAAATGATTGCTGTCCAATGTTGAATGATCTATTTCTCATTCTTCTTGCTTTATCATTAGAAATAGGTACAAACTTTTCGCCCAATTCACTCTCCTCATCCACTTTACGAACGAAATGGCGATAAGCACCGATTTCTTGATCTAACTTATCTACTCTTGTTCTTGCTCTCTTTTTGTTCTTATAAGGTTTACCAAGTGGTTGTGGTTCTGCATCACTAGGTCCATGAGGATCAGGTCCATAGATTTGATATGGCATTTCATTGATTTGCTCTTCACCTTCTTTTACAATTGAAGATAAGTCAAATTTTGTTATTTTTCTTGCAGATCTTGTTGTAGGTGTAGATCTTTTTGGTTTTTCTGGTTTTGAATCAGAATCTGCGATTCTTCCAATTCTTATTGCAGTCTCACGTTCATCAGAAGAAAGAGGAAACTTATGTGTTAATTTATGTGCCTCTGCAATTTCAACAAACTCTCTGAAAGTTCTGGCGAGTGGATTGTAATATGGAGTCACATCTGAACTATATTGAACACCACCAACATTCTTACCTAGATGTTTTTGCATCCTTCTCTTTTTCTCAAGTTCATGTTGTTGTTTGGCAGTTGTTGGTTTAGGTACAAGTTTGCCAGTAATCCCTACTTCCGTTCGATCCTTCTTCGTTGCCATTTTATGAATACTTTTTGATTATTTATGAAAAAACCCCTTGCGGGGTTAAGTAATTATTTTAATTGTCTTCTTTCAATTTATCTTGAGCAGATTTGCTGACTTTGCAAACTTGATCAGTTTCAAAAAAGTATTTTACCCTTTCTCGTCGTGCTTGAAGCAACATTTCATATTCTTCTTTTTGCGAAGAAGTAAACTTGAAATCCTGACGCCTCCAAGTTTCTTTAAGTTCGCGAAGATGTGGGAGAACATTCACAGTATCAGTCATTAGTCTTAATATAAAGATCAGGAGTTTTGTTGTTTGTTTGAGTTTTTACGCTAACATTGTAAGGAGATCCATAAAAACGTCTGAAGGCAGTAATTACAATGATAAATGCAGAAATAATACCTATGAAACCTAAGTATGTAACTACATCACCAGTGAAATTGAGTGTATCAGGATTCACAGTAGCAAATTTGTGAAAATGATGGCGAATTAGAATAGAAGCAAACATCAAAAATCGTAATTGCTATTCAGAAAAGCATTAAAAGTTTTAGCATCGTCATCTTCATCAAAGAGATCTTCGAGATCTGCTTCTTGGAAATCAAATCCAGCAGACTCTTCAATTTGAATGTCATCAAAGTGATTCATGGTTGGTTCTCAACTCAACAAATGTAATATACAGAGGATTGGAGTGCTTGTGTTGGGTCAGTGTGCCAGTTGTTTAACTGTCCATCGGAATTTTATTGTTTTGTGGATTATTTAATGTATCTTTCGCTGATTCTGCTGCTTGTCTTTCTCTTTGCCTTCTTTCTTCTCGTCTTGCCTCTTCTTTCTGTTTTCTTTCTGCTTTTTTCGCGTTCTGTTTTTCTCTTTGTGCTTCTTGAGTTTCTAATTGCTTTTGTTTTTGTGCTTCTATTTGTGCTGCAATTTTTTCTTTTTGAGTTTCTTGATAATTTGCTACACGTTCCCTATATGTTGACATTTGATCCAACTGTCTTTGACGAAGTTCTTGTCTTCTTTGCTCTAAATCTTCAGTAAACTGTCGAAAAGTTTTCATCTCAATCAATCTTTTACAATAAGATTAAACCACGTTTCACTCATTCCATTGATAATATGATTTGCAGACTCTTCATCTTCTGCATATCCTTCAGAAATCAGATGTCCTACAAGTTGATCATGTAGTTTATAAGTTTCTTGTAGTTGTTTTGGAGTTGGTTTCATCTTACAAATAACTTTCTAGTTATTTATTCTCAAATCTTCTTTGCTGTCTTTTCTCTACGCTTAAGTTCCTTTTTAACGGGACCAGCACCACTACGGTTAATTATAAGTTTTTCTATTTCTTTCTTTTTTGGTTTACCTTGTGGTCCTTCATATCTCTGGAGAGTATAAGTTTTGACACCATCAGTTTCTTGATAAGTTCCAGGAACTGCATGTGGAGGCATACTAGGTTTCTTTCCTTCGCAAATTTGATAAAACTCTCTAAATGTTAGCATTTTACTTGTACTTTTTGATTATTTATTTCTACTCGAACTTAAGTGCCCTATTTGCTCTTTGGAATGGTGGTGGTGAAGTTTGATATTCTGGAATCGTAGAAGTTTCCACAAATACTTCAATTTTAGTTTCATCGTTCCAGTGCCTTTTAATAGACGCAACATTTACAATCACACCACCAATAATAAAAAAGTTTGTAATTAAAATTTGTAGTGTAATCAGTAAACGAATGAAAGCAACTCTGTCTGCTGTTTTATCGCAACTTGGATGTGATTTTTGACCCAAAGCACAGTAAATGTAATAAAGTAAGGTTTTACTCTTCTTCATAGATTGATGTGCGTGACTTAATGTACTCTAATTGTTTCCAATCTTCTTTGTAACAAACTACAAGCAATCTTTCATTTGCATGAATAGAGCAAGCATGATAATTTACTTCATTTTTAGGGCGAACACCGTGCTCAATAGTGATATATTCATCACACTTGAAGTACACCCAACCTTTAACATCTTTAGTCCATTTTACATAGTCATTAACACTTGGGGTATAGGGCATAGATCAACAATCATATTCTCTATCAATAGTTAGGAGAGAAATCAATGTCTTAAGTTTAGCAATTTCTTGCTCCTGTTCATTGATTTTATCTTTAAGAGATGAAATTCTTGTCTGATACATTTGCTTCAGATCAAAAACCATTTTATTGGTATGAGTAACGTGATTAGTCATCAAGTTGTAAAGGATTCAACTACAGAAGATTCTACATTCTCAGCAAGGGCATAAGTCCTTGCATTGACTACTTTTTCACGAAGATTTACATAGTAATCTTCATTGAATCCATTGTCGTATTCTTTAATTAAATCAAAACATTCATCATCATCCTCTGCAATTACATTCCAGATTCCTCCATATTCTGAGCGGGGAAAGTTTGCAAAGTGGTCAACGATATACAAGAACTTTTGTGCCATTTGTGTTTGTAATTTACTCCTTAATTGTAGTAGTTTTTGTCGCCTTCGTCAAGGATGTTTTGATCAGCAGCAAAGATAAATGCTGTACCGATTGTAAGTAGAGAACCTAGTCCCATACCAAGTAGAAAAGTCATTCTAGTAAAATTCTGCCAAATAGTAATCGACCGGAATTTCAAGGCGTGCTGCTTCTGCCTCAACTTCTTTCCAGAACTCTTCTGCTACTTTGTCCATTTCTGCTTGTTTAATAAGATCGCGTAGTCGTTTCGGAATCATTTAGAGTTCTCCTTAAGTTGTGTTTCTTCATGTAGATACATTACCTTGAAGTAATATACCATAACAAATGATACAAATGCAACCAGTGCTGCATAGATTACTGCACCGAGTGTAATACTCATCTGATTTCTGTACTTGGAGGTCGTTTAAGATTTTCTATTGCCTTAGAGCGATAGTAGGCATCATAGAGTTTATCGTCACGTTGGATTAGAAAGACATTCCAACCAAGAATGACTGCAAAACCAATCAATCCAGCAACAATGTACTTGCGGTTCATTTTTTGACAGAAGGTGCTTGTTGAATATCAAAAGTTGGTACAGGTGCGCCACCATTACTAGGCACCATATAAACAGTGCGACTGGTGTTTTCTTCACCTTGAGTAATCCACAGGTACTGAAGATAAGCAGGATTACCCTTTAGACTATCTCCGATAATAGAGTTTGCTTTTGCAACACCTTGAGCACGAATGATTTCAGCATCAGCAAGTTGTTGTGCTGAATCTTTCTTTGCTTGTGCTTCCAGTACTGCTACCTGGCGAGTATATTCTGCCTTTTGCAGTTCTGCTTTACCAGCAAGAGATTGTTGCCACACATTATATTGTGGACCACCAATGAAGAGGATACCACCAACAAAGAACACACCAACAATAAAGAGAATAGCAGCGGGGTCAAAAAATACGTTTTGTTTAGTCATAGTAATTTACCTCAAATAAAGTTTAGGGAGTAATCCATTCATAAGTGTCAGCAGTTTCTACACTCTCAAACCCATCATACTCATCAATACGATAAGGACCATCAACTTCCTCAATAGCAAGTTTGGCACACATTCCGTTTGCTTTGTCCCCCAGTTCTTCTACAACTTGAACCAGAACAGGGTCGTGACGGTCAACATCACGATGATACCAAGTTTGTGCTGAATATGCTTTGTTATAGGCAATTCGTTCATCCATACTCATGGCAGAGTACTCTATAGAGTTTTTTGGTTTCAATCGTTCTTCGGGAGGAACTAACCACATATAACATCCCCATAGTTCATCTTCAACCCAAACTTGCTGACCTTTGATTTCCCAATAACGTTGGATTGCTTCTTTAGAGAGACCGAACCCACCGTAGCAGGCATTATAAACAACTTTAGTCATAATCAGAGACGGAAAGGAGAAACAATAATACGAGGTTCAACATATACAGGACGGGTCTTACCATTACCACTAGGGTCAGAACACATCACCCAAGTTCCTTCTGCACTATCAGGAGAGAACAAACCATTAGGGTCTGCCTGAGGGATAGTTACTCCTTGATACTCATACTTCTCAGGATTGGTGTATTGAGTTGCAGCAGGCAAACCATAACCAATAGAGTTGCACAGGAACACTGGACGACCAGTAGTTTCAGGAACAGTATAAGTATAAGTCACAAGTCCATCTTGGTCACGCATCTCAATGATTTGTTTCATCAGTTTGCGTTCACGGAAGTTCTTGATTGCAGGCATACCAGTTTGTGCTGTGCCCTCCTTAAGAATGCGTTCTTGTTGAGCACGTTGCTTATCATCAGAATCTGCATATTCTTCACAACCAACAAGAGTTACACTCAAAAGTGCGATTGCAGCAACAGAAACAATAGTTTTCATGATTTGGATTAATTACTTTGTTATTATAGGGTGGATTGGGGGGAAGTGAAAGGGGTCTTGTGCCACCTTGCCAACTGTCACACCCCCAACAATTCTCTTTGCTCTGGCGTGAGAGATTCAATCAGTTCTTTACGCTTTTGTGCTTTGATTTCTTTCTGCAATTCTCTCTCAATCATTTCATCTAAAATGTTATTCATCGTGTCAAAATCATAATCACCTTTTTCCCAAGTGGATTCATTTTCGTTGTTGATGAAAACAGTTTGTCTGGAATAGTGCCCATCATCGTGCCAATCACAATACAGAACAATTGTATAACCTTCATCATTTTTACGAAAGGATGTTCCAGCACTAGAAACTCTTTGTGCTTTGATGAGAAAGTCCAGCAGTTCAGTTGTAGTAACCATTTCAGGCATCAGGATAAAGAATGTTCAGCATTTGTTGGTGAAACTTGTCTGCCTCACGAATCACATTTGCTGCCTCTGATACATCTTCAATCTCATACTTTGTCATCTCCAGAGAGTGAATGACATTGGAGAGAAGGTCAGACAGTGCTTCA
>JACCDG010687181.1_pt1 | contig 48338 bp, 64 predicted proteins | sample 7442471 | NCBI WGS metagenome assembly JACCDG01 (sample SAMN15323444, study PRJNA562643) | freshwater metagenome | isolation source: river surface water | place: USA:Blue River Watershed | collected 2017-08-17
CACCCCACCCCCTCTGAAAACGCGCCAGAGGGCGACCCCACCCCCCAAAATGGGGAAGACCCCCCGTCAGAGTTCAAATTGGTACCATAGATGTGGGGGTGTCAACGTTGACAGATGACATAAAGTCCTTGAAACAACGCTTCTAAGTCCTTGATTCTTCGTCGCGGGGTGTCAACGTTGACAGATGAGACAAAATGCTTGAAGAACTGAGTGCTAAGTCTTTGATTTTGAAGGGAAAAGAGGCTTCTTCGCGGCCCAAAGTGGTGGTTGGGGCGAAGGAAATGAGGAAAATTTGGGGTGAGAAGGGTGAATTGGAGGGGAAGATGAGTCCGGCGCAGAGGGAGGTGTTTTTGGTTGTGGATGAGTGGTGGAAGAAGTATGGATTTGCGCCGACTTTGAGGGATATAGCGTATGTGAGGGGGAAGATGGGGTTGGGGAACACGAAGAAGATAGTGGACAGGTTGGTGGAGTTGGGGGCTTTGAAGAGGTTGGAGGGTAAGAGGCGGTCTTTGAGGCCGGTTTATGTGAACTTCAAGTATTTGGAGTGATATGAGGCTGGAGGAGTTGATTGAGAAGTTGCCTGTGGCTGAGCAGGAGGCGTTACTAGCGCAGGTGGCTGAGTACCGTGATGCTTTGGAGAGGGAGAAGTGTCATCGGTCGTTTATGAGTTATGTGAAGATGATGTGGCCGGGCTTTATTCATGGGCGGCATCATGCTTTGATGGCGAAGAAGTTTGAGGAGATAGCCGAGGGGAAGGTCAAGAGGCTGATTATCAATATGGCTCCCCGGCATACGAAGAGTGAGTTTGCGAGTTATTTGTTGCCTTCTTGGTTTTTGGGGAAGTTTCCGAATAAGAAGGTGATTCAGACGAGTAATACGGCTGATCTGGCGGTGAACTTTGGACGCAAGGTCAGGAACTTGGTGATGAGTGAGCAGTATGCTCGTGTGTTTCCTGATGTCTCGTTGAGGCAGGACTCCAAAGCGGCGGGTAGATGGGCGACCAACAAGAATGGGGAGTATTTCGCCATTGGTGTTGGGGGCACTGTGACGGGTAAGGGTGCTGATCTGTTGATCATTGATGACCCTCATTCGGAGCAGGAGGCTGCGACTGGGAATCCTGAGGTGTTTGACCGGGTGTATGAGTGGTACACCTCTGGCCCACGGCAGCGTCTTCAGCCGGGTGGTGCCATCGTGATCGTGATGACACGTTGGGGGGATAGGGATCTCACTGGCCGGATCATCAAGGATGCTGTTTCCCGGGACAAGACTGAGGAGTGGGAGATCATTGAACTTCCGGCGATCATGCCCAGTGGGAATCCGCTGTGGCCGGAGTTTTGGTCGCTTAAAGAGTTGGAGGCTCTGAAGGAAGAACTGCCTCCTAGTAAGTGGAACTCTCAGTATCAGCAAAGTCCTACTGGTGAAGAGGGGGCGATAGTTAAGAGGGAGTGGTGGAACGTTTGGGAGAGGGACGATCCTCCGTCTTGCGAGTTCATCATTCAGTCTTGGGACACGGCCTTCACGAAGTCGGAGAGGTCTGACTATTCAGCGTGTACGACTTGGGGGGTGTTCCATAAGGATGAGAACGAGAGGGATCCGCAGATCATCTTGTTGGATGCTTTTCAGAAGCGGATGGAGTTTCCAGAACTCAAGGACAAGGCTCACGACATGTATAAGGAGTGGGAGCCTGACATCTGCCTGATTGAAGCCAAGGCGGCGGGTGCGCCTTTGGTTTATGAGTTGAGACAGATGGGTTTGATCGTTTCGGAGTACACCCCGACGAGGGGAACCAAGAAGGTACCGAACGACAAATTTGCCCGTTTGAACTCGGTAGCGGATATATTCCGCTCTGGAAAGGTCTGGGCACCAGACAAACGATGGGCGCATGAAGTGATTGAACAGATGGCCGCGTTCCCAAATGCGGAACACGATGACTTGGTGGACTCCACCGTGCAGGCCATGCTTCGCTTTAGAGCCGGAGGTCTGATTCGCTTGGACTCCGATGACCGCGATGAGACCATGATCTCGCCTCGCAAGGCCGCTTATTACTAAAGGACTGACATGGCTACCAATATTGATCAAGCCTTGGTTCCGCTTTCTCCTGAGGAAATGGGTGACGAACCCATGATTGAGATTGAGATCGAGGATCCCGAATCTCTAAAAATTGGTGTCGGCGGGGTCGAGATTGAACTTGAACCCGGCAAAGAGACGGCAGAAGACTTCGACGCCAACCTCGCGGAGTACATGGAAGACGGCGAACTTCAGAGTCTGGCCTCTGAGTTGGTCGCCCTCGTGGATGCGGACATCAACTCTCGAAAAGACTGGGCAGACATGTACGTCCGGGGACTGGAAGTCCTTGGGATGAAGTATGAGGAGCGGGCAGAACCTTGGATGGGTGCCTGTGGCGTCTTCAGCCCCCTTCTTAATGAGGCTGCCATCCGGTTCCAGTCCGAGATGATCACGGAAACCTTCCCGGCCCAAGGCCCGGTGAAGACCCAAATCGTCGGCGAAGTGACCGCCAAGAACACCGAAGCGGCAGAGCGTGTCCGGGATGACATGAACTACCGCCTCACAGACGAGATGGTGGAGTACCGCCCGGAGCATGAGCGGCTTCTGTACTCTCTCGGCCTGTCTGGCGCAGCGTTTAAAAAGGTCTACTACGATCCAACCATCGGACGCCAGACCGCCCCCTACATTCAGGCAGAAGACCTGATCATCCCCTACGGCGCATCCAATGTTTACACCGCCGAGCGCGTGACCCACGTCATGCGGAAGACGGAGAACGACCTAAATAAGTTGATGGCCGCGGGCTTCTACCGACAGGTGGATCTGGGAGAGCCTGTCAGAATCTTCACTGACATTGAGAAGAAGAAGGCCCAAGAGCAGGGCTACACCCTCAATGACGATGACCGCTACCAGATTCTTGAGATTCACGTCGATTGGAACCTGAAGGGTTACGAGGACAAAGATGAAGATGGCGAAGAAACAGGGATCGGACTCCCTTACGTCATTACCATCGAGCGAGGTACCTCAACGGTTCTATCAATTCGACGGAACTGGGATGAATCCGACCCTCGAAAACTCAAGCGACAGCACTTCGTTCAGTACACATATATCCCGGGTTTTGGTGCTTACGGCCTTGGTTTCATCCATATTATTGGTGGTTACGCTCGTGCAGGTACAGCAATCATTAGACAGTTGGTTGATGCAGGCACGCTCAGCAACCTCCCCGGCGGTCTCAAAACCCGTGGACTCCGAGTCAAGGGTGACGACACCCCCATCTCCCCCGGCGAGTTCCGCGATGTAGACATCCCCTCCGGGGCGCTGCGTGACAACATCATGCCGCTGCCCTACAAGGAGCCGAGTCAGGTTCTGGCCGCCCTCCTTGAGCGGATCACCGAAGAAGGTCGCCGTCTTGCCGCAATCGGAGATCTGAAGTTCTCCGACATGTCCGGTCAGGCCCCGGTGGGCACGACTCTGGCCATCCTTGAGCGGCAACTCAAAACGATGTCTGCGGTTCAGGCGCGTGTACACGCAAGCCTAAAGATGGAGTTTAAACTCCTCAAGCAGATCATCCGGGACTACATGCCGCCGGATTATTCCTACGTCCCCGTAGGAGGAAACCGAGCCGCCAAGCAATCGGACTACGACTTGGTTGAGGTGATCCCGGTCTCGGATCCGAACGCCGCCACGATGGCGCAGCGGATCATGCAGTATCAGGCCGCCCTCCAACTGGCCCAAGGCGCTCCGCAGATCTACGACCTGCCCCATCTTCACAGGCAGATGCTTGAGGTTCTTGGGATCAAGAACGCCGAGAAGTTGGTTCCGACCGAGGAAGACCAGAAGCCCCGGGATCCGATCTCGGAGAACATGTCGTTCTTGACGGGGAAACCTACAAAAGCCTTCATCTATCAGGATCACCGGGCGCACATCTCAACCCACATGTCGCTGATTCAGGATCCGATGGTCATGCAGATGATCGGGCAGTCCCCCATGGGTCAGCAGATGCAGGCTGCCGTCATGGCCCACATCGCAGAGCACATGGCGTTTGCCTACCGTCAGCAGATTGAGGAGCAACTCGGTGTCCCGATGACCGCCCCGGATGCGGAACTGGACGAGCAGACCGAAGTGCAACTCTCCCGTCTGGTGGCGCAGGCGGCCCAACAACTGCTTCAGACCAACGTGCAACAGGCACAGATGGCCCAACAGCAGGCGCAGGCACAGCAGATGGCTCAGAACCCGATGGTTCAGATGCAACAGGCAGAACTGCAACTCCGTGCCCAAGAACTGCAACGCAAGGAGCAGGACTCTCAGCGCGACTTCGCTATCGCCCAAGAGAAGATCCGTCTGGAGCGGGAGCGCCTTGCCGTTGAAACACAGAAAGAGCAGATGCGTCTGGCAAACGCCGCTCGTCAGAACGACAAGAAACTGCGGGCAGAGATGGTCAAGACCGTCATGAAGCCCCGCCCAAAACCCAACGTCCCAAAACAGTGAGGTTTAAATGGCAACCACTGCGTTTTCCGTGGTCATGAAAGAAATCGAGGAGCACCGTGAGGCCATCGCTCGCGCTCTGGTAGATGGCACGGCACGGGATTACTCCGAATACAAATCAATGTGCGGCGAGATCCGAGGTCTCTCTGTCGCGCATTCTTTTATCAACGACCTTGTGCGAAGAATGGAGCGTGATGAAGATGAGTGAAATCCTCGTAAGTCAGGACGGCGAGACCGCAACCACCCTGCCCTCATCGGCAGAAGAGAAGGCCCGCCAAGTCCCCGATCCCTCGACCTACCATCTCTTGTGCGTCCTCCCAGAGATTGAAGAGAACTACGAAAGCGGACTGGTGAAAGCCGGTCAGACCCTTCATTACGAAGAGGTGCTTTCGCCTGTTTTGTTCGTCGTCAAGATGGGGCCGGATGCTTATGCGGATAAGAACCGCTTTCCAAGCGGCCCCTCCTGCAAGGTAGGCGATTTCATCCTTGTGCGCCCCAACACTGGCACGCGCATCAAGATCCACGGCAAGGAATTCCGGATCATCAATGACGATTCGGTTGAGGCTGTGGTGCAAGATCCCCGGGGTATTTCCCGTGCTTAAGGAGGTTTAAATGGCCGTTGAACAGGAAGAATTTAAGTTTCCCGACGAGAAGGTCGAGGACAAGAAGGACGACAAGGTTGAGTTTGAAGTCGAGGCCGACACGGAAGTCGAGGTTGTAGACGATACACCCGAGCCAGACCGGGGACGACCCCCGATGAAGGAACCTCCGGCAGAGGTTACCGATGACGAACTCTCCCAGTATTCCGAAGGCGTCAAGAAGCGCATTCAGCATTTCTCTAAGGGTTACCACGAAGAGCGCCGCCAGAAAGAGGCAGCCCTGCGTGAGCGGGAGGAGGCAATTCGCCTTGCCCAACAACTTATTGAGGAAAACAAACGCCTTCAAAGCACTCAGGGACAAACGCAACAGGTTCTGCTTGAGCAGGCCAAGCGGGTTGTTCAAAACGAGATTGAAGACGCCAAGCGGAAATACAAAGAAGCCTATGAATCCGGTGATGCCGATGCTCTGGTTGCCGCTCAGGATGAATTGACGGCAGCAAAGATCAAGGCAGACCGAGTTAATAATTTCAAACCGGCCCCTGTACAACGGGAAACCCCTGTGGTACAACCCGCACCAGAACCCGTAAGGGAACAGCAGGTCGATCCCAAAGCCTCTGCGTGGCAAGATGCCAATCCGTGGTTTGGTGCAGACGACGAAATGACTGCGTTGGCCCTGACGGTTCACAGAAAACTTGTGGAAAGTGGGGTGAACCCGACGAGTGATGAGTATTACGAGCGAATTGATGCCCGTATGCGGCAGGTTTTTCCGGATGCGTTTCCCTCTGAGAAGCCTGTAAAGAAATCAAACGTCGTGGCCCCGGCAACACGAAGCACAGCGCCTAAAAAGATCGTGCTTACGAAGTCACAAGTCAACATCGCCAAGCGTCTTGGTCTTACGAATGAACAGTACGCCCGTGCGATTGCGGAACAAATGAGGAATCAAAATGGCTGAACGTACCCCCCGAGATCTGGAATCCCGTGAGAAGGCAGAGCGCCCCAAAATGTGGCGTCCCCCTGAACTTCTTCCGAATCCGAACCCTGAGGACGGTTATGCGTTCCGTTGGATCCGTGTCAGCACGCTGAACAACGCTGATCCGATGAACATCTCCTCAAAACTCCGCGAAGGTTGGGAGCCTGTAAAGGCGTCTGAGCATCCCGAAATCCAACTGATGAATACTGGGGACAAGCCCCGGTTTCCAGACAGCATTGAGATTGGCGGCCTCATCCTTTGCAAAACACCCGTTGAGTTTGTGCAACAGCGTGACGCTTACTATCAGAAACAAACTGACAGTCAGATGCAATCTGTTGATAACAACTTCATGCGCGAAAGTGATGCCCGAATGCCTCTCTTCCGTGAACGTCGTTCCGAAGTGAAGTTTGGGCGCGGATCTTAAACTTTAGGAGTCACAAATGGCTTACCCCACTGTTGATTCCGCATACGGTTTCAAGCCGGTCAATGAACTGAACGGCCTACCCTATGCGGGCGCAATCCGCCAGATTCCCATCGAGCGTAACTACAGCACGGCGCTCTTCAATGGTGATCTGGTGAAATTTGAAACTGGTACGGTGCAAATCACCGACATGGTGGAGTCCACCACGTCTGCTCTCTTCGGGCAGATTGGTGTCTTCGTCGGTTGCACGTACACCAACCCCACGACGGGCCAGAAGCAGTTTGCCCAGTACTACCCCGGTAGCGTTCTGGCAAACGACATCGTGGCCTATGTTGTGGACGATGATCGCGCAGTCTTCAAGGCTGTGATGATCGGCCAACCCTCGGCGGGTGTGAGCAATACCGCCACCACGGTTGGTTATGCTTCGCAAGCCTTCGTGGGCACCAACCTGCTGTCCATCACTGGTACTGCCGGTAGTACTGCTTCTGGCAACAGCAAGATGGGCGTGTCGGGCGGCGCTCCGAGCAACGGCACGGGCAACACCCGTATCCTGACCTCGGCCCCCTTCCGCGTGGTTGGTCTCGTTCCTGAGACTGGCGTGACTCTGACCGGCTCGGGCACCTGCTCGACCACGACGATCACTCTGGCTGCCGCCGTGACCGGCCTCCAAGCCGGTATGCAGTTCATTGTTCCGGGTGTTGCAAACGCCAACGCAGGCGACTTCAACCTCGTGACCAACGTGAACGGCACCTCGGTGACGATTAGCAAGTCGGTGACCATTGCTTCCGCTACCGATCTGACCTTCGTGGGCTTCCCCGAAGTTCTGGTCAAGTGGAACCAAGGCTACCACTCCTATCAGCAGCCTCTGGCTACTAACATCTAAGGGGTGATCTGAAATGGCAATTTCTCGTGCCCAACTACTGAAGGAACTCCTCCCGGGCCTTAACGCCCTGTTTGGTCTGGAGTACGCCCGCTACGGCGAAGAGCACAAGGAAATCTACGAGACGGAGACCTCCGAGCGTTCGTTCGAAGAGGAAACCAAACTCGCAGGCTTCTCTGCTGCTCCGGTCAAGCCCGAAGGTCAGGCCATTGCGTATGACAATGCGCAAGAGGCTTGGACTGCACGCTACAACCACGAAACCATCGCCATGGGTTTCTCGATTACCGAAGAGGCAATCGAGGACAACCTGTACGACAGCCTGTCTGCTCGTTACACCAAGGCTCTGGCTCGTGCTATGGCGTACACCAAGCAGGTCAAGGCTGCGGCTGTCCTGAACCAAGGTTTCAACAGCGCCGTTACCTACGGCGACGGTGTGAGCCTGTTCTCGACCGCCCATCCGCTGATCTCGGGTGGCACCAACAGCAACCGCCCCACCGTGGCCGCTGACCTGAATGAGACTTCTCTTGAGAACGCCGTCATTCAGATCGCCGGTTGGACGGATGAGCGTGGTCTGCTGATCGCTGCTAAGCCGAAGAAACTGATTGTTCCCCCGGCACTGATGTTCGTGGCAACCCGCCTGTTGGAGACTGAACTCCGCGTGGCGACTGCCGACAACGACATCAACGCCATCAAGAACAACGGTTCGATCCCGGAAGGCTACACGGTCAACCACTTCCTGACCGACACGAACGCTTGGTTCCTGACCACGGACGTGCCCAACGGTCTGAAGCACTTTGTCCGTATGCCCCTTGCGAATAGCATGGACGGCGACTTTGATACCGGCAACGTCCGGTACAAGGCCCGCGAGCGTTATTCGTTTGGCGTGTCCGATCCTCTGGGCATCTACGGTTCGCCCGGAGCGTCCTAATCAGAGGCACTGCGTCAGCGCAGTATTGGGGGGTGAATCCGAGAGGGTTCCCCCCTTTTCTTTTTAAACGGTTGGGTGTATAAACCCGACAAGTCCCAAGATCTCCAACCTGCTTGCTGACCGGCTTGGCGGACTGACCTCACAGACAGCAAGCGCAATTGAGGAATATGCGATGGCTCGCACTACCTTTTCCGGCCCGGTTAAGTCTGACAATGGCTTTGAGGGCGCACTCACTGGCAATGTGACTGGTAACGTCACCGGCAACGTGACGGGCACTTCTACCGGCATGGCAGTTCTGCCTGCTTACACCACGACCACTCTGCCGACCGTTGTGGTTGGTGGTTTGATTTATGTGTCCAACGCCAACACCAATGCAGGCACGGTGTGCTTTGGCAAAGGCTCCAGTTGGATTGACATCAAGACGGGTCTGGCGGTTGTCGCCTAATAGGAGGGCATCGTCATGATGCAGACCGATGTCAAATCAGCGGCATGTGCCGCCAACGGCAGTACGACAGCGTTTGATGGCCGCGCCCGTTTAAAGGGCATGGTTGTTGCGTTTCCTGCTGCGGGTGGCACGCTGACCGTAAAAGACGGCGGGGCTTCGGGGGTGACCAAATTTTCTTTGGTTATTCCTTCGGGTGACGCGACGGTTCAAAACATTTTGATCCCGGGTGAAGGGATTCTGTTTGAAACGAACCTGTACGTGACCTGTCCCGCCGATATGCCCGCCACGGTGTTTTATGGCTAAGTCACCGGCATGGCAACGGTCAGAGGGGAAGAATCCCGAAGGTGGGTTGAACGCCAAAGGGCGCGCCTCCTACAACAGAGCCAATCCGGGCAAGCCGGGCCTGAAGGCCCCGCAGCCGGAGGGCGGCCCACGGCGAGACTCTTTTTGCGCCCGCATGAAGGGCATGAAGAAGAAACTCACCTCCGCAAAGACCGCGAACGATCCGAATAGCCGTATCAACAAGAGTTTGCGAGCATGGAACTGCTGATATGGAACGTCATCCTGTCCTTCCTCTCGGCCATCATTCTCTGGGTGGTCAAGAGTCATGCGGACGAGGTGAAGCGCATTCAAATCCTGCTCAATCGCACGCGGGAAGAGATCGCCAAGGAGTACGTCACGAAGTCGGACGTACACGACGACATGAACCGCGTGATTGCGCGTTTGGATCGGCTTGAAGGCAAGTTGGACGCATACATGAAGGAGCAGAGAAGTGCCCTCAGTTAGCGGAAAACAGCATCGTTTCATGGCGGCGGTGGCTAACAACCCCAAGTTCGCCAAGAAGGCAGGGGTTCCCCAATCCGTTGGAGAAGAATTTATGCGGGCAGATAAAAAGCGTAAATTTAGAGACGGGGGAGCCGCTGCCGAACCGGATTCAGATATTGCCAAATCTGTACAAGATGTTGGGCGTGTCATGTATCAGCGATGGTTGGATGAGCAAAAACAGCCGTTGCAAATGACCTCTCCGAAGAAACCCGCTTCCGAAAAGCAAGTGTTTATGACGAGCGGCAAAGAGGACAAGAAAGCCTTGTCCAATCGAAGTTCTGTTGGTTCTATGCCTAGCAAGGCGTCAGGAGGAAATGTGAAAGAGTCCAAGGCAATGATGAAGAAGGAAGTCGGCTTCATGAAGAAGGCCGGTGCCCCCAAGTCCATGATCAAGCATGAGATGAAGGAAGCCGGAATGAAGATGAAGAAGATGGCAGGCGGTGGTTTGGCCGCAGGTCACAAGCAGGCTGACGGTATTGCCAAGAAGGGCAAGACCCGCGCTATGCAAGTGAAGATGGCTAAGGGCGGCAAGGCCGGTGGCGGGATGTGCTGAGATGGCAACCTATCGCGCTGATATGGGCATGCCGCCCATGCCGGACGAAGGCGCTCCCGGCCCCCTGACTCGTGCCCAACGCATGGATCGCATGAGCATCGGCAGCCGCAAGGATCTCCGCCCGGGGGATCGTCGGATGCTTGAGCCTATGCTTGAACCCGTGCCCGGCGAGGAAGTCGGCATGGAGGAGCGCAAGTCCAAGGTGTACAAGAAGAAGATGGCTTCTGGCGGTTACACCAAGGCGGCAGATGGTTGCTGCAAGCGTGGCAAGACGCGGGGTAAGTTCGTATGAGAGCCAGTCGCGGTATGGGTTGTATCAACCCTGACAAGATGCCCAAGGCGAAGGTCAAACCCCGCCGCGACAATACCGACTTCACGGAATACGCTGAAGGCGGTCAGGCCAAGTCCAAGGTAAACGAGGCAGGTAACTACACCAAGCCCGGTATGCGCAAGAAGTTGTTTGAATCCATCAAGGCTTCAGCAACGCAAGGAACCGCAGCCGGGCAGTGGAGCGCGAGAAAAGCGCAGTTGCTTGCCAAGCGTTACAAGGAAAAAGGCGGGGGCTATCGTGACTAAATCCCCGCAGCAGTCTCTTAAGGACTGGACGGCCCAGAAATGGAGGACGAAAAGTGGTAAGAGATCTTCTGACACGGGTGAAAGATACCTTCCAGAGGCTGCGATCAAAAGTCTCAGCCCGGCTGAGTACGCTGCGACGACCAAAGCAAAACGAGCAGGAAAAGCCTCCGGAAAGCAATTCGTAAAGCAGCCCAAGGGCATCGCCAAGAAGACCGCGAGGTTCCGCTAAATGACCACCTCTGGTGTAGCCAACTTCAACCTTGACCTCAACGATTGTGTCGAGGAAGCGTTTGAACGCTGCGGTTCAGAACTCCGCACGGGCTACGACCTGCGTACTGCCCGGCGCAGTCTGAATCTGCTGTTTGCCGACTGGGCCAACCGTGGCCTGAACATGTGGACGTTTGAGCAAGACATGATCACTCTTGCCACCGGACAGCCCACATACGCCCTGCCGGATGACACGGTGGATCTGATGGATCACGTGATCCGCACCTACGCCGGGCAGACCAACAATCAGGCCGACCTGTCGATCACCCGGATCAGCGTGAGCACCTACGCCACGATCCCCAACAAGTTGATCCAAGGCCGACCGATTCAGGTTTACATCCAACGCCTGTCGGCTCAAAGTTCTTTGATGTCTGCAACGGTGGCGGCGAACTTCAATTCGACGATTACAACGGTGCCTGTTTCAACACTGGCCGGGTTCCCCAACGCGGGCTTCGTGACCATCGGATCCGAACTGATCTTCTACAACGAGTATCAGGAGGCGGCCAACGGTAACCCCGCATATCTTCTGAACTGCGCTCGGGGACAAGGCGGGACGACGGCTGCAAGTCACAGCACCAATGATCCGATCTACTTGACCCAGAAGAACAGCATCACCGTCTGGCCGACCCCCAATCCCGGTACGACCTACCAGTTTGTGTACTGGAGACTGCGCCGGATGCAGGATGCGACCAATTCTGGCGTCAAGAACTTCGATGTTCCGTTCCGGTTCCTGCCCTGCCTGACCGCCGGTCTGGCGTACTACCTCGCTCTGAAGATCCCCAACGCCGCAGAGCGTTTGCCGATCCTGAAGGCCCAGTACGACGAGGCATGGCAGTTGGCAGCCGACGAGGATCGGGAAAAGGCAGCCATCCGTCTGGTTCCCCGGCCCATGTTCTTGGGCGGTGGTAGCGGGGTGGGCTGATGGGTAACAGGTTCGCATCCGGCAAGTACGCGATTGCCCAGTGCGACCGCTGTGACTTCCGCTTCAAACTCAAGGTTCTCCGCAAGGAAATCATCAAGACCAAGAATTACAACCTCTTGGTCTGCCCCCAGTGTTGGGATCCCGACCATCCTCAACTCCAACTGGGCATGTATCCGGTGGATGATCCTCAGGGTTTGCGGGATCCTCGCCCGGATCGGAGTTACACCCAGTCAGGAAATACAGGTCTTCAGGTTGTTCCGACTACCGCAACCACCAAGGACGGAGTTGGTTTGCCATCTGAGGGCAGCCGAGATTTCCAATGGGGTTGGAATCCGGTTGGCGGGTCACGGGCAAATGATGCAGGCCTGACGCCAAATTACTTGGTGTTGAACGTGCAGATTGGTACAGTCACAACTGTTGCGACATAGGAGCAAAACATGGACGCAAAAAAGGCGGTTCACAAGCATGAGAAGGCCATGCACCCCGGCAAGCCCCTGACGAAACTCGCCAAGGGCGGCAAGACCAACGAGCAGATGCGCCAACTTGGTCGCGGTCTCGCCAAGGTCGCCAATCAAAAGAAGTCGGTGCGGAAAGTCCGTGCCACAGGGATCTGACATGGCTAAGTTCAGCAAAAAGGTCATGGGCAAGGAAGTCGGCTCTGCCGAGGTCTATGCCGAGCCGCACACCATGACGGGCGGCAAAGTGGCTCTGGGTAACGGCACGACTGCCGAGCCTACCCGTGCAAACAAGGTCAACATGTCCGTTGGGAACATCACCCGTGACGGCTACGATCCTGCGCCCAAGACGACGGGCATCAAGATGCGTGGCACTGGGTGCGCTACCAAGGGTACGATGTCTCGGGGGCCGATGGCGTGAACTACACGCAGTTGTCGGACGCGATTGTCGCGTACACGGAAAACACGAGCACGGAATTCGCTGCTCAGATCTCTGTTTTCGTCAAGCAGGCGGAACAGCGGATCTACAACTCCGTGCAGTTTCCGTCACTTCGCAAGAACGTGACGGGATCGACGACTGCAAACAACAAGTATCTTCAGTGCCCGTCAGATTTTCTGGCGGTTTATTCCATGGCCGCAGTTGATGCGTCAGGGAATTACGAATACTTGTTAAACAAGGATGTGAACTTCATCCGCCAGTCGTATCCCAATCCCAACGACGACAAGGCAATTCCGAGGTATTACGCCCTTTTTGGGCCTCGCTCGGATGACGAGAAAGAGTTGGCTTTCATTCTTGGCCCGACTCCGGACGCGTCATACACCATCGAGTTGCACTATTACTACTACCCCGAGTCGATCACGACGGCGGCAAGTGGCAGGACTTGGTTGGGCGACAACCTTGACGCTGTTTTGTTGTACGGCTCTCTCGTGGAAGCCTACACCTACATGAAGGGTGAGACCGACATGATGGCCCTGTACAACGGTAAGTACAACGAAGCGTTGCAACTTGCGCAACGTCTGGGCGACGGTCTGGAGCGCAGTGATGCCTACAGAAGTGGGCAGTTCCGGGCGCCTCCGCTGCCTCAAAATAGTGGTGTCAAATAATGCCGATTCAGCAAGGTGCCACCAATGCGTTCAAGGTTGGACTCCCATCAGGGACGTTCAACTTCAGCACGGACACATTCAAGATCGCGCTTTACACTGGGGCGGCAGACATTGGCCCCACTACCGGGGCGTACACCACCGCCAATGAGGTTGTTGGAACTGGGTACAACGCGGGCGGGGAGATCGTGACGGTTAGTGTTGCGCCGACCATTGGCCCCGTTCCCACGGATACGGTGGCGTATCTGTCGTTCAACGACGTGACGTGGAACCCCGCAGCATTTACATGCCGTGGCGCAATTATCTACAAAGTGGGCGGCGGCAACCCCACCGTGTGCATTCTTGATTTCGGCGGGGACAAGACCTGCACGACATCGTTCCAAGTGCAATTCCCAACCCCCACCAACACCAACGCGATCATTCGCATTGCATAGGAGTCATCATGACGATTGAAAAAATCACTGCGGCTGACAAGGTTGAGGCCGCCTGCTCTTACAACACCCAACCCGCAGACGAGATGGGCATCCACGGGACGTACCATGCGGTTTGCCGTGACAAAGACGGCAACGTCAAGTGGGAAGATGACATCAAAAATCTTGTGACCACGGTCGGCAAGAATTTGACGCTTGACACCGTTCTGGGCAATACCGCCGCAGGCGCGGTGGTGATGGGCCTCAAAGGCACGGGCACTCCCGCAGCCGGTGATACTCAGGCTTCGCACGGCACTTGGAACGAAGTTGGTCTGGCTAATGCCCCGACTTATTCTGGCAACCGCAAGACGCCTTCGTTTAGCGCCGCCGCTGCGGGCAGCAAGACTACCTCGTCTGCTGTGACGTTTAGCATCACATCTTCAGGCACGGTGGCGGGCTGCTTCATCAACATCGGCGGCAGCGCCACGATTGATGACACAACGGGCACGTTGTTCTCGGCAGGAGACTTCTCAAGTTCCAAGTCCGTGGTCAGCGGTGACACCATTGCTGTGACGTACACCGCTACGCTGACTTGATATGGCCTTCGGGTGGGGCGACGGTACTTGGGGGGATAAAGGTTGGGGCGGTGTAACCGCCTTCAGCGATTCCGTCTCTGAGTCCGCCGCCCTTACTGAATCTCAGGCCGCTACCGCGACCCTATCGGCGGCGGTTACTGAAACGGTTGCGCTTTCTGAGACGCAAGCCGGTGCCGCCACTTTCCCTGTTTCTGTTACAGAAACTGTTGCTGCCACTGAAGCCCAGTCGGTCAGCACATACTTTTTAAACAATGTCTCTGAGACTGTGGCGCTGTCTGAGTCTCAGACGGCAACTACGTCCTACAACGAATCTGTTACAGAAACAACGGCAATATCTGAGACCAATGCAGGTGGCGCTGTCTACCCTGTATCTGTCACCGAGAATCTTGTTACCCAGATTGGGTGGGGTGGTGGCGGTTGGGGGGTGTCTTCTTGGGGTGGTGCCGACACCATCACAGACACTCAAAGCGCCGCGCTAATTCTGAATGTAGCGGTTACGGAAACGGCCGCAGTTTCAGAGAGTCAAGACGCACTGGTTGATTACACGGCTTCAGTTACGGAAACTGCCGCAGCCTCAGAAACTCAATCAGTCAATGTTGATTACGCAGTATCGGCCAGTGATACCGCAGCCATCACGGACAGCCAGAGCATTCTGGTCACGTACGCGGTCAGCGTAACGGAAACCGCGACAGCGACAGACAGTGAAGACGTTGGACTCTTCTACGCCGATTCTGTAACCGAGACGGCGGCCACTTCGACAACCGAGGCGGCAGCGACAAGTTACACGGGCTTGACCGTCACTGAGACGGTGGCCATTACAAGCACCGAGCAAGCGGCGGCAACCTTTGTCACGTCGGTTGTTGAAAACGCCACGATTGCGGCGCAAATCGCAGCCATCACCAACTACGGGGTAGCCCGCACTGAAACTGCTGCCATAACCGAAACCCAAACGGTACGGAACTTCTGGGAAATCATTGATGACACCCAGACCGCGAATTGGCAGAATATCACCAACGTCCAGTCGTCAGGTTGGGTGACGATCCCCACGACATAGGAGCATTAAATGCCAACCTCATATACCTCCCTTCTTGGTCTGGCGCTGCCGGTCACCGGGGAACTGTCTGGAACTTGGGGCGATACGGTCAACGACTACATCACCCAGTACCTTGACGCTTCTGTTGCCGGTACGCAGACCATCAGCGGCAGTCAGACCGCCGTTACTCTGAGCAAGACCACCGGATCATCGCTTTCTCAAGCGGGAACTGGAGCGACCGGCTCCTCCCAGTATCTGATCATCAACTGCACCGGCAATCCGGCAAGCATGCTGACGATCACGGCTCCGGCGGCAAGCAAGCCCTACATCGTCATCAATGGCACGTCCACCAATCAGGATGTGAAGATTGTGGGCGCAGGCCCGACGACCGGAGTGACGTTGGCGGCGGGTGAGAAGGCGGTCATTGCTTGGAATGGCAGTGACTTTACAAAGATCGCCACGAGCACGGCGGACGGTGTTACAAGCATCAGTTTTGGTTCAACCGGACTGACGCCCTCCACCACCACAACGGGTGCAGTTACGGTTGCCGGTACGCTTGCGGTTGGAAGCGGCGGTACCGGGCTGACTTCCGGCACATCTGGCGGTGTGCCGTATTACTCATCCACCAATACGCTTGCGTCTTCTGGGGCATTGACTGCCAATCAGTTCCTCGTGGGTGGCGGCGCGGGTGCGGCCCCCACTTCGTCTTCTCTGCTGACCATCTCGGCGGCAGTCACCACGGGCAATTACGTCAAGGCTGTTGGTTATGCCGACACGGTGACGGCTCTGGGCAACACCGGCACGGCAATCAACATCGACGTGACCTCGGGCGGGGTGTTTACCGCTACCCTGACCGGCAACTGCACCTTTACACTGCGCTATCCCGTGTCTTCTGGAGCGTCTTCCTTTACGCTCATTTTGACCAACGACGCCACCCCGAGCCGCACGGTGGCATGGGCCGGTGGCAGTTTCAAGTTTCCCGGCGGGGCCGGTTCTCTGTCTCGCACAACCACGGCGAACGCCGTTGACATCTGGGTCTTCTTCACCCCGGATGGAGGCACAACGTGGTACGGCAATATCGCCATGAAGAATATGGCCGCTTAACTCAAGGAGTGAAAAATGGCTTTGACTGCTGATCAACAAGCGCAAGCAGACATTCAAATCGCGGTGGAAAATGCCCGCCACGCCAATCAAATGGCGATGCAGGCCAAACAAGCCAAGTTGGAGGCTGTCCGCCTTGCCAAAGAAACGCTGATCGAGAACGCCCGCAGCAAGCCTGTGGACTCTCGTGACGTGTCGGCTGCGGACATCACTGCGTTTGCACAGTCTCTGGTGTCGTACATCGACGCCTGATGGAAGGCTTCGCCTACTTCCCCGCCATCGTTTACAGGGATGAGCGGCCTGACCTAGCGGAGAAGGTGTTGCCTGCCTGTGTTCAAAAACTGGACGAGGTGCGGCAACCCGGATGGCCGATGGTGCAGTCCGCCCATCTTGGGCACGATCCGGCGATTAGGGAGGTAGCAGATTACTTTCTGCTGTCGGCAGTAGACATCCTCCGAAGCCAAGGCTACGCCGTGGAGAAGTACGACTTCTACCTCTCGGGTCTCTGGGCACAGGAGGTCTCCAAGGGTGGTGGGACGAACGTCCACGTCCACAAGAACAGCCAAATCTGCGGGTGGTTCTTTTTGGAGACCCCGGAGGGTGGGGCGTACCCCATCTACCACGATACCCGGATGAACAAGGGGATGGTTGAACTGGACTTTGTACAAGGCGGGGAAGTGACCAACGCCACGAACACGATCCACTTCAACAACATGGTTCCCGGGACGGTGATGTTTGGCAACTCTTGGATGCAGCATCAATTGACCGGCAGCAACGCCGACACCCCGACCCGGTGCATCCACTTCATCGTGTCCCACAAGGAGCGCCAGTGCAGCATCTGCTGACCCCCTACTCCATGCCCGTCGAGCCGTTCGTCTGGTGGGAGGGCGGCTTTTCGGAGCAGGAACTTAACTGGCTCCAAGAGCAGGCTATCAAGGCTGATCAGCAGGGGCAGGTTGGCGGAGCGCATAGCGAGGATCAACTCAAGCAAATCCGCCGGTCTCAGGTTTCTTGGTTACAGAAGAATCAAGACAACGCTTGGGTGTTTGAGAAGTTGGCCCATATTGCCTCTTCCCTCAACGCCCAATACTATCGGTTCGACTTGACGGGTTTTGGCGAAGCCCTACAGTTGACCAACTACGATCAGTCTGAACACGGGATGTACGGATGGCATCAGGACTACGGCGGGAAACTCAGCCCAAGCAGGAAACTGAGTCTGGTTCTGCAACTGACCGACCCGAGCCAGTACGAGGGGGGAAACCTCCAAGTGCTTACCTCTGGTCAACCGCAAAACGTCCGCAAACAGCGGGGTCTGGTAGCAGCGTTCCCTTCGTATGTACTCCACCAAGTAACCCCCGTGACAAACGGTAGCCGTCAGTCTCTTGTGGCGTGGATTTCTGGGCCTCCATTTAAATGAACACCGAATACAAAGAGTTCATTGGCGTTTACCGAGATGTATATCCGGATGGGTATTGCCAACACCTGATTAGCGAGTTTGAGCGGTTGGTCAACTCTGGCGCGGGTGCAAATCGCCAACGCGGGGAGGGTGCCCCCAGACATCGAAAAGACGACATGCAGTTGTCTCTGAATTTTGGGGTTCACACTGCCGCGCCATTTAATGAGCGTAAAGCGTCAGATGTATTTTTTGATGGCTTACAGCGTTGCTACGATCTTTACACCGAACAGTTTTCTACGCTTCGTGACGGCAAAATAACCGGCACTGCAATGAAGATGCAGCGCACCGATCCCGGTGGCGGGTATCACGTATGGCATGGCGAGCAGGGTAATGGGGAGCATGCCTACCGCGTCCTTGTGTATATGCTGTATCTCAACGACCTTGGTGAACAAGATGGCGGAGAGACAGAATTTCTGTATCAACGGATGCGCCTTCGCCCCCAAGCAAACACCATGATTTTGTGGCCTGCTGCCTTTACCCATACTCACCGTGGGAACACGGTATTGGGTGAGCAGTCAAAGTACATCGTCACTGGTTGGTTCTATTACGAGTGAGGTTGAAATGCCCGCAGGAACTCCAAAAATTACCATGTTTGGCGGAAGCCTTGTTCCGGGCGGAAGTCAAACATTCAATGCGTCAGGCACATTCACAGTGCCCGCAGGCGTCACCAAAATAAATCTTTCCGGCAAAGGTGCGCCCGGAAATTCCGGTAATCCCGGGAATGCCGGGGGTATAGGGTGCGGGGGCACCGGGGGGACTGGCGGTCAGGCAAGTTACTTCCTAACATATCAACCATCCCCGTTTGTTCCAAACCCGGGAAATTATTTTGCCGGGCCGTCTCCGGGAAAGCCCGGTGGTTCCGCCGGAAGTGGCGGCGCACCGGGAAATCCGGGCACGGCAGGGAACGCCGGAGGCGCATCCACTGGGTTTTGTAAAACCTTCCCGGGCGGAACTGGAGGAAACGGTGGCAACGGAAGCCCTCGGGGTACTTCGGGGAATCCGGGGGGTACTGGCAGTCCGGGCAATTACACCGTTACTTATAAATATGAGTGTGGGTATTGCGCGTGCAATGGACTCCCTGTTAAGGCGTGGTTTCCTTATGGTGCTTATACCCTAGGTTCTGGGGGTGGCGGCGGTACTCCGGGTGGCGGTAGTGGTGCTCCGGGTAAAAGTTACTGTGGCGGTGGCGGTGGCGGTGGTTCCGGTACGACAAATGGGGGCGGTTCTACAAATACTGCACTTGGCGGCTCAGGTGGCACTCCCGGTGGCGGCAACGGCGGTAATGCTGGATCTCCGGGTACGGCGGCGTTCGTCGGCGGCGCAGGTGGCGGCGGGGGTGGTGGCGGATGTTACATGGCGGGTGGTGGCGGAGGCGGCGGTCGTGGCTCTCCGGGCAATCCGGGCAATGCAGGTAACCCCGGTACGTCTGCAAACACAACTACCTTTAACTGTGTAACGGTAACCTCGGGGGGGTCTTATCCGGTCACTGTTCCCACTGGAGGGCAGATTGTTGTGTCTTGGGATCCGCAATGAGCCACAAAAAAAGATTGCAAGAAATCCAACAGCGGCAAGCGGAACAAAACGCTGCCGGGGAGGCCAATCGAGCCCGATCAATTACGGTTGGCACCGCGTTTGGCGGAACAACCGAACTTATGATGCGCGGCCATGATGGCGCTGTCCTGTGGTGCATCATGCAGCCTGTTGAAGTTGTAGAGTTAATCCACCAACTCGCGGCGAATGTGGGATGCCACCTTGCGCTTAAACCGCGACAGGATTTTGCAAGTTGGCGGCATTGGAGACCCGGCCCTAATCTGGAACAATCCATGCAAGTTGGGGCCAATCTTTCTCTCCCCGAACAGCAGCCCGGACTTCAACCGGCAATGATGGCAAGGAGTAATGAAAATGAGCAAACTGTGGCAACTCAAAAAACTGTCGGACGGAAGCGCACTAAACGAGCCGCAGCCGCTGCCTGAAAACTGGGGGCCGATCTTCGGCCTTGCCGGTATTCAAGACCAACTGGCCGACCTCAGTTGGCTTGGTGACGCCTACAACGACATGGGTTGGTTTGTGGTGGGCGATGCTCCGCCCGGCCCGATTCCGTCTTCTGAGGCAGACCTTGTGTGGCAACGCGCCAAGCAACTGCTGAATGATTCCGACTGGTCGATGCTGCCCGACGTCCCCATGACGGCAGGTGAGAAGGCTGCATGGATTGAGTACCGTCGTGGTCTGCGGGAGATTCGCCTTCAGGCAGGCTTTCCGGCAAACGTCGTGTGGCCCAAAGCGCCGGAATAAAAATGTCAAACCCGCAAATCAAAATGATTTCTGTTAGCAATGTGTTTTCACGACTGATGCACTTTGTTAACGAGGGAGACATTGAGATTGGGCATTGCCATTCATACGATCACGCAACACTGGTAAGTTCCGGGGCTGTTCGTTATGAAGTTTTAGATGGGCCAAACGGAACAGCGGTGGCGGCAAAAGATGTCAAGGCGCCAAATTTTATTTTTGTTGACAAAAATAAATATCACCGTCTGACTGCGTTAGAGCCAAATACTGTCTGTGCTTGCATTCATGCTTTGCGGGATATTGATGGAAATTTGGTTGATCCGGAGTTTTTTATTGAGCAATTTGAAGGTACTCCGGGCCAGTTAAATAATTCGATGTTGGAGAAAAATAATGTTGGTATGCAACCATTTTGCACACCTTGAACAAGTACACGATTTGCTTCGTCAGGCAGGCTTCCCGTCGAATTCTGTGTGGCCCAAGGCCCCCAAGTAATGTTTTGGTTTTGCAAAACTAAACCCATCAACGTGTATTTTTATACTACACGGGAAGAGGTTTTTAATCACGCAAAACCAAAAAAGGCAGCATCTTTTATCCCGGACTGGTTTAAAAAGTTGCCGCGCCCGCATTTTACAGGTGATTTAAACAGCGCATTAGACTGCAAAAGAAACCTCCGCACCTGCCCCGGATTTATAAATGTATATAAATCCGGGTTTATTTTTCCCTTGTGGAGTGATTTAAATATTCAATTGCATCCAGATGGAAGTTATAGGTATCAGTTTGCCGACAGGCAGTCTGGAATCATAAGCCACCCGGGCGAGCAGTTTGTTGGAAGTGGCTTTGCTGAAAACTACGTAAACTTAAAATTGTCAAATCCATGGCACATGAGGTCAGATAAAAAAGTTAATTTTTTGTTTTCTCCCCCAACGTGGAATGGATTTGGCTACGAGGATATTATCGTTGCACCCGGGGCATATAGCGTTTCACCCGCACCGGGTGACGCAAATGTCAACCTGTTTTTTAAAAAACCACAAGAAATAAAAATTTGGGAGTTGTTTTTTGGGCAGCCATTAGTACATGTCGTGCCACTTTCGGAGCGACCGTTGAATCTGCACTATGAACTAGTGACCGAAAAAGAATTAATGCGCTTGAAAAGCCTTTCACCGATAGAGTTGATGTTTAATAATCGCTATCGTCGAGCAGAAAAATTATGCCCTCATGCCTAAGTACACAATCCGCTTTAACAAGTCCCGAGGCCAACCCGGTCGCGGGACGGCGGATCATGTCTGGCGGGTGTTTGAGGATGGGCGGGAGATTCTGGCAAAGCACGTCAGGATTGAGACCCGCTCATGGACTGAACTGGACGCCAACGGAGCGGACTACAACATCGTCTGCCGGGGCAAAATGATGTTTTTTGAAGACACGGATACAGCAGTTATTTTGGAGGGATAAATGACTGTTGTCGTTAATTGGGCTGTATTTAATCACCCGAGACACATTAAATTGGGTAACTTCGCCCATGAGACATTAGGCATCATAACGGAGCCTCCCGAAAATTTTTACACCCACATAAAATCAAACCGAGAGCGGTCAGATTATTTAAAGTGTTACGCATTCATTGATTATTTTAAAAATGCGTACATTATTAAAGCGCCGCTTGATTTAAAAATGAAACTCAACAGGAGGGACAATTGGCTTTCCGTTGAAGGGGTAGATCAAGAGTATTATGATGCTTTTATAGGAAATAGGGCGGGGGATAGTTCTCCAAATGACCCGCCAATGCTCAGTGTATATCCAAAATATGTTTTTTATTCCGACGTTTCCGTGGAAATCACGTCGCTGCCCTTGCCGCTAATTGACGGCATAAAAAATACAAGGCTTGTGCCCGGGAGATTTAATATATCAAAATGGGTTAGGCCTATTGATTGGACGTTTGAGATTGAAGATCCTGAAAAAGAAATTATTGTAAAGCGAGGCGACCCGCTGTTCATGGTTGTGTTTGATACGCCAAAGAACAAAAAAGTGGTTTTAAATCGCGTCCCTTGCGACAACGAGTTACTTAAAGTGGTCTCAGCCTGCACGGGGGTAAAGGCAAAAATAAAAAATGTACCATTGCAAAAATGCTACGAAATGGCTGAGAGTTATTTAGCCATGTGGCGCAAGTATTTAAGGAGGGGCTGATGGATAGAACCTGCGATGGGTGTGCGGAGTGCTGCAAGGGTTGGTTGCGGGGCAGCGCCATGGGGCATGATTTTTATGCCGGTAAGCCTTGCTACTTCCTCCAAAAGACCTGCGCCATCTATGAAAACAGGCCCATCAACCCGTGCAAATCCTATAAATGCCATTGGCTTGATGCAGACGATCTGCCGATGTGGATGCGCCCAGACTTGGCGAACGCCTTGGTCACGCGCAGGCAGCACGAGGGCGTTGAGTTTCTTGAAGTGCTTGAGTGCGGCAAAAAGATGGACGCCTCGGTTCTATCGTGGCTAGTTGTCTGGGCGCTGAATAACGGCAAGAATCTGAAGTATCAGATTGACGGCGGATTTAGCAAAATAGGCAGCCCGGAGTTTTTAAAGTTGGGGGTATGAAATGGCATGGTCAGACGTACTCAAGGCGGTTATCCCTATCGTGGTGGCCTGCATCGCGTGGCTTCTTGGGCAAGTCGCATCGTTCTCTGACCGGCTGACCCGGATCGAGGGGCAGATGCCCGCCCTGATCACCAAGGAAGGCGTGCCAACCGACAGCCCCATCTCTGCCGAGCGCAGGCACCAACTCAAAGAGCAAATCTACAAGGACATCAGCGATCTTCAGGTCAAGGTCAAACTCCTTGAAGAGCGCGAGAAGTTCCTAAAGGGGGCTAAGTGATGGATGAAGTTAAGGCCGCCGGAGAAACGGCAAAAGAGGTCGCCGGTAAAAGCATCGGTAGGTTTGGCCTCTTCTACATCACCCTGATCGTGTTGATCGGGGTTGGCTCCTCCTACTTCCTGTCCGACTCAGCCATCACGGCAGTCATGACGATGGTGGGCGGCGCTCTTGTTGCTCTCATCAATATGATGAACGGCATCGCCGGGACGGCAGAGAAGCAGGAGCGTCCTGAGTTCAAGGTCATTCAGACCCTGATCGACAAACTTGACCGGCTCGACAAGCCTGAGCAGCCCATGCGCGTGACAGTGCAAGGGGACAAAGTCACGGTCACCAAGGGCGACGACACCGTAACAGCCTCAAGGGAATAAACATGTTTGAACTACTGGGCGGCGGCCTGCTTGGCTCGATCTTCGGCGGCCTGTTCCGGCTTGCCCCGGAGGTGCTGAAGTGGCTCGACAAGAAGAATGAGCGGCAGCACGAACTGAATATGTTCACGCTCCAGACCGATCTGGAGAAGATGCGCGGGCAGTTCAAGATGGAGGAGCGGTACGTTGACTACTCCATCAACCAACTCGACGCCATCAAAGAAGCGTTTAAAGATCAGTCCCAGACCGCCAAGGAAGCAGGTTGGTTTGTCTCTGCCATCTCTGCCCTTGTCCGCCCCGGCATCACTTGGGCGCTCTTCTTCATGTACGCATCCGTCAAGGCGGCGGCGATTTACATGGCGCTCCAGTCTGGCGGCCACTGGAGCGAGGTCATGATCCGGGTCTGGGACGAGGACGACTTCGCCATGTTCAATATGTGCTTGACGTTCTGGTTTGTTGGAAGAAGCATTGAGAAGTATCAGAAGTGACCACCGAGGCCATCAAGATTGCCCGGGAGACGCTGTGTAAACCCTTTGAGGGGTACGCAAAACGTCTGCCCAACGGCGATTGCAAGGCATACCCCGACCCCGGGACGGGCGGTGATCCGTGGACGATTGGGTGGGGAAGCACTGGGCCGGAAGTCACGCCTGAGACAGTCTGGACACAGCAACAGGCAGAAGAATCTCTAGACAAACACCTGCTGTACTTCTGTGCCGGGGTGCTGAAACTGTCTCCAAACCTCCTGAAAGAGCCTTCAAGAAGGCTTGCGGCCATCATCTCTTTCGCGTATAACTGCGGTCTAAGAAATTACCGCATTTCAACTCTCAAAAAGAGGGTTGACGCCTCAGACTGGGCAGGTGCGTGCGAAGAAATCGTCAAATGGAACAAAGCGGGTGGGCGGATCCTCCCGGGTTTGACGCGCCGACGCCAAGCCGAAGCCGCACTTTTGAGGTGAATCGTGCCCCTTCAGAAAGTCCTGTTCAAACCGGGCGTTAACCGGGAAAACACCCGGTATACCACCGAAGGCGGTTGGTACGAATGCGACAAGGTTCGCTTCCGTCAGGGTAACCCCGAGATCATTGGCGGTTGGCAACCCCTTTCTCTAAACACCTTCATGGGTGTCTGCCGGTCGCTCTGGAACTGGGTGACTCTTGGCAATCAGAATCTGATTGGTGTCGGAACAAACCTCAAGTTCTACATTGAGCAGGGCGGTTCTTTCTACGACGTAACCCCAATCCGGGCAACCGTAACACTCGGAACCGATCCGTTCACGGGTAACGGCACTACAACGGTAACCGTTGCGGCAACAGGGCATGGGTGCATAACTGGCGACTTTGTGACGTTCTCCGGAGTAACCGGCGCTTACGCTTCGTTGCTCAATGGTGAGTTTCAGGTCACGGTACTAACCGGCAACAGTTTTACGATTACAACTTCAAGTGCGATTCCTGCCGGTGTGACTGGTGGATCTGCTGTCGTTGCTGCCTACCAAATCAGTGTTGGCCCTCAGTTTTCCATTCCTTTGACGGGTTGGAGCGCGGGCACTTGGAGCAGTGGAAGTTGGGGTAACACGACATCTACCACGCAATACAACATCCGGCTTTGGAGCCAGATGAACTATGGCGAGGATCTGGTGTTTGGCCCAAGAGGCGGTGCGATCTACTACTGGGACGCCACCAACACGGTCTCCACCCGTGGTGTTGCCCTCAACACTCTTGGCGGCAGTGTGACGTTTACAGTGGCATCGCCCACCGTTGTCACCCTCACGAAACAACTGACAGAGGGTACAGCCGTTCAGTTCTCTGTCTCGTCTGGCGGCACGTTGCCAACCGGGATCAGTGCGGGAACCACGTACTACCTGTTTAACGTGGCGGGCCTGACAGCCAACCTGCTTGATGGCAACGGCGCTCAGGTCAATGTGACCGGCGCGGGAAGCGGCACATTCTCTATCTCCCTGTTGGTGGATGTGCCAACGGTGCAGAGTCTGATCTTTGTGAGCGACACAAGCCGGTTCTTGTTTGCCTTCGGGGCAAATGACTACGGCAGTGCAACTCTTGATCCAATGCTGATCCGTTGGTCGGATCAGGACAATCCTTTGGTTTGGACGCCTGATGCCACCAATCAGGCCGGATCAGTGCGCCTGTCGCATGGTTCTGAAATCGTAACGGCAGTTCAGACCCGGCAGGAAATCGTCGTCTTTACAGACTCAAGCGTTTACAGTCTTCAGTATCTTGGCGCTCCGGTAATCTGGGGCAGCCAACTGCTCGGGGACAACATCTCTATTGCAGGCCCGAACGCGGCAATCATCGCCTCCGGTGTTGTGTACTGGATGGGCGTGGACAAGTTCTACGTTTACGACGGTCGTGTTCAGACTCTTACTTGCGATCTCCGCCGGTACGTGTTTAGCGATTTCAATCTTTCGCAGCGCACACAGGTTTACGCCGGAACCAATGAAGCGTTCAACGAGGTTTGGTGGTTCTACCCATCTGCCGGGGCAACTGACACTGACAGGTACGTTGTTTACAACTACGCAGAGCGTGTCTGGTACTACGGAAACATGTCGCGCTCGGCATGGCTTGATTCCGGTCTTCGGGCCTACCCCGCCGCCACCACGTACGACCCGAACACGCAAACTGGCCGGATCATCAACCATGAGAGTGGTCTAAACGACAACACGGACGGCACCAACAATGCCATCGTGGCAAGCATCTCATCCTCCGAATTTGACATTGGAGACGGGCACAACTTTGGTTTTGTTTGGCGCGTGATCCCGGATTTGACTTTCTCCAACTCGACCAATTCGCCAACAGGTCAAGCGCCCAAGGTGACCATGACGCTGCGCGGGCTGTACAACTCCGGTTCGGGGCAGATTGATTCTGCCTCTGGGCTTGTATCCAAGAGTGCAACCTACGTCATCACAGAGGAATTCACGGGGCAGATTTACACGCGGGTTCGTGGACGGCAGATGATCTTTGAGATCAAATCTGAACAAGTCAATACGGCGTGGCAGTTAGGCGCACCACGGATCGACATCAAGCCGGATGGACGCAGATGACTTTCATCGTCACAACAGACTATGAACTTGACCGGATCGCGGCCCCAAACCTCCCACTTGCCCCAAAGGAGTGGGATCCCCGCTATCAGGATCAGTACAGCAACGTCCTGCGCCTGTACTTCAACCGGCTTGACGACTTCCTAGCGAGATTTATGGCATCAACCACCACGCTTCCAATCTCCGGCACGGTCAGCCTGCCGCCGACATACTTGGATGCGTTTGGCCGTCAGCGCGTCAGTCAGCCCTACACACTCTTCGATAGCCAGAACCGCTACGCCGCCGACAATCAGTTTGACGTTTCAACGACCGGCACCGGCACGACCTCTTTCCTCTCCAACGAGGCGGCGGTCAAAATGGAAGTCACCGGGGCCGGGGTTGGTTCTGTTCTGCGGCAGTCCTATCGCTCCTTCCCGTATCAGCCGGGCAAGGGTCTGCTTGTCTTGGCGACCTTCGTCATGGACAGCAACAATAGCCTGAACCTCACTCAGCGGGTTGGCTACTACAACGACAACAACGGCGTCTTCTTCCAACGGATTGACGGTACGTTCTCGTTCGTCTTGCGGTCTTCTGTGACCGGCTCACCTTCTGATGCTCGGACGGTCAATCAGGCAGATTGGAATGGTGACAAACTGGATGGCACCGGAGCGTCTGGCTACACCCTTGATCCGACAAAGGCTCAGATTCTGTGGATGGACTTTGAGTGGTTGGGCGTCGGATCGGTGCGTTGCGGCTTCATCATCAACGGTCAGTACATCGTCTGCCACACCTTCAACAACGCCAACCTGATCACCAATGTTTACATGACCACGGCCATCCTGCCGGTCAGGTACGAGATCAAGACGGTGACCTCGGCGGTGGCGGCATCCATGAAGGCTATCTGCTGCTCGGTGGTGTCTGAGGGCGGGTTTGAACAGACCTCTATTGACCATGTGGCGCGTCGCACCACAATCTTGGGATCTATCGGCACAACGTTTTTGCCCTTGGTGTCCATCCGTTTGGCATCCGGTCGTACTGGCGCGGTAGTGCTGCCAAATCGGGTTCAGGCGCTCCCAACCACCAGTCAGAACTACGAAGTTGCGTTGCTAAAAAATCCAACTCTGACCGGCGCAACATGGGCGTCTACAGTCCCATCGGACTCCAATGTGGAATTTGATGTAGCAGCAACGGCAATTTCGTCAGTAGGCACGATTGTTCAAAGTGATTACCTTGCGTCCAACACAGCGGGTGGCACGGGAAGCACGAGTTTTACCAACGCCTACAACTTTGATTTGCAATTGGGCGCCTCAATTGCCGGGGTTAGTGACATCTACACTGTGGCAATTCGTACTGTTTCCGGGGCCACAACAGGGGATGCACTGGGGTCGTTGTCCTTTTACGACCTGACGCAGTAGGGGCGGAAATGAACAACTACGATTTGATGGTCGGCGGCGGGATCTCTTCACTGCTTGGCAACGGCCACAGTGATGTAGCCGCCCCCGGCGCGTTTGACTTCGCCCAGAGAAGTGAGCCTGTTGTCCGGATGGCCTACGGCGGCGAGGCAGAGTCCCAATTTGAAGACGTTTACAGGCCCGAGGCAACGCCAACCTACAGTGACGAGCAAATTGCTCAGGCGATGCAGGAGTCGATGAAGCAGGGCTTTAGTCTTGAGGACACCCTGCTTGGCGCACAGCAGAAGTACGGCATTGCGGCAGATCAACTTGCTCGGGCGCAAAACCTGTTTACACCCGCACAACCGGCAGAGAACATTGTTTCAAATCTTCAGACAGCCGGTCTTCAAGAAACAACTCAGCCAAACATTCCACTCGCACCTAAAACCACGCCTACGGCAGGAGCCGGAACGACCCTTATTGATGCGTTTAATTACGCACAGCAAAATCTTGGGTCTCGCCCAGACGCAATATCTGTTGATGTAGATCCTTCAATTGGCGTGCCGTTTGGTGTCGGAGCAAAAACACAGTTTGGCAACTACACCATTACCGCTCTTGGGAATCCTGTTTATGAGGATGTGATAACCGGATACGACCCGTATACCGGGGCCGAAGTATTTGGGCAAAAGCAGGTTGGAAGCGATGTTACCGGTTACACCATTGAGGGCATCGCAGGCAAAACCGACAAGGGCATTGATTACGAATCTTCCATCACTGTTGACAGAACAGGAAAAATCACTGGACGGCTTGTTGATTACAAGACCGGCGGCGACAGCGGCACCCGCATTTGGTATGACGAAAATGGCAAGCCTGTAGACGCTCAAGGCTATGACAAGTCTGAGCGTTGGAGAAAGCCAACCGCCCTTATCGCGGCAGGTTTGGCTACGATGTTTGGAGTTCCCATTGGGGAATTCTTGGCCCCGTACCTTGGTGGATCTGCAATTGCCGGTGCTGCTGCATCTGGCGCATTGTTTGGCGGCGCTCAGTCCGCAATCTCCGGGGCGGAAGGATCTGACATCCTGAAGGGTGCCGCAGTTGGCGCGGCAAGTGGCGCGGTTGGCAAGGGGTTTGGTCAGGTCGCAGGCGAAGCCGCAGGCAAAGCGGTCGGATCGGAATACTCAAACATTGTCAGCGGTGCTGTCAAGGGTGGAGTTCAGGCTTTGCCCGGAGCAATTGCCACGGGGGATTACGGTCAGGTTGGCATCGGGGCACTGATGGGCGGAGCAACTGCCGCCGGTTCGGGGGCAATCTCTGATGCTCTCAAAGAATACGGAATCAAGCCAACCCAAGTGCAGGCAGGTGTAAACATTGCACGCGCACTTGCTTCAGGCAACACCACCGCCGTTATCAATTCCCTTGGCGCTCTGACCAACAACAAAGATGTAAACATTGCTTCCAAGGCGTATGTTGCTCTCAACGCCTTGAGGGGCGGCAACCCGATTGCCGCCACGGCAGCAATTATTCAACTTGGCGATGCCATGTCCGGGCCGAAGGCAAAGGCTCCCGCCGTAAAGACTGCCGATGTTGGCGGCGGCCCGTTTGAGACAAGTGCAATCTTTGAAGGCACTGAAGGCGGTGGCACCTCAGAGCAGGACTTCATGGGTCTCTTGGGAACACTGGGAGATCAGGCGGGGGACTACCCCGGCCAAGAGGCAGGCCCAAGGATGTTTAACGCCTCCGGTCAGATGATTGTGGCGCCCAAGGGTGAATTCATTGACCTGCCGGATGGTCGCTACATTGATGACCGTGGTGTCATCTACAAGCCTGATAACACTCTTTGGAGTCCCTCTGGCACCTTAACAGATCCTTATGCTGCTACCGATAAAGTTATCGGAAGCGATCAGGCGGTCAACATCCTTGGTGAATCTTATGGCCTTGAGGATGTTGGAATCATTGGCGACCCCAATGCTCCAAAACAGCCGCCGGGAGTGATTGAAGGCCCGAGTCGAATTGAAGTTAGAAACACGCCCGTTAGGGATATTGAGGACTTGGGGCAGGTTGAAATTGTGGGCGACAAAGATGTTGCAGATCAGCCCCCGGGTGTCATTGAAGGCCCAAGCAAGATTTTTATTGACAACACCTCTATTAAAGATTTGGGCATTGAAACGATTGACCCGGTTGACCTATCCGACATCATCAAGTCTCTTAAAGACATTGTGATCCCCACGCCGCCGGGCACGACAACTCCCGGCACGAAGCCAGACACCAAGACGCCGATCACGACAACGCCAACCACCAAGACGGCGCAGACAGCAGCACTCGCCGCAGCGGCAAAGAATTTGTACGCCCTGCCCGGCGATCTGCCCCTGTTCAAGTCCGTGTTCTATGAGATGGAGCGGCAGAAGGAACTTGCCCGGCAGGCCAAAGAAATCGAGAATGCGGACAAGGATCCGTATGAAAGATTGATGGAGTTGGCCGAGGAGGATCCTGAAATGGCCGTCGGTAAATTGATGCAGATTATTGAAGGAGGCCAACGTGGCTGACGAAACAGATTACGGTTTTGGCGGATATGACCTTGGTGGGTACGACGACAGCCTTGGTTACGACTGGGAAGAGTGGTTTGATCCTTCTCAGTGGGGAGTTGATACCCCGTATGGGTCTATTAACGAAAACGTAGACCCTAGCAAAACTGTTGTAAATAAAGACGGCACGACCTACTTTTACGACAAGAATAACAATTTCCTTGGCGGTGTGGGATCAAGCGGTCAAGTCATCACCAATACGCCCGGAAATCAATTTGCGTCTGTATTGAGGAACTTGTTTAGCGGCACTGGGGATCTTGGGAAACTTGGGCAACTAGGTGCGTTCGCCGGGCTTGCCGGTCTTGCCAATCAGTCCAACTTTTTCAATCCTCCCACTCAAAAGGTCGGATTCCAAGGCGTTATTCCGAAGTACGAGTATGATCGTCAGCAGACCCCGATGTCTGTTCAGCGTCCTGAAGGGTATCGTCCGGGTCAGGGTGGCGTGACCTACTTTACTCCGGGGCAGTATTACGACGTAGGGTATGACCCCGCGACTGCCGGTGAATTCCTGAACACTGACACGACTCTGCCTTCTGCTCCCGAGACCACGGAATCTCAACTGGCCCGTGGCGGTCTTGCCTATGCAGATGGCGGGTTTACCAACGAGCAGATCTACAACACCTACCAAGGGTTGTTGGGTCAGGGCATGACCCATGATCAGATTCTTGCGGCAGCAGCCCGCAATCCAAATTTAAATTTGAATGCCGGGCAGATCAACACCGCACTGGCTCAGTTTCAAGCACCAAAATTTACTGATCAACAGTTTCTTGACGCAGGTCGTACCGCTTTGCAACAGGGTCTTGACCCTCAAACTGCATTGCAAAAGGCGGCAGAGTTTGGCGCATCTCAAGATCAATTGAACCGTTTGACTGGCGCTCTTAGTTCATCTGGAATCGCAGGGTTGGTCACGCCCACAACCACGCTTGCATACAATCCTCCGGCAAACATTCCTGCGCCGCCTTCAGATTACACCAACGCTTATACGCAATACGAAAATCAGCAAAACACAAATCGTGTGCGGGAAGTAATTGATTCTGGCATGAGCACGTTTGCCAACAAGGCAAATATAACTACGCAAGATATTTTAGAAACTGGCCGTTCATTGCTTCAACAGGGTGTAAATCCGCAGGACGTGCTTAATCAGTTGGCAAAGAATCCAAGCGTTACGCAAGCAACTCTTAATAGCGCGGCTGCTGCACTTGGCGCATCTGGTTACACCGGGTTGCTGACGCCGATGACAAAATTTACAAGTCAGGCAAGCGGCGCACTGACTGGCGGGTCGGCCGGAACGGTTACTGGCGGAGGAGCCACAAATACTGGTGGCATCTCTACGCTTCAGACGAACGACAAGAAAACAAATCCATTTGTAGGAACGGCGCTTGAAAATCTCAACATCAAGCCCGAGTCACTTGCGGGCGGTTACACATCAGATAAGTATTCAAGGCCGGAGGTTCTTACCTATATGCAAGGACTTGCTCGTCAAGGCAAATCTCTTGCAGATATTAAAGCGGCGACGGCCAAACAATTTAGTCTTGCGCCCACTCAAGTTGATAACTTCTTGCAGGTACGTTATGGAGACCAGATGGTTCCCGGTACCAATATGACTGTGCAAGATGCGTTTGCACTTTTGGAAAAGCGCCATCCGGAAATCGGCCTGTATCGCGCAGACAACCCTACGCTTAAGCGAGAAATTGGGTTCTTTACTGACGCAGCCAAATCAAGCGCATGGGGCGATCCTCGGGTGGCCGAGTATGAACTTCGGCAAGCGGCAACTCGGGATCGTGCTGATCAAGGAACTATGGATCCTGCCCAAATTGCATGGCTACTTAAAGAACCAGATCTGAGCAAAATCAAAGACAACATGGAGCGCAAAGTTGCGCTTGAAACTTGGCAAAAATCTAATCCAAGATATTCTGATCCTGCCAAATTTTCCACGTTTGAAGAATATGTTGGAGATATAGTTGCCAAAAACCCGGGCGTTGGATTTAAACCCGGAACACCGGAGTGGAGTAGCCTGAAGGGTTCGTATATTGGCGCTCACGGCGGCTCTGTGTACAACTACAGTCCGGGGCAACCGCCTATAATTTTGTCAGGCAATACTGAAGTAAACACCATGATTCGCAACGGCATGGTGCAGGCAAAAGAAGACGGGCTTCCGTATTGGGGGATTGAAAACGGTCGGTGGGTACACAACGGCGGCGATCCAAGCCTGATTGGCAAGTACGTGCAAGACGTATTGCCAAGTAATGAATTTGGTTCACTCTATAAGGCCGGTGGAAAACCTTCGACTACGCCGATGCCTTCGGCCACAACCGCCCGGCCATCCGGCATAACAAGCCGCCCCGCAGGAATTTCTGCAATCACTCCCGCCCGTACTCAGGCATTGATGACTGCCCTTGCTCGGGCTGCCGCTGCCCGCAGGACAACCCCAACCACCGCCTCCCGCACCACGGCGAAGCAGGCAGGGATTGGCTCACTGACTCCGACGACCGTCCTGCGCCGCAAGCCGGTTGGAGGAGCGGCGGGTGGTGATGTGACGATGCTTGCCAAGGGCAGGTATCTCAAGGGTAATGGAGATGGGGTATCTGATTCCATCCCGGCCAAGTTTGCCGGATCTGGTCAGCCTGCCGCCTTGGCAGACGGGGAATTTGTTATTCCTGCCCGGGTAGTTTCTGAACTTGGAAATGGCTCATCTGATGCAGGTGCGCGTAAACTCTACGCCATGCTTGATCGGGTTGAGCAGCGTGCAAGAAAAGCCAAGCGCGGTAAACCATCCGGCGCTGACCGCGAACTTAAGAAATTGGCGTAAGGATTAAACATGGCAACAGCAAATCCAAGCCCGACCAACCCGTTTGGCACCACTGCCAGTGCATTTAGTCCGGCCACAACCGGGCCGGTCACGGGCTATGAGCAGACCCTCTCGTCTTGGGGCGCTCCGTACATCACGGACATGCTTGCCAAGACGCAGGCGCTGACTTCTTCTCCGTATCAGACCTACCAAGGCCAACTGACTGCCGGTACTTCCCCGCTTCAGCAGCAGGCTTTCCAAGGAATTGAATCGCTTCAGCCGACTGCCGCTCTTGGTCAGGCCACTGCCACGATGGGTGAAGTGGCCGGGGCGGGTGCTCTGCCCGCCTATCAGCCTGTGGGTGGCTCGTTTACAGACACGGGCGTGGCACAGCGGTACATGAACCCGTACATGCAGCAGGTTCTGGATCCGCAACTGCAAGCCATGCAGCGGCAGGCAGACATTCAGAGGTCTGCCCTTGGTGCCCAGACCGCCCGGGCCGGTGCCTTTGGCGGTGCTCGTGAAGGACTGATGCAGCAGCAGTTAAACGCTGAACTGATGCGCCAACAACAGCAGGCCACGGGCCAAGCATACGGAACCGCCTACCAACAGGCGGCGGCGCAGTACAACCAAGAGCAGCAGCGCCAAGCACAAGAGGCTCAGTTTGGCGCTCAGTTTGGTTTGCAGGGACTCGCCCAACGTCTTGCCGCCGCTCAGGCTCTTCAGGGCGCGGGGCAGGCAGGACTTGCCACCCAACTGGGTGCGGGTGCCCAACAGCGTGCCATTGAACAAGAGGGTGTGGCGGCAGATCTGGCAGAGTTTGAGAAGCAGCGGATGTATCCGTATCAGCAACTCCAATTCCAACAGGCCATGCTCCAAGGCATGCCGATCTCGGCGGTCAACTATGGTTACCAAGAGCCAAGCGGGTTCAGTCAATTGATGACCGGCGCGGGCGGCTTGGAGGCCCTGTACAACCGGCTCTTCGGCGGACAAAAACCCTGAGGTAAATGATGCTTCAAGAACAGTCTCGTGATGCGGTGCCACAGGAACTGTCGGCTCTGATTGAACTTCAGCAGGGCATGCAGACCGGCAAGGTTGCGCCCACGACGCCGCAGGGACAGCCGACCGTTGCGGCTCAGATGGCAGGGGCAGCCCAACAGCAGATGGCACCTCAGATGGCGCCTCAGATGCCGATGGGATCTCCCGCTGTAAACCAAGTGGCAAGGCAGGCAGGTATTGCAGGTCAGATCCAAGCCATGCAACAGCAGCGCGCAATGCAGCAGGCTCAAAATCCGCAGGCTGTGGCTCAAATGGCTGCTCAGATGATGCAGCAACAGCGGCCTCAGATGATGGCAGCCGGTGGTGTTGCCAGTTTAAATCCCAACATCCGTGGGTTTAAGCATGGCGGGATCGTTGGCTACGCCGGAGATGATGAGTCCATGGCTGTTGAACCTGAGTTTGGCGGCGGCACTCCTACTGAGGCGGAAGAACCTCGTTTGTACGCGCCCCGCGAGGGCCGGAGGATGACGGTAGCAGAGATGCGTGCTGCCGGTTATCCCGAAGGATATATTCAGCGCCGCCTTCAGACGGAAGGTTTTGCGCCTCGGTCGGCTACTCCTCAGGCCGCTGCTCCGTCAGTTGCTCGGCCTGCCGCTCAGCCGTCAGATGTTTCGGCATTACGGGAAACGGCACGTATACCGCCTGATGTTCAGGCTGCCCGGGATCGTGACGCCCTTGGAATTCTTCAGGCAGAACTCGCAGATGCTCAACGTCGTGCATCCCAAGGTGATCCAAGGGCGCAAGGAGACATCGAATCGTTGAGGAAAGAAATTCAACGAGCAACAACGGGTACATCCGGTGCTCCCGCCCCTCGTCCTGCGCCTCTTGCCACGTCTGGTGAGGCAGCACAGCCCATGCCTGCCGCAGAAGCAGCGTCGTCAAATCAACTGATGGCGCTGATCAATAGCGCAATGGGCAACATTGAGGAGATGAAAAAGGCACAGCAATTTGTGCCTCAAGTTGCCAAGCCTGAAGAAGGTATTCCTCTGACGCTTGAGCGTATCCGTGTTCGCAATGAACTGGCCCGGCAGTTGGGACTTGATCCGGACATGCTGACCAAGCAAGCGCAACAAACGGAAGAGTATTACAAGCGCGGCGAGGAAAAACTTGCCCAACGTCAAGCAGAACTGGAGGCTCGCGCTCCTACCGAGGGGCGTATTCGTACCCTTCTCGGCATGCGTGGTCGTCGCTTCAGTGATGTTGTGGCCGCAGGCGCCGAGCGCGGCATGGCCTATGACGAGGCAGTTCGCAATCAGGTAGCCCGATTTGAAGATCTCAAGATGCAGATGGAAGGTCTGCGGATTGATAAGGTCAACACGTTGAAACAGTTGAAGTACGCCACCGATATGGGTGAGTACGACAAGGCGATGCAGTATCGGCAGAAACTGTTGGACATTGATGCCGCAGAGAAGAAGGCTGCGGGTGATGCGGCCAAGGCTTCTGCACAGATGCAGACTCAACTGGCGCAAGTTATTGGGCAGACCATCCAGAAGCCCGGAGAACTTGAGCGTGTGATGGCTGAGTATCAGCGCCTGAAAGCGACTGATCCAGAAGCGGCAAGGCAGTATCTTGAGGACATCGGTGTAATTCGTGGCGCGGGCCGTCCGCCGTCAGGTGAGCGTTTGCAACTTGATCAACTCAAGGCTTTGCAGAAGACATATACGGAGCAGGCTGAAAACATGTTGCTTCCCAAGGAGCAGCGTGAGCAGGCGGCCAAGATGTTGAAGCAAGTCAACGATCAGATTGCTAAGTTGTCCAAGTTGGATACCGGAGCGGCATCGGCTCCCATGTATGCCGTTAATCCCAAGACGGGTGAGCGCATAATGTCAACAGACGGCGGCCAAACTTGGAGTCCCGTAACGCCTGCGAGGTAAGTGATGAAACTCCCACCGGGATTTGTGCTTGAGAAGCCCGCCACAAGCAACATCAATCTTCCTCCGGGATTTGAGTTAGAGACTGCGGCACCTGTCGAGAAGCAAAGCATCTTTCGGCAGGTTGCCGATGTACCGCTTGGCATAGCCAAGGGTGCAGTCCAAGGCGTTCGCATGATCGCGGACGTTTTTGGCGCAGGGTCAGAAACCTCCAACACCATCAGGTCAGCAGAGAACTATCTTGCTGACTTGATGTCGGCTCAGGCTAAGAACGATCAGCAGGCTATTGCCCGCATCATGAAAGATGCGGAGGACAAGGGTGTTGTTGACCAAGTTCTTGCGGGTGTCAAAGCCTTCACCGTTGCCCCGGTGGATACGCTGTCCACGGCTTTGGGTACTGCCGCTCCCGTCATTGCGGGTGCATTGGGTGCAAAACTACTTGGTGCCGGTGCATTGGTTGGCACGGGCGTTGGCGTCCTGACGGGCGCAGGCATGGGTGCCGGTGTCGTCAAGGGATCCATCTACGACGAGACCAAGAAGGCACTCCTCGAGGCCGGTGCGTCCGAAGAAGAGGCAGAGCGCCGTGCTCAACTGGCGCAGGAGTATCGCGGCCAGAACCTTGATCAGATTCTGCTCGGCACGGTCTTGGGTGGTGCTGCTGCGGCAGGCCCGTTGGAAAAGGGTGCGGCAGGCATCTTGGCACGCCGTATCTTGGGCAAGGCTGCCGTTGAAGAAACGGGTGAAGCCGCTGTTGCTCAAGCCGCCAAGGGTGCAGTCCGTCGTCGCCTTGAGGCAGGCGCGAAGGAAGCGTTGCCTGAGATGGCTCAGGCCGGTCAAGAACAGGTTGCTCAGAACATCGCCCTTCAGCGTGAGGGATTTGATGTCCCGACGATGCGTGGTGCGGTAAGTGCGGCAACCCTAGAAGGTATCGCAGGTGGCGCACTTGGCGCAGGACTGGGTGGGGGCAGGCCAGAGATTGCGCCTCCGCAGGCGGAGGTTACCCCTCCGGCAGCGCCCCCGGCAGAGCCTACGGTACCACCGACTTTGCGTGAACGGGTAGAGGAAGTTACCGGGGTAACGGCGCCCCCGGCTGAAGTTGCTCCCCTGACGGCGGAAGAGGCCGAAGCAGCAGGAGCGGCTCGTCAGCGTGAGATTGCAGAGCGTGCCCGTATTGGCCGTCTTCAGCAGATGGCAGAGGCGGACATGGAGGCGCAGGCAGAACGCGCCCGCCGTGAAGGGATTGCGCCTGTTACTCCGCCCCGTGCAGAAACGCCAGAGCGTACTGTTCCTCCATTGGCAGAGCGGGAGATGCCGCAAGCCACGCCGATGGAAGAGTTGCGGGCCAAGCAAGCCGATGTGGATCGCCGCCGTCTGGAAGCAGGATTGCCCACAGGCGAGTCTTCCATGTTCCCCGGGTTCCAACCCCGGCCACCGCTTGAGGCAGAACCTGAGAAGCCTGCCGAGCCGGTACTGGTTGATGAGCGTCCGATGACGGAGAAGGCGGCCAAGAACCGTCTGCTTGTTCTCAAGAACCTGTACAAGAACGCAGGCCGTGATCCTGAGAGCATTGACATTGTTCCCCACCCCACGGTGCCGGAGCGGTTTGCCATCCAATCGTTGGATCGTCCTGTCAAGTTGACCCGGGGACTGCCTGAGACTGCGGCAGGTAAGGAGCCGTCACCCAAGGTACTGGATCCTGTCGAGGCATACGTCAATATTCAGCGGCGCACCAATACGGACGCAGCCCGTCGCTTCGTGCAAGACTGGGAAGCAGGACGGATTACCCGTGCTGATGTTGAGCAAGCCCTTGAACAGGAGAAGAAGGCAGGCCGTCCTCCGGCTCTGACTTACACCGCCGAAGGTGAGCGTGAGATCGAGCCTTCTGATCAGTACAAGCCTCGTGGTGAGCGGTTTGTTCCGCCACCTGCTCCTCCGAAGCCGCCGGTTGATGAGGAAAAGCCTCCGGTTGATGAGGAGCCAGAAGGTGGAGAGCCGCCGCCCCCCACAACCGAGCCGCCAAAAACGCTTGAAGAGTTCAAGCAACGGATGCCTATTGCCCGTGATGATGCAAAGATCAGAGCGGCAAACAAGAGTGGTTCATTTGACAACCTTGTTAACACCTTGGCACAAAGCGCCAATCCGGTGGTTGCACGTATTGGCGAGTTGGCAAAGAGTCTTACAAGTGATGTAACGCTCCTCAAGCCAAAGAAACTCGGAAGTTTTACCCAAGGCGGCGTTAAGTACACGATTGCCGGTCAGTACAACCCGTACTCTGACACCGTGCAAATGGCACCCAAGTACGCCGGTGATGAATGGACGAACGCACATGAAGTGACTCATGCGCTGTTGGTTCGGTCGCAGCAAAATCCAACGCCTCGTCAGAGGCCAATCGTTAAACAGATTGATAAGTTGTACGAGCATGTGCGTGCTGAAGTGAAGAAGCGCGGCATGAACCCGGACAAGATCTATGGGTTGACGAACTCCAAAGAGTTTGTGTCGGAAGCAGCAAGTAATCAGGAGTTCCAGTTCCTTCTGATGAGCATTCCCTACAAGGGAAAGCGCAGCGCATGGACAGAGTTCACCCGTTTGGTAGCGAACCTGCTTGGATTCAAAGATCCAAACGCTTTGTCAGAGGTGCTGAATCTCGTTGACCGCCTTGGTCAGACGACCCGTGCTCCGTATCGTCCAACTTTTAAGGGTGATGTGACGTTTGCCCCCGGTGAAGAAATAGAGGCTGAACGCAAACCTTTGGCAGCAGGGGCTACACCTCAAGAGATTCTGAAGTTCATGGGCATTGAGCCTCAGAAGCAGGAAGAGGGGATCGTTGAGCGCACCAAGCGGCTTCGGGCAGAGTTTAAGGAAGATCCGGAACTGACCAAATCATCCATCGCCAAGGCGGTCACACAGTTCAAAGACAAGATGGAGAACAACGTGTTCTCCGCTGATGCTGCTTTCAACAACAAGGTACGCAGTGAACTGATCAAGGACATTGATCAGAACAAGGATGTGCTCGGCACTCTGATTGAGATCAGCCAATCACAGACGGTTCACTCTGATGCGGTGGCAGGCGTGTTCATTCAGATGGGTGGACTGCGCTACGATAACGATGCGAAAAAGTGGGTTGGATTCCAAGAGGAAAACAACTTCATCAATCTGTCCCGCAAGATTGACGACATCGCCAAGAAGTACAGTCTTCCTAGAGATGAGGCTCAGCGGGTAGCGCATGCTTACTTCGTTGCCAAGCGTCTGCGCTCATTGCAAGATCGCAATGCAGAGATTGAGACCAAGATCGCCAACCTTCCCAAGGGTGATCCCGAGATCAAGAAACTTGAGAAGGGCATTGTTCAGATTCACTTGGACGATGACCAGATTCAGGCCGGTCTTGATCTTGAGAAGCAACTACCGGAGTTGCGTGAGGTCGTTGACATCTGGAACGGCATTCGCTCCAACACGGTGAAGTTGTTGGTGCAGAGTGGAATGTGGACGGAAAAGTATGCCAACGACATGTTGGACAACATCGACTACGTTCCCTTCTACCGGGAGGAACAACTCGAAGAGGGCGAAGGCCCGGCTGAGTTTGTCCGTGGCCTTCAGGTCAAGGCTGATGAATATCGCATCAAAGGATCTGAAAACCCGGTCAACGATGTGTTCGACAACATGGTTCGGTGGACGCAGTACGCAGTCAACCGCGCCATCCGCAATCACAAGTCGCTGCAACTGATTGATACGGCGCTTGAGATTGATGTCGATGACGGCAAGATGGCCGAGAAGGTTAAGGAGCCGAAGAAGGGCGAGAGCATCGTCCGTGTCTTCCGTGACGGTAAGCAAGAGTATTACCGCATGGCAGACCCGCTGTTCATGGACGCATTCCTGCCTGTCCAGAACGTGACGATGCCGAGCCTGAAGGTCTTCTCGTGGTTCGCCAATATGTTGCGCCAGTCGGTGGTGCTATTCCCGCTGTTCTCTGTAGCACAGGTTCCGCAGGACGCCTTCGCGGCGATGTTCACCTCCGGCCTGCAACCGCGCTTTGCCTTGAAGATTCCTTTCCTTGCGGTCAAGGAATACGTTCAGACGCTTACCAAGACATCGGCTCTGCACAACCAACTCAAACGGTATGGCGTGGTGGGTGTTCGGGACTTCTCGTCATCTGTCATTCGTGATGACGCTGAGATCATGGCGGGTCTCAAGCCGCAGCAGACTTGGTGGGGCAAGACCCTTGCCGGGTTGCAACACATCTCCATGTCTGCCGATAACGCTGTCCGTCAGGCGGTGTATGACGCGGCTATGCAGCAGGGTCTGACCAAGGCGGAGGCTTTGGAGAAGGCGTTTGAGATCATCAACTTCCGCCGCAAGCCCAAGAGTCTGGCTCTGAACATCGCCGGTCAGACGGTGCCGTTCTTCTATGCCTATCTCGCAGCGCAGCGTGTGGCATACAACACCCTGTCTGGTGTGGGCATCAGCCCGCAAGAGCGCAAGGCAGGATGGAAGACGCTGATGTACACATCGGCTGCGGTCATGGCTCTGTCCACGCTGTATGCCATGCTCAATGAGGATGACGAAGACTACCGGGATACGCCGACCGCTCTTCGGGATCGCACGATCACCATTCCCGGAACTGGTGGTGTGCGGATTCCTCTGCGGGTGGACTTCTTCCTGCTGCCCAAGGTTATCGCTGAGCACACCTATCACCACTTGGTTGATAGCGGCATGACCGACAAGACCAAGTTCCTTACGAGCATGAAGGATGCGGTGCTATCTTCGATCCTCGCTCCCGGCCCGTTCCCGCAGGCGGTGAAGGCACCGATTGAGGTGGCTATCAACTACGACTTCTATCAAGGTCGTCCGCTGATTGGATTCTTCGATCAGAAGAAGGATGCCGAGCGGCAGTTCAATTTGAACACTTCAGAGTTTGCCAAAGTAGTTGGCAGCACCGGGTTGATCTCTCCCGTGGCGGTGGATCATCTGATGCGGGGCATGTTCGGATCGGTTGGTGGTCTGTTCTTGTGGGGCACCAACAAGATGATCAACACCTTCGGCCCAGACATCGAACGTCCGGCAGAAGACTGGCAGGATGCGATTGCCTCTCTGCCCAGTGCCGGTGCCTTCCTCAAGAAGTCAACGCAGTCTGCGCTGAAGAACGACTTCTACCAGTTGCGTGATGAGGTCGAGAAGGCGAAGAACACCTTCAACGACTACAAGAACTACAGCCCTGAAGGGATCGAAGAGTTCATCGCCAACGAGGACAAGATGGCGAAACTTGCCCTGTCCAAGCAGGTGGAGAAGATCTCTGATCAACTCTCCAAGGTTCGCAAGGCCATCAAGCAGGTAACGATGTCACCCATGATGACCGACACTGAGAAGCAGGAGTACATCAGGGAACTCAGGCAGGTCGAGAAGGAAATGTTGCAGGCCGTTGATGTGCCGGGACTGAGGAAGGCAGCCGGTCTTTAATCGCTACGATCCCTGATAAGTTCGGCAACTTCAGGGTGCCTACCTTGGCTCCATTCATCGGCCAAGGTAGCGCACCTTTCTCGTTCCTGTGCTGCGACAAGCCGGGCGAATCGCGTCAGCACCACAAGGTCATGCTCAATCGGCTCGTTAAAAGTCGATTGCCTTGCCATTCTTAGGATGTCCTGTTTGTTCATCCAGTAGCCTTTCTATGGTCACCGCAAGGGCGTCTGTCTCATCCATCTTCTTGAGGTTCCACATCCGGCGCTGACCATGCCATCCGTTGAAGGCGCCTTGGTGGCAGTCTTTGCAGAGGGCAACGATGGTGTAGTGTTGGTTCTGCTTGATGTGGTGGGCATCGCTCGGGCCGGGGGCATCACACACGGAGCAGGGCAGAGCCTTGACCCGGGCGTAATGCGGCCTGTACCTTGATGGGATCTTGTTGTTCATCTCAAAGTCTTGAACCAATCAAGTGGCAACATGACGCAAGGCTCACGGTCTTGCCAGTCATGTCGGTCAGTGCGCCCCTCAAAACGTATCGGCGGGTTCATGTGTTGCTCAACCTTCAAGTGCCTGATCTCAGAGTCGGGAAAAGCATAGACGAGTATGAAGGGGAGACTCGTGTGTTTTGCCAAGTCTTTCCCTGCGAACCACTTGCCCGCAGAAAGAATCATCTCGTCGTACTTCTTGTTCCGACACTTGATCTCCAACCAAGCGGCCACCTGTTGATTGCGAAGCATCCCGTAGTCAACGATGTACTTGATCGGCAACTTCTGACAGTCTGCTTTCCATGCTTGGCACAAACGCTCAATGACCTGTTGCTCATGCCGTTGGTCATTGTCCGTTTCGTACATGGGCCGGTTCAACAGTGCCTCGTCTACTGTTCACGGTTCTCTTTGACCCACGCCAGAGTCTTATCCAAGCGATCCTTAATCTCCTGAACATGTTCTTCAAGACCGACATAGTTCTTGTGTAGGAGTTTGTCGTTCAACTGGCGCAGGTTCTTCTCAACTTGGATCAGGTACGCAGACCAATCGTGAAGTTCATCCATTGCTCTTCCCCTTCTTCTTGGTGTTCTGATGAACGATCATGGGGCTGATCTGTTCTTCAATGTGATCGGCAAAGGTCTTGCCCAGTACGCCGACTGACTTGCACCACTCATCTTCGTGGATTGCTGCGATCACATCCCGGACGGCTTTGTTGTAGCCGCCGTTGAATGCGTCGTCACCTTCCACGATCAGGGTGATGGCGTCTCGAACTAGGGCCGTTGCCTTGCGGTCTTTGGCGGCGTCCTTGAGTTTGAGATATATGTCCTCTCGCAAGTGGACTGAGTAAGGGATCAGGCGTTTTGCTTCCATGCTTGGTACTCTTGGTTGATTTGGATGAACCGACTTCGGGCCTTGGCGTTCTCTTTGAGTTCTGACCGGGATTGGATGTCCAGTTCGGCGCGGAGCCATTCGACAGCGGCGTTGCCTTCCTTGTGTCGAATCAGGTTCTGGTCATACAACCACTGGGTGAACTCAGGCTCACGGCAAACGATGCCCGCAAGACGGATCAGATCCCGGGCGAGGACTTCATCCCGGTTCATTGGCTTGTCGTCTTCTGTCAAGCGAACCATGACTGTCTGATACCTAGCCCCAACGAAGTCTCTGAACAGGGCGTCTGGCACTTCGTCAGGGTGGACTCGGAGGGTCAGGACATAGCCCTCCTTGTCCTGCTTCATGGCAATCTTGACCGACTCGAACTGAAGCGTTTCCATCAGAAGGGCAGATCACCAATGTCGTCAACAGGCTCCTGCTTCGGCTCGACCTTGGGCCTGACAGGCGCGTCTTCCTGCTTCTTGTAGGAGTCGTACATCAGGGAGATGAAGTCGCCATATTGTCCTGAGCGATTCCATCCGCTGATCTTGATGGTGATCTCATCGTCCTGCTCTTCGAGGAGTTGCTTGATCAAGGATCGTTCGAGGGTGATCGACCCCTTGAAGTCGGGTTGCTTCTCGGTCTGCTTGTACTTGTTGGGCGACAGCCGCCCGGTGTTTGAGTAACTCACTTGAACTTCTCCTTCATCTTCTTGAACACGCCCATCAGTTCATCGTAGTTGGGCTTGTCGATCAACTTCAGGTGGTCGAAGACGTTGCGGTTGACCTTGAAGATCTCCATGACATCGGACTCAGACTGAGCGTTATCCAACGCGAGGGCTGCGGTGGTGACCAAGGTATCCACCCATGCCTTGTCGTCGCCTTCAGGCTTGAGGGTGATCTTGATCTTCCAGTCCTTGTCCTGACCCTGCATGACCTTCGGGGTCTTGGGCTTCTCTTCCTTGACCTCGGGCTTCTCTTCGCCTTCGGGGAGATCCTCTCCGGCATAGATGTACAGGCCCAGACCGTGGAGCGCGAGTCCCTTGGTCATGCACCGCATGATGGCGGTGTTGACGGCGAAGGCATCCGGGTTCGAGATCGGCTTGTTCCTGTGATCCATAACGGGCAACTGGCACATCATCGGCTTGCCAAACATGGTGACGGTGACCCATACGAGAGCCGTGCCGTTGACATCCATGTAGGCTTGCTTGACCCCGACCCCATCACCACGGTCAAAGGTCTGCACCTCGAACGTGGCGGTGGGATCTGCCTTGAGTGCCTCTGCCCACGCCCACGCCCAAGAGAGATAGGTCAGGTTGGCCTTCTTCTCCGTGTGTTCGTTGACGTTAATCTTGAGCAGATCAGCGGGTGTCATTGGCGGGCCTTCCTCTTGGCTGACTTACGACCGGGACGGGCGCGGGGGGTGCCGTCCTTCTTCAGTCCGTAGGGTGCGTGATCCTTGCCGACCATCGAGTGATGAACCGCGATGGGAACCGCTTCGGGCTTGGACTCCGGCGTGGTCAGGCGTTGGATCAGTTCATTGACTTCGATCCACGGTTGGCTCACGAGGCTCTTGACGATCATGTTGATGTCGTCGTTACTCAGTCGGATGTTCACTTTGTTTCTCCTTGAGATAGGTTTGAAATTGATCACAGAACTGGCTGACTTGGCAGTACGACTTGCACCGCGTCCGCTCGCCTTCTCTCACTTCCAACAGGAATACCTCACCCTTCTTGGCCTTTGAGTTGGCAAAGTCGAGTGCTTCCTGCGCGGCCTCGCGTGTCTCGTGGACAGACTTGGCACGCACGTTGCCGTCCTTGCGGATGGCATACATCGTGGGCTTCTCCCACATATCCTCTGCCGTGCATTGAGGCATATCTCCGCCCGCATGATGGGCGAAGTACGCATCGTTGTGCAGGGACAGACGATTCTTCACATAGGCTTCCTGCTCCTCATACGACCACAGAGGGATGTCGATGGTTGCGATGGGGGAAGGAGGATAGCCTTCCTTGACCTGCGCTTCACGGGCCGACCAGTCGCGGATGATGGCGATGATCTGTGCGCCCTTGACCGGCACACCTTTGGCGCGGGCAATCAACCAAGCATAGATGTTCAACTGGTTGTGCCAGTCCTGCTTCTCGTTCATCACAGACCATGCACCCGTGACCTTGTAGTCCGAGATCACGATGCCGTCCTCGAAGACTTCCTGAAGGTCGATCTGGCCCGAGATCGTCCACCCCTCGAACTCGGTGAACATCCGTTGCTCAACGATGTGGTTGTCGTCCTTGCCGTGCTCCAAGATGGAGTGAACAGCAGAGCCGAAGAGTTGCCACACCATCTCTGATGCGTCAGTCTCCAGTTCCTCCCAATGCTTGTGCTTCAACTGCACGATCCGGGGGCTGTTCAGCATCTCGGTCGCAGAGATGTGAGACTCGCCCTTGCTGTAGGTCGGGCGCCTGATTACGTTAATAAAAGTAGCAGGCAAATTAAATTTGTTTGTTAGTCGCATGTTATTTATTCCGAGCAAATTGTTTGTGGTGTTTTAATCTGGCATCAATTACTGCTTGTTCTGCTTTTTCAAAACTATCAAAGTAACCAATATGAATCATTGTTTTGTTGGCGTATAAACGTGCCCGCCATTTATTAAATCTAGCAACCCAACTTACGCCCTTTGCACCTGAAGTATTGTTTGAACCTATTCGACTGTTGTAGCAGTTCTCGCTTCTGGTGGCTTCACGCAAGTTTTCTATTCGATTGTTTTGTCTGTTGCCGTCAACGTGATCAATAACATCTGGCAGGTATCCGTGATGCATTAAAAAAATGATTCGATGATTTTTAAAATACTTTCCACGAATGCCTGTTTGAACGTAACCACTTCCATCAATTGTTCCGGCCTTGGATGGTTTCCAATAAAGATCGCCATCCCTGTACTCAAACAGTTGATTAACAAGATCAAGCGTCAACTCAATAGCATCCGGTTTCACTGCTTTGCGACGAACCATTCTTTCCTCCAAGAAAGACTTGATTGTGGTCGCAACGTTGATGAATGTCAACCGTCTGAGGCAAGTTGAACTTGTTGGTCAGTTTCATTTGTTTTGGCCCTCATGGGTAAAAAAAGTTGTGTCACGATCTCGCGGCAATCGGTCATCGTCCGGTGTCTTTGAGATCGTTTCATCAATATGTTTTTTCCACGCGGCTGTCACGATAGCAGACCAATTCGAATCCACCTGCGCCATTTGCTGATGTAGTTTGTTATCTACATAGACATTCTTCGCGGGCATTACGATCTCCTTCGCTCACATCACGAACTTACTGTTTACTGCTGCATTCGACCGTGAGTTCTTGTAAACGTCTTTGACCAGTTCAAGCACCCAAGGCAACTTGGCGTCCACTTGGTGAGCCACATCTACCAAGCAAAACACTGAGGCGTATACGGCGATTGCGTCTGGGTAGTCCTTGTACTCATCGCTGTCCATCTTTTGCGCCAAGGCTTTGATCATTGCGCTTCCAATGTCATTGGCTGCGTCCATCTCTTGTTCAAACGTTGTCTTCATGTCTGTCTCCTGGGTTATTGGGTAATGCGCTTGATGTCGCGCTTTTCCATCTCTTTAATGAAGTAGCACATCAGATCGGAGTCAATTCCAATCCGCTTGCAGGTGCTGTGGAAGAAGCAGGAAGAGATAAGCAGTCGTGTCTGCCAATCCTCTTCCTTGAACTGGTCGATCAGTCCTTGGACGATTCCTGCAACGGGGAACAACTTTTCTTCCCACTCTTTATGGTCAATCATGGCTGCACCTCCATGCGGCGCAAGCCGTTGCGCTTCATCAAGATGCGGGCCTCAGTCTGATCGGGCATCCGCTTGGCTTCTTGCGGAGTGTTGCGGCTCAACTTGAGAGCGCGAGACAACTTCCGGTCAGCAGCCTCCATGTACAACTCAACCTGTTCGGCGTTCTCGCTCGGCAGCAGGATGCGGTATCCCGTCGAGGTGCCGGTGAGGTACTTACCCTGGCCGAGCAGGATGTTGCGGACATAGTCAATGGCCGCCAGTTCAAACAGGGCCAAGTTGTCGTAGACCCGCTTGGGTGCGGAGGCGGGCATCTCAATGCCGAGCAGTTCGTGGACTGTCGAAGTGGGGATGACTGCTCCGTACTCCAGCAGGCTCATCTCGTTGAGGTGGGCGTAGAAGTCTTTGTAGGTATCACGATTAGACATGCTTGATCTCCGCAGCAGCACGACCAAACTTGGGGCGGAAGTCACCGAAGCCGCCGTACTTGGCGGTGTAGTCCAAGATGCGGGTGATGCTGTCGGGGTCTACGATCTTGTCGTCAAACTCAATGGCAGTCTTGAATGACCACTGGTGGAAGATCGGGAACGCCTTGGCAAGACGAGTCTGGCCCTGCGGCAGGTTCAGGATGATGCGGAAGGATGGGTTCTTGACGATGTCGGTGATGGCCTTGACCTTGTCCATGTCACGGTAGGTCAGGGGAATCTTCTCTTCCGTGGTGAAGAGGGCGCCACGGATGTCGGCCTTGCTTGTCTTGGCGACACGGAAGGCTGCGGTGGCAATGGCCTCGGCAACCCAACTGGAAGGGACGTAGACGCCGATCTTCTCATCGAAATAGGACTTGCTCTCCATCTCCAGATCGCGTAACTCAAGGTAGTCGTCGTCTGTGCGCTTGGTCTTTTTGGCGTTGATAACGGCCATGCGCTTGGCGAATCGGTTGAAACGATCCACGGTTTGGGGGTTGTTCATCAGCAGGGGGCTAACGCCAGTGATGCTGATCTCTGCACTTCTCATTGCCATGTTGACTCTCCGTTTGGTTTGATAAAAGTGCCGAAGGATTTCGGCTCAGTAGGTCTAAGCGACCTGAGAAGCACACCGAGATGTGCTGCCCGCGTTGCTTGTCGATGATGTTCTTTGCGAATCTATGTCCTTCTATGCCCTGACTAGCACTGATGCTCACTAGGGTCTAAGCGACCCGGAATGCCCCTCAAGAGAGGCAGTCCGCGTTACTTAACGGCTCTTTGATTTGCAATGCAAGTTTGCGCGATGATCTCCTCTGCACTTCACGGAATCAGGGTCTAAGCGACCCGGCTTACACCCGTTGGATGCAGGCCGCGTTGCTTATCTACGATCAGCAATTCCCCTCTCTACGGCGCTGTTGTCAGCCCTACTACTCATTACAGATCAACTCACTAGGGTCAAACGACCCGGCAAGTTCACCTTGATGAACTGGCCGCGTTGCTTGTCTCTGATTTCCGCTTCGGCGCAAAG
>JACCDG010773366.1_pt1 | contig 48323 bp, 51 predicted proteins | sample 7442471 | NCBI WGS metagenome assembly JACCDG01 (sample SAMN15323444, study PRJNA562643) | freshwater metagenome | isolation source: river surface water | place: USA:Blue River Watershed | collected 2017-08-17
TAACATACTTGGCATTACAGGTTTTAAGAGCACATTTATATAATTCTACATATTGCTCTTTGTTTGGATTCAAAAGCAATAATTTAGTAATTCGAAAATAATCTTCAAATGCACTCTCTAATTTAAACTCACCATCTATAGTCTTGAGTAAATAAAATATGGCATTGGCGTTATTGCCTTTCTTTGCTTCTTCTAAAATCGTGTTAGCTGTTCTACTGTTCAACCCTCCAATATCTCTAAAACTCTCTAAATCCGCCAATAAATCAGGATGATTATCAGCAATCGAGCCAATTACTGCAATGAGTTTTGTATTTATTATGCGCATCTCTTTTGTTGAATTCATCATATTTAAAAATCTCTATAAACTACGAGTACATGTGTTGTTAGCACTCTGTGACATTTGACTGCCTTTAGTATATCCATATCTACGCTCTGATTTAGTGCTATCTATCACAGCCTCCTCCTTGCCGCATGCTCGCAAAACCTTAACTCTTTCTCTCTTCTCGCTTAGTACATCTTCAAAGCTGATAGAAAGTTGGCTTTTTCCACTATTCGAATATGACAAAGTAGTATCATAATAATGAGAGCTTTTTTTTTATCTTGGCAAGAAATTCTCTGCATCTTTATTTTTTTCAGCATCACACTTCTTAAATGATTCGGATCAATTTCTTGTTCGTTTGAATCTACATATCCTACATCTTGATTGCTGGAATTGATTTTACCTTTTCTAACTCTAATACGTCCTGAAAAAGGTAATTTTTCATCACTAGAAACATCTGGTTTACTGCCCTGAATTTGAGCTAACAGTTCATTTAATCCCTTCATCACATCCTCTCATGTTCTGATTCTTGAAATTTATCATGCGCTTTTTCAGTGTATATCAACAATATACTCCTCATCACCACTGGGTCGATCACAACTCGGCCATCAATAGTTTTTACAGGTGAATTTGAACGCAAAATAGTTTCTGATGCTTCTGGGCTAGAATTATAATTTGAACTAATGGCTTTTGTTAGAGATGCACTTAATTGCTCATATTTAGACCTTGCATCCACAGCCAACATCAAGTCCTCAAATGAAGCTTGATCGGTATTGAACACCCCTAGTTTATCCATTAACGGAGTTGCAAAATTTGTCCAATAAACAAAGTTTGCATTAGCAGTTCTTTGCTCAACAGTCTCAAGTTTATTTTTATTAATTTCATACCTAATGTTAGCCATACAGCATGCTATCACTTCTTCCAGCAATTCTTTTTCTTCACTTTCTTGAGTACCTAGACCATTTATAATACTCTCGACTACAGTTAAATCTCTATAGGCAATTGCTCTATTTAATTCACCAACCTTATCTTCTTTCTGTTGTGCGAATATAATACTACTAATGCTGGCAGATTTTTTTGCTCCTTTTCTTTTCATTTTTCTCCCTCTCTATCCGTTTAAAAGCTGTGAATTAGCTTGTTCATGATCTCCTCTGGACATCACTACAAAACTACGCGTCATCACATCTTCACTAATATCAACAACTGCTTGGCTTGCTTGTTGCTCTTGTTGAACAACTTCCTGAATCGCAGTCGAAGCTTGTTGTGTTTGAGTGTAACTAAATAACCTCGAGATTCCACTAAACAAAGCCCCTACTGCAGCTACAGTTACACTTGCAACGAAACCAAATGCTTTAAAAGAATACTTACACGAAGTCCACATTTGACTTGGAAATTTCACCGCCAAGCATCCTAAACCACCTAATATACATAATGGCGTAAAGTAGCTACTATCATAGAATCTACGAATCGCAACATGGCCGCCAGCATTAACGGTCGCAGCCACACTTGAGACCCCATCTGAAATAACATCGCAAACTGTATCTGATTTAGTCCCGAAAACACGTGCCACACCTTGTATAACAGTGTCACGGACATAACGACCCGCACCAGAGGCATAATCCCAAGCTTTTTCTTTAAAAGTTCTCACATCTTTATTTTCAGCTAAATCTGTTGCAAACTTAGTCTCAGTATTTTGCAAATACTCTTCTAATGTCATTCCAGATATTTTTTCTTGATCAACCTTAGATTTCCAATTCTCAAAGCTTAGATTTAACTCTTTTTGTTTTGGCATTATGTAATCTAATATAGCATGCCAAAAACTTTTCTCTTTTTTACCATTTTGCAATAATAGCATAACTTGTTCTATGTTATGTCTAGTTTCAAGATCAACTGCAAGCGCACCTGCCCTAACAGCCGCATGTATCTGCGTGAACGACTCTTTAAGTCGTTTATTATTTGAAAGCTCGTTATAAATATGCTCGTGATTTTGCACCATCATTAATTTACACAAATCTTTTTGCATCGCATCAGGCAATTTATGATCAGTCTGCACCAGCGCAAAAGCTTCTTTCATTTCTTGAGCTGCTTTATTTAGACCAGACCTCGTCCAAGGCATTAAAAACCCACTTAATTTATCTTGAACAATCGAATACCTATTTGCAATGGAGGTTGCTAATTCTTGCTTTTCCTTCACTCGCATTTTTTCCGTACCATCATCATTTTTCTTGAGATCAGTAGTAGAAAAATAGCCTTTCGATACATCTGTATAGCCAACATGGTTAGTCATATATTTCTTCAGATTCTCACCTGAATATACTTTACCCATCCAGTTGATGTGGAATGCCCCTATTAGAGGTTTTTTGTCTAATGAGAAAAATGCATCGTTCGCATATTCTGAGCTCAGACATGTTTTCGTATATCTGAATACTGGATTTTTAACATCATAGTAACCTTTATAAGCAACCAAAGCATCACACGCCAGATTTAGCACTTCAATGAGCGGGCTTAAAGCAAACTTTAAAACAAAACCAATTCCCGTTGCATTTATTAAAGCATTTTTTAAATTCGTGATTGCAACAGACAAGAACACCGTAGATAAAGCCTTAGCTTTATAGCTCCACTCAAATTCCCCAAATATTGGGTTTGCGCCACCATGCAACAATGCATCAATTATCCCGTGATCACCCCTCAACTCAGAAATTCCTTTTTTAGAAGTACTCAAGCTCTGTGCAATTACTATATCGAAAGCATTCAGCCCTGCTTTATTTCTGTCATTAATATTTGTGTTTTTATCAGCCACTAAAATTTTAACAATTTCAGCTTTTGCTATCATGAGCTTTTTAATTTCGTCGCTGCGCTCACTACTTGGCATATTAACTTGAGCTATTTCTTCAGCAGAATATGAAGATGCCAGCATCAATGCAGTATTTCCATCTGAGTCTTTTAACGAAGAATTTGCCCCAAGAGCTAGTAACTTTTTTACCCCCTCCACATCACCTGCCGCAGCGGCATCCATTAGAGATGTTCTACCATTTGAATCCTGAGAGTTACTCTCTGAATAAATTCTCTCATCGAAACCAAATACTTTGCTTTCTTTGCAATATTCAAGAACATCTGGTCTATTTGCTGCATAAATATCCAGAAGCAGCTCCTCATGATCAGATAATTGATCTTCCAGCAATTGGAAATTCATCATGAAATTCCAATCTTTTTGTTTTACGGCAAGAACCAATGCTAGCTCTGAATAATCAATTTCTTGCTCTGCATCCATAGCTAATTCTTTAATGTAGCTTACAATATCAGAGCCAGTTTCAGACTCTGCTAATTTGGCGAGCTCTGAATTTGAAATCAACTTTGCATCAAACAAATCTTTAAGAAGTTGCGGCAAATACATTTTGTATTGTGTGATCAGCCCTAGACGAACTGCTTTTTCAAACTCCTGTACATCTACGTCATTGGAAACTTGACCACCTAACGCCATTTGTAGCATTGCCTTTGCAGGGCTAATTTCTAACTTGAAAAGAGTTTCTAAAACTTTTTTAGCTTTTGCGGCATCTTCATTTTCCACCGCTAATTTCACATCTTGTTGTAAGCTCAAGATCACATTATTGTAATTAAGCACAAGTATAGGCATAGCAGCTGCAAGAGCTTTTGCTCTCGCTAGTCTTACTTCTGGGAATTCTTCTTCAGCGTCAAAAAACTCTTCTTCATCATCCGCATCAATTACTTCGAATTCCTCTTCTAAATCTGAAAGTTCGTTTTCATCTTCAGAACTTGGCTCTACTAATTCAAATTCTTCTGCCACGTCATCAAATTCTTCTTTAGCTTCAAAAAACTCTTCTTCAGCTTGAGAACTAATTTCCATTACCTCAAATTCCTCTGCAATGACACTCGCTGTTAGTGCATTGGGTTGATTTGAAGTTAGAATTTTGCTATGCGCCATAAGCCCACCCCTTATTATCTGTGACTATTATAACTGTGGAATGTTTCACTGATATTAAGGTTGTATTAAACTTTTGTTAAAAAACGCCGCTCAATAACATAGTATGAACTAGGCCTAAAATTACTTTATTGAAACTAACGAAATAAGTGGTAAAATCTTGCCTATATGTATTAACAAGTTATCAAAGTGACTGCAAAAACCATGAAAGCTAGCCTTTCAAGCAAGAAAGCCAAGAAAAGCGTTAAATCAATTGTAAAATCCCTACCCAAAGCAAGCTCACGCTATGTTGTTAGAAAAGTTGTGGAATTTGATTATGCTGAATTTTTCCGCTCTCTTTTGTGGGCAATCATTATAGCGATAATATTTCGAACAATGCTATTCGAACCATTCAAAATTCCGTCTGGATCGATGATGCCCAACTTATTAGTTGGCGACTATCTATTCGCATCTAAATATAGTTATGGCTATAGCAAACACTCTCTGCCTTTCAGTATCCCAATATTTAAGGGGCGAATCATGTTTGATGAGCCTGAACGCGGTGATATCATTGTATTTAAAGGAGTAAAAGATCCCCATACCCACTATATAAAGCGTCTTATTGGACTCCCTGGGGACACTGTGCAAGTCAAGCGCGGAATACTTTATGTGAACGATCAAGAAGTAGAAAGATGGTCAACTGGGGATTATAAAAGAACTGGTCATTATGGTGAAACTATCAATTACAGCGAGTATATAGAGACCCTCCCAAATGGTATAATGTACAAAGTCCTTGACGCAAACATTGATGGCCATCGCGAGTTTCCTGATGAAACAATTAAATATGTAGTCCCAAAAGGTCACTATTTCTTCATGGGGGACAATAGAAATCATTCTGTTGATAGTAGATTTTTAAATCAAATGGGTTTTGTACCTGAAGAAAATTTGGTTGGCAAAGCTGTATTCATGTTCTGGACAGAAGATTTTTCCTTAGTTGATTTTTTCACCAAGCTTAAAACAGGCAGAGCGTTTTCGGTCATTGGAAATGAAAATTAACTATATATTTAAAGATCCTAGCTTGTTTAAAATTGCGATGACCCACCCAAGTGCTACTCGCGAAAAGAAACTGCACAGCTATGAGAGACTCGAAGTTTTTGGCGATAGAGTTCTAAGCTTAATCATCGCTAAGCTGCTATGGGAAAAACATCCTGAAGCAAGCGAATCCGAACTTTCAGTGATGCACTCTAACTTGGTCAACACGAATTGTTTAGCAGAAATTGCCTCAAGCATAGACCTTGGCTCTAGTATAGATATGGATGCTGGCGAAGTTCAAAATAAAGGCCGCACCAACGCTAAGATTCTTGAGAACGCTCTTGAAGCCTTGATTGGTGCAATTTATTTTGATTCAAATTACGAGGCTACAACTAAAGTAATAACTGATCTTTGGAGCAAGCACATTTCAGATGTTCAAACGACTCTTAAACGTGATGCAAAGTCTCTATTACAAGAATGGGCTCAACAAAATGGCAAACCTATACCCCTTTACACGGTCATTAATGAAATTGGCAATGCTCATAACCCAACATTTACAATTCAAGTCTCTGTAGAAGGTATTGAACCCGTTACTGCCGAAGGACTATCCAAAAAAACTGCGCAGCAAGCTGCTGCAAAAAAACTATTATCAAAAATATCACATGAATAAAAAGTGCTTAACTATTGCTCTCGTTGGTGAATCCAACGCTGGCAAATCTACATTACTTAATGAATTAATCGGTCATAAAGTTTCCATTGTCACACACAAAGTTCAAACGACTAGAAACAATATTCGCGGCGTTACTAATATTAACGAAACTCAACTTATATTCATCGATACTCCTGGTATTTTTAATCCAGATGGCACATTGGAAAAAGCAATTGTTGGCAACGCATTGAATGCATTTGATGAAGCAGATATCATATGCATAGTATTTGACGCACGAAGAGTGGGACATCCTATACTACCAACAATTAATGATTATGCGAAGAGATCAGGCAAAAAATGTTATGCCATAATTAATAAAATCGATTTAGTAACTAAAGAAAAACTACTACCTTCCCTTCAACAAATATATGACTTAGGAATCTTCACCGAAGTCTTTCCAATTTCTGCATTGAAAGCATATGGAACGAAACACTTTATGGAATTTCTATTGAAACAAGCGCCAGATGCACCATGGCAATTTGTTGAAGACGAAATGACCGACCAACCATCAAAAACTCTAGCTGAAGAAATCACTCGGGAACAAGCTTACCTATTACTGCATGAAGAGCTTCCCTACTCTCTAAAAGTAGAAACAGAACATTGGGAAGATTTGGACAACGGCGACGTTAAAATTCACCAAAGCATCTTTATTAACAAATCAACACAAAAACCAATTGTACTTGGTAAGAACGGCGAAAAAATCAAAGAAATCGGCCAACGTGCTCGCAAAGAAATATCTCGTGTTTTGGGTGTAAAAGTACATCTATTTTTACATGTTAAAGTTAGAGAAGACTGGATAGAGAGAGACTTCGGACATTCTTGATGTCTAAAAGAAGTATCCATCTGTTCGGAAGGGCGGATTTTTCGAATCTGGGTGGGTTAGCTTCGTATTACCCAATCCCATAACTCTTGACCAAGCTTCCGCAGAGCATATACCAGCCATCTATTAGCACAAAGAATATTAGTTTAAATGGCAGCGAGATCATCACAGGTGGGATCATCATCATGCCCATTGCCATTAATGTAGAAGCCACAAGCATGTCTATTATTAAGAATGGTAAAAATATCAAAAAGCCAATTTCAAATGCGCGCTTTAATTCACTAAGCATAAATGCAGGTATTAAAACATGAAGCGGCATATCGGCTTTTTCTTTTACTTCTATTTTTGCAATATCAACAAAAAGCGAAAGATCTTTTTCTCTAACATGTTCACTCATAAAACTATGAAACGGAGTTATGATTAATGGCAGAGCTTTTTCTTCAGAGATCTTCTGATCCATCATTGGTCTCAAACCTTCTGTATACGATTTTTCAAACGTTGGCGCCATTATGAAAAAAGTCAAAAATAACGATAAGCTAATTAATACTGAATTCGGCGGAGTTTGTTGTAGTCCAAGCGCTGTTCTTAAAAAAGACAGAACGATCACCACTCTTGTAAAAGATGTAACCATAATGAGTATGGAAGGAGCCAAACTCATTACGGTTAAAAATCCAACCATCTGTATTATTTTAGATGAGAGCAATGGTTCTTTTTGATTGCCAAAATCTAGATTTAGCGACTGAGCAAATGCCTCAGTACTGAAAAAAACAAACGCCAGAGCTAAAAATTTAAAATAACGCATACTATTTTTTTAAATTGATCACATCTATTACTGCATCATGATTGCCCAATAGCAACACATATTTTTTAGCGCCATATTTCACCACGGCAACTCGCCTGGTATGATCCAGCACCATCATTTCTTCTAAATTGAGATTCTTGTTCGATGGCAATCTAATGCCAAAAGACTTCTCGCCAAATTTCTTGATCAGGAAGCCAACCCCGCCAATCAGTGCTAAGACAAAGACAAGCGCAAACAAAGTTTTAAAGAAACTATATGCTTCCATTTAGAACCACCTATTTGATTTAAAATAGAAATAACATAAGTATATTTTTAAGTAAACAGTTCGGGGATAAAGATGGCAAAAGAGTAGCGCTTTCATCACAAATTATGTGCGCCGAATTCGCTTTAAGGCCGCATCCGCGGGCGAATTCGTCCCCCGCCGCACATAATTTATTCTTCAAGCTTTGATTGTAGAAATAAATATTCACTCCTTTCGAAAAGCTGCCGTTTCAATCCTTCCAAAACAGCTTACCAAAAGAATCAGATTTAACCCAAATTATTTTACCCAATAACACCTCATACCCCAATTCTTTTAACGCTTTTTGAATATTTTCTCTGACATATAAATCCTTGTTTTTCTCTTTTCCTTTAAAGCAAATATATAAGTTTTTTAACTTAGTAGACTCAGCTAATGCTTTTAAGATATGGTGGTCATCATGAAACGAACATCCAAAAACAAATAAGTTTTCAACCTCTCTTAATTTATCAAAGCAATGTCTTTTATAGTCATCAATTCGACACATCATTCCTTTTTTGTGGTAGTTGGAAGAAATTAATGCAGAGCTTTCGAAATCACTCTTATCCACAGATTCAGCTTCCAACATTTTTATAAATTCCTCTTTGACTATTTCATATAACATTCTGTCATCATTTTTAATTCTTATAATTTTTTTGTACTCTCCAGAATCGAGACTATGAAGAATATGAAAAGCTCCATGTAGATAGTAAAATGGAATAGCTCCTATCATTCTCTTCATAATTTCATCTGCCTTAAGAGGCGTACTACCAGCAAATCCATCTTTAAAATTTGAAATACCGTCACTATCTTCATTGTTGAATATATTATGATATATAATAGGATCTAGACTGATGGTAAATAAAGACTCAAACTTCTTAATAAATTTATGAAACTCTTCAGCTTTATAATGCTTTTTTGCAATTTCTTCGATATATAATTCCGAAACGAAGTACAATACTCTTAAGTAAAAGCTATCCACAAGATGACCAAGAGATCTTATCCGCTTTTTTTCTTCTTTGTTTTTTAGATAGTCGTTAATAAGCTTTTTAAATTTTTTTATTATGCTCTTTGCAACTATTTTCTTTCTTGAACTCAGATCATTTTCACGCTTACTAATCTCATTAAATGAGATTTCCAAACCATTTCCAAAAAGCGCAGAAAATTTCTTATTGTTAACGTCTCTTTTCAAAAACTTTTCTAGCTTGATATAATCTCTTTTGTCCATAGGGATAACTTAGTCTATTTATGGAGATTATATACTTGAAATAGTTAATATTTGGTTAAATAGCATCATCTAAGTTAGTAAACTAAGTTCATATTGCTAAATAATTATCAACAATTTGTTCTAATAAAAAGCGACTACCCGTTTAAGATAGACAAAGAATAAGATTTTCTTTAAATACAAAGTTAAACCCACCCTCACACCCTTTTCGTTGCATATAAAGTCAATTGTTGTTAAAATGGGCGGGAGAAATAACCTATTGATGCGCCATGTTTTCAAAGAAAGAACAAATTAGCAGCCGTATATTAGATAGCGTCAATTATCCGACAGACATAAAAGACCTTAATATTGAACAACTTAAGCAGCTAGCTGATGAAGTTCGCGACGAAACTATTAACGTTGTATCAAAAACTGGCGGGCACTTAGGCGCTGGACTTGGTGTTATAGAACTGACTGTAGCACTTCACCATGTATTTGATACACCTAAAGATCAACTAATTTGGGATGTTAGCCATCAGGTTTACCCTCATAAAATCCTTACAGGACGCAAAGACAGGATGCACACTCTACGTCAAGGTGGTGGACTTTCTGGTTTTGCGAAACGCTCAGAAAGCGAATATGACGCCTTTGGCGCAGGACACGGCGGCACTTCAATTTCAGCAGCGCTTGGCATGGCAATCGCTCGTGATTTTAACAAAGATAATAACCACGTTATTGCAGTTATTGGCGATGGATCTCTCACCGCAGGTATGGCTTATGAAGCAATGAATAATGCTGGTTACCTCAAAAGCAAAATGATTGTTATTTTAAATGACAATGAAATGGCAATTGCCCCAAACTTGGGTGCAATGCATAAATACTTATGTCGCTTAGTTTCATCGAAACCTTATATGACTATAAGGCACATGGCGAAAGACATTCTTCACCGCATGCCGAAAAAAGTTGAGGATATGACTAAGAAAGCTAAGCAATACACCAAAGATTTCTTCATGGGTGGGAACTTTTTCGAAGAAATGGGCTTCAACTACATAGGCCCTGTTGATGGTCATGACATAGAGCAACTAGTACCAATTCTACAAAGTATTCGTGATGACGAACACATTGAAAGCCCTATCCTACTTCATATTAAAACTGTAAAAGGTAAAGGCTTCCATTCGCCTGTAAGCTGCGCTGAAAATTATCATGCAGTAACAAAATTTGATTTAGATACAAAAGTTCAACAGAAATCTAAATCAACGATACCTTCTTACACTAAAGTTTTCGCAGATGTACTTACTAAAATTGCCAAACAAGATGAAAAGATAATTGCCATTACTGCAGCCATGCCTTCTGGTACTGGCCTTGATAAATTTGCTTTAGAAATCCCTGAAAGGATGTATGACGTTGGCATGGCAGAACAACATGCTGTAACTTTCGCTGCTGGTCTAGCATGCCATGGCATGCGTCCGTTCTGTACATTATATTCCACATTTTTACAACGTGGTTACGACCAAGTTGTACACGACGTAGCACTACAAAACCTACCAGTACGCTTTGCAATGGATAGAGCTGGCTTAGTTGGCGCAGACGGCGCAACGCACGCAGGAACTTTTGACATAACATATTTAGCAAGCTTACCAAATATGGTGGTGATGGCTGCAAGTGATGAAGCAGAACTTGCTCGTATGATTGTCACCGCTCAACATATTGATGACCGCCCAAGTGCATTCCGTTATCCGCGAGGAGAAGCGGTAGGAGTAGCAATCCCAGAAAACCCAGAGCCACTTGAAATAGGCAAAGGCCGTATTATTCAACAAGGCTCTAAAATTGCGATTTTATCTTTAGGAACACGCTTGGAAGAAGTGAAAAAAGCTGCTGAAGTTATGAAGTTAAAAGGTGTTAATATAACAATTGTCGATGCACGTTTCGCAAAACCAATCGATACACAATTGGTTGAAGAACTTGCGCAAAATCATGAAATATTAATTACCATCGAAGAAGGTTCTATTGGTGGCTTTGGTTCACATGTAGCCCAGCATTTGGCTGATAATGGCTTCTTTGATAAAGGCTTAAAATTCCGCTCAATGTTCCTACCAGATAAATTCATAGATCAAGACACTCAACAAACCATGTATGAAGAAGCAGGACTGAATGCTAGTTCAATTGTGAATTTGATTGCTACTCTTATAAAATAGCTTGCACTGTACGGTAAAATGCTGTACCATCAAATGTATGGAGGATAGATACAGATATGCACACTAATCATACAGAAAATCAAAAATCAGAGCGTATAGATATCAGACTTGATCTTAAAACAAAGCAGCGCATAGAGAAGGCTGCCGCGATTGATCATAGATCAATCACAAGCTTCATAATTTCAAGCGCTAAAGAATCAGCAGATAGAGTTTTGCAACGCGGTGATCAAATGGTACTAAGCGACAAAGATTGGAATACTTTCCATAACGCCCTGAGTCAAATACCTAAACCTAATAAGGCATTAAAAAAAGCTGCAGCAAGATATAAAACACTTAATATAGAATCGGATGTCTAGCACAATTAAAATTGAGCTCATTAAAAAAGAACATGATCGCACTGCTTTCTCTTGTGGTACAATAGAATTAGATCGTTATCTCAAAGAACAAGCTAGCCAAGACCAGAAAAGAAAAACCTCAAGCGTATTTATCGCCACTCAAGATAAAAAAATTGTTGGCTTCTTTACTCTTTCAGCAACTTCAATTTCAAGAGAATCTTTACCTGACAATTTAATAAAAAAATTACCAAGATATCCAATTCCTGCTGTACTATTAGGCAGACTAGCAGTATCTACGGAATTTAATGGAAAAGGTTTTGGTAAGATACTTTTAATAAACGCCATGAAACGCGCCTTAATTGCAAGTAAAACAATAGGAATGTTTGCATTTGTAGTAGATGCAAAAAATGAATCAGCCAAATCTTTCTATAAACATTTTGGCTTCATAGAATTTGTCGATTTCCCAATGCGCTTATTCTTACCATTAAATACAATCCAAGATCTAGACCTCTGACTCTAAACTACAATAAATTGTAATTGCATATTGTCCTTAATACACATAGCTTAGTGTTATAAGGAATATGGCTACTCATGCACAAAAGAATTTCACTTTTTACATTACTTATAGTTGCTTTGGCAACCAGCGCAAATGCAACTTCTCCCTGTCATTCACCTACAAAAGAGTGGTTTGCAGAAATTATTATTAAAAAATCTGACTTAGTGGTTTATGGAGTGATCAATGATTATAGTAATCAAAATGATCCCCAAGGAGGCTGGACAAAAATAGACGTCATTGAAGTTCTTAAAGGTAAGTTTACTGACAAACAATTAACCATAACAAACTGGCAAGCTGTTTTTGAACCTTTATATGTTAATCAAAAAGGTAGTTACGCAGTGCTTTGGCTTAAAACCCAGGATTCTAAATATTATATAACCGATTTGTCATGGGCAGCCTGTGTACCCTCAATATGGGAAGCTTCGGCAGATAAAACTACTATCAACAAAGCTGATTACAGTTCTATGCCTTTAGATGCGCTTAAACACATGATTACTGAAAGCTCTTCAAAATAACGGCGGTACATTATAAATTCATAGATCAAGACACTCAAGCGGCAATGTATGAAGAAGCAGGACTGAATGCTAGTTCAATTGTGAATCTAATTGAGCGTTTAAAATAGATTAAGAATCCCTATTTATGATACGGATGTGAATTTATAATTGTCCATGCCCTGTAAATTTGCTCTACTAAGATAAGACGCACAATTTTATGGGCAAAAGTCATATCGCTTAACGACAATACATGATTAGCTCTTTTTCTCACTTCATCTGAGTGGCCATGTGCTCCGCCAATGAGAAACACAAAGTGATTAAACCCATTATTCATTTGATTAGCTAACACATTAGCAAAACTTACACTGCTATATTTTTTCCCTACCTCATCTAGGGCTATAACAAATGCACCTTTGTCAATTTTACTAAGCAAAAGTTCACCTTCATATTTTTTTATTTCATCAATAGCGCCGCCTTTATTACAGACTAGCTCCTCAATTTTTACTGTCCAAGGCAAGCGCTTTAAATATTCTTCAATGAGAATTTTTAACTCTTTAGAAGTGTCTTTGCCAATTGCTCTTATAGTTACTTTCATGCCAACGCCTCGATTAAAGAGTTTAAAACTAATAAACCTTTTTTGGTGGCAGCAACTTTTTCATTTTTATACTCAATCAATCCATTACTAACAAGACTAGGAATACTTGACTTATTTGAAATAACATCCAAATGAACCCCCTCTCTTAACCTCAGTCCCATAAGTAATTTTTCATTTCGTATATCTTCATTAGATAGCGCATCTTTCCGTTGAAAACCCACTCCATTTTCTGAAACACTTTTCATCCATTGCTCAGGAGAAGAAATCATTTGAGTTGCAAATTTATTTTCCCCCTCTGAAAATCTCCCATGGGCTCCTGGCCCGATACCTAAGTAATCTTGATATCGCCAGTAAGATAGATTATGCCTACTCTCTTCACCATGCACCGCATAATTCGATACTTCATAATACGGCATATTTTGCTTCTCCATAATCTCCGTTGTAATTTCATACATCTCAGCAGCGAGATCGTTCGTAGGCATTATGAATTTTTTATTGCTATGGTCACTGTAGAAACGAGTGCCTTTTTCAATCGTGAGTTGATATAGCGAAATGTGTTTCTTCGCAATTTTCAGAGCTTCTTCTAATTCACGCTCCCAACTTTCTAAAGTCTGGGTAGGTAGGGCATATATAAGGTCAAAAGTGAATCGATCAAAAGTTTTATACGCAATTTCAAGAGCGTTTTTAGCTTCTGTACTAGAATGTTCACGCCCTAAAAATTTCAAGTGGTCATCATTCAAACTTTGAATACCAACAGAAACCCTATTTATTCCTGCGTTTTTAAAATCACTCAATTTCTGTGCTTCAATCGAAGTTGGATTTGCCTCTAACGTTATCTCTATTCGCTCATCAAAACTTGCCAACTTTGACAAAGCATCAATAATTTTTTCCATAAGCTCTGGCTTGGCAAGAGAAGGAGTCCCTCCCCCAAAAAATATGCTGCCAATTCTTTTATGTTCTAAAATATTTTTAAAAAATAAAATTTCTTTGATATAAGCTTCCAGCCAATCGTCATGAGAGATTTTTTCACGTACGTGACTATTAAAATCGCAGTATGGGCATTTTGATTTACAAAAAGGCCAGTGGATATAAATTGAAATATTTTGTTGTGACATAAAACTAACTTAAAAAAACAGATGACCTATAAGCTGGATTCTGTCGTGGACAATCATTTCTCTGGTATAAAGATTACTCTTTACATCTAGCGACTTACCCGTGCACAAATCAGGATAAAATTGCGTGTACACCTATTTAGTCTTGCTCCAAGTGGGGTTTGCCTTGCGATCTTTATTACTAAAAATCCGGTGAGCTCTTACCTCACCATTTCACCCTTACCTTTTGACGGGCGGTATAATTTCTGTTGCACTTTCCCTGAGGTTTCCCTCGCTGGGTGTTACCCAGCACTTTAATCCTGTGGAGTCCAGACTTTCCTCTGTATTTCTACAGCGACTGTCTAGCCATCTGTTTGGAGACATTGTAGCACATAATTATGTTTTGTACGAGAAAAGAGTTTTAGGAACAGCAAAGCCCAGCTTTTTTATAAACAAGGCTTTGCTGTGGAGGATTAGAAATTCGGGGTATTTAATGTATTAAGAACATTTGCAAGATCCGTTACATCTAAGCATTTACCATAGAGCTCGAAATTATCCATACTCCAGAAATTAGCTGTATACGGTGGCATCGGCGGCATATTATAGTTGTTGCATACAGGATTATTAGCAGCCATATTAAGGTCATTTGCCATCATATTAAAATCCGTATGAGCACAATCTTTGCCGACAAAAGGGATAAGATTATTGTGCAGCATATTGAAGTCTATCGTCATTCCTGGGAATGGCGGCATTGGTGGCATGTTTGGATCTGGCATGACTGGCTCTGGGTGAGCAATTTGCCAAATACCATCAAGATTTACGTCTAAATCATGCATATGGTTTGGGGTTACATTATTGTTTGCCATAGCATCTGCTGCATTGAATGCACCTGTAAGCAGGACTCCAAGATTGTGGCCACTTAAACCTGTATCACCTACCACATAATTGTGGAAAGGTGTCAGAAAAGTTTTAATCTGATTCACAAAAGATTCAGCTGTATGCATATGGTTATTTTTAACCATATCAATTTTTTGAGCTAACAAATTAGAGATTAAGAATACCTTATTATCTACATTTTTAAGATCGAATAATTTATCGCAGGCTGACTGTAGCATAGACCCTCCGTTATATGTTTTAAAAATTTTGATTTTAAAGACGCATAAGCCGTGGAAGATAAATCTCCCACCCCCCTTATACAACAATCAGGCTAACATCTAATTTTTTAAATTTCAATACTTTATCTAAATTTATTTTATTAAGATTGTATTTTCATACTTGCATCGTCCAAATAGCAGAAAAAATCAGCCATTCTGTACGACTTAAGAATAAGTATGTGATTGAACTTTAGAGGAAAGCATGGTAGAATCTGCGAAAATTTCCATCGAGACTATCATGCACTATAAACTTATCTTGGGTCTAAGCCTAGTTTTTTTCTCACACCCATTGTCAGTTTTTGCGAATGAATGTATCGAAGATAGATATGCATTTGATGTTGGATCTGGGGCTATCAAGACAACAGCAAATAAAGTAGACAAGTGTAAAGGCGAAATTTTAGAAAAAATCGGTGAACACAATATTCATATAAAATACGAAACTTGCATGCATGAGAAAGATGGCAAGTTGGTAATTTCTCAAGAATGTATTGCAAAGACAAAGGATGCAATTCAAGATATTGAAAAGGCATATAACATGGATTGCGCTGCAACAAATTGTGCAGGAGTTGCAACAGCGTGGGCAAGAAAAGCTTCTAATTCCAACGAACTCTTAAAACTCTTTAAAACCGAAAAAATTGATATTGAAATTATACCTCAAGAAGAGGAAGGTAAACTAGGTTTTTACACAGCAAAAACTCACTCAACAGCCAAAACTACCTTGAATGATAAAATGGTTGTATGGGATTTAGGTGGAGGCAGCTTTCAATTGAGTGCATTAGATGACAAACATGAGATTCATGTATACAACGGGATGTATGGAGTTGAAAGTTTTGACAAAATAATTCGCAAGACCTTCATCACAGATAACGCAGTCTATTTTGACAAAGAAAGACTAGATAAAGCAATTGATTTTACGATAAAAAAAATTGGCAACAAAATCAGAAAAGATAGCGTTATCAGAGACAAGGTGAAACAAAAAGATGTCATTATCTTTGCTATAGGACGTCCTATGTACAGGGGCATCCGTGAAACACTTAATTTCCATGAAGTTGTTACCAAAGATCAGATTTATCAAGCTGCTTTGACATTTAGTGGCAAGTCCATTGAAGAAGTAAAAAAAATGTACCCTATTCTTCCAGATCACTATGTAAAACAAGCTCAGCCTGCACTAATTCTTATTTACAGCATCATGGAAGGACTTGGCATCGAGCAAATCCATATATTAAGCGCCAAAGCTTCAGATTATATTTCAATAGATGAAAAATACTGGGACTAGTCAATTCCTTGTGTTACAATGTCCCAAATTATATTCGGGTAATTCATGACTAATTGCTTTGTAATTGCTGTTGATGGTACGGCAGCATCTGGGAAAGGAACTTTAGCAGAAAAGCTTGCTGCATACTATCAATTTGACTACCTTGATACAGGCAAAATTTACAGAACAGCTGGGTTCCATATAATCCAGCAATCTATTGATTTTGAGGATATTAACTCCGTTTTGAATTGTCTTAAGACTTTAAATTTTTCTCAAATGTCAGCGCTCGAACTCGATACAGAAGAAATAGGTCGCGCTGCTTCAAAATTAGGAGCAATACCTGAAGTTAGAGAATCACTTAACAAAGCTCAAAGAGACTTCGTAATAGGCAAAAAAGGGATCGTCATGGACGGCCGTGATATTGGGACCATCATCTTTCCTAATGCCGATATAAAGCTTTTTGTAACCGCAACCCCCGAAATTAGAGCTGGAAGACGCTATAAACAGTTGCAAAATCAAGGAAAAGATATTATATATGACGATGTACTAAGAGACTTACGTGAACGTGACGAACGGGATAGCACTCGAAAAGTTGCCCCGCTTAAACCTGCTTTAGATGCGCTTCATATTGATACATCGCTTCTAGATCCAGCTTCAGTTCTTGAACTAGTAATTACTCTCACCCAAGGTGCAGTTACCGATAGGTTCATTCCTAAGTGCGCGTAACAACCTAGGTTAAAAGATTTTTCTTTTATGTGATTCTCTGGAAGTACGTTGAACAACTTTAGAACATTGGGGACAATTAAATAAATGACACAATTCAAAACTAAAGAGCAGAATCAATTCGAAGAAAATTTTGCTCAACTATTCGAAGAATCAATCAGAGAAGAAAAAAGAGAAGGCACAGTTACAAAAGGCCGAATCGTAGCACTAAAAAATGGCGACGCATATGTTGACGTTGGCTTAAAAAGTGAAGGCAGAGTTTCTTTAAAAGAATTTGCGACTCCTGAGAACCCAAATCCAAACTTGAAAATCGGTGATACAGTGGAAGTTTTCATCGACCGCAGCGATAGCCATGATGGCACAACAGTACTGAGCAGAGCTATGGCAGTGCGCGAAGAAGCTTGGTTTAAATTTGAAGAATTATTAAATAAAGACATCAACGTCGACGGAAACATAATTGGACGCGTTAAAGGTGGTTTTGCTGTAGATCTTAACGGTCTTATCGCGTTCTTACCTGGCAGCCAAGTTGATATCAGACCTATCAAAGATATGTCTCCATTGATGAACATCAAACAACCTTTTAAAATCCTGAAAATGGATAGAGATCAAGGCAACGTCGTTGTATCTCGCAGAGCGATCCTTGAAGAATCTAGAGCAGAAGCTCGTGATGCACTTCTTGCAAACATCAAAGAAGGAAGCGTACTCGAAGGATCAGTTAAAAACATTACTGATTACGGAGCTTTCATTGACCTTGGATCAATTGACGGTCTATTACATATTACAGATATTTCGTGGAGCAAAATTTCGCACCCTTCTGAAGTATTAAGCATGGGACAAACCATGAAAGTAATGGTGATCAAGTACAACGAAGAAACAAAACGCGTTTCTCTAGGCTTGAAACAGTTAGAGAAAAATCCATGGGAAGGCTTCTCAGATAAGTACAAAGCTGGAATGACATTGAAAGGAACAATCACAACTGTGACCGATTACGGTGCATTTGTTGAACTTGAGCCAGGTGTTGAAGGTCTTGTGTACCATACTGAAATTAGCTGGAATGCTAAAAACACACACCCACGCAAACTTGTTAAACCAGGTGATAAAGTGGAAGTTATGGTTCTTGAACTTGATATTTCTAAACATAAAATTAGCTTAAGTATCAGGCAATGTATTGATAATCCATGGAAGCTATTTGCACAAAATTGCCCAGCAGGAACAAAAGTTGAAGGAACCATTCAAAACATCGCTGACTTTGGAATTTTCGTTCTTCTAAACGGTGATAATCCAAGCGAAGCAATCGAAGCATTAGTTCCAGCAACTGAATTGTCTTGGGATGAAAAGCCTGAAGTTGAACTTAAAAAATACAGCAAAGGTGAAAAAATTAATGCTGTAGTTCTTAATGTTGACATTGAACGTGAACGCGTTTCATTAGGTGTAAGACAACTAACAGAAGATAAAGTATCTACATCTCTTTCAGGATTCAACAAAGGTGACGTTGTTACTTGTGCAGTTACAGAAGTTAACAAAGATGGTATCGAAGTTGAGCTTACTGATGGCATTAAGACATTCATCAAGAAAGGTGATCTGTCTAAACATAAATCAGAGCAACGTCCAGAGCGATTTGGCGTTGGTGACAAAGTAGATGCTAAAGTTGTTTCAATCGATGCGAAAGACCGCAAAGTTTCTCTATCTATCAAAGCATTTGAAGTAGAAGAAGAGAAGAAAACAATTGCTGAATACGGCTCAGCTAATAGCGGTGCAAGCTTAGGTGATATCCTTGGTAAAGCACTTGCTAAAGACTCATCTACAGATGAATCTTCTTCTAAGAAAAAAGCTAAAGAAGAAGCTTCTGAAGAAAAGCCTAAAAAAGCAGCAGCCAAAAAAACTAAGAAAGCTGAGTAATCAGTCTTCTTGAAAAGGCTCCTTCGGGAGCCTTTTTTTTGTTTAAAGCAAAGCACACTATTTAAAACCAAAAACCTCCCCATAGACATTCCACCATAACCAAATATAATACTTACAAATGAAATATGTTAGGTAAGCCATGCACCAAAAACTCGCAAATGCAATTCGTTTCTTAAGCATAGATATGGTTGAGAAAGCTAAATCTGGCCACCCTGGGATGCCAATGGGAATGGCAGATGTCGCAACTGTGCTCTACAAAAACTTCATAAAATACAACCCCGAAGATCCAAACTGGATCGACCGCGACCGCTTAATACTTTCAGCAGGCCACGGCTCTGCACTACTCTACTCAATCCTTCACCTAACTGGTTACAAAGACATGACTATGGAAGAATTAAAAAACTTCCGTCAACTTGGTTCGAAAACTGCAGGCCACCCAGAATTTGGTTTAGCAACTGGAATTGAAACAACCACGGGCCCTCTTGGCCAAGGCTTAGCGAATGGGGTGGGTATGGCGTTGGCTGAGCGCATCATGAATGCAAAATTTGGTGATAAATTAGTCAACCATAAAACCTATATAATCTGCGGTGACGGCTGTTTGATGGAAGGCATCAGCCAAGAAGCAATTTCACTTGCTGGTCACTTGAATCTTAAAAATTTAATCGTGCTATTCGATGACAATAACATCACCATCGATGGGCCAACTTCGCTTTCAACATCTGAAAACCATCTTAAACGTTTTCAAGCATGTGGCTGGGTGACAAAAGCAATCGATGGCCACAACTACGAGCAAATTGAGCAAGCATTAAAATGGGCTCAGCGTTCTAAAAAACCTGTTATGATTGCTTGCAAAACTACGATTGGTTATGGCTCACCTTCAAAAGCTGGTTGTAACAGCACGCATGGCTCACCATTAGGTGCAGATGAAGCTGCCAAAACCAGAAGTAATTTAAATTGGGAGCACGAGCATTTCTTTGTTCCTACGGACGTTCTTTCAGAATGGAGAAATTTCGCAACTCGCAATCAAAAAGCCTATAAAAAATGGCAGAAAATTTTTAAGAAAGAAGGACAACCACTCAAAGAATATCTAAATACCAATTTAGATTTGCAGGACATAGTCATTGCTGAAAAGCAAAAACTTGCTGCTACACCAGTTACAGAAGCCAGCCGAGCTTCCTCAGGGCGAGCTATTAAAGCATTGCTTCCACATATTAAAAATATGATTGGCGGCTCTGCCGATTTAACAGGCTCTAATTTAACGAAGACCGAACACAATACGCCAATCTCGCCAAACAATTTTGCAGGAAACTACATCTACTACGGCATCAGAGAACACGGCATGGCGGCAATGATGAACGGTATGTCGTTGCATGGTTTAACTCCTTATGGTGGCACATTCCTTTCATTTACTGATTATGCAAGACCAGCGATAAGATTATCGGCGCTCATGAAACAAAAAGTTATTTACGTCATGACGCACGACTCAATTGGACTGGGCGAAGATGGACCGACTCACCAACCTGTTGAACATTTAGCATCTCTACGTGCAATTCCAAATTTATATGTGTTTAGACCTGCCGATGTGATCGAAACTTTAGAATGTTGGGAGTTAGTATTAGGTTTGCAAAATTCACCTTCAATATTATCACTAAGCAGGCAAAATTTACCGCAAGTAAGATTGCAGCACACCAATGAAAACCTATCCAGTAAAGGCGCATATATTTTAAAGGAATCTGAAAAAGACCTTACAGTTACATTGTTTGCAACAGGTTCAGAAGTAAAAATTGCACTTGATACTGCCAAAATTCTTGAACAACAAAACATTGGCTGTCGAGTTGTTTCTGTTCCATGTATCGATTTGTTTTACGAACAAGACATGGAGTACCAAATGCTCTTCACTTGTAATAAAAGTTTAAAAGTTGCAATTGAAGCAGGAATATCTCAAGGATGGGAAAGACTAATTGGCCCACATGGAATGTTTTTTGGAATGAATACCTTTGGGGAATCTGCTCCCGCAAGTGCACTGTACAAACATTTCGGAATAGTAGATACTGATATTGCATCTAAGATAGTAAGCATTCTAAAACATGAGTAAAAAAAGCACAGTTGCATATATCTGCCAAGAATGTGGATCAGTCCATAATAAATGGTCTGGCAAATGCGATGCCTGCAATGCTTGGAACTCAATCACAGAAGAAGTACTAACTGCCACACCCGTTTTTGGAAAAGGTACTAATGACAATAAAGTGAAAAAAGCTAGAAATGTTGAATTTCATACTTTAGATGAACATGTCGAAGATGTTCCACGTACTCACACTGGGATATTAGAACTCGACAGAGTTTTAGGTGGTGGATTAGTAAGCGGTTCTGCAATATTAATTGGCGGCGATCCTGGAATTGGTAAATCTACACTACTCCTTCAGACAGTCGTTGCTCTTAGTAAAGCTGGGAATAAATGCTTATATATAAGTGGTGAAGAATCAGTTGAACAAATTAAACTCCGTGCCAAAAGACTCAACACTCCAACAAGCCATACCCAAGTTGCAGCAGCCACTTCGCTCAATGAAATTCTCAAAGCAATTAATACAACAGAACTAAATGTTTTAGTGATCGATTCCATTCAAACTATTTTTAATGAAGCGATCGAGTCCGCTCCGGGAACAGTTTCCCAAGTTCGTGCTTGTGCGTTTGAACTTATTAGAATTGCCAAATCAAAAGGCATTGCATTAATTCTTGTTGGTCACGTTACTAAGGAAGGAACGATTGCAGGGCCAAAAGTTTTAGAGCATATGGTCGATACTGTTTTATATTTTGAAGGAGAGCGCGGCCATCAATTCAGAATTATTCGCGCTGTCAAAAACCGTTTTGGTGCAGCAAATGAAATTGGCGTATTTGAAATGTGCGATACTGGTCTTGCCGAGGTATCAAACCCATCAGCAATTTTTCTTCCTACAAAAGGAGAAGCAATTCCAGGATCTGCAATATTTGTGGGCTTAGAAGGTACTCGCCCCATTTTACTCGAGATACAAGCGCTAGTTGTTCCATCATTTTTGGCGACTCCAAGAAGAGCTGTAGTTGGTTGGGACATCAATAGACTAGCCATGATGATTGCAGTTTTAAATGCCCGTTACGGCATTAATCTTCTCGATAAAGAAGTATACCTAAACGTTGTTGGCGGTTTAAAAATCACAGAGCCAGCTGCTGACTTGGCGGTACTTGCAGCATTGATTTCAGCACATAGAAATGCGCCGATCAGTCGAGAAAATGTTTTCTTTGGTGAAGTTGGTCTTTCTGGTGAACTTAGGCAGGTTGTGCACTATGAACTAAGATTAAACGAAGCATCAAAGCTTGGTTTCAAACAAGCTTATGCACCACAACCTTCAAAAAATAAAAAGATTGCTTGCAATATTGATGTGCTTAATGTTAATCACATAAGAGAACTAGATAAAATTTTTGGTAGATAATTTATGGATAGCGCAGCTTTAAACAGTATTGACTATATAGTAATTGCTGTTGTACTTGTGTCCACTCTCTTTGCGTTTATTAGAGGGTTTATTGGTTCATTCTTATCTCTTACAGGTTGGATACTTTCCATATATCTTGCGTACTTATTATACCCTCAAGCAAAACCGTTTTTAGAAGAAAAAGTTTCTAATGAACTGTTATTATTAATGTTTGGACACTCAGCATTGCTGCTAGGCTTCTTAATAATTTTCGGCATATTTAATATGGTCGCAACCACAGCTGTAAAAGGGCTCACAAAAGGTATTATTGATAGGATACTAGGGGCTGGCTTTGGAATATTCAGGGGCGCAGTAATCGTAACATTTGTATTTTCAGTTGCCATGTCCAGCCTGTCAATTTTAAAAGGTGGTAACGGCGATGATATTTCTACTGCGAAGGACTACACTCCTGAAACCCTAAAAAAGGCTCAAGTCTTCCCTATGCTAACCCAAGGACAAGAGATGATGAAAGACTTTATCCCAAATACCTTCTATGAAAGAATTCAGGTTGCATTCGATTCAATTAGCAAAAAAACAAAGGATGAAAGGTTTGTTGATTCAATGATGCAAAAATTAGCTAAAGACTTGTCTAAAGAACAAATGAAAGATATTGATAAAAACACAGAAGAAGACATGTTAAACATGTCTATCGAAGAAGCTGAGGCTAATAAGCTTTCACAACTCTTACAGAAATATCAAGAGGGAGGAAATACCGAAGGTAAAATTTCCAAACAAGATATCCGCAGAATTGAAAACTTAATTTCTAAAAATCTGAAGCCAAAGGAATCAGTTGACCTGAAAGAACCACTTGATGAAGATTTACAACCGTAAAGCCTTTAATTCAGTCGTTAATCTTATTAAAGCAAGACGAGTGACCGAAAGCTCAGTCACTTAATCAAACTTTTTCCCAAAGATTAAAAGTTCCAAGTATTCTTGGCATATTTTGACCAAGCTTTCCAGCATCTATCTTGCCAATTAAATGCTTGCTTTATAAGCGGCTGACCAATTCTTTCTTGGCAATCAACTGATGCTTGAGCTGCTTGTGCACAATTCTCTCTATAAAATTCTTGAGCAGCGGTTGTACATTCTTGCGTCCAGCTAGCACATTGCTCTTGGGTTCTGCAATTAAATGAAGATTGAAGAAGTTTTACATACTCTCCATAAAACTGATAATAGCGCTCTCCACACTGATTCCAGTATGCATAACACTGGGTCTGGCCTTCTGTACATTTTTGCATCCAAGTTTGTGTATATTCTGTTGCTGCTTCTGAACATGTAGTTGTACATTGATTCCAAGCAGTCATCCAACTTGAGAAATTCTTATTGCCTTGATTAAAGGTCTGATTCCATTTTTCAGAGTTTCCATTATGAGCAAACATGTCGGTCCAAGCTTTATTCCAAGCCTCTGTTCCTTTTTTAAATTCGTTAAAATTCCAAACATTAGAACCATTGTTTGATGTCTCTTGCGCTCTTTGGTTGCTTTGCTGAGCTGTATTTTTCTTGCCTTGCTGCATAGTTAAATTCCTACTTAATCATTTGTAATTAATACAATACTATAGAAGTTTAACCATGATTTCGTGAGGAAATCAATACTTTTCTGATGATTGCAATCCTGTAAGAAATTTACTATAATATCATTTTAATTATTGAGAGTATTGCAATATGTGCGGAATTGTCGGAATTGTCGGCGCAAAGAACGTTGTAGATAGGATCATCGGCTCACTGTACCGTCTGGAATACAGAGGTTATGATTCCGCAGGCGTTGCAATCATAAATAATGGGCAAATTGACATACGTAAAGTTGCAGGCAAAATCAATGCTTTAGATGCTGAAGTTGCTAACAATCCATTAAGTGGCAATATAGGCATAGGCCACACACGTTGGGCCACACACGGCTTACCAAACGTTAAAAATGCTCATCCTCATAAAGTAGGCAATTTAGTTGTAGTTCATAATGGAATTATTGAAAATCACAGCGAACTCAGAGACAAGTTATCAAAAGCTGGCCATAAGTTTGAAAGTGATACAGACACAGAGGTAATGGCTGCACTAATAAATTATCACAGCACCAAAGGATTAGGTCATTTAGAATCTGTTAAAGCTGCTTTCCAAGAACTAGAAGGCATGTTTGCGGTTGGCGTTATATTCGCTGACAATGATAACCTTATGATTGGCATGAAACGTGGTGCACCACTTGCAGTTGGCGTAGGGAAAGATGAAATGTACTTAGGATCAGATGCATTAGCTCTAGCACCGTTTACAGATAAGTTAATCTACCTTGATGACGATGAAATCGCCGTACTGTATAAAAAAGAGTATAAAATTTTAACTAAGGATGGCCTCTTAGTAGAAAGGCCAGTAAAAAAAATCGCCAACGACGTAAACGTAGTCGGCAAAGGCGATTTCGAACACTTCATGCTAAAAGAAATTTACGAGCAACCAAATGTAGTTAGCAAGTCATTCAACCACTACTTCGACAAGACCACTAACAAATTCACATTTGGAAAACTAGACTTAGATTGGAATAAAATAGAAAGACTGTATATAGTTGCGTGCGGCACATCATACCACTCTGCAATGCTGGCAAAATACTGGTTTGAAACATTTGCTAAAATCCCCGTAGAAATTGATATCGCTTCTGAATTCAGATACAGAAACGTTGTATTTGCAAAAAATTCACTAGCCATGTTTATATCACAATCTGGTGAAACTGCTGATACTTTAGCAGCGCTTAAATATTGCAAAGAACACGGTGTTAAAACGTTAGCATTAGTAAACGTCACAGAAAGCTCTATTGCAAACACAGCTGATTATTCACTGCCAATTTTAGCTGGATTCGAAATTGGGGTTGCATCAACCAAAGCGTTTTCTGCCCAAGCATTACTTCTTGGCATGTTATGTTTAGAATCAGCTTTTGAACGTAAGAACTTAGATGAGAAACTATTCCATAAAGAAATTTATGGATTACACGAGCTACCCACTCTAATTACACAGACTCTTGAATTAAGCGATGCTATCAAAGCATTGGCCAGCCAAGTTTCAGGGGCTAACAGCATGATTTACATAGGGCGAGGAACTTCTTATGCTATTGCGTTAGAAGGCGCGCTAAAACTAAAAGAACTTTCTTATATTCATGCAGAAGGGATAGCATCAGGAGAACTTAAACACGGGCCAATCGCTTTAGTAGATGAGAAGCTACCGATTGTTGTCATCTCTCCTTCAGATGAACTATTTGGCAAAACATCATCAAATGTTTATGAAGTTTATTCACGCTCAGGAAACATTATCGCATTTTGCGATAAAGACGGCGCCGATGCATTTAAAAAATTGACAAACAACATAGTGGTTCTTCCAAAAGGAGATGCTATCTCTCGCCCTATTCTTTATGCAATTGCAACCCAATTATTGGCTTATCATATGGCAGTTGTCTTAGGTAAAAATGTGGATCAACCAAGAAATTTAGCTAAGTCAGTTACGGTCGAATGATAAACTTCTAAAATAGTTTCTAACGTTGATTTTCTAACGCTGTCTCTTTAGTACCTGAAATATATTTAAATATCTCAGTAGGAATAACAACTTGTGTCCTACTAGCATGTGTAGGCATTGCAGCTTGAGATGCTTTACTTTCCAGACTAACTGCCTCAGGCTGATTGTTGCTTATCGAAGTATTTAAACTATTTATTGAAATAGAAGGTATCTCAGAAAATTTCTTACGAGGAGATAACTGGATAATGAATGCTGCATCTGCTTTACTAATTACAAAATCTGGATAAATCGTTTTAATAAAATCTAATATAAGCGGTATGAGCCAAAAACAATCGGCATTGGCCGCAGCAAGCGCTGTATGCTGCAACAAACTTAAATCATTACGCTTAAAGCCAATTACTTCCTTAGCATATTCAATGTTTTCTTTTAGAAAGCGCACTAAATATATTATTGTAACTGCAAAACTTAAGGTCTTAGAACTATGCTGCTCAGGTTTGTGGCAGGACATATTCAAAAGCGCAAGGAATAGGGCTGGAGTGTATTGAGTTGGATTTAACATCAATGCTATCACCTCCTTGCCCCAAGCTAATTGGCACATCAGTCCTACTACTACATCCTTACCATCTCTTGCAGCAATGTGAAAAACTGTCTGACCAGCATTATTTGGTGTCATAAATTTTTTCATCACTTCAGGTTCGCTTCTTACTCCTCTGAGCAATATTTCAAACGCAATATCATCATCATTTTCCAAAGCTAAATGCTGTGGAGTTTGCTTTTCCTCATTTTCACTTGGCGAAATTACAAAACTCAATAAGTCTGCCTGATACCACTTAAACTTAAAAGACTCTATTATTAACTCAATAACCCCATGCTCTCCCGTCATGCATGCAAGGTGCATGGGGTTAAATCCTTCTGCATTTGCTCTTAGCGCAATCTTATACAGTTCAACATAGTTCCCATGGCTGCGTAGTGACCATAAATCATCAGCAAGTTTTTGACATTCTTTTTCGTTGAAAGTTGCGCCATTTTGTTTAGCAGCAAAAAACCTAAAGAAGCGATCGTTTATCGATTGAGCAATTTGTTTATTAGCAAGGTCTTTTCCATTCACAAGCAGACCTCATTAGTTATTAGCTTTTCTTCAATCCCAAAAGCGCGCCTAAGTATTCAATATCTTTTTTCGCAGAGTCTTGTGCAACTTGAGTTTCCGCGGTTGCTAATTCCTTTTTTGCAACTTCAAGAAGTGAATTGATATCTTCAACTTTCATATCTTTAGGGTACGCACCCTTCTCAACTAAGACCGAGCAAGATTCATTGTTAATCTCCGCTAATCCATCATAAACCACTAGGAATTTAGGTTCCTTATCACCCTTTGCACGCAGTTCAACAACACCTGGTTTTAATGTAGAAACCAAATTCATATGTCCTGCTAGAACGCCAAATCTACCTTCCGAACCAGGTAAATTCACTTCGACAGCTTCCGCATCGAATAATTTACCTTCGGGTGTTATTATTGATAATTGGAATTCTTTTGAACTCACGCTGCCTCACGCATTAACTTTTTCGCTTTCTCTAGTGCTTCGTCGATTGAACCAACCATGTAGAATGCAGCTTCTGGAAGATCGTCATACTTACCTTCGATCAATCCTTTGAAACCACGAATAGTTTCTTCCAACGAAACGAATTTCCCAGGCGACCCTGTAAACACTTCTGCTACGTGGAATGGCTGAGATAAGAATCTTTGAATTCTACGCGCACGGCTTACCACCAATTTGTCTTCTTCCGATAGCTCATCCATACCAAGAATCGCGATAATATCTTGCAATGATTTGTAAGTCTGAAGAATTCTTTGCACTTCACGCGCAACGTTATAATGCTCTTCACCAACTATGTCCATTGTCAACATTTGCGATGTTGAATCAAGTGGATCTACCGCTGGATAAATACCAATCTCTGCAATCTGACGTGATAATACTGTTGTCGCATCTAAGTGCGCGAATGATGCCGCAGGAGCTGGGTCGGTCAAGTCATCCGCAGGAACGTAAATCGCTTGCACTGAAGTAATTGAACCCTTCCTTGTTGATGTAATACGCTCTTGCAGTGTACCCATCTCAGTTCCTAGTGTAGGCTGGTAACCTACCGCAGAAGGAATACGGCCTAATAGCGCAGATACTTCTGAACCTGCTTGAGTGAAACGGAAAATATTATCCACGAAGAATAACACGTCTTGCCCTTCTTCATCTCTAAAATATTCAGCTTGGGTAAGACCTGAAAGACCCACACGTGCACGCGCCCCTGGTGGTTCATTCATTTGCCCGTAAACAAGTGCTACTTTTGATTTTTCTGGATGTTCAAGATCGATAACCTTCGACTCGATCATTTCTCTATATAGATCGTTACCTTCACGAGTACGCTCACCAACACCTGCGAATACTGAGAAACCGCCGTGGGCTTTAGCAACGTTATTAATTAATTCCATAATTAGTACAGTTTTACCTACGCCTGCACCACCGAATAGACCAATTTTACCACCTTTTGCATATGGAGCTAAAAGATCGATAACTTTAATACCTGTAACTAGAATTTCAGAAGCAGTTGATTGATCTTCTAAGCTTGGTGCTTCTCTATGAATTGGCGAAGTTTTCTTAGTTTTAATTGCACCACGCTCATCGATTGGCTCACCAATCACATTCATGATACGTCCTAATACTTCACGTCCCACAGGAACCGCGATAGGTTTGCCAGCATCTGTAACTTCTGTCCCACGGGTTAAACCATCAGTTGTATCCATAGCCACAGCTCTTACTGTATTCTCACCAACGTGCTGCGCAACTTCCATTACAAGGTCTTTGCCTTCATGTTTGCAAATAATGGCGTTTAATATAGCAGGAAGCTCACCGTTTGGGAACTCTACATCTACTACCGCACCGATAATCTGTTTTACAAAACCTATGTTTTTAGCCATTTACCACTCATCCTACTATTTTTAGTTGAGGTTAGATTTATTGCAAAATTGCCTTTTAGTCAAGGGATTCTGTTGATTTGGGACAGTTAATTTAGTAGCCTAATAAAACAGCGGTACACAACTCTATTATGAAACCTAAGCTACTTCAAAAACTAATAAAAAAGATAGAAAAAGAGATTGAACAATCTCGCATTGAAAAAGTTAACGCTGAAAATAAGCTGGACCAACTTTACAATAAACTTCAGTTACTTAAAGACGAGTTGGCACAAGAACAAAAATTTGCTGCAGAAAAAGTTGAGTATAAACACACCTATGAAAACTTTTATAAAAGCAATAAAAATAGACAGATGAATATTGCAGATGAGATCGTTAAAACAAAGACTCTTATCCAAGAAATACAAGACAAATTATTCGAGCAATTCCGTACCTTAAAACAATATGAGATATTAATTAACAGATACTTACAGGCTAAAAAAGACAGGCTTGAAATGGAAGAATCGAAGCTACTTGATGAAATTGGAATAAGGCGAATCGCTAACTAAAATTGCAAATTGGTAGGCATGAATCTAGACCATACCTACCAAATTATTTAGTCTATAGATCAGTATGCATTGACTCCATAGCTGCAACTACAAACCCTGAAGATGCATCAGCACATTCTTCAATAAACTCAGCTCTATCTTTTGTTTCAGACTTATCCATTGCCATATCATTAAATGGAGAAATATCTCTCACAAACACTCTCAAACCATCCCAATTTTTATCAGACGCCATAGAATCTAATTTTTCCATAGCAGATAGACGCTTTTCCATAACATCTAAAATCGCATCTGTGGCAGCATCTTTACAAAGCTTTTTTACCCCAACATTTGCCGCATCTAAAAGCTTTTTAGATTGTCTGTAGTGCGATGAATCGAACTCTTTCAGCATTTCTGTCACTACACACATTTCCGTAGTCGCTGGTTTATCCCAGTTCATTTTCCCAGCACCAACAACAAAATCACCTAGCTCACTCATAGCTTTTGTGTACACACCAATGTCTGTCACATCTTTAGCTTTTTCTGGCAGGCCTTTTTCCACGCCTTTCCATGCTTTGTGTAATGATTTTAAAAACTCTCTACTGCTTGCATCTTTAGATGCGTCAGCGAAATCTTGGCATTTGAACTTAGAGAATAATCCTGCAAATTGATTTGTCATAAATAGATACCTATTTTGGTTGTTGAACGACTCAGATACTTGAGTCACATAAATTCTTGCAGAGAGAGTTATCATCAGCAATAAAAAAATATTTTATTAATTTTATTTTGATATAAGTTAATTTGGTCTACAGGAGAAAAACATGAATTTAAAACTAATTAGTTTCGCGGTATGTCCTTATGTTCAAAGAGCCGCTATCACTTTAAATTACAAAAAACAAAAATTTGATATTGATTATATCGATCTAGCAAATAAACCTGATTGGTTTTTAAAACTTTCTCCTCTAGGTAAAGTGCCAGTGCTTGTTGTAAATGACAAAGATGTTTTATTCGAGTCCGCTGTGATAAATGAATACTTAGACGAAACAGTTGGCGAAAAAACTCTATCTAACGACCCTCTAGACAAAGCTAAAGAAAGGGCTTGGATAGAATATTCATCATCTGTACTAATGGATTTTTTTTCGATCCTTGGCTCATCAAACCCTAGCAATTTATCAGCAAAATTCTTTGAAAAATTAGCGAAGCTTGAGAGTGTTATTTCTGATTCTGGCTTCTTCAAAAAACAATTTTCTATAATAGATAGTTCGTACGCTCCAATTTTCTTCCGCATGCAATACTTCGATTTCCTATGGAACGATGAAAAATTCCAGAACACTAAAGTTAAAAAATGGGCAGAGAATCTGGTAGCTCAAGAATACGTAAAGAAATCAGTTCGCGAAAGTTTTGCAGAAGATTTTGCAAACTATATAAAAGCTAAATCTCAGACGATGTATGATTTGATGCAAAGTGGTGATACACAGAATCAGCGAGATAGCTGCCAGTTACGCCGCTAATTGCAGATATTAAAATTGATTCGCCAAAAAAATGCTCTACAACCTTGCTCAGGGTTAAGGACCCTGCAAGCTTACTTCCAAAATGATATAGATCAAAATCCTCAAAAATTGAATTCCCATCTTGAACAACTGATTCAATAGTAGCGTATATAGAAGAGTCAACAATCGGCTCAACTATAAATTCATGCACCACAAACGAAAAACCAGTACACGCTATTTTGTTATTAATAAACACCAAGCATAAACCATTACTTACTGGCTCTGATAATGTTCCTACTAAATGGCCAACTGACATATTGCTATCCCCCAATTATGCTGTAAAATAATAACGTGATTATATATTAAATCCTTAGTTTTTTCTATAATGAAATTCCTCGCATTAGATTCACCAGTACTCGACATCGTTCTAATGAAACGAGAGGATTTAAAGACATTTATTAAAGATGCTAATAACCAAGCTAAAATCCTAGATTTATATGACCACGTTTACTCATTACTTAAACAACGCGGCGATAGACCTGGGGATAAAAACAATCTTGAGATCTCAGAAGAAATCGAAAACTTAAATAGTGCGTTACACGCATTACAACAAGCACTCCCCATTGAAATACCCCTACTCTATTTAGGTGGCTCAGCCTGCCGCAAACTTCATCATACCATGGCCTCTCTTTGCGATTCTGAAGGTGGATTAATTGGCGCGACTAAAGATGATGCTGAAGGCGATTTCTTACGCACGCAACTTGAAAAATCCAACATACAACTTTACGATAATGGCGTAGCACTTGCATCAATACGCAAATCTCTTATCTATACTTTAGAGAATGAAACAGACCGTGTTATTCTACGTTTCCCATTCAAAGTACCAAGCGAGCTTTACAGCAATCTTACTTTCTGCCGCGAAAAAGTTGAAGAAGCTGACGTAATTCTATTAGAAACAAGTCGTATACATATGTTTGGTGAAAATGTTTTTAGTAAGATCTTAGATATAGTTTTAGAACTTAAGAAAAGCATAATTTTTTATCCACCAACCTTTGCAGGGTTGCTTGCAGATGAACATAATAAAAACCTTGTCTTAAAGACTGCATGGAATTCTACTTTAATGACCATGAATGCTGAAGAAGGAATTTCTACTTTCTTCAATCATAAATATCGCAGCAAAGTAAAATCACTGGATGATGCAGATCTAAAAAAACTGCTGACACAAATTCAGTCTGGCTTAAAAATAAAACAACTTGCAATTGTTACCGTTGGCAAACTTGGCGCTTATGGAATAACTAAAGATCACTTGGTTCATGTACCTGCTAATAAAGTAGATAATGCAATAAATACACTCGGCGCTGGTGATGCATTCAGCGGTGGCGTAGCAGCAAGGTATTTCTCAAAATTCTATGACAAAGAACTTTCCATATTAGATATCGAAGATATATTAACTTTCGGCGTAGACCTTGCATCTATTGTGATTCAACAACCAGGTGGATTGCTAGACCCTAAACTAGTTGCATGTATGAGGTAATATGGATAATGGAAAGAAAGAAATTACAGTAACGATTGAATGTCATGATGAGAACAACAGAAAAACTGGAAGATTAATTTTTGAATTAGGTGGAATACCTGAAAAAGAAATGCAGAAATTGCGTGAAGAGGCGGATAAATTGGGAAAAACAAGCCACGCTTTTATGTTTTTCTTAGATCAACGGAATGCATCTTGCCCTAAAATAGTTACCCATCAAATGTTGTTCGGCAACAAAATACCAGAAAAAACTAACTACCATACTATGCCATCCAAAGCAGTGAGAGGACTTGAAAAACATAAAGTTTCTAAACAAGGGTATGGACAGAATGGTTGCTCAAGATGAACCCTAATCTTCGCAGAAGATGTAAAGAAGATACTTTGGCTGAGAGAGTACTGATCAAAATAGTGCAAAGGCTTGATGCTTTGTTGATTGGATCAATAAAATTTCAACTTAAGGAATTAAAGGAAATGAAAAACACTACCAATAAATATAGGCCTTTAGATGCTGATGAGTTACGTAAAGCCGTAGAGCAAATATTATCAACATCTCAGGAGCACTATACAAAATTATGGAAGGAATTGGAGTCAAAGAGACCGTCATACTATGCTGATCAAGGGGGAACGCCGCACTATCTTGAGATACATGGAAAAGTATACTATTTTGAGACAGGAAAAAAATGCTATATAGGTTACCCTCCAAATTATGAAAAGATTCCTATATCACCCACGAAAAGCACAACAGCAATTAAAACCATAGATCAGCTTCTAGGCTTCCCTACTACAAAAGCTCATGTAAAAATAAATCCTAAAGATGTATGCTTGGGCAAAGGCAGTCGAAACATTCACAAACAACATAAGCATAATTCTAGGTAGTTATGTATCAAAAAGCTGTGTTTCAAGTTCAACACCCAGATGGCAGACGTGGAACGCTGACATTTTGCTTTAAAAAAGAAGTAAGCGAATTAGAGTTTGACAGATTTTGCTTATACTTAAATTCCCTGACTTCTGATCCTTTAAAATTCCAAACCTTTTTATCTAATTTACAACAAGATCCTAATGGCATTATTCTAAATGCGGAACAATTGGCTGAAATAAATTCAAAACGAATAACCCCATTTCAAGGAAGAGCAAAATGAAACAACCATTAAGTGTAGCCGTATTCTGCAGCGCAGATGATAAAATTTCCCCATCGTATAAAAACGAAGCACATGCATTAGGTGCGAAACTAGCCGAAAGTGCATGCAACTTAGTAACTGGTGGATCAAAAACAGGACTAATGAAGGAGGTAGTAGATGGGTTTTTAACCAAAGGTGAGGCAGAACGGGTAACAGGAGTTTTGCCTGAAGTTTTAAAAGAACATAACGTACATCATAAAAGTATACCTCAATTGCATTGGGTTGATGGAATGCACGAAAGACTAAAAACTTTCCATAAGCTTGCGCAGGCTATAATAGTTTTACCAGGCGGCTTTGGTACAATGCATGAGTTGCTAGACTTTCTAGTTAGCAATCAATTCGGCATAACATCACAAAAAATTATTTTACTTAATACAAAGGGCTTTTGGGATTTTTTCTTAAAGCAACTTGAAGTTATGCAAGAAGAAAACATCCTTGCTGCAAAACATCGAAACCTTCTGCAAGTTGCAAATACAATTGAAGAGGCAATTTCTTTGCTAAATGGCCAACAAATTACCGCAGGGTTGGATGACAAATATTGGATAGATACTGGCCGTGTCTTAGATGCTACATCTGCGACAGAAACGCTCCACGGCACGCTAGCGAACATGGCTTCAACTTCCGTACCAGCAGCACCTCCTGCAAGTGCCCAAGTTTTGATAGATCAATCTAAATTAAAAGTGCCTGCACCACAAGAAAACCTGGTACTCACTAGAGACTAATTAATGTGCGCGTTGCAAGCTTTTTCTCTTTTTCTTGCATACATAAAATACGCGGTAGGCGAATTTATAGTACTAAAGGAGAGAAAATGGTTTGCTTTAGCAAACCATTTTCCGTCTTTAAGCAAGATGCTGAACCAAGTTCAGCATGACAACAGGAGGCACGGTCATCCCGAATTTATTTCGGGATCTAGCAGTTAAAACACTAAACCAAGCTCAGCATTGAAACACTTTATATCGCCTTAGCTGCGCACAATTCACCTCAAGGCAATCTAACGCCGTTGTTTACTGAGTCTGACCTCATATACATCTCAAGCGCCTTTAACAACAGAGCCATTCCTACAACCGCTATCCCCATATTTTGAACACTAAATATATTATTACACCAACTTCCGTTATTCATCGCTGTGGTAGCTTGTGGCTTCTGAGTAACACTTGAAGAACTTGCCGATGAGGCATCTATTGCAGCCGCCACATCATCTGGGATATCCCCAACTGGAGTTTCTGCCAATCTCGGATCTTCTGGCTCAAAAAGCAAAGCAGGTGATACTGCTGCTGGTACACCAGAAGATTTGTCTCCACGCGGTGATGGTTGCGGTGTAGTTGAAGCTGAATCACCTCCTCTACTATCTTTATGTCTATGATGCTTATGATGGTGCTTCTTCTTACTTTCATCATCAGCCGAAGTGTAACCGTCATCATCATCATGCTTACTATGATGATGACTATGTCTACGTTCCTCATGAACGGCACTTACTTCACCCCTTGGCGACTTCGGCTTTTCTTCTGTTGCCACAACAGTTGTATCTGGTACAGGCGTCAATCCCGCTGCTTTAATTTTTTCATTAAGAGCTTTGCTGGCTCCAGTATCTTTTTCTAATGTCTTTTCTTTTAAATACTCTATATATATTTCCAAATCATGAATTGAAATATTTTTGAAGGTATCAATATCTCTAGAGATATTTTTAGAATTATATACAGTCAGTACATCATTATTTTCTAATAATTTCTTTTCTAACTCAATTCCTTCTTGCTGGGTACGATGTGTTTTTTTGATTAGCTCTATTAAATTTATTAAGAACTCTGCATCTTGAGCGACAGCATTATTTGTATACATAAGGGAACTCCATATTTGTTATTCCCCCTTCATAAAAAAGGCTAACGAAATAAAGTTATAATGGGAAGATATTTTCACCACCCTTACATTAAACATTTATGATAAATTAGTATAAAAACTATGAAATGGCTCCTCGGGCCGGACTCGAACCAGCGACCGAGCGGTTAACAGCCGCTTGCTCTACCACTGAGCTACCGAGGAATGCGTTAAGATTTATACCACACTTTTTCCAAAATGCTATAGAAAATTTTCCCTCAGATAAAAAAATATAAGATTGCTTTTTTCACAGAGTTTGTTACCAATTATCTAATTGAATCAGTTAATAATTGTATGTGGATCTGGGAATCCCTTAAATCAAAGCAGCATTCTCTAGCACAACAGTACCTCTACTTCACAGTGGCTGTGATATCACTAATTCTTATAATCACCATCTGGATATCCTTCTCCACCTATCATTCTTACAGGGAAGATAAAAGGATATTCCTTGAAAAAGAGGGGCAGAAACTAGTTGGTGATTTTGATGATAAATTAAAAATTATAGAGCACTTAATGCAGTTCTTAGGAACGAAAGTAAGAACCAACACCGATTTAAGTGATAAGTCAATCGTAGAGCTAGTGCATCATCACCAAGACAATTTCAAAGACGATTCTTTCGCTTGGCATGCAATTCATTTCGCTAGACCAGATGGAACTTTAATTGCAGACAGTGTGAGCGGCTTTGTAAAGCCAATTAAACTATCAACCGAAAAAAGAAGCTGGATAGAAAAATCACGCAACCTACCATGGACCATACAATTTTCCAAACCAGACATAGGCCTTTCATCTGGGGACTATATACTGCCTAGCGCAGTCGGATTATACGATAACGATCGCGACAAATTCATTGGCTATTTATCAGCAGGAATAAGCATAGAGAAATTAACCACCCGTTTATTGCAAGCAAGTAACGATCAAATTAGCTTCGTTATACTAGATGATGACTTGAACTTTATAACTTCATCCGAACCTATTTTGAATGATGCAAACTTTATTTTAAGCGACCAGATAAAAGATATTCTGGAAAATGATCATGACAAAGATGTAAATGAGCTTCCTAAAGCCGTTGATGCTGAGCAGTATATCTATACACACCTTACACATTCCAGTTCCTATCCCTTCAGCATTTTTATTGGACAGAACAAACATTTATATTATCAGGAACTCAAGGAAGAGTTGTTACCAAAAGTAATAATGTACATAGCGCTTGGCGTAATTTTCACCTCAATTCTACTGTTTTTAGGGTATCAGGTTATAAAGCCGATTATCGAATTAGGACAAGCTGCTGATAATATTTCTCGCGGCAAAAACGTCAGAGTACCTACATATAAAGCAAAGGAGCTTAATACCTTGTCTTTGCAATTAGCAGACATTGCGAATATTACTAAAGATTTGCGCACAAAACAGCTATTACTAGGGAAAGCTAATCAGAATTTAGAACAGGCCAATGCCTTCATTAAAAGCAACATGTCATTCTTGAGTCATGAACTTATTAATCCTATATCAAGCATCATTGGCTTTGCACAACTATTAGCAAAAAAAGTGGATAAGTACAAAGATGAGGAGCTAAAAGAATTTGCAGATATCATTCATAAAACTTCCATCTACCAAAACAAACAATTAAACTTCTTTTTGAGACTATTTAAATTTCAAGAAGCAAGAAAGCACGTTGAAGACAAGCAATTAGATATAAAAGAATTACTCGAGTGGAACATTAGTATGATTAAACATCATGCACGATCTAAAAACGTCACTATCGATTTAAAAGTTGAGCCAAATTTAAAAATTCTAGGAGACGAAATGATGCTTGGACAACTTATCCAAAACATCGCTTCTAATGCTGCCAAATACAACAAACAAGATGGCAATATTACTATTTCTGCCAGTAAAAATTCAAAAGATCAAATTGTCTTACAATTTACAGATACAGGAATTGGTATCGCGAAATCCGATCTTGATAAAATATTTAAAAAGTTTACGCGATTAAAAAACAAAGAAACATCTAGAGCAATAGGTTATGGAATTGGATTAGCCTATGCAAAAGAATGTGCATTGGCCCATGAAGGAAATATAACAGTAAAAAGCATACCTGAAAAAGGCACAACTTTTACCGTTACTTTCCCAAGTTATAGAACATTAGAGGAATAGCATGAAACTAAAACCAACATTTTCTTACCCGCCGCTATATACAACGGTTGCCCTGTGTACTGCGAGCGCAATATCAGGCGCAATGTGTACCGTATTCGCTTTTAAAGCGCTCTTAAATCCAGATATTCATGAAATCATGAATTTCACTTTTTTTGGAGCACTAGGTTTAGCTACGATGCTTCCACTGCTAACTGCAACGTTTCAAAAATGCAAAGAACAAGATACGAATGAGAAGCAATCTGTTGATGCAAGCAAAGGTTGGTTTGCTTTGTTAATTACAGCATCCACAACCACAATTGTAAACGCAGCTTACTACAATGCAACCCAAGCAATCAGCAACAATGCAGCTATAGGAACAATTGGTTTATGCGGCATGGTAATAACTGCTTGCGCGATGAGAATGTATATGGATAGAATAAGACAACCACTATCCAATTCTATCGCATGAGGTAAATGGTACAATACATCAATGATTTTGATGCTTCGATCACTCAAAGAACAAGTTTAATTTCTGGCGCTTGCTTTACTGGACTAGTTTTTGGAACATCAGCTGGGTTTTACAGAAATAACAATCTATCTATGATGTTCGCGTTTAATCCCATTTTGGGAATTGTAGGTTCAACTGTAACTCTGTTATTGTACAAGCAAATTAAAAGGATTTTCGTACATTCTGGCGATCCTCAAGAAGATTTAAGGTACTCATGGATAATGCTTGGCACAGGCATTATGGTAGGAGCAATGGGGGGCGGCACAATTTATGCAGCGGTGGATTATACTAACCTTGTAACAGGAATGTCTCTTTTTGCGTTAGGCCTCGTCTTATCAACATCCTTAGTCTCAAGCTATCATTGGCTGAAAAGCCGAAACACTGACCAACAACAAGTAGTTTTTGATGACTCTCCTGCAAAAAATTTTTTTAATCCAACTCTACTAAAAGTTCTTAGTATCACTTCAGGTATTGCAATTCCATTCCTAGCCTTCGGCACAGCAACGACCATCTTCCCATCCCAGAGTTGGCTGATTAATTTTGCCTTCACTACAGCAATTTTGCCAGCTTCAGCTTTAGGTATCCCAGCACTTTTAATTCAAAGTTTTTGCAAGTGTGCATGGGGTGCTGAGTCACCTACATTTGCCAAAAGCTCCATAATGTCTGGCTGGTATTGTTTGGGTACATCACTATCTTTAAGCGCACTCGCGAACTGCATTATTTATGGAGCAACTAAAGAATTAGACATACGTATATGCTTTGCAATTGGTGCTATGGCTACTTTCACATCCTTCGTTTCGTTGACAAAATTTATACATGATAGAGCTATACAAGCGAATGGAACAAATCTTGCTGTTGAGCTAGCGCCAATCTAACCTACTGAGAATTCATTATGACTTTAAAATACCCTAATACATATTTAAGCAACACTGGTGTACTTATCTGCAGTATCATTTCAGGAATTACCACACCAATTTGCGCTTTTCAGTTAGCTCTACATCAATCGAAAGAGTTTGGCTCTACTATTGATTCTACCACGGGGCTACTTGGAGCAATTTCATTCTTTAGCTTACTTCCATTAATTGGAAAACAAACAATGGATCTTTTCTGCAAGTCTAATCAAAATGGCACTGAAAAAACTGAACACAACCCTCACCATACTCACAGTTATTTTATTGCTTTAGCAAGCAGCACTCTTGCCAACGGCATTGCATTTGCGCAAATAGGTTTAATTGAAGTGAAAGCCGCGGTAGGAATTGGATTTGTATGCAGCGCAGTAGTAGTGGCTCTGGCATTACGTTGGAAAATGGATCGTGCTGCTGAGAGTCAATCAAATGCACCAACCGTAGGAGCTTAAATTCTAGATGCATAATCATGGCTCAGTGATATAATGCCACTTCAATTTAGGCTAGATATAGATGAAAGAAGATTTTAGAATACCTAGTTTTGCCAGAAGAATTGGCAGAACACTTAGATTCGAACAGAAGAATCTTGTGACTGACGTTTTACCTAAAGTTCAGATTTCAGAAGAAACAAATTTCGCTACACTAGCTAAAGGCTATGAATCAGCCATATTAGAAATAGGATTTGGCAATGGCGAGCATTTGGCAAAATATGCCTCAGTGAATCCTAACACCATTTGCTTAGGAGCTGAACCTTACATGAATGGAGTAGCATCTCTTTTAAAATCCATTCATGAAGAGTCTTTAGAGAACATAAGAATTTACAATGACGATGTCAGAAAGTTGCTTTCGAAGTTTCCTGCAAAATTTTTTGATAAGGTTTTTATAATTTGTCCAGATCCTTGGCCAAAGCAAAAACAAAAAAAACGCAGGCTTATAAACTCAGATTTCATTAAATTACTTTTTAAAAATACTAAGCAAATAATCATCGTAACAGATCATCTCGATTACGCTAAATGGATTTTAAAACATGCCAAGATCTCAGAGATCGCACCTAGTTCTAGCGAACTCCAAGACTATACAAGACTCCCAGAAAACTGGAACTATACAAAATACCAGCGTCGTGGCATAGCACACGGCTCAAACATTTATTACTTTGATTTTAAAACAAGAGAAGCTTAGGCAACAATATCGCCAACTAGGTAAGACTCAAGCTCAGCGATTTTATCTCTTAATTCAAGCTTGTGTTTTTTAAGTTTTTGCACTTCAAATTGGTTCACAACTTTGGCAGATACAGCCTTCATTATTTGATTTTCAACAGATTGATGTTCTGCTCTAAAATGCTCCAACTCTTTACGAAATTTTGTTTCATTTACCATGCTCATCACCTCTAAAAATGAGTATTATCCATTTCCACAATATAATAATAACACATTTTGCAGCGCTTTGTATCATCAAATTATTAACAAATCGTTAATTTTTTTATTGACATTTTAATATTTAATTAACATTTACAAACTCCTAAGCACTCTCTTGTTTTCTAGCCAAAAACTGGTATTCTGAGAAGTACATCGACAAAATTATCAACAAGGAGTGATCTGATGAATATACATGAATATCAGGCCAAAGCCGTACTCGCAAAATATGGCGTGCCTGTTCCCAGAGGAATTGTTGCAGACAATGCTAAAGAGGCAGAGGCTGCGGCTAAAAAAGTTTTAACCGAAATGGGAGCCAAAGTTGCCGTAGTAAAAGCTCAAATCCATGCAGGTGGACGCGGCAAAGGTGGTGGTGTTAAACTAGCTAAAACAGTAGAGGAAGCTAAAAAATATGCCGAAGCTATGATTGGCATGACATTAGTTACACATCAAACTGGCCCAGAAGGTAAGGTAGTAAACAAAGTGTATATCGAAGAAGGCTCAGATATTAAACATGAGTACTATTTATCTGCAGTACTAGATAGACAAACATCTGGCGTAACATTGATCGCTTCTACAGAAGGCGGCATGGATATCGAAGAAGTTGCGCACAAAAGCCCAGAGAAGATTATCAACGTTTCGATAGACCCTACTATTGGCATTCAAGATTTTCACTGTCGCAAAATAGCTTTCGGCTTGAAACTTGAAGGCGAACAAATCAAAAAAATGTCAAAGTTTGTAAAAGCTATTTACAAGGCTTTTGTTGACAAGGATTGTTCACAACTTGAGATCAACCCACTTATTGAGACTAAGCAAGGTGAATTCTTAGCGCTTGATGCAAAATTAAATTTTGATTCAAACGCTCTTTATCGTCATCCTGATATCGTTGAACTTAGAGATATCACTGAGGAAGACCCATTAGAGTACGAAGCATCTAAACACGAGCTAAATTACATCAGAATGACTGGTGATATCGGTTGTATGGTTAACGGTGCTGGTCTTGCAATGGCTACTATGGACATTATTAAATTATATGGTGGTGATCCTGCAAACTTCCTAGATGTAGGCGGTGGCGCAACTAAAGAACGTGTAAAAGAAGCATTCAAACTTATTCTATCAGACAAAAATGTGAAAGGAATATTGGTGAATATTTTCGGTGGTATCATGCGTTGCGATATTATTGCTGATGGCGTTATAAATGCAGCAAAAGAAATCGGCATCAAAGTCCCAGTAGTCGTTAGGCTTGAGGGAACAAACGCTGATAAAGGAAGAGCTATGCTCGACCAATCAGGTTTGAATCTAGTGTCTGCAAAAGACTTAGGTGATGCTGCACAAAAAATCGTAGAAGCTGTAGAAAAATCAAGAGAGGCTGCATAATGACTATTTTAGTAAATAAAAACACAAAAGTAATTTGTCAGGGTTTTACTGGGGCACAAGGTACGTTCCACTCTGAGCAAGCTGTGGCATATGGAACAAATATGGTTGGCGGTGTTACCCCTGGTAAAGGCGGTCAGAAACATCTAAACCTTCCAGTATTTAATACTGTGCACGAAGCTCGCGCTAAAACTGGCTGCAATGCTTCGGCAATTTACGTTCCACCTCCCTTTGCTGCTGATGCAATTTTAGAAGCAATAGATGCTGGAGTTGAGCTCGTAGTTTGTATCACCGAAGGTATTCCTGTTATGGACATGGTTCGTGTTAAAAAAGCTCTAAAAGGGAGCAAAACACGCCTTATTGGACCAAATTGCCCAGGCATTATAACTCCAGATGAATGTAAGATTGGTATCATGCCTGGTTATATTCATAAGAAAGGTAAGATTGGTATCGTATCGCGTTCTGGAACACTTACATACGAAGCAGTAGCACAAACAACAGCTGTTGGTTTGGGGCAGTCTACTTGCGTTGGTATTGGTGGCGATCCTGTAAATGGAACAAACTTCGTCGATTGTTTGCAAATGTTTATGGAAGATGATGGCACAGAAGCTATTATCATGATCGGTGAGATCGGTGGTAGCGCAGAAGTTGAAGGTGCTGAATTCCTCAGAAGCAGTAAGAAGAAAAAACCAGTCGTTGGCTTTATTGCAGGTCGCACAGCTCCTCCTGGTAAACGTATGGGCCATGCTGGAGCTATTGTTTCTGGTGGCAATGACACCGCTGAAGCTAAGATTGAAGTTATGAAATCTGTTGGCATTCACGTTTCTGAATCTCCAGCAACATTAGGCCAAACAATGCTAAAAGCATTGAAGAAGTAGCCTTAACAATCGAATCTATAAAACTAAAAAAGCCTCAGAGAAATCTGAGGCTTTTTTTTAAATCTTATACAAAGTACGTTATTAGAACGACCCTTCTTTTGTGCTTACTTTCTGGAAGCCTTGCTCCATAAATAAAAAGCTTTTCAAAGTGACCTTCCTTCACTTCTAGCTTTTGACACTGTCACACCTCTTGGGCTATCTACTTTAGGGTTATTGTCTTGAGCTTTACTCTGAGCATGGCTTTTGTCCTTATCTTTTACTAGTTCCGACAAATCACTATATTTTGCCACATGGGGCTTAAAACCCTTTACAAAATTTTCGTACTCCATCAAATTTTTATCGCCTAGTTTTGATAGTTGTTCTGCAATCTTTTTTATCTTATCCTTTTCATTTTTAAAGCCATGCTTTTCGACTACACCTTGAGCCACTTCATACAATTTTGGACAACGCTCCTTACATTCTTTAACATTATTCGTATCAACTGCTAAATTTGCCTTTTCTCTGTCGTTGCGTCCACTAGCCCCTATAGCAATGCCAGTTAGATTAGCTACTAGAGACGGTATTACCGCTGGCAAAACTAGGGCGCCCACAGCTGCAAATGCAGGCAATGCAGCACCTCCAGTCATTATTGTGCCAACAACTGCTACTGCAATTGCAAGAGAGGCTGCCAACATGCCTAGCGCTCCGCCAAATTGGATTGCTGCACCCACTTTTTCTTTTCTTGTTTTTACTCCTTTAGGATGCGGTCGTTGCGCCAATTTAAACTCTGGTATATTTGCTTTTTCCTTATTTTGTTGCTCTTCTTTAATTCTCCTCTCTTCAGCAAAGCGTGCAGCCGCTTCTTCACTAAGAGAGATCTCGTCATGCTTTTTCTTAACCATGTCTTTTCAATCCTTTTATTATGCTTACAGATATCGTATTACAAGAAGATTAATAAAAAGTAAACAAAGCACCGCAAAACGTAAAATAATATAGTAGCCCAACAAAAAAGCCTCAGAGAAATCTGAGGCTTTTTTTAAATCTTAACTAAAGCACGTTATTAGAACGAGCCTTCTTTAGTGCTTACTTTCTGGAAGCCTTGCCCCATATATTCAGCAACGCAATCAGTGTCATTAGACTTTTCAATATGGTATCCAAGCACACCGCCAACTAATGAACCTGTAGCACTTCCACCACATGTAGCAACTTGGCCTGTTTTAGGATTTTTCAGAACTGTCTTAGGTGTAGTACAACCTACAAGCGCAAAAAGAGCAGCAGCAACGATTAGAACTTTTTTCATAAAAACCTCAATAATTACAAAGCATTTGGGGCAATTATAGCAAAATAGTACTGACAAGTCAAATACTAACCACAATTCTAGCCACTAGACGCTATACACTACCTATCGCGTCCTTTTTTTTCAGGAGACTTTTGCTTTGGGACGGTAGGAAGCTCGCCAGCTAGAACTACTGGCTTGGTATAATCAGAGGTACTGCTGCTACTTGAAAGCGAAGTTGACGCTGTCGAACTTCTAATTGCCGCTGATTCTTCTGAGGACAAAAATGTGAATCGAGATTTTCTTTCAAGAACTGCATCGCTTACTGCTGAGCTAGTAGCTGCAGCTGCGTCAGCACTCTGCTTTTCTTCTTTTATCTTAGACGGAGTTGCAGATTCGGAGAGAGGACTTTTTGGCTTAGCTTCTGCAGTCCTGTTCCTTTTTTGCAGTTTAATCTCTCTTGTTTCAAGTGCAGCTATTAATAAAACCTGCTGCCCCTGTCCTTTATCCCTTGCTTTTTGAAAAACCTGACTCCGTTTGTCCTTAAAAAGCTGTGCTCTAGACTTACTTCGACGAGTAAAATCAATAGGTTTGATTGGCTTAGGATCTGTATCAACTGCAAATTCTACAACTCTTCTTGGTCTCACATCTAAAGATGACTGGGGAGGAGTAGAAGCTAACCCTTGCTGTGTCACTTCTTGGGATTGAGATGTAGATGTAGATGAAGTTGATGATGAACTTGAAGAAGCAGATTGAGAAGAAGAGCTAACAGCAGGCTGAGTATCTAAGAGTCTTGGTGGCTTTGTAGATAATTTAGGCGAAGAGGCTGACTTCTGTTCAACACGCTGTGCTAACCTCTTTTGTAAATCTAACAAATATTCTACAGCATGTTTTATGGTTTTTAGGTCCTCCTGTTTCGCATTCTCGACTTCTAACTCTTTAGTGTCAGGCTGCGATCCACTTATTTCAACATATAAACTATTTGCCTGCATTTCAATTTTGATGCGATGGTTCTGATTTAATTCCTTATCACTTATCGTTTCTTCTTTTAGCCCTAAAAGAAAATCAAACTTTGTCTTCATGCAATTTCTCTTTGCGATTCATCTTGATATGATTTTATAAACGAAAGGTAAAAAAAAGGTTAACAAAGCACCGCAAATGCGTAAATTAATGTAATAGCCCAACAAAAAAAGCCCCAGAGATTGCTCTCCAAGGCTTTAAGACTCAATTAGAAATAAATACTATTTATCAGTTTTAATAAGTTTATAGCCCTGACCTGTATACATAATTACACATTGGCGAGCACTTATATCACCAAAATGATCGTAACCAAGCGAGTCTTGCAAAGACTTATCTAATACGTTTGTAACACTTCCACCACAAGTCACTACGTCATTGTTATTTGGATTTCTCAATGTATATTTTTTATTTGTCGTACAGCCAGTTAATGCAAATACAATTAATAGCCCAGCAATTAGTGATTTATTCATATTTTTCTCCCTAGTTTGATGTGTAATTGTATACTATTATCGGGAATATAGCAACAAAAAAGCCCCAGAGTTTAACCCCTGAGGCTTTAAGTATAAATTAAACTATGCTACAACCATTTCCATTTCCAATTCCAGATTCTAATTCTGTTTTTGCCTTTTCTAACGCCTTAACTCCATGTTTTCCCGCATAAACACTATCAACAAGAAGATCCAGAAGCCTATTTGCATAGGAAGGTGTATACTGATTTTCAAAAGCACGAATTGTTTCATCAAAACAGCCCCTCATAGCCGTACTACATGCCAAATAAACTTCCCTACTCTTAGGACGTACAAGAGGTTTAGCTTTTAAACTTTTCATATCGCCATACGACATTTCTTCCAAGAAGGTTAGCAATCCTTTGTTTTTTGCAAGTAAAATAATATCATCCACTGTTTTAGGAGTATATCCTCCAATGTGTGGACTCTTTTTAAATTCTTCTATATTAACTTGTTTCATATAAACCCCCTTTATATTAATCACACAAAACCAAGGTCTCCAACCTTAATCTAATATAATCGTAGCATATTACAAAAAAAAAGTATTTTGAGAAATCCGATAAAAAAATACGCAATAACAAAAAGCCCCAGAGATTTGAACCTCTGAGGCTTCCTTACTTAACCTTTAAACAAAAACCTTGACTGCCTCCAAATATAAAATGATAGCAAATTATAGCTCGCGAAAAAACTTATCAATAGGATTAGATTCTAGGCAGGTTTCACCCGTTGTCTGCTATTGAAAGTGATACAGTTAGATTATCTCTGTCGAACAACCTAGGTGCTGCAAACGCTCAAGATGCCTAAGGAAAATTACTGCCTGCATACTCTAATGTCAATTCAGTTGTAGTATACAAATTTTGCAAGCATAAACCCGCTTTTTCATAATAGAATATTGGCAATTATTCAAACTCAGAAGCATAACTAGCGCAGAACACTTACTACTTTTAGAGCTTTAAAATTTTCTCTCGAAATTTCATATGTTTCGTCTCCGAAGGGGCTTTGCAGATTATTCATTGAATCTCTGGCAGCTTTCCTCGCTTCTTTCTCCTTAGAGTAAGCATATTTACTGATTCGAGCAGTAACTTTATCCCCATCAACCTTTTCAACTTTAGCGCAAGTGTATGGCGTTTTCTTTAAGGATGGAGTCTCCAAATCATAAGTAAAATAGACACCTACAGTAGGGGCATTTTGAAAAGCAACTTTATCTAAACTAGCTGACTTCTCAGAAAAATAGCCAAATATAAATAATCCGATTATAATAAATAGCCCCAAAAAATTCCACCATGGGGTTTTTATACCTGTTTCGTTTGTCGGCATAGACATTAAAAAAGGCTCTGCAGGCAACTGGCTTCCACACTGATTGCACTGCACAAATTTGCTTTTTCTTGTTGGCAAAGTTGGTATCCAAAAAATATGCAATACTTTCTGCATGACAACAAGGTAAAGATCCCGAGAATTACAAAGTGGGCAATTACCGTGAATGTTCTTTCGGCCTATATTCTTCAATGAAACACCCCAAACAATCATAAATTCTCATCTAAAAAATATTAATTTATAGCTTATGTTTACAAAAAAGCCCCAGAGTTTAACCCCTGAGGCTTTTTAACTTAATGCTTTATAGAAAAACTTTAAAACTCATCTTTAAGATATCAAGACGATAGGACGCAAATTTTTAAACTAGAAGTGTACATTTAAGTACATCTTCAAATAGTCGTTAAAGGAGGTAATCCAGCCGCAGGTTCCCCTACTGCTACCTTGTTACGACTTCACCCCAGTCATCGACCATACCGTGGTAAGCTGCCTCCTTGCGGTTAGCTCACTTGCTTCAGGTAAGATCAACTCCCATGGCGTGACGGGCAGTGTGTACAAGACCCGGGAACGTATTCACCGTAGCGTGCTGATCTACGATTACTAGCGATTCCAACTTCATGTACTCGAGTTGCAGAGTACAATCCGAACTGAGGTAATTTTTTGAGATTTGCTCCACATCGCTGTCTTGCTTCTCTTTGTAATTACCATTGTAACACGTGTGTAGCCCAGGCCGTAAAGGCCATGCTGACCTGACGTCATCCTCACCTTCCTCCGGCTTATCACCGGCAGTTTCCTTAGAGTGCCCAGCTTAACCTGTTGGTAACTAAGGATGAGGGTTGCGCTCGTTGCGGGACTTAACCCAACATCTCACGACACGAGCTGACGACAGCCATGCAGCACCTGTGCTCCTCCCACCCGAAGTGAAGGACTCCGTCTCTGGAGTCCATAGAGGACATGTCAAGGCCTGGTAAGGTTCTTCGCGTTGCCTCGAATTAAACCACATGCTCCACCACTTGTGCGGGCCCCCGTCAATTCCTTTGAGTTTTAATCTTGCGACCGTACTCCCCAGGCGGAGTGCTTAAAGCGTTAGCTGTGAAACCGAAGGCTA
>JACCDG011801965.1_pt1 | contig 48300 bp, 69 predicted proteins | sample 7442471 | NCBI WGS metagenome assembly JACCDG01 (sample SAMN15323444, study PRJNA562643) | freshwater metagenome | isolation source: river surface water | place: USA:Blue River Watershed | collected 2017-08-17
CAATCAATAGCATCCTTCGCGCCGACGTTCGATGGCGGTCGCAGAATGAATTGATGTTCAACAAGCAGCAGGCGGAGCGTGAATCCATCGCGAGCCTTTTGAAGATTACAGGGCTCACCGAACAGGACTTCGCCGCACTCGGCATCGGGGAGGGTGGAACGTGAGCGAGAAATGCTACCTCTGCGGTCAAGAGTTCGACCCGCTGGAGCTGTATTACCTCACGGACTATTGCGACTGCATCGTGCTGAAAGATTGCATGGATCGAAAGCACGGGATGTGTCGAATGTGCAACAGCGACTATTCAGAAACCACTGCACCGGGATTGAATCCGCGAGCCAATCAATAACCAGCGCGCCCGGAGCGCAGAAGGAGATGGGGTGAAATGAACGATAGGTTGAGGCGTTGCAACTGCTGCAAGCAGATGTCGGCAGACGAATACGACTGGTGCGAACATTGCCTGCTACTCACCTGCAACGAGTGTTTGAAGTGTTTCATTCATTGCGACTGCGTTCAGCGGATGCTTGCCGGGATGCGTGAGCAGGACGGCATCAGATACGAGGTTGATTAACCGTGACCCCGCTCCAGCCCAAGCCCGGCTGAAAGGTGAAAGGAAATAACGATGGATTTCTACCTCGCGGCCCTGCTGTGCTTCATCATCGGCAACCAATACCGCAAGGGGTTCGAGTCGGAAGCGTACCAGCACCGAGATCGCGTACCTCTCGGACGACGCAATGAACGCCGGCCAAACGGGCGAGTGCCCGCTGTGCGGCAAGCAGGGGCCTCTCGAAGAGGGATGCCCGACTTGCCCGGGATGCTGGTACGCAACACCACCGCAAACGAAAAGGGGAATCTGAACATGACAACGAACCACACACCCGGGCCTTGGACTTACAGTCCAAAGACGCTGCTGATCACCGGATCGGACGGGTACCGCTTGAGCGATCCGATCCGCCACGACGATACGCGGCTCGCGAATACGCGGCTCGCTGCGGCCGCACCCGATCTCCTGGCCGCGCTGGTCAAACTTCTTGAAGGTGGCCACGCGTACGCACGCGACGCCGCCGAGGCCGCGATCGCAAAGGCGACGGGAGGTGCCGCTTGACCACCAACAGATTCGACATCACCCTCGCGGCGCAGATCGAGCTCACCGAGCGGTTTGCGCTCGCGATCATCACCGGCGACTTCGCCCGCGGCGACGACGAACTCAATGAGTCGCTGAAGTCGTCCGTTGAACGCATCTGGCGGGTCGCGGCGTACCACGCAGAGGAGGCGATCAAACGCCGCGCGACGGTGAACGAATGAGGACGCACCAGACTTCCTGGAGCGAACGCTGGCTGCGAGGCAAGATCGTCGCCGGCGTCGAACACACCGAGATCAAACTCAACTCGGGCGAAAAGATCCGTGCGGTGCAGCGGGTCTACTTCACCGATGGGACGTACGTTTTCTTTGCACCGAACCCCGCCGCCGAGGACATCGCTGGCCAGCCCGCCGTCGAGATGGGCTACCACCGCATGCGATCGACGCGCTCCATCAAACGAGGAGTTCCGCAGCAATGACGAACCTGATCCCGCTGGCCACGGCCGCAGAGCGGCTCGGACTTTCCCGGCGAAGGATCGCTCAACTCGCAGACGCCGAGGGCTTCATGGATCGCATCGGGCAGATGCGGATCCTGTCGCCTTCGCAGTTCCAGAAAATTCGTCGAGCGCACGCCCGGATGCGCTCGTACGTCAAAAGCACCATCCGCAACCGGGGCGGCAACAAAGGGGAATCGATCGAATGAGTGCGTATCAAGAAGGCGTTCCACTCCGCTACGACCTGCGAAAACGAATGGATGGCCACAAGCCCGCGAGCCACCGGTGCAACGGTTCGTCGTACGACGTGCTGTTCGGCCCACGCGTGCCGATGATCATCGTCCTGGAACCAGACGGGTCGCGGATCGCAATGCGGTGTGCCGCCTGTGGGGGCGAACCAGCCCGGGCACTGGCGGAAGGGATCCCGGACCTGTCGGCCTGCCCGCCTTGCAACGACGTGGGGTTCATCGGGATCGACCCGACGCTACCGAACCTCTCGCCCGACTCTGTCACCCGCACGGCGGTGATGCGGGCGCGATACGTGGCCGGGTTGCCGCTTCGGAACGATTGCGATCGGAATGGATCCGACTTCATGAAAGGCATGGACGATGGGACTGCAGGTGTTCGTGAAATTTAACGAGAGCGTCCAGATCATCGACGAGCATGGTCGCGTGATCGACGTCTACGTTTTCCAGGGGAACCGAGGCCGAGGCGCAAACCTCGACATCACCGCACCGAAAACGATGCGGATCGAACGAAAGGGACGAAGGGATGATTCTGGTAGAAACCAGATGGGCAAAGCAGAGTGATCGCGACCAGCTGATCACGCTGACGCAGTTCGCGGGAGGCTTCGTCGACGAGCTGCTCGATAGCCCGCGCTGCATCAACATCGTCGGTTGCCCGAAAGGGACCAACGAGGTGCGCGGGTGGGCGGTGTTCCGTGCGAAGCAACGCGCGTACCCGTTCGTTTTGCAGCCAGATGATCGCGTGAACGGAGTGCCGGTGCCCGCCGCGGGCCTCGCGTACTTCCTGATCGGGCACCTCGCTACGATCGCACGCAGGGCAACCATCGATCGGTTCCCGATCTTTCTCTGGGAGAATCAGACGCCGGAGATCGAGGCGTTCCGCGAGGTCGGTTTGATCGGCCAGCCGGTGCATTGCGAGGAGCACCCGGCCAGCGGACTGCAGCCAGGCGTCGCGTACGGGATCCGGGTGCTGAAGGACGGATGGTGCCCGGAGCGGTATTACGTCGCAAACGACCTCGTGGTCGATTTTTTCTAGAGGCGGCAAGTTGAGATCACCGGCCCGACGCTGTAACGTTCGGTCGGCATTACCACTCACCATTTCGAAGGGGAATCCGAAATGACGACGAAGGAACTGCACGCGCCTTGGGAGGCAGTGCGACACCGCGACGGATCGTGGGACGTCCGAGACGCCGGTGGCGGCTCGATCGCTCTCTCGCTCACCGAACGCCAGGCCCGATTGATCGCGGCCGCACCCGAGCTCTTCGCGACCGTCTACGATCGCGTTCACGGTCGCGGCAAAGGCATGGGCGACGCAGCTTACGAGAAGGCCTGCGCGGCTCTCGCGAAGGCGTCGATCGACAAGGTGGGCCCATGAGCCGAGCACGGAACGGTCGCCAGTACCGGAACGACGTACGCACCGCCGGGAAGCATTACAAGATCGCGGCGGCGTGGACGCAATCGCCCGAATGCGACGCGCTCGACGACGAGGCGGCTCGAGTCGAAGCGCGATGGATGGTGAAGAAGTGCGGGTGCGAACTCTGCGTTTCAGTCGCCAAACGCCTGCACGCGATCCCAACTCTTCCGGTCGATATACCGGAGCGTGATCGGGACACGCCGCAACCCGAAGACGATCAACCACTTCACGATCAGGAAAGGGATGAGAGATCATGACGGAACCCACTCGACGAAGAAGCAGGAAGGCCACCACGCCTTCGCTGCCGATCGACCAGACGCCGATGGAAATGGCAGAGGTACCCAACCCACCGAACGGCGACCGGCCGCACGCCGATAGCTGTGGCGGGTTGAACCAGCAAATCGAGGGGAAGCGCCGCGAAGCGATCTCCCTCGACGACTTCATCCGGCAGCAAGCGCTGCTGCCAGGTGCGACGATCCACGCCCGCCTTCGCGCGGTGCGGCTCGACGTCGGCCACATCGGGAAGGACAAGCGGAACAACGGCCAGGGAGCCGGGTACGCGTTTCGCGGGATCGACGACGCGCTCAACCACGTCGGGCCAATGATGGTTCGCTACGGCGTAACGGTGGAGATCGAAGTCGAGGAGTGCGAGCTCACCCGCGAAGTGGTCGAGCTGCAAAGCGGCAAGGAGCGGGTCGACTCGCATGCGAAGCTCCGGCTCCGGGTGCGCTTCACCTGCGATCCGCCGCACGGAGCGGAAGCGGAAGATCTGCACCTGTATCGCGTGACGCAGGTGACGTACGGAGAAGGCCTCGACTTCGGATCGGACAAGGCGATCAACAAGGCCACGAGCGCGGCGTTCAAATACGCGATCTTCCTCGGCTTCTGCTTGCCGGTCGCGCCCGAAGCGCTCCAGGACTCCGACCACGACGGCAAGCAGGAAGAACGCGATCGATCGCGACCTGGTACGAACCAGCAGCGTCGGCAAGGCCGCACGCAAGATGGTCCGCCACCGATGAAGCTTTGCCCCGAATGCGGGAAGCAAGCGGTGATCACCAGCAAGCCCGAGTTCGGCGGCGGCTTCGTCTGCTACAAGGCGAAAGGCGGATGCGGCGCTCGCTTCGACACTGAGGCGGACCTCACGCCACAGGGCGGGCAAACGGAAGTATCGCAGGATCACAAACCGGCCGAGCAACCCGCGAAGCCGGTCGATCCCGAGAAGACGAAGTTCTGGCGGTATTGCCAGTCGCTGAGGATCGAGCCGGCGGACGCCGCCGCGCTTTGGGAACGCTGGTGGAACACGCCCGATCGGGCCGCGCTTGCCGCCTGGTGCGTGGCGAACAACGTCGACGAAGAGACCGAGGACGCGGCGTGGACGCAATACGGTTCCGCCGAGGCCGCGATCAACGCGATGCGGGAAATGGTGGACGCTACCGGTTCCTCCACGCCCGCCACATAATGCGACCGCTACCCGGCCCGGGTGCGGATGCCCGGGCCGGTTTTTCAGGAACGCCTTTCGACAGGGAGTCCCCTACTCATGGCTGAGAGATATCGCCTGCGCGAAGTTGACCCGTCCACGCTCAAAAACCACCCTCTCAACATCCAGATCTATGGCGGCGACGTCGACCAGAGCTTCATCGACGACGTCAAGCGCCGAGGCGTCCTCGAGCCGGTCCTGGCTACGCTCGAGAACGTGATCGTCGCGGGCCACCGGCGGAAGGTGGCATCGATCAAAAACGGGCTGAAGAAGATCCCGGTGCTGTACGACGCCTCGCTCGTCGACGACAACGACATTGCTGAAGCGGTGATCCGATCGAACCGCGAAACCCGCGACCGGACGGTCGAACAGCAGGCCCGCGAATACGACAGTCTCCTGGCGATCGAGGAAGCTCGAGCCGCCGCCAGAAAAGCCGCCGCCCAGTTCAAAAAGAACGGGAGCCCGGGCAAGAACGGATCCGCCCCTGCGGATGGGACAAATTTGTCCCCACCGCAAAAACCCGGTGAAAAGGGCAAAGCGGAGGCCAAAGCGGCAGCAGGCGCCGGCTTGAAACGCACCACCGCACGCAAGGCCCGAACGGTGGTGAAGAAGATCGACGAGCTCAAATCCGAAGGCAAAGCGGACGCGGCGAAGCACCTGGCGGAAACGCTCAATAAGGGATCGGTCGACGCGGCCGTCAAGGAGGCCACAGGATCGCCTGTGCCGCGATCCGAGCGGGAGGAGGGGATCATCGATCGGTTCGAAACGGTCGTGCCGCACGACGCCGTAGCGGCGTTCCAGTTCGCGGAGTCCGACTTGCTTTCGAAGGCGCTCCACGCGATCTCGCACGCCAAAAGCCAGGTGAACGCGATCCCGGACGGGCCGGGTACGGAGATCATGGGTCGCCAGCGGATCCTCGACGCTCTCGAGGACGCGCGACGCCTGCTCAAGTTCGGAGTGCCGTACGCCGTCTGCCCATACTGCACCGCGCCCAACCCGCCGAAGAAGGCGAAGAAGGATCCGTGCAGCGCGTGCGGCGACCGCCATTGGGTGACGGAAGAGATCTTCAAAGGCACGCCCGCCGAACTCAAACCCGAGAAGGCGAAGGCCAAAGTTTCCGGACGAGGGAAGAAGTAGCCCTCGATCGGGTGGATGAACCCGGCCGGCGCTTGTATCGTCTCGACGTATCGACGACGCCGGTCGGGTCAAACGGAAAGGGGAATCTCCGTTGCTCCAGCTACGCGACTACCAACAGGGTGCGGTCGACGCGACCATCACCGCGATCCTCAACAAGCAATCGCCACTCTGCGTTCTTCCGACCGGCACCGGCAAAACGGTGATCTTCGGTCACACCGCCAAACGCACCGTCGAGCACTTCGAAGAGAAGCGGATCCTCGTGATCGCGCACCGCGAAGAGCTCATTTTCCAGGCCCGCGACAAAATCGAATCGGTCACCGGATGGACGCCGGAGATCGAGATGGCCGATATGAAGGCCAGCAACGGATCCTTCTGGAAGGCGAAGTGCGTGGTCGCCAGCGTCCAGACGCTCAATAGCGGCAGGCGATGTTCCTGCCGCGAGCGGACGGACGATACGGTCGGCGGGCACATCACCGGGTGCCCGCTCTGCATTGGCGGGATCGTTCGCCGGATGCAGAAGTTCGACCCGAACGACTTCTGCCTGGTGATCACCGACGAGGCCCACCACGCCACCGCTGAGTCGTACGGACGGATCTACGAGTACTTCCGGCAAAACCCGGAGTGCCGCTTCATGGGCGTGACCGCGACGCCCGATCGGGCGGACGAAGCCGCGCTCGGAAAGATCTTCGACACCGTCGCGTACGAGTACGAACTGCCGCAGGCGATCAGCGACGGGTGGCTGGTCCCGATCTCCCAGGAGTACGTGCAATGCGACGACATCGACTTCTCGCAGGTGCGAACGACGGCGGGCGATCTGAACGGAGCCGACCTCGAGTCGATCATGCTCGAGGAAGAAGCGGTGCACCAGGTGGTGACGCCGACCATTGAGATCGCCGGTGATCGGACGGTGCTCTTCTTCGCCTCGAGCGTCGCACACGCCGAGATCATGGCGAGCGTATTGAACCGCCACAAAGAACGATCGGCGCTTTGTATCACCGGCACGACGCCGACCGACATGCGACGGGCCGCTCTGAAATCGTTCGCCCGCGGGAACTACCAATACCTCTGCGGATGCGGCGTCTTCCTCGAGGGCTTCGACGAGCCGCGTATCGACGTGGTAGCTATGGCCCGCCCGACGAAGTCCCGCGCTTTGTACGCCCAGGCGATCGGACGCGGCACACGGCCGATCCTCCCGCCACGTGGGGCCACCCCGGAAGAACGCCGCGCGGAGATCTCCGGGTCGAAGAAGCCCGGTCTGCTGGTGCTCGACTTCGTCGGGAACTCCGGTCGCCACAAGCTGATCAGCACGGCCGATATCCTCGGCGGGAATTACGACGATGCGGTCGTCGACCTGGCGGTTGCGAACGCCCGCAAAGAAGGCGGGCAACGGGACATGAGCGAGGAGCTCGCGAACGCGGCCGAAGAGCTACGCCAGCGTTTGATCGACGAGAAGCGCCGAAAGATCAAAGCGAACGGTTCCAAATACTCGCGGCAAGAGGTAAGTGCGTTCGATGTCTTCGATCTGGTTCCGCAGCGCGAACGCGGGTGGAACGCCGGCAAATCGCCGACCGCGAAGCAACTTGAGACGCTCGTGAAATTCGGAGTCAGCGAGAAGGAGATCGCCAGCATGTCGATCGGGAAGGCCTCGCAGCTGCTCGGTGAATTGATCCGACGCCGGCAGGCAAACCTTTGTTCGTACAAGCAGGCGAAGCTACTGCAACGCTTTGGGCAACCCGTCGACGTCGGCTTCGCGGAAGCGGGCCGGTTGATCGACGCGATCGCACGAAACGGCTGGCGACCCATCCCGGTCGCCAGCGCAAAGGGATGAGGGATGGCACCAAGCAGACGGACGGGTGCATAGAGTCACGGTTGACGACGTCCGCCTATATCGCGCGGGAAGGCCCATGCACAGAAAGCACTGGCCGACCCATCGAACGTAGATCCCAGGGGTGACCGGATCGGGTCCCAAACCGACCGGGCAGGAAGAGTTGCCAGAGGCGACGAACCTGCTGAAATGCGAACCAAAGACCCTCTCGGGCGCGACGAAGTTTTGAGACGATACGTCTTTTGTCTGTGGTTCCGGTGCGCGAAATCGGAGGCGACGATGGCGAAGAAGAAAGGATTCTGGTTCGAGGAGTCGGAGAGCCTGCACGACCTGCGGGAGGAGATCCGACGCCTGATGCAATTGGTGATCGATCTACAGATCGCGGGCCCGCCGCAGGACGGTGTGCCGAACGCACCTTTTCTCCTGCAGGTGGCCGTGCTGGGTGCGCTCGTGGGAAACCCGGCCTTGAGAGAAACGGGCCAGGCAAAGGCGTTCATCGACTTCGACCTGGGAGCCGCCGCGAGCGAGCTCGAGACGGCGAAGGGGCGGACGGGTTGGCCGGCGCTTCAGAAGTTCCTGCTGATGCTGGGCGTCGAATGGAACGAGAAGGAACCGCCCGCGAAGCGAATGATCAGGCGCCTCGGGCTCGACGCCGACACGAGCCGCGCGCTGGCGTACCTGAACGCCGCCGCCGCCAACGCGATCCATGGGTCGGACGAAAGCAAGGCCCGGTTCCTCGAGATGGTCGCCACGGCGGGCGAATCCCTCCGCATCCGCAAGCCTGCCCCCCTGTCGAACGCGACGCCGCCAACGGGTAAACTGGCCACCCGAACCGCCCCGACGCGGCAGGCGCGAAGCCAGGGGCCTCAGACGCCGCATAATGGGAGGCGACCTTGAGCCAGAAGTCGAAAGGCGAGGAAGCGTTCGCGGATGCCTGGCGGGAATGGATCAGCGACCGCCCGGGCGACCAGCCCGCCCGCGAGTACCATTTCTCGCGCGAGCGGAATTGGCGGTTCGACTTCGCGTTCCCGGAGACGAAGGTGGCCGTCGAGATCGACGGCGGATCCTGGAGCGGTGGACGGCACAATCGAGGGAGCGGGTTCGCGAAGGACTGTGAGAAGTTCAATGCAGCTGCGGCGGACGGATGGCGGGTGTTCCGCTTCACGACGCAGATGGTCACGAAGAACGATCGAGCGGCCGTCGAGATGGTCGACGCGGCGCGGCGTTCGCAACTGTAGCCAGAGGGTATTTGCGCGTGAGCTGGATGATCGGAAAGACTTACGATTACTACGGCCGCTCGATTCGCCCCGTTGCCCGCTCGTTCGACGGAGCACTAGAGCTGATCGCCTTTGAATTCGTGCCGCCCATCAACACGGCGGAAGGAAAAGTCTGGGTGCGAACTGCGATGACGCTAGCGCCCTGCGTCGTCCCGAGAGTCTCGGAATGGCTTGGAGGCGTCTGCGGCGTTGACAATTGTAAACACTGGTCGGAATACGGGACGACGATCGCGAAGCACGGGCCGCACGCTGGGCAGCTTTGCTGCATGGGCTGCGGTGGTCCAACCGAACAATAGCCGTCCGTTACACCACAGAAAGGACCATAGGGATGAACGACGAGCACCGGAAGATCGTTTACGCGCTCGAGAAGGTCACGAAGCGTTTCAGCCTGGCACTGGCCCGCAAGCGACCGCGCGACGAGCTGATCGTGCTCCTCGAGCAGGCGATCCCGATCATGGAACAGCTGCGGGTTTTTGAACCAGATGCAGTCGCGGCGCTCGAGACGATGAATCGAGCGGTCGCCAAGCTGCAGTCGGGCGGCACCGTCAAAGAAGCGTTTCGATGGGACAGATCGTTTAGGCCGGAGCACAACTGAAATCGAAAGGGATGCAGGTGCGAAAACAGCCAACGGAAGCAGTGGAGATCGGGCGGTTTCTCTCCGGCCGGTACTCCTCTCCTCGGTTTGTTCTGTATGGCGCTTTCATGGTCCGCCACCCGAACGGAACAGAGTTGAAGATCTTGTCGTCGGACGGCGACGACGAAATCGCCTGGGAGCACGTCAGCGTTTCAACGGAAGAGCGATGCCCGACTTGGGAAGAAATGGATTGGGTGAAAGATCAGTTCTGGCACAACGGTGAATGCGTAATGCAGCTGCACGTGCCGAAGTCTGATCACGTGAACTGTCACCAGTTTACGCTTCACCTTTGGCGACCGATCGGCAAGAAGATTCCTCGACCGCCAGCGAATGCGGTGTGAACGCGTGTTGATCCTCGGCCACGCGATGGACTATTCTTCCGCCAGAAGAAACATCCAGGTGCCCATCATCGGAGCCGTCGCGTGGCCGATTCCCCTCAAGAGCGTTCGACGGTGTCCATCGCCGATTGGTGGAAGTTCACCGCCACAGGTCTCCTCGGCGTGGTGATCACCGTCGCGATTGGATTCGCTTCCGGCTGGTCGCATCTAATCACGCGCGCCGACGCGAAGCAGATGATGGACACCGAGTCCCCGTACGTTCAGGACCGGCTCGTCATCGCGAACCGGCTCGACGTCACTCACCACACCGTCGATCGACTGGCGACCAAGATGGACGCCATGCTCGAGGGGCAAACCAAGCTCTCGGAACAGATCGTCCGTCTGACCGAGCAGGTGCGACACCTCGATAAGAAACAAGCGGTGATCTTTCCCGCGAAATGAGTGCAGGATGCACTTTGAAGTCGGCGACATCTGGGTCTGCCACGGCACGGATGCCGCCGCCCGCGTGATCCGCTGGGGCACGTGCGTACCGTGGCCGTTCGCCCCTCGAGGCCTTCGCTTCGGTCCCTCCCACGTCGCCATCTGTGGCTCGCTCGAGCCGGCGACGGGTGGGGCGGACGTTCCGATGTGGATCGAGTCGACGACGCTCTCGCGGCTCCCCTGCGTCATCCAGGAGAAACCCGTCTCAGGCATGCAGGTGCACCGGCCCGCGGAACGGATCGCTGAGTACCGTGCGCGCGGCGGACGGGTCGACCTCTACCGGCTCGCGGAGATCCAAACTCTTGACGCCGCCGAGCGGGCGTTGTTAAACAGAATCCTCATCGAGCACATGGTGGTGAAGGGGATCCGATACGACATGACGGGTGCGATCCTGTCGGGCACCCGGGCGTTCAAGTTCACCCGGCTATTCCCTGGTGCGAGCCTGAACGCGCTGTTCTGTTCCGAGGTGATCGCGGCGCTCCTGATGCGGCTCAACCGCATGCGGCGCGACAACCCGACCAAGTTCAACCCTGCATCGCTGATGCGCGAGCTCGTCGACCACGGCACTTACTACCTGCACCGGGAGGACATCCCGGCGGAATAGGAGATCACGATGATCCGATCGGCCTGCCTCTTCGTCCTGGCGTTCGCTTCCGTCCTGCAGGCCGCACCGCCGCCCGTCTCGCCGGTGATCGTCCGAGACCCGACCGGCAAGGGATGCGCGGTGTTCGTCGGGTTCAACGGGAACCGCGCGATCATCGTCACCGCCGGCCACAACTTCCGAGGGATCCAGAATCGGATCTGCGAGGCAGGTTTCGACGGAGCCTGGTACACCGCCAACATCGTCGACTACCGCGCGTCGCGCGGCTTGATGCTCACCACCGACATCGGCGTCGCCACCGTGCCGGCGAAGCCGTCGATCGTTCCGTGCAAGTACGCGGAACGAAACCCGGTGCCAGGCGAAGAGGTCCGGATCGAATCGTACAAGTACGCCGACGCTCTGAAGCAACGGAGCGAGGTGCGGAAAGTACTCCGGTGCGACGCAACCCACTTCGTGATCTCGGGCGGCGTCGATCGAGGCGAGTCCGGTGCTCCGGTGTTCGCCGGCGGAAAGCTCGCCGGGATCATCATCGCCTCGAACGACCAGGAAACTGTCTGCACCCCGATCACCACGATCAGCGGGTTCGTGCACCAGGTGCTCGGCGAAGTCCAGATGACGAACCCGGCCGCACCCGCCACGACGGCCGCACCAGGCCCCACGTTCGCCCAGGACGCGACGCCCGCGGCGACCCAGAAGAAACCCGCCACCGGTCCGCTGATCTTCTTCACGGCCACCTGGTGCGAACCGTGCAAGGTGATGCACCCGACGATCGACGCCCTCGAGAAGGAAGGCTTCACGATCCAGCGGGTCGACGTCGATACGGAGAAGGCGTTCGCCAAGACCTGGAACGTGGCCGCGATCCCGACGTTCCTCGTGCCCGCGCCTGATGGCAAAACCGGTCGACGGATCGTCGGCACGACGTCGATCGAGGCGCTCCGTTCGCTGATCACGACGCCACTACCGCTCAAGGAGATGCAGGCTCCGAACTGCTCGCGGCCGTACGTTCCCGAGGTGCAGGTCGGTGGCCAGTCGGTTCCGTTCGCGCAGACGCCGGAGTTCCTTCCGCCCGTTGTGCCAGGCGTTTCGGAGCCGATCCGCGAGCCGATTCCCGATCCTGTTTCGACGCCGGCGCTCGCCGACGAGATTCAAAAGCTCACTGTCAGGCTTGACCGGCTCGATGATGCGGTGTTAAATCTGGAACCGATCGAGGGCCCACCGGGCCCGCCAGGGAAGCAGGGACCAGAGGGGAAGCAAGGCCCGCAGGGTCTGCCTGGCGACAACACGAAAGCGGCCGCAGCGATCGCGACCCTTCGAAAAGAGATTCAGTCCCTTCGTGCAGAGTGGCGTGCACTCTCGGGGGAAATGACCATCCGCGTAGTTCCTGATGTTCGCGGAGAGTAGTTCGATGGACGACGAAGTCGAGGAAGGGAGTCCGCCAGTGAGTACCGTCGCAACCGCATTGGAAGGCGTGTTTCTCAGCCAAGCGCAGGGGCACGCGTTCGTGATGGAGCAAGGCCGCATCGGCATGCTCGAAGGCAAAATCGGAATGCGCGAGTCGATCGCGCACCGGACCATCAGTGAGGCAGGCGGCGGTCAAGCCCGCGCGCAGCTTCCTGGCGGCAAGGGTGGCGTTCCGACCGTCACCGGCTAATACTGCGTCCGCTGATTTGAGCGGAAACGTGATGCCGCCGCCCCTCAGATTCCCCGAGGGTGCGGCGGTTCTTTTTGGCACCTCGAGCGACGGTCGGACATGGAAGCTCGTCTCAAGATCTCTGCCGCAGAGCTCGTGCAGATCATCGAATCGATCGTGCAATACAACGGCTACCAGGCGCAAGAGATCATCGTCCGTAATGAGCAGGGAACGCCGATCACGGTCCCGTCGATCGAGGTGGTGACCGGCACCAGGCCTCTCGTTGTCCGGATCTCGGAAGAGGACGAGAACGGTTTGAACGGGAAGCTCTCGCAAGTGAGGCGGCATTATGGATCCAGTATCAGCAACGGTGGCGGCAGCGTCGGCAGCGAAGGTGGCGAAGGAAGCAGCGGACCGAGCGCAGCCGTGGGGCCAGTGGCTCCGTGAACGGATCACGCGACGGACTGCTGGAACGATCGCGTACGAACAAGCGGTGGAGAAGGTCGCAAACCAAACGCTCGGGAAGTCGGCGAAGATCCAGACGAGCCTCGACGCGATCATGCTGCAGAGCATCGGCGACATCGCCCGCGATGAGAACGACGATATTCGGGCATTCAAGGCACGACACGTAAAGGACGGCAACGTGCGAGTTGGCGGGCCACCGAATACTGGCGGCGACAATCGCGACGTTATCGTGGCGGATCACATGGAATTCCATTACCCGCAGAACGACACGAGGCGCTCGGCATCACCGCTCCTCGTTGGACTCCTGGCAGCTGCAGCCGGCGCGGCCGGTATGTATGCGTGGCCGCGAATCAACGCTCCGGAGCCGGTCCCGTCGACACCGGTCTCATCCCTGCCTGGTTCCGATCCGGCTCCGGGCGTTGTCAAACAAACCGCACCGCAGATCGAGGTGGAACCGATCCGCCTGCGCGTGCGATGGAAGGTCGACCAGGCGACGGGCGTCCTCAAGACCGAGGCGACCCGCGTCGAGGGCAGTAGCACGGAGGCGACGGAAACGAAATGAGCAGGCAACCACCGACCTGGCCGATCATCCTCGGCGCGATCATGATCTGGGCAGCGACGTCGTTGCTCTCCGCGTACCCGCCTGTCGCTCCGACGAAGGTCGATCTGGGCCCACCGAGCGCGACGCCAGTCTCGGATCCGAAACCCGAGCCACCCGCGGGCCTCACGATCGACGGATTCATTTCCGCCGCGCACGACGGCGATACGCTGACCTTCGTGCAGACCGTCGAGTACCAGGTACGGATCCGCGACTGCTGGACGCCCGAGCTCTGGGAGAAGGGTGGGCCCGACGCGGCGAAGGCGCTCCAGAAGTTTGCGGTCGGACGGCGCGGTCGGCTGCACATCCCGTTCAAGAAGAGCGGCAAGTTCGGTGACGAGATGTCGTTCAACCGAGTCGTCGGCGACGTATGGCCCGAGGGATGCCAGGTCGACGTGGGAACGGAAATGGTCCGGAGCGGATGGGCCACGCGCGAGCGGCCGAAGGAAGCGAAAGAAGAATGAGCCGGCGTCGTGCCGGTTGATCCGATAGCACCAAGCGAAAGGGATGAGGGATGGCGAACGAATATGCGAAGTCCGGTCAGCAGCTGATCGAGGATCTGACGTCGATCAATGACAAGATCGACTCGAACCAGCACCAGATGAACTTGCACGCCGAGGCGGTGGGAAACACGTTCGACGCGATCCGGCGAGAGCTCAAGAAGTACGACAGCGATTTCGCTCTCGCGAGCCAGGAACAGCGTGCTTCGCTCGTCGACCTGATCAAGAAAACGGACGCGGAAACCCGCGCCGAGATCGTGCGGACGTTCCTGCAGCTGCAGTCGTCGATCGACGCCAGCGAGGTGCGGCACACGAATTTGATCAGCGTGATCATCGAACGCTTGAAGGCCCTCGAGACGTCGACCACGCCACCGAAACCTCCCGTCGATCCGCCCGCACCATCGCCAGACCTGGTGGTCAACAAGGCGAACGGCACGTTCGAACGCCGCGGGCAGAAGATCCGCGACTGGTCTTACAACGCGAGCGGCTACGCGCTGTGGTCACCGATCGACAAGATCCGGAAACACCTCGACGAGCTACGCGACGCCGGCACGAAGACGCTTCGCATCCACCACTACGGCCGCGACGTCGTCGAACCCGAAGGAGAGATGCGGGTCGACTCGTACAAGCCGACGCGCGGCGAGATCATCCTCGGCCTGCCGTACTTCGACACCTGGATGGACGAGCTCGCGAACCGCGACATGCTCGCCGCGTTCAGCGTCGTGCACCGCCAGCGCATCGACCCGAAGGAAGCGGGCAACCTCAAGACCCCTGGCCTCGCCGACTGGCTGTTTGGCGAACGCGACAGCGGAATCATTCGCGGCGAGATCCAGGACTCGTTCTATTGGTTCGACGAGATGCTCGACCATGCGGTCGGCTACTGCGAGCTCATGGGGAAACGGTATGCGAATCACCCCGCGCTCGGCTTCGTCGATCCGCTGAACGAGATGTGGTGTTGCCGGTCGCGCGGCTACTGGCCGGCGCCTGCTGCGAATGGCGGCGACCGCAACCGGACGAACCCACCGCTCAACGCGCGCGGCATCGCCTGGTTCGGGCAACTCGACAAGTACCAGGCGAAGACGGGTCTCATCGACAAGCAGATGACGACGCCGCAGATGGCCAAGTTCATGGCCGCGAACGGACGCCGCGTGCAGAAAGTACTTCGCGGTGCACTGCGAGGTGCGGGCGTGACGTGCCCGATCGGAACGTCGGCGTTCTACGGTGCGACGCCGTACACCGCGATGGTCGAGGCAGAGGTCGGCGACTACGTCAACATCCACCGCTACGTCGAGAACGAAACGGAGCCGAACCCGTTCGCATCGCAGACGGTTCCCGGCTCGATGGAGGCAGGGATCTACGCGACGTCGTTCGCAGGCAAGCCGACCGTCATCACCGAGTGGGGATCGGTGTACCAGAACGGCCCGAAGAGGCTGACGTACGCACCAAGCGCCGTCGACGACGTGGCTGGCTTCGCTCGAGCGTGCCGCGCGCAAGGCGTGGCGGTCGCCAATTACTACTGCGGGTGGGCCGGCTCGATCGGCGTCTCGACGGACGTCTACAGCGGGCTTGGTCGCCCCGATCTGCGTGCGGCGTTGCTCGCGCAGCGTGGCCTGTTCCTGCAGGAAGTCGAGGATCCCGCCCCGACAGTGGACGTGATCCGGCTGGGCGAGGTAGACGTTTATGGTTCAGAGAAGGCGGGAGTGATCGTACGACCCGCCAGGTTCGGGGAACAGCCATGGGCAGTAGACGCGATCAAAGCGGGCCCGAGACGAGCCAGCATCACGATCGCACCCGAGGCGATTCCGGTCGACTTCTGAAAGGCTCGAGCATGCGTTTCCTGCCGTACGTGCCCGCGACGATCCTCTGGATGTGTGCCATCGGCGTCGACAAACCCACGACGCTCTTCTGCGGTCTGGTCGCGACCGGGTATACGCTGCTCGCACCCACCTGCCAGCGCTTTTGCAACTGGCTTTTCTGGCCTCGGGTAACTGGTGCCGCCCCAGCAGGCGATGTTAGAGTTCCAGAGTTGGACGAGATCGCGGCCGAGTACTGGCAACAACGCACCACGCCGATCGGACCGCTCTAAGATCACTCTGAAGCCGCAGCCGGTTGGTGCGTGTAAGGTGCACACGTATCGCCGGCTGCGGTTCGTTTATGGCAAGGACGCTTCTGCATGACCGCGATCCGCAACCGCATCAAAGAGCTCAAGATGGTCCCGCGCAAGGACCTGGTGCCGCACCCGCTCAACTGGCGCTTGCACAACAGCGAGCAGCGTGGAGCGCTCGACGCCGTGCTGAAGGAGATCGGCATCGCGAACGCCGTGATCGCGTACCCGATCGACGGCGGGAAGTTCCAGCTGATCGACGGACACCTGCGAAGCGAAACGATCGACCAGGACATCCCGACGCTCGTGCTCGACGTCGACGCCGAAGAGGCCGCGAAGCTCCTGATCACGCTCGATCCGATCGCGGCGATGGCTGAGACCTCGAAGGACCATCTGGCCTCGCTGCTCAACTCCGTCGAGTTCCAGGAAGACGGTACCGCCAACATGCTGCGAGAGCTCGGCATCAAGGCGGGCGTGTTCGTCATGCCGGAGATGGCCGATCCCGAGGTACCGGAAGCGGCCGACGTCGCCACCACGCGGAAGGGCGATCTCTGGATCCTCGGTCGGCATCGTCTCTACTGCGGCGACTCGGGTTCGCCGGCAGACCTCGATACGCTGCTCGGCGGGCAACCCATCCACCTGGCGAACACGGATCCGCCGTACAACGTGAAGGTGGAACCTCGATCGAACAACGCGATCGCCGCGGGCCTCTCGTCGTTCCCCGGAACGTCGCACCACCAGTCGCTCGACGTCGCGCGGCACCCGGGCAAGAGCAAAGGGAACACGAAGAAGATGCGAGCGAAGGACAGGCCGCTCGCGAACGACTTCGTGACGGACGAGGCGTTCGACGGGATGCTCGACGCCTGGTTCGGGAACATTTCGCGCGTGCTGGTACCGGGCCGCTCGTTCTACATCTGGGGCGGCTATGCGAACTGCGCGAACTACCCGCCGTTTCTCAAGAAGCACGAGCTGTATTTCTCGCAGGCGATCATCTGGGTGAAGGAGCATCCGGTCCTGACGCGCAAGGACTTCATGGGCAACCACGAGTGGTGCTTCTACGGCTGGAAGCTCGGTGCCGGTCACGAGTTCTTCGGGCCGAACAACGCCGCAGACGTCTGGTCCGTGAAGAAAGTGAACCCGCAGTCGATGGTTCACCTGACCGAGAAGCCCGTCGAGCTCGCCGCTCGAGCGATGATGTATTCATCCAAGCCGGGTGAGAACGTGCTCGACCTGTTCGGTGGCTCCGGCAGCACGATGATGGCCGCAGAGCAGACCGGGCGGAACGCGTTTCTGATGGAGATCGACCCGCCGTACTGCGACGTGATCGTCCAGCGGTGGGAGAAACTGACGGGTGGCAAAGCAGTCCGCCAGCCCGCCGTCGCACCAGCACCAACCAAACCGAAGGGGAAGAAGAAGAAATGAGCACCGGCAACCCACCACCGAACATGATCGGCGAACGTACGGCACCGAAAACGGAGCCGCTCGACGTCCTGCAGAGCGTGATCGCTCCAGGAAGACGGACGGACTCGATCGACGTCCTGCTGGGCTACGACGATGCGGGAGGGGCGCTGTTCGCCCACGTGACGTTCGATGCGGTTCTGCGCAAAGGCATGCTGACGAAGCTCGCGTCACTGTTGAAGGCGATGGAAGAGATCGTCACACCATAGGCAGGCACCCATGAGCTACCTCGACACATTCCTATGCGGCCGAACAGTATCGAAGGTGAACTGGCGCGACGTCGAAGCGGTGATGGTAGACCGCGACGGCCACGAAACCTGCCTCGAGCAGACGGTGGAGTCGATCGAGTTCGTAGACGGGACATCGGTGGTGTTCAGCGTCGGCCTCGATAAGAGCGGCGAATGCTTCGTGCGTGGAACAACGGTATGAGCGTCCGCATCCGCGCAGTCACTTTCCGCTTCGAGGAAGGCGACGTGACGTTCACGCCGGCCGAGCTCGCGAACGGAACAGTCTGGACGATCGACGTCGAACCGAAGGACGGACCGCTCCACGAAAGCCAGCGGGCCGACCCGCATTACAAACCGAGCCTCTCGCGAGCCGCGCACGTGCTCGAGAAAGTACTCCGCGAGATGGGACCGGTCGCACCCAAACCGAAACGGAGACGACGCACGTGATCTACCTGGCCAGCCCATACAGCGACCCGCTGTACTCCGTTCGCCTCGATCGATTCTGCAAGGTTTGCGTCGCGGCCGCGTACCTGATGGAAAACGGATTCCGAATCTTCTCTCCGATCGCACACTCGCATCCGATCGCCACCAACGGCATCGGGCTGCCGACAGACTGGGCCTATTGGGAACCGTACTGCCGCGAGATGCTCGGCATGTGTGAAGCGATGATCGTGCTGCAGCTACCCGGCTGGGCGATGAGCAGGGGCGTTTCGCACGAGATCATGATTGCGCAAGAGCTCAAAAAGCCGGTGACGTTCCTGCTGCCGGCAGAGGCTCCGTACTTCGTTCCGACAAAGAAATAGGCAGGCCAGGAAGGCCTGATAGATTGACGGCCCGGTTACGATCGGGTTTTCTACTTGCGGAAGGATTCGCAGGGTGTACCCGACGTTCGACGCTTGGGGGATGGGGGATGGCACGGACGCCTTCGGGGGTCTGCTCGAGACGCACGCACCGCCACCACCGATCGAACCGGTGATCACCGACCCCGATTGGACGGACGGAACCGACGACGCTCCAGCTACGCTCCAGGTAGACTCCGGCCCGCCACCGGAGCCGGCGCCCGTTCCCGAGGCGTTCGAGAAGCCCGATCTGAAGACAGACCGGCTCATGGCCCGCGCGCTGACCGCTGGCTGGAAGATCGCGCCGGCGTACATCGACGCCGTGATCAACCGCCAGGTGGTGATCGCCGCCGATCCGAAGGGGAAACCCCGAGACTCGACCCGGGCGTTCAACGCGCTGGTGGCGGCAACCCGGGCGGAATCAGCGTCCGTAGCGGTACAGGTGAACGCCCAGGTGGCCGCACAGCGGGCCTCGGACGCGATGGGCGACGAATTGCCCGTCCGACCGGCCGCGAGCGACGACGGGGGAATCCCACGCGTTCAGGTATACCTGCCCGACAACGGCAGGGATCCGGAGTGACCGGTGCGTTTGGTACCGCAGCCAGGCCCGCAGACGGCGTTCCTATCGACGCCCGCCGACATTGCGATCTACGGCGGTGCGGCAGGCGGCGGCAAGTCGTGGGGTCTGCTGGCGGAATCGACCCGGCACGTTCACGTGCACGGATTCACCGGGATGATCCTACGCAACACCACCACGCAGATCCGCAACCAGGGTGGTATCTGGGACGAGTCAAAAACGATCTACCCGGCGCTCGCCGGCCGACCGCGCGAGCAGCAACTCGAGTGGCGGTTCCCGGCAGGCTCGTCGATCAAGTTCGGGTTCCTCGAGCACGAGAACGACGTCGAGAACTACAAGGGAGCGCAGATCGCGTTCCTCGGCTGGGACGAGCTCAACCTCTTCTCGGAGAAGCAGTTCTGGTACATGCTCTCCCGCAACCGTTCGACGTGCGGCGTGCGGCCATACGTGCGTGCGACGACGAACCCCGACGCCGATAGCTGGCTGGCCAAGCTCCTCGAGTGGTGGATCGATCCCGAGACCGGCTACCCGATCGTGGAACGCTCCGGCGTCGTGCGATACTTCACCCGGCGCGACGAGAAGATCCAGTGGGGAGACCGGCCCGAGGACGTCGAGTACATCGCCGCGGGCCGCACCATCACCGCGAAGACGCTGACGTTCATCGGTGCGAGCCTGGACGACAACAAGATCCTCGAGGCGCTCGACCCGGACTATCGTGGCAACCTCGAGGCGTTGCCGCTCGTCGATCGCGAACGCCTGCTGCGCGGCAACTGGAAGATCCGCCACGCGGCAGGGAACGTGTTCCGACCGGAATGGTTCCGCGTCGTCAACGTCCAGCCGGCGCGCGTGCGACGTGCCGTTCGCTATTGGGACAAGGCGGGCAGCGACGAAACCTCGAAGACCGGTAACTACTCGGTCGGCACGCTGATGGCCGAGACCGAGGACGGACGCATCTGCGTGATCGATGTGATCCGCAGGAAGCTCACGCCGCACGAACGCAACAAGCTGATCCTGCAGACGGCACAGATCGACGCGGCGACGTACGGCGATCGGGTGGCCTTGTGGATCGAAAGGGAGCCCGGTCATAATGCCGCCGAATCGACGGACACCCTCGCGAAGCTCCTGAAGCCTTTCGGCGTTCGATTCGATCGCGTCGTTAAGTCGAAGCTCTCGCGATCGTTGCTGTTCGCAGCAGGAGCGGAGTCCGGGATCGTCGACGTCGTCAACGCCCCCTGGTTGAGAGACTGGCTGGATGAACTGGCGGCGTTCCCCGAAGGCTTGTTCGACGACCAGACCGACTCCGCTTCCGGTGCGTATGCTAAACTCGTCACCGGCCCAGACCGAACCGAGCGAGCACCGCCGACCGGCGGCAAGCCGATCGTTCCAATTCGTCGTCGTTGAAAGGATGCAAGATGGCTGGCAAGAACGATCGTCTCGTGTTCCGCAACGACAAGACGGGTGAAGAGCAGGTGTACGTCCTGCAGGTGTTCAAAGTCCGGATGGAGAAGCCGGACGGCACGCCGTCGCTGCTCGACCACATCCACGACGAGGCGGAAACGCACATCGACGGTGGCGAGCGATTCATTACCGCATACGTTCGCGAGGACGTGTTCTATCCGGAGCGAAGCAAATGACTCAGATTCCGAACGACGTCCTGCGTCCGTATCGCCAGCGGGAAGGCTACTCCGGCGCGACCGCGAGCCGATCGAAGGACGCGCTCGCCGGTACCGCGAAGCCGGAAGCGACGCGATCCATCGCCGCGATGGTGCAGGAGATGGACGAAGACTACCAGGTGAAGTTCGGACGCCTGGTGCTCGAGGCAAACATCAAAGCGATCCCCCTGACGGTGGTGGCCGAGACCGGCGACGAACGCGCGAAGAAGCTCGCCGACAAACACACCGCACTCTGGAAGCGGTCGATCTCACGCATGTGCGACGCGATCTCGGACGGCCGCGTGGCGTTCGAGAAGGTGCGGAACTTCGACCGCGACGCATTCATCAGTAGCTACGAGCTCGATGCGCTGCCGTTCGATCGCACGGAGATGGTGCTCGAGGACGGGTGCTTCGACGGCATCAATCTCGACGGCGGGAAGGAGAAGATCCACCTGCCCGCCGAGGATTCGTGGTGGCTCGCGCTCGACCCGGAGCCGATGCAACCGCACGGCCAGTCCCGCTACAGCGGTGCCGCGCGCAAGGCGTACCTCGATCGAAAGGAAACGCGGCGTCTGCGGGCGTTGTTCATTCAGAAGTACGCGATCGGCTGGGCCAAGGCCCACGTGCAGTCGCGGTACAAAGATCCCGAGAGCGGCGAGATGGTCGACGGCCACGCCAAGCTCCAGGGAGCGTTCGACCTGATGCGTGCCGGCGGACTGATCACGTTCGACAACGCTCGAGCGGTCACGACGGACGGAAAGGAAGGAGGATACCTCGACGACATCGAGGAGATGAACACGCAGCAGGACGGTGGCCCGCTCGACGCGACGCTCGATGGTCTCGACGTCGAGCAACTGCGTGCTCTCGGCATCCCGGAGAAGACCGTCACCGAAGGCGAAGCGGTCGGTTCGTTCGCGATGGTCTCGCAGCAGATGAAAGTACTGCTCGCGGTGGTCGATGATATCTTTATGCAGCTGGCCGAGTCGTTCCAGCGTTACGTCGTCGACAAGGACGTCGAGGAGAACTTCGAAGAAGGCAACCGCCCGATCCTCGTCGTGCAGTACGTCTCGCCGCTCAAAGGCCCGACGACGCTCGTGTACGACCTGGCGAAGTCGATCGTCACCGGCACCCCGAACCCGATCGTCCTTTCAGGGGGCGTCGACGTTCCCGAGATCCTGAAGCAGGCCGGCGTTCCGCTGACGCCGGAGATGGATGCGATCTGGAGCGACCCCGAACGGCGGGCGAAGTTGCTGCCAGCACCTCCATCCCCGGTGCCTGGGGCCGCACCGCCGTTCGGACTCTTCATGCTGCAACCGGATGGCTCGTTCAAGGCCCTCGCCAACGACCCGTCGACGGTGGGGACAAATCTGTCCCCACCGCAAAACACCGAGCTTTTTGATCAAATCCCCTCCCGAAGGCAGATGGTCGACGACGCGCTCGACGCGCTCCAGGATCTGTTCGGCGAGATGACGAAGGCGCTTTCGAATCGGAACGCCGAGCGGTTCGTCACGCTCGCGGAAGAGGTACGAACCCTTCGGGCTCGGATGGCGGTTGCCGGTCACGTGATCGGGATGCTTTCGCCGTGGCGACCGCGCCTCTCGAGCCAGCCCGCGGGCCATGGGCCGACGAAGCCGGTACCGGCCAAGCTGATGGCGCTCGACCTGTCGGCGTTCGACTTTCCCTGGCTGAAAAGCGCGGTGCACTTCCTCAATTCGAAGCAGCTGCTCTCGGACGAGGACTTCGCTCTGCTCGACCAGGACGAACGCGCGAAGGCGTTGTCGGTACCGGGCGTCGACGAGAAGGATATCCTGCAGGACGTGCAGCTCGCACTCGCCTCGAGCGTGCAGAGCGGTGAGGCCCTCGACAAGTTCCGCGTGCGGATCGACAAGATCATTTCGCTGCCGAAGGCCCAGACGGAAACGCTGTTCCGTACGCAGACGAAGCAGGCGTTCATCGCAGGCCAGGAACGAGCGCTCGCGAACCCGGTGGTGGCCGAGGAATTCCCGTACGTCGAGTACATGGCCACCGAGGATTCGCGCGTTCGCGACTCACATTGGGAGCTCGACGGCCAGGTGGTTCGACGCGGATCGCCGGAACATCAATTGTTTTTGCGTGCCCTTTCTGATTACAACTGTCGCTGCACGATTCGCCCGATCACGGCGAAGGAAGCAGAGCAGCGAGGGATCGCTTCTCTGAAAGACCTGGGCAAAACCGCCCGCTCCGAGTACCAGAATCCATGACGGCGTTCTGTACGAAGCTCAAACGCAAGCCAGCGAAGCAGGGAAGCGTTGCTGGTCGGCCGGCCAAGCATGGAAGCGAGGCCGGTCGTTTGCTTTCCCTGCTGCTCCAGGTCGCGGACAGAGCGAAGCGCGTGCCGAACGGATCGCTTCGCGTTCTGAACGCTCCCGCCGGTGCGTGGCAATCGATCGAAACACCGGTTGGCCACACCGCTGGCGTTCCGCGTCCGCCCGACTTCGGTGCACCACGCTTCTCGCCCGACGAACAGGCCGCGCATCCCGATCAACCGATGACACGCCTGGTGAAGGACGTGCTCCGCGCGCCGGAGAAGCTCCGCGCCGGCATCGATCCGCAAACCGGCAAGCCGCTCATCTGGCCGGTGCAACAATCCGATCTCCGCGAGCTCGAGGACACGTTCGCGAAGGCGACGGCATCCGGGCACGCGTTCAATCTCACGCTTTCGCACGGCGATCGGCAGACGGGAATCGTTCCCACCGATGAACTTGTGACACCGATCGACGCTGTGAAAGTCGACGGCGGAACGCTGTGGATCGCGGTCTACGTCACACCGGAGCAAGCGAAGTTTTTGCAGAACCCGGCCATGAAAGTTTCGGTCGGCGTCTGGGACAACTGGACAGACGGGCGTGGCGTTCGCTATAAGCAGGCCCTCATTCACGTCGCGGTGACCGATCACCCGGCGATGCCTGGGCAAGGACCTTTTCGCCAACTGGCAAACGTACAGAAGGGCAATGCGATGGATTTCCCGAAGCTCATCGGCATGATCAACTCGATGCTTCCTGGCGAGCTCTCGCTGCCCGAAGACACGACCGAGGAAAACCTGATCGAGCGCCTCGAGCTCGTTCTGATGGTCCTCGCAGGCGGCACTCCGGTTGCGGATGCCGAAGGATCGACCGACACCGCTGGCGAAGGAGAAGGCGACGTGGCCGCAGCTGCATCGACCTCGCAGGAACCGAAGCTCGCGAACCTGATCGCGGGCGTGAAGGATCCGGCTCTCGCCGGCGTGCTGACCGGGTTCGGCACGATGTTCAAAACGCTCACCAACGAAATCACCGCGCTCCGTACGGAACGCACCTCGTCGAACAAGGCCGCGTTCACCGAACGGGTGAAGGCGTTGTGCGCAGCCGGTCTCGCACCGGCCGAAGGCACGAAGCTCCTGTCGCTCGGCCAGAAGTTCAATTACGATCTCGACCTCCTGACCGGCGTCGAAGCCGCTCGGGCCGGTCTCCCAGCCAAGGGCGGCAAGGGCGTGGCTCGCACGCTCGCGAACGCCCAGGCACCGGGCGTCGCCACCACTGGCGAAACGCCTGCCGCCGCGACCGACGCGGAGATCAAGCATCGGTTGAAAGATCGCGGCATCGATCCCGAAAAGTACTTCCCGCGCATCGCGCAGCGGTAGCACCAGCCAACGAATCACCCGCGACCGTTCGTCCAGTTTTTAGGCTCAAGGAAGGGCATCGAACATGGGACATCCAATGCCGGGTCAACGCGACGGGCGGACGCCTTCGCCGCGTGAGATCCTGAAGTCGTTCAAGGGAGTGCAGCGCATTCCCGGCGGCATCATCCTCGACGCCACCTATTGCAAGGACGGCGGGAACACGAACTACACGCAGGAGTTGCGTGCGGGCATCGTGCTCGGCCAACTCCCGAGTGGCATGTGGGCACCGTGCAAACGTACGAGCCTCGCGGCCGGGAACTCCGGCTCGGGATCGGGCGTCTCGGTGACCACGCTGCAGGTGACGGATGCCCGCCATTTCCAGGTCGGCGACGTGATCAGCGTTCCGGTCTCGAGCGGTGCCGGCGTGAACTCGCGCATCGCCGCCACGATCTCCTCGATCGATTACACGACGAACGTGATCACCGTTTCGGCTCCAATCGTGAACAACCTGGTCACCGGATCGGGCACGGACGGAATCTCCGATCACATCATCATCCACGCGAACGATACCGCTCAGGTTGGCGTTTCGACGCCGCGGGCAGTGCTCGGCGAGTGGGTTGATCTCATCGACCACGACGACAACACCGCCCGCGACAAGTCGGCCGCAGAGGTCTACATCGCAGCGGTCGTCGACAAGGATCTCATCCTCGGCGACGTCGCTGCCATCCGTGCAGCCGACGACGGCACCAACGGATTCCTTCGCGGAATCATCTGGAGCGATCGCCAGGGCTTCTAAGCCACGCTTTGATCTGAGTGTTTTGCGGCAGGACGCCGACCCGGTTCACCGGACCTTCGAAGGATTGATGCATGAACACGTTGAAGCAGATTCTCGACTTCCGGGAACTCACGGCCGCTTACATGGCCGCGCCGACGCTCGGAGAGTTTCCCTTCACGACCAACTTCTTCGTCAATCCGAAGGACGCAATCTCGGACGACGTCGAGTTGATCTACTTCCCGCAGGCCAACACTCCCGCACCGTTGAACGTGCGAGGTGCCCAGGCCCGCGTGCTCCAGCTCGCCGGCGCGACGAAGCGGTTCGCTTCGATCTTCGTGTCGTTCAACCAGATCGGTCTCCGCGCCGATTCGTTGACCGGCCTTCGCTACCCGGACGTGTACGAGCTCCAGGAGAAGGGACGGCAAGCGGTCGAAACCCAGATCGACCACTTCAAGCAGCGTCACACGCTGCAGAAGGAAGCGGTCCTGGCCTCGCAGTTCACGACCGGCGTCGTTTGCTGGGATGCGGACGGAAACATCATTCCGGCCACGTTCGATCACACCGGTGCGATCACGCAGCCGTCGAACACGGTGATGGCAGACTTCGGTCTGAACAATAACCAGCGCGGTCTGCTCGACGACACGACCGATGGCGGCACGATCATCGACCAGCTGTGGTCGACCTCGTCCGCTCTGATCTCGAAGCAGCTCGATCGCCTTTCGCTCCGATCCGGACGCAAGAATCGCCCGCGTCCTCGCCACGTCTGGATCAACGCGATGAACAAGCACCACCTGCGTGCGAACACCGAGTTCAAAGCGTGGGCCCAGTACCACCAGCGTTCGATCGACGAAGTCCTTCGCGGCTCGATGATCAACGATCTGTGGGGCTACAACTGGCACTTCGTCGAAGGCACGTACGTCGACGGCGGCGGAACCTCCCGCGACCTGATCCCGATGACCTCGGCGATCATCACGCCCGACGTCGGACCGTGGCTCCGTTGCTTCCGAGGCGCGAACAACGTGCCGAAGAATCTCAACACGGTCGGCTCGCTCGAGGAAGTGCTGAACTCGTACGAGATCGTCTACGGCCAAGCGGCCTGGGCGAAGATGACCGATAACCCGGTCGCCCTCGAACTGTTCATGGCCGATGCGTACGGTGCGAACTTCGCTGACCCGGGCGTGATCTACTGCCCGACCGTCTTCGAAACCACCGGAGCCTCCGGCACGAACGTGAGCAACAACTAACGTTCGCAATCGAATCCCACCCTGATGCGGCCCGCGCCTGACTTCCACCGGGCGCGGGCCGCGATGCTTTTGAGGCGGCGATGACCGAGTACATCACCACCACGCAGATGCAGAGTCGCCTCACCCCGCACGGCATCGTTTGGGTGGCGGACCACGATGCGTCCGGTACCGGAGTCACGCCCGACGAGGAAGAGGCGTACGTCGTGCCCGCGATCCAGTTCGCCGGCGCGATCGTCGACGCCCACATCCAGGGGCGGGTCAATACGATCGAAGCTCGAGCCGCTCAAAACCAATGGCTCATGGATCGCTGCCTCGACCTGGCGGTGTGCCGCGCGCTGGAGATCGGTGGCCGGAACGCACCGGAGTCGATCGTTCGTCGCGAAGAGCAAACGCTCGACTGGCTGAAGGAAGTCCAGAACGGATCGATGACGATCCCGGGCTATACCTATCCCGCCGCAGTTGGCGGCAGTCGCGATATGCGAGGCCCGCAGGCCTTCAACCCCAGGAGACCCGACCGATGACGTCTCCGCTCACCCTGGGGCGTCGTGCGGCCTGGGATGCGATCAATAGCTGGCAACGCCTGAAGGACGGGAACGGGAACTCGGTGTTCAAACGCCAGGACCGGTTCGAGTCGAACGGGCGTGGCGGCGTCTCGCCAACCCGCCAGCAGATCGAGGCCGGGTACGGTGTCGGAGATCTGCCGGCGCTTGCGATCCAGTCGGCCGCGATCAGCATGCGTGCCGAGGTCACCCGGATCCATCACTGGTTTTTCGATCAGACGATTTCGCTGTTCACGCCCGAATGGGACCTGCTCAAACCGGAAGAGTACGTGGCCGAGATCGTGAACGCGTTGTACGCGGCCACGCCGCCGGCGGTGACGGTCACGTTCATCCAGCAGGCCACCGGCTTTGTTCCCGAGGTGATCCCGGGCGTGCGGTTCCAGTTTGTGCTGGTCGGCGGCGACGCTAAACTACCTGCCACGCGGACCGACATCACGTTCCGCGTCCGGATCCAGTTCTCTCCCTACGAGCAATAGGTGCCAGGATGGCAAACGAAATCATCGGCGGTCTGAATTACCTGATGCTCGCGAGCGAGGACGTCTGGGGATCCAACCCGGTCGGTGCGGCCGGATCGGGTTCGAACGCGTCCGGTTCCGCGCAGGACTACTGGTTCTGCCCGGTCAAAGAGTACTCGGTTCGCTTCCGCCCGGAGAACCGGCAGTCGCAGAACTTCATCGGGTTGATGACCCAGAAGCATTCGACGAACTTCCGTGGCCGACCGTCCGGTGGTTTGACCGCACCGTTCATCGGGTGGAAGGCGGGCAACCTCACCACGTCGCTCGCGCAGCAGTTGATGGAGTGGGGCTTCGCGAACCACACGAACCAGACGCCTCCGTCGAAGACCGGCGTCTGGGCCGTGGGACCGAACGTCTCGAACCTGCTCCACAACGGTCTGCGGGTCAACTCCGCGTCGCTGATCGGCTCGGCGGACTCCGGCGAGGTCGATATCCAGCTGGGTCTCGACGGCAAGACGGAAGCGCTCATGGCGACCGCTCCGACGCTGCCGGTCGACATGGAAAAGATGATCGACGCGCGCTTCGCGGACGTCACGCTCTCGCTCGGCGGCACGCAGGTGCAGATCAAGGACTTCAACTGGACGGTGCAGTCGACGCTGATCGTCGAGTACCTGAACAGCTTCAACCCCTCGTTCATTCTCAAAGCGCGGCACGTCGAAACCTTCTCGTGCACGCTGCTCAAGAACTCGTCCACGTACGACGCATACCGTCGGGCGGCGAGCGACACCGAGATCGCAGGCGTGCTCGTGGTGAAGGCGCTCCACAACGGAACGCTCTCGGACACGTATGCTCAGGTGTCGATCTCGCTTCCGCGTATGCACCTGCTCGACGCCGACGACCAGATCAGCATGACGGACCTCACCCGCCAGCCGATCAACTTCGTCGTGCTCAAACCTGATACTTCCGCGCAACCGTCGGCGATGACCTGGTCGACGGTCGCCTAACCTTCTTCGGCCGGAGACGCTGGTCGGCGGCGGATACGCGGCTCATTTACCGGACGGCCGTCGCCGCCGCGTCCGGGCGGGTGCGTCGATGACCAAGAAGACCTTCACCGCGGGCCACGTCGTTTTCCCGGTCGAAGAGCTCGTGCGTGGCATTACGGGCGGGCTCGAGTTCATCAACAACCGCCGCCACGATCTCCTCGAGATCCTCGGCATCCGGTTGCTCAGCGAAGCGGTCGACGCCTTCCAGGAAAAGTCGCGCGGCGGTACCGGATCGGACGGGATCAAATGGGCACCACTCAAGCCCGCCACGATCGCCCGGAAGAACCGTCGCGGGAAGCGGAACGCGAAGCGGAAGACGACCAAGGGCGGCAAGAAGCGGCCAGGCGCCGGCTCGAGCCAGATCGGCGTCGACACCGGACTGATGCGCGCGAGCGGCCAGCCAGGCTACGCCGGCAACACGCAGGTCGGTAGCACATCCGTCACCGTTGGATATGCTATGGAATATTCCCACTGGTTCGACGAGACGCGCAAGCTGCTGCCGGAGAAGATGCCGGACGCCTGGCAGAAGGCCTTGGACGACTCGGCCCAGCGATTCATCGACAAACACCTGAAGGGGGAGCTTGTATGAGGTTTGGAAGGATCCAATCCGAACGATGGCACGAAGTCAAAACCACCGACGGCGACTTCCGCATCAAAGTGAAGCGTCCGACTGCCGGCGAACGATTCCGGGAAACCTCGTTCAGCCTGGCCACCACCAATAGCCTCGAGCAAGCGGTCGACATCGAGGAGATGCAGGCGCGGTACCGAGTCGCGGTCACGATCGTCGGATGGGATGGACTTCTCGACGAGAAGGAACAGCCGATCCCGTTCTCCGTCGACGCGCTCGACGCGCTCTGTTCAGCCTACCCGCAGATCTACAACAGCATCGCGTTCGAGGCGACCCGGGCGTTCCGTCTCGGGTGGGATGCGGAAGACGAAGCGAAGGACGGAGCCAGCGCACCGGGAAACTGATGCGGGAGGCGTACCGCCTGTTTCGATACGGGCGTGGCGACGTCTCCCCGGCGATCCAGCTCTACATGGAATTGAAACGGCTGGGGCACCTCTGCGATGATCTGCACCTGCCTGCGGAACTGTTGATCGACTTCCCGATCGACGTGCTGGAGAGCTTGCACGCCGTACGACGCGGCCTGCAGATGGCGACGGACAAGGAGGTCACACATGGCGGCAAAGGTTACGATCGAGCTGGATGACAACGTCTCCGGCCCTCTAAAGTCGGTCGCCCGATCCGCCGCCCAGACCGGAAACGACTTCGACGAGCTCGACTCGAGCGTATCGGCGCTCCAAGCAGAGATCGAAGAGCTGAAGTCATCGATGCTCGATCTCGCCGCCGCGAACGCCAAGGCCGCGTCCTCGAATGACGGAGTCGCCTCTTCCGGTGCGAACGTCGCCCAGAAGATCACGGCGATCTCGACGGGCACGCTGGCGGTGATCGAGGTCACGAAGAAGCTCGCAGAGACCGGCAAAAAGGCGTACGAGCTGCTGAAGGTGGCTGCCGAGAATGGAAACCCGGCCGCGAAGGAGCTCGTGAAGTCCGTCGAGGGGCTCGGCACCGCACTCGCCGACGTCGCCAACGATCCGCTCTTCCAGGACTTTCTGAACGGGATGGCCGAGACGATCAACTCGACCGTCGTGCCTGCGATCAAAGGCATCCCGGACGCCTGGCGAGGAACGCAAGACTGGATCGCCGGCGCGATCACGGCGACCACGGACTTCGTCGGCGTGACGCAAGGTGCGACCTCCGAGCTCGCACAGATGAACGAGCAGTCCGCGAAGGGGATCGAGCTTCGCAAGAAGGCGACAGCAGCCGCCGCCGAGAAAGCGAAGGCGGACAAGCTCTCGCTCGACCTCAACAAGGACCTCGAGAAGATCGAGGAGGCCAAGCGTCAGACCGCGATGAAAACGGCGCTCGCCAACGTGAAGGATCTCGCGGTCCTCGAGGAGCGCGCGAAGACGGAAAAGCAGGCCCTCAAAGATCTCGCCGCCGCCGGCACGTTGGCCGATTCCGAGAAGGCTAAATGGCTCTCGGACATCGTCGCCGTTGAAGGCCGAATCCTCGAATTGAAGAACGAGCAGACCGAGGTCGCGAAAAAGCAGGTCGAACAGACAAAGGCCTGGTGGGAGGGACTCAAGGGAGCGCAGAAGACTCTCGAAGCGGCCACCAGCACGACCTGGTCAAAGATGACGGCGGAAGCGAAGAAGAACGTCGACGCCGTCGTGGCGAAGGAGAAGGCCGCGATCGACTCGCTCGTCGCCAAGCTCAACGAGCTCAAAGGACAGGACGGCAAGTCCGCCGACGTCGTGAACCGCATCCGCGACAAGATCGACCCGCGCGACCTGGCGAAGAAGATCGGCGACAACCGGGCGAAGCCGCTCGACGACCAGGCCAAGGCCGAGGACGAGCAACAGCGGAAGCTGCAGCACGATCTCAACCGGCTGCGGCAATCCCGCCAGGCGGTGAAGGCCGGTGGCGGGTGGGAATATGATCCCGCGCGGCAGCAGCAGATCCAGAAGATGGACGAGGAAGAAGCGGCCCTCGAGCAGAAGCTTCGCGAGTCGAATAAGAAGGAGCGCGGCTTCAAACAGGGAGCCGCGGGCGAGCGGCAGAAGGCGTTCAAACAAGCCGCCGCGGGTGGCGAAGGGATCAGCGCGGAAGAGATCGCGAAGGCTCAGGACCAGATGACAAGCGCGGTCATCGACCAGGCGGTGGCGACCGGCCAGCTGACCCAGACGCAGGAGAAGGCGCTCCGTGCGGCCGCGTCCGCCACGATGGAGCAGGCCAAGGTGATGCGGCAGCAGGCCGAGGACATCGAAGAGATCATCACCGTGCTGGACGGGATCACGGACGGAACGAAGAAGATCGGTCAGAAGAAACGCGCACAGCGGGGATCGGCAGGGGGCTAAGATGCGGGCGGACGTGTCGAAAGTGCACTCGGCGGAATGGGACCGCATCGTCGAAGAACGAATCGTGGAAGAGCAACGAAAGCTCACCTTGGAACATCAGCTCGGCGGGCGTGACGAAGACGACGACTGCTCGCCGGCAGTGATCTACCGGCCATCACCATCGAGGCGCCTGTTACATGCTCCGGATGCAGTTGAGAACGACGCCGTTCGGATCGTATAGCGACTTCGATCTCGCGTCGAACGGTGCCGCCCGATTCAAGCTGACCGTCAGCTATTCGACGCCGTCGATCCTGCGCTGGGTGATGCATGCACCGCAGCACACGTTCCCGATCGGCTACCGCACGTTCATTCGTTTCTGGGACGACGCCGGAACCGATCCCGATGGCGACGCGTTCACCGAAGACAACCCGATCTTCGAGGGTTACGTCGAAGAGATCGCGCCGCTCGAGTCCATGCTGATCGAGTACGCCGCGTACGATCCCACGTACGTCGCCGGCAAAGAGATCACCATCATGTCGCAGGCCTGGCCAGCGGGAACGGTGCCGAGCGTTCCGCCGGTGCCGCACTCGGCGGCGGTGCCGCGTTTGATCTTCAACGCGACGATCGACAACGACGACGACTACGCCTTCCAGCGAGGCCCGGAAAACCTCACGGTCGGCAACATGATCTCGACGATCCTGCAGGACGAGTACCATCCGCTCTACTGGAAGTCGGCCGCACCAGGTGACGGAACCTCGGCGGGCAACGACCAGGCGTTCATCGACGCGGAAGTCGACGCGCTCGACATGGTGCCGCAGGAGAAGATGGTCTGCCAATCGGAAACGCTCCGAACGGCGATCGACCGTCTGCTCTCGTTCTACCCGGCGCGCCGGCTGGTCTGGATCCCTGGCACGCGGAAATGGACGCTGCCCGATCTCGCGAACGCCACCGAGCGGACCGTCACGCTGAACGTGTTCAACAACGACAACGACGTTCTCTCGATGGAGTTGCACCGGTCGATCGAGCGGCGTGCGACGGCGGTGAAGTTCTACGGACCCGAAACGCTCACCATCACCGTCGCCTCGACGCAGGACGGCACGCTCGCCACGTACGGGAATTACACCGTGCTCGAGCAGCTCGGCTCCGTCGACATCAAAGCGTTCAACCGCTGGATCATCACCAACCCGAACCGGCGTCGCATGGGCCGCGTGCTGCCGACGACGATCCTCTGCCCGGTCGGCGGCTACACCTGGGTTCCGACCCGATCGCCAACGCTGCAGATGACGTGGGACGGACAGACCTGGCTGACGATCGCGGGAGCGTACTTCGATTACCAGCAGGGGATCGCGTCGACGTACCCGGGCTTCACGTACTTCTGGAGCTCGGCGGGCAAAACCGTGACGACCGGCATCCAGCACTTCTTCCCACCGGTCGGCGTCCGCCTGGTGTATGCGTTCTTCGACACGCCGCTTTCGAAGCGGTACCCGTCGTCGGGCTTCTCCGGTACCGCATACGACGTGGCCGGGATCGAGCACGAGTTGAAGATTTACGACGAGATGCTCGCCATCGGATTCGAACGCGGCACGCCAGTCACCTCGGTGGCCCGCCTCGCGCAGTACGAGAAGCTCGCGACGCAAATGCACGTCGAGTCGAAGGACATCCTGTACGCCGGCGGCTTCACCTTCGACGGGATCGAATACGACTGGTGCCGCCTCGCGCGACGGGTTTCGATCGCGGCCGAGGACGGAAGCGGAAACCCGGTCACCACCGGGTGGGAAGACATCGCCGCTTGGGTGACGGACGTCGAGTATGATTTCGACCAGCAGCTGACAACCATCCAGATGTCGTCGGACCAGGCCGAGCTCATGGGTCTCGACGTCGAAACGATGAAACAGAATCTCGGCATCCGAGCGCTCTATCGAAAGACGCGGGTGAACTCCCGCTTCCTGTTCGTGCCGTTTATGTCGGATTTCTCCTGGCGAGCGACGTGGAGCCAACGATTGGCCGGCGTCGAATCGAGCCTCGAGATCTTCTACGTCGATCCTGTCACTGGCGAGGTGCACACACCGATCACATGAGACGCCGCTACGGAGGGAACCGGGAAGCGCGCATGCAGTACCTCGAGCAACGCTTCCGGCAGCATCATGTCGACATTCAGCGTCTGTGGAAAAGGATTCCGCAGGGACCGCACCAGTTCGGTGTTGCGCAGACCTCGCCGGCCGACCCGATCGTGTTCGATCCCGATATGACCGGCATCGCCTCGGTCGGTGGCCCGGTCAACACGGGTGGCACGCGGCATTGCTCGAGGGGCTTCACCGTTCACCAGCAGACGCGCTTCCCGCAGCGCGTGCGGTCGACGCCGTTCTTGCGTTCCAACCAGGTCTGGGAAACGCCGTCCGCCGCCGCGGGCCCGACCGATGGAGTGGGCGCCTCTTGCACGATGCCGCCAGGTGCGGCCAACCGATCACGCGCACTGATCTCCGACGAGTACGACTTCGCCATTCCCGAAGATGCCGAGATTCTGACTCTCGACGCCGACGTCGTTTGGAAGTGCGAGCAGATCGTGGCGGGCGGAACGGTGATCCCGTTCATCTGCGAGGACCGTCTGGGCGTTGAAGGTGACGGCGGACCAATGGGACCGTGGTTCCACCGCAACGGGCTTCGGTTCGGCGGCGGCGGCTATGTCATCCGTCAATTCGCGACAAAGGCGTTCCAGTACCAGCAGGGCAACGGCGGCACCGAAACCTATCAGCATGGGTTCCATACGACGTTTGAGAACAACCTCGATCCAGCGAATTATTACGCCGGCGTCTCCATTCCGCTGACGGCTGACGAAGTGAACAACAACGGGTTCGGATGGATGCTCGCGTTCCATGGGCAGACCTTCGGCAACGGAACGTTCCGCGTCAGCATCGACTCGATCGCGATCACGGTCAGCTACGGCATCTATCACCAGACCGGCTGCACAGGGGAGTCCTTCTGATGTCGGTGCTTACCCGGGTACCCAACGAGGAAGAAGAACGCCTGCTGCGGCTCGAGGCCCTCGAGAAGCAATTTGCAACCGACATCGCCCGCCTGTTCAAGCGGATTCCCCAGGGACCGGACGCCTTCGGGGCGTTCCAGGTGGCCCCAGAACGCGTCGACGACGTTTTCGAGCCACCCTTCGACCTCACCGGCTCCCAGGCGTTCTCAGGGGGAACTGGGGCCCCAGGAAGCGGTTCCGCGACTGGCCAAGGATCGGGCGGGTCGGGCGGCGGCTCCGGGCCGGGTCTCACAGGGGGAACCCCGAACGTATCGGGCGGCACGCTCCAGACCGGTGGCCACCAGCAAACCGGCGCGACGGTTGGCACCGGCTTCACCGGCGGATCGTTCACCGGCCAGGGATCGGGCGGAACCGGCCTTCCCGGACCTGGCGGAACGGGAACGCCGGAGAGCGGCATCAACACCGGCCGATCGGGTGGCGGATCGGGACCAGGCCTCACCGGCGGCACCAGCACGCAGGGCACCGCGCACAGCGGGACGCGCGTTTCGGGCGTCTGCTACGGTCCGCTCTTCTCCGATACGTTCGACGGCGTCGGCGGGCTGCAGCTGGCATTTCACACTCCGGACTTCGACTCGCTCGCCGGCGGATGGCAGGGCGACACATTGCAGCTTCAGATCAACGGAACCGGATCGGTCACGCCGCGCAACGCCGCGGGCACCGGTACCAACGAGTATCGAGCGTTCGCGAACGTCGGCGAGAAGAACGTCTGGCTGGTGGCGACCGGCACGAGCCTCGGCGACGCGAACGGTGGCAGCAATCGGTATGCGGGCTTCGTCGTCCGATATGTATCGGACCTCGACCACTGGATCCTGCGCGTCAACGTGGCTTCGAACCTGATCGAGATCATCGAGGTGAACGGCGGCACGCGAACCACGCGCGCCTCGTACGCAGTCTCGCCGAGCGTCTACGGCACGAACCCGATCATGTCGGCGATCGTTCGCGACCAGTACATCCTGTTTAAATTCGGGGCGTATCAGGTCTCGTACGGAGCCGCATCGTACGTTCAGGGATCCGGTCGGCACGGCATCTACTTCGGGCACGTGGGAACGGTCAACAGCAACCAGCGGATCGAAAGCCTGGCGATCGACTGCGTGCCGGCCGACGAGTCTGGTACCGGACGATCCGGATCGAAATCGGAATCGCACCTCTCGGGCGGCGGTGCCTCTGGCGGATCGGGTCTGACCGGCGGTACCGGGATGACGGCGGGCACGACGAACACCGGCGGCACGCCAGTCGGATCGGGCGGAACGTACCTCGAATACGTCTCGATCCCGACCGGCGACGTCACCACCAGCTGGAACACCACGACGCCGCATTGGTCGCGACTGGACGACACCTCCACATGGGTCGGAACCCCTTTGACCGGTGCTCTCGATCGCGTGACTGCGGACGGCAACGACGACAACGAAGAAGAGGTTTATTCGATGTCCGTCTCGCTCCCTGGTGGGGCGACGGTCAAACGAATGACCGCATCGATCTTCGCCTCCTCTGATACGGCGGCAATCACGGTCGAGCGTCGCATCAAGATCAACGGCACGTTCCAGACAGCGTTCTCAGGAAACGTCGGTACCGGCGGCGGATCGTGGTTGTCGAGCACCGCACTCACCGGCACGTGGACTGGTGCGGGCCTCACGCTGCAGATCGGGATCAAGCCGCTCGTGATCGCGAAGTCGAACTCGTTCCGCCTGGACGCCGTTCAGATCAAACTCGAGTACTGGACTTAAACGATGGCGAAGGACCGCGAACAGAAAGAGACGCTCGAGCCGGTACCGGTCGAGAAGATCCCTGCCGAGCAATGGGAGCGCGAGCATTTCCCGTCGAAGGCGACGTACGTCGAGGCCGACGTGAATCGGTGGGATGCGATCCTCAAAGCACGCACCGCCAAGTACCAGCCCGACTGCAAAGTCGATCCGGCGTATGCGTTCAACATCATCGACCGGCCGGGAACGATCGTCGAATTCTACAAATCAGAGCTCGGCGAGATCGGCGCCTGCTTCCTCGCGAAACCTGGTGGCAAGAAACGGCTCGCCTACCTGCTCGGTGATGTCGAGGACGAAGACGCGATCGCCGACGTCCTGCTCCGCGGGCTCCTCGAGAAGTTCGCCGACAAAGAAACGACGGCCGTCTACTGGTACACCGACGACGCCTTCGGCAAGACGGCCGAGGGGCGGGTGTTCCAGGAGATCGCGAAACGCCTCGACAAGGTGGCAGCTGAAAATGGTCTGCAGACCTCGTTCCGAGGCGACAACGCCAACCTCTGGTGGGAGGTCACGCGCGGGTGATTTACGAAGCCGAGGTGCTTACGTCATGGAAGGCGCTCGCCCGCGAACACCTGCAGTTCGTTCCGTTCGCCGCGCATCTGTACGGGATCCGCAACTGGCAGGATGCCACCGGCTGCGAGTTCGTTCCGCCGACGCCGCCCGTCGTGATCGTGCGAACGCTGACGGACGGGAACCCGGAAGAGATCATCGACCCGAACGATCGCTTCAACCTGGTCCTCTGGTGTGATATCGAAGGCGACACGCTCACCCGCCGCGACAACTGCACTCGAGAGAAGGCCCGCCGCATCGCTGCGGTGATCGACGAGATCGCCGGCAAGGCGATCGGCGCGGATGTGGTCGACGACGACTTCGGAGATCTCGCCATGACGGTCCTCGCCTGGCGTTTGAAAATGTGGATCAGGACGCTCCCTCGTGGATAAGTACTCGACGTTCCGAGGCGTGCTCTGGCGGGCGGACGGTACCAACGCCGACTCGATGCGTGGCATGTACGCCGGCGTTCCCGCCGTCCTGGTCGGCGGCGGACCGTCGATCAACAAGCTCGAGCTCGGACTCCTGAAGCAACGAGGCATTCTCCTGGCGGCGATGAACAACGTGGCCGCGACGCACGTTCGCCCGCACCTCTGGTTCGCGGCCGACAAGCAGACGCAGTTCTCCGAGACGATCTGGCGCGACCCGGGTATCGCCAAGTTCGTGAAGACGAAGTACCTCGATCGAGCCGGCCAGGGAAAAGGGCAGATCCGTCGTTGGAGCGACGAGACGCAGACCTTCGCGGGAACGGGCCTGCACCCCGCTGACTGCCCGAACGTCTGGGGATACGATCACTGGAAGGGCTGGGAGCCGGAATCGTTCCTGGACGATCCTCGGCCGTCGTGGGGCGTTCCAGAAGGGGCGGCAGACGAGAAGGTCGGCATGGGTCTGTCGGTGATGCTCGTCGCGGTCTGGATGCTCTATTGGCTCGGCGTCCGTCGCATCTACCTGGTCGGGTGCGATTTCAAGATGAGCGAGAAGCGTCCGTACGCCTTCGAGCAGCACTATTCCGACGAGCAGGTGCGGCGGAACAACGCACTCTACAACTGGCTCCGAAAGCGGTTCGTCGAAGCGACGCCGCACTTCCAGGCCCGCGGGCTCGAGATGATCCAGACGAACCCGGCGTCGCGTCTCGACGTGTTCCCGATCGTTCCGTACGAAGAGGCGATCGCGCAGATCCTCGCCAAGTTCCCGGCGTCGACCAGGACCGATGGCCACTACCAACAAGGCTGAAACGGTGCGCAAACGGTGTCGAAACGGTAGCAAAACGGAAAGGGCGTCGCGGCAATGAGTTACCTCGTTAACGGTCGGCACGAGGATGCAGGTGCTCTCTTCGGGATGTATCGGGGTGCGACCTGTTTCCTGCTCTGCGGCGGACCATCGCTGGCGACGATGGATCTCGAACCGCTGAAGGCGCGCGGAGTACTCGTCGCGGCGGTCAACAATGCGGCCACCGTGTTCCGCCCGCAGCTGTGGTTTTCGTTCGACGCCGCCGCCCGCTTCTCCGAGACGATCTGGTCCGACCCGGGCATCATGAAGTTCACTCGAGAAGATCGCCTCGAGATGCGGATCACGAAGTACGATCCCGGCGCGCAGCAGTTCATGCAGGACGAGAAGGTGCAGAATTGCCCGAACGTGTTTGGCTACAAATGCGAGCACACCTGGAAGGCCGAGGCGTTCCTGACGTCGCAACTGCCGACCGGCGGTACCGACAACGAGCGCGACGATCCGGATGGGGAGCGGATCCACAAGTCGGTCATGCTGCCGGCGCTTCGAATCCTCTTCGACCTCGGCGTCCGCCGTCTGTACCTGGTCGGGGCCGACTTCCACATGGAAGAGGCGGCTCCGTACGCCTTCGACGAGGAGGTTCGAGGCGATCGGGTCGAGCGGAATAACCTGCTGTTCGGGTGGCTCGATCGACGATTCCACGAGTTGCAACCCGTCTTCGGGCGGGCAAAGTACAAAATCTGGAACGCGACGCCTGGCACACGGTTGACGGCGTTCGAACGGGTGGATTACACAGAGGTTGTTAAACGCGAATCGTCTCGCGTCGACCAGCACCCTGTGACCAAAGGCCAGTACCAGCTATGAGCACCACCGCACCCGCTCCAGCGACCGCCGAAGAGTATCGCTTGCCGCCGTACATCGGATCGATCTGGTGTGTGATTCCCGCGAGGCTCGAGTCGACCCGCCTCGAGAAGAAACTGCTTCGAAGCGATCACGGCGAACCGCTGATCCTCACCACCGTTCTGAACGCCGCCCGATCGGGCGTATTCGATCACATCTGCGTGGTGACGGACTCGGAAGAGATCGCGAACAAGATCCCGGAGCTCGGCAACACCTGGATGTTCTCGACCGTGTATCGAGTCGGCGAAGAGTTCCGCAACGGAACCGAACGCGTGGCCGCTCTCTTCAAGGGGCGTCCGATCGGCCGCGAGCCGCGCATCGTGATCGGCCTGCAGGCGGACGAGCCGGAGATCACCGCGCACGACTTCGGTCGCCTGGCAGAAGCGGTGGCCGCGCATCCGGCCGTCGACTGCGCGACGCTCGTCGGCCCGCTGATGCCCGAGTGGTATACGAACCCGAACGTGGTGAAGGTGGCGGTCTCAGCGATGAGCCAGATGGCCGTCGACTTTGATCGGGACCTCGAGAACCTCTTCGAGGATCGGCACCAAGGCTGCGCGTTCCACCACGCGGGCGTCTACGGCTGGAAACCCGACGCGCTTCGCTGGTACTGCGGTCTTTCCGTCAGCCACAACGAGGAGAAGCGTCGACTCGAGCAGATGCGAACGCTCGACAATGGCGGTCGCATCCGGTGCGTCTACACTCAGAAGTTGATGCCAGGCATCGACGACGAGGAGTCGTACCAGGCGTTCGTCGATCGGTACCGTCGCCAGAACGTGATGTGACCGATGAGACGCATGAACGCTGGTGCCGGCGAGACGCTTCTGGACTTCATGGACAGCGCGGTCGCCGCCGCCGACAAGTACCGTGGCGAATGCATCATGGCGACGTTCAACGGTACGACGATCGGCGTCGACTGCCGCGACGCCGCTTACACCCTCTGCAAGCTCTGGGAAGTGCAGCGAGAGCTCGATCGCCTGAAGGGTCTGTATCGATGAGCCGCAGGGGAATTTTCACCAAGCCGAACGACGGGCTTTCGGTCGAATGGCTGACACCGCCGCACGTGATCAAGGCGCTCGGCAAGTTCGACCTCGATCCTTGCGCGCACCCGGACCAGTTCTACCGCACCGCGCGGCGGATGATCGCTCCACCCGATTGCGGCCTGAGCACCAGGTGGAGCGGCCGCGTTTGGCTGAACCCGCCGTACGGGTCAGGCCTGCACCATTGGATGTGCAAAATGGCCAAGCACGGCAACGGGATCGCGCTCGTTCCCGGGCGGACCGAAGTCGAGTCGTGGTTTTGGCCATACGTCTGGGAGATGGCATCCGGGATCATGTTCGTACGTGGCCGGTTCCGCTTCCATCGGCCAGACAAATCGACGAGCGGGAACGCCGGCCACGGCTCAGTGCTCGTCGCCTATGGGCATTCGAACGTCGCTGCACTCGACAACGCGGCCAGCGATGGAACGATTCGCGGCCGCGTTGTCAGCCTCATTTAGAAAGGGATTTCCGATGGCGATCCGCGTCTTTGTTGGTTGCGCGAAGGAGCATAAGCTCGCGTTCAAAGTACTCCGGTATTCGATCACGACGCGGGCGTCGCAGCCGGTCGAGGTGTTCCCGCTCAACAACGCCGACGCGACCAGACCCGACGACTGGTGGCGAGACGATCCGCTGTTCGGGAAGTACGCACCGATCCACATCCCGACGCCGCAGAATCCGAAGCAGCGCGGCGCGACGACCTTCTCGTTCCAGCGGTTCCTTCCGCCCGAGCTCGTCGGGTACGAGGGGAGCGCGATCTACCTCGACAGCGATCAGCTGGTGCGAACGGACATCGCCGACTTCTGGATGCACCACCGCACCGCCAGCGCGGCCGTGCTCAAGCCGCCCGGGTGGCAGTCGGCGGTGATGTTGATGGACGCGGCCTTCTGCCGGTGGTCGATCGCGAAGCTGATCCGCCAGATCGACCAGGGGAAGCGCACGTATCACCGGATGATGAACCTGCACGACATGGGGCTCCTCGACAACGGGCTCCCCTCGAGGTGGAACGTTCAGGATCGCGACTACAATTCGGCCGAGGAGATGCTGGCCGTCGCGCCTGCCGCGAACCTTCTCCACTTCACCGACATGCATACGCAGCCGTGGCTGCGGGTCGGCCACGCGTGGGGCCCGATCTGGGAACAGGAACTGACGGACGCGATCGCAGACGGTGCGATCTCCCGCAGCGAAGTGCTCGATGCTATAAATGCCGGTGACGTGCGTCCGTCGCTGGCCTGCATCATCGGCGAGACGCCTCCCTATCCGGACCACCAGTTCGTCTACCCGGATCAGCGGGCGAGGGGCAAGGGACTGCATCGCTAACACGGAACGGAATCCGTACCAATGAAGATCTGCTTCACCGGCGTGCGGCCACTGGGCGGCGTGCAGATGCGTGGCGTGCAGACCGCCCGCCTTCTCGGCGTTCCTTTCCTCGACCTCGAGCGGGAGTTCCTGAAGACCAAGACCGTCTGGGACGCCGTCGTGCTCGTGAAGTATCACCGCGGGCAAGGCGCGGCGATCCGCGAACGGGCGGTGCGTCTGATCTACGACCCGCTCGACTGCTGGTCGTCGCTTCACCACTGGAAGGATCGGCCCGCGATCGACTTCTGGCGATGGACACGCTGCGAGCTCGGGTACGACGATATCCTCGCGACGTCGCCCGCCTGTGCGATGAAAATGTACGACGCGAATCCGACCGTCAACATCCACATGCTGCGGCACCATGCCGATACGACGATCGTGCAGGACGTCGCGCAGCACGGTCGCTGGTACGATCCGGCCGGCCCGATCGTCTACGCCGGCGGACTGCGGTTCCTCGGTGGCCAGGAAGAATACATGAGGCGCTCGGCTCGAGCGCTCGGTCGGCAGCTGATCATCAACATCGATCGTTGCTGCGAGCGGACTCTGAAGGGTGCTTCGCTCGCGATCTCACCCCGCCTTCACCCCGAGGACACCGACCTCAACGCGCACTGCAAGCCGACGATCAAAGCGGCGAATGCGGCGGTCGCTGGTCTGCCATTCCTCTGCACGGACGATCCCGCGCACCGTTCGGCCGCGTACGACAACACGTGTTTCATCGACCGCGACCTCAATTGGGAGTCGAACTTCGCGAAGGCGTTGAACTACCCACCCCTCGAGGGCGGCACGAGCCTGGCCGACCACGCGAACGCGCTCGAGGAGATCATCATGGGCAAACAGCCCGTCCGAGAAACGGAGTCCGTATGAGCGCTGTTTTCGCTGACTGGTTGCTGGATCGCATGATCTCCGACACCTGGAAGTTCAACGAGCGGCAGGGCGTCGGCACCAGGTGGATCACGTACGACTTCGGGTTCCGCGAGGACGCGCTCGAGATGGCGGTCGAGCAGATCAAACCGGACGTCGAACGCTGGAAAACGTTTGGCGGCGGCAAGATGCAGTTCTCCCACCCGCAGCAGATGCCGGCGCCTGTTCGGGAGATCTTCGACGCGATGCACTCGCACGAGTTCGTCGAGGCCTTGAAGGCGCTTTCCGGCGTTCCCGACCTGACGGCCGATCGCGCGTACAAAGGCGGCGGGATCCATGCCACGCCGCGCGACGGCCAGCTGGGGATTCACGTCGACTTCAACCGGCATCCGGACGGGCGGTACCGCCGCCTGAACGTGTTCCTGTTCCTGGGCGACGGGAAGGATTGGCACGACGAGTGGGGTGGCCACCTCGAGCTCTGGGATGCCGCGGGCAAGAAATGCGTCCAGTCGATCGCGCCGGAGTTCAACCGGCTGGTGATCTTCGAGTCAACGGAATCGTCGTGGCACGGCCATCCGCACCCGCTGGCGTGCCCCGAGGGGCGTTTCCGGCTCTCCCTGGCATCGTACTATTTCTCGAATTCGAGGCCCGCAGACTACCGCGACCGACACTCCACGATTTATCTTTCCAACGTGGATTAAACGCACCGTGGTTTTCTGACGGGAGGAACGAGAATGGCCAAGGCCAAAGCGGCAGCGAAAGCGCCGGCAAAGACGACGCGGAAGAAGAAGTGGGACGCAGAGCTCGAGATCGAGTGGGGCGGCTTGTCGATCGGTGACAGCACCGCGCGGCTCGGCTTGAAGATCGAGCGGAACCGGATCAACCTCGACGAGGCGGACGAACTGTTCTGCGGCACGCGCTGCGCGGTTCAGATCGAGAACGTGCTGCCCGATCCGAAGCAGTCGCAGCTGCCTGGCATGGAAGGCCACGAGATCGTTCTCGTCGAAGCGCTCGTCGACATCAAATCGTTCAACGTCACTCCGAAGCTGCTCTCCACCGGCCTGACCTTCAACCTCGAGACGGTGCACCCCGAGCTCCTGGCGAAGTTCCCGAAGCGACGCGGCCGCTTGTTCATCAAGCACCAGGCGGATCTCGCTGACGAAGCCGGCGACGAAGGCGAGTGAACACCGATGAAACCAACCGGCCAGATGGTGTCCTAGGAATCGCCATCTGGCCGGTTGGTCGCGAAACGTGATGTGGCTGGCCCTCGCGGGTTTTCTTTGTTCCAGCCCGCGAGGGCCTCGTCTTATTGAGGGGATGCAGAATGCCGACCGCACGACAGGTGGAGTGGATTCGGAAGCACGGCGACGTCGTTCAGTCAATGGTGCTCGACGTCGGCTCGCGTGTGCCAGGCGATTCAAAGAAGATCGAGCGGTTCACCGTTCGCGACGCGCTCAAACGGAACGATCCGGTGGTCGCGTATACGATCGTCGGCGTCGACATGATCGACGGACCGAACGTCGACGTCGTGCTCGATCTCGCCTCGTCGATCAAATCGAAACCGATCCTCGCGCGTGCGTTCGGCCTGGCCTCGAACGACAAGCTCGAGTTCCGCACGATCTACTGCCTGTCGGTGATGGAGCACGTACGCGATCCGTTCACGTTCGCGAAGAACGTCACCAAGCTGCTGGCACCGGGCGGGCACCTGTTCGTCTCGGTGCCGTTCATCTTCCGGTACCATGCTCACCCGGACGACTATTGGCGGTACACTCCGCAGGCGCTCGAGCTGCTGTACCCGGAGCTCGTGGTGCTCGAGCCGCTCGGCGAGATCTGGTTGGGCGATGACGAACGGATCGTGCCGGATATCATGGCGACCAGGCCATACGCCGACCGGAGTCGTCGTACGATGGAACCCGTAACGGTCAACATGGTCTTTCGGAAACCCGAATGAAGCTCAACCTCGGCAGCGGGTGGCATTACCTCAAAGGCTACACGAACGTCGATCTGCACCACGACGCCGACGTCAAAGCAGATCTGCGGGACTTCGAAGCCGAGGACGGAAGCGTCGAGATGATCCTCACGACGCACGTGATCGAGCACTTCACGAAGGACGACGGGATCGACCTGCTGAAGCGCTGCTTCCGCTGGCTCGAGCCGGGTGGCCGGATCGTCATCGAGACGCCCGACCGCGAGAAGTGCCACGCGTTGATCGCGCAAGGGAAGTCGCTCGAGGGAGCGAAGGGACTTTACGGCGGGCGGTCGGTGAACAAGCGCGGGTGGCACGAACTGCTGATGGATTGGACGGCCGCGTACCCGACGCAGGGACCGTTGCAAGTGCCGGCGGAATGGAACCTTCCCGGCGAAGCGCACCTCTACGTCTGGAAGGGCGAGGATCTGCGCCAAGCGCTATCGGATGTGGGATTCGACGAATGTATCGTCGGGCGTCCGGTGCATCATGGAGGCCGCGACTGGCGCGACGTTCGCGTCTCTGGAAGGAAACCCCGATGATGGAAACGATCTTCTACGGTCTGATGTACTTCGTTGGCAGCTGCGTGCTGGCGATCGTCGGCGTGCTCTGCCTCTGGACGATCACCTGCTTCGTCGACGTGGTGATGAAACGGATCGCGCGACGAATGAAGGCAAACGGGGATCCACCTCGGGTGCCTGGACGACCGGACTTCCTGGTGCCGACCGGTCCGAACCGGCCGTTCTCACCGCCGCCACCGATGCCGCCAGGCGTGAAGATCTCGCGCGTGCAATGCCATACGTGCGGCGAGTGCTTCGACTCCTGGGAGGGCTTCATCGCCCACCTGAAGGAGAGCGAGCGGTAGCATGCGCGTTTCCGATCTCTATCAGAAACCACCGCTGGCCGATCGCGACGTTTACATCGTCGGGACCGGTCCGTCGCTCCGGGTGTTCCCGCTCCAGTTCCTGCAGGGGCGTACGTGCATTCTGCTGAACGCGGCGTCGCGACTGCTCGGGCCGGCGTTCGGTCCGGTCGCGTTCGCGAACAACAAATCGTTCCTGGAGGGCTGCGAGTGTCCGTACCAGATCGTGAAGGGCAGGCTTCGCTTCGAGACCGGCGCGGAGCGTACCGACAACCACGTCGCATGGGACGATCCGTCGCGCTATGTGTTCTCCTATCGGCAGCCGCCCTGGGATGCCTCGTCGCATTTCGACCCAATTCGTCTGTGGGCCGAGCCGGATTTTTACTGGAACTGCAAACGTGGCTCGGTCGCCATATTCGCCGTCCAGTTCGCGGCGCTCGCAGGGGCTCGATCGATCACGCTTGTCGGATGCGATTGCGCCGAGCTCCCGTCCGCCGCATCCGATGGCATCGCCGCTTCTGATCTCCCGTACGCTGGCAAGTCGGCGGGCGACCACGCCGGCCGCGTCCGTCACGATTACGATCAATACGCGGCGGGTTTGAATTACCTGTGCCGCGAGGTCTGGGATCGTTTCCGCTGTCCGATCATGCACCTATCGCCGTTCCCAGGCTACGGCCGGGAACGCGAGCAGTTCGTCGAGTTCCGACGCTGGAGGGACAATGGCTTCGCGTGAGGACCACCGATGATCGAGAACATCTACCTGGCCGTGATGGGGATCGCGGTCGGCGTTCTGCTCGCTCTGTACGTTCGCGAGCTCGTAATGCTCTCGAAGCCGCTCGATACGCCGAGGCCCGACTGGCTCCCCTACGTCGATCCGGACGAAGACGACGACGCGACGGGCGGGTGGCGCGGGACCGGAACGATCAATTACACCGGCACGCTGCCGTACACCGGCACCTATGAGAGCGATCCGTTCGACGAACTCTACGCAGAAGCGCTGTCGACCGGTTCGTTCGGCCACCGCGATCCGGACGATGAGTTCGACTGCACCGGCGGATCGTGGACGGACAATTGCGACGACTCGTTCTACGATCACGAACCAGACCACCCGTACGATGAGGAACCGGAGGACGACGATGTCTGACGTCATTCACATTTCGATCGGGTCGGAGCCGTCGCAAGAGATCGCCGCCGCCGTGCTGCGTTCCTCGATCCTACGCCGCACCTCGAGGCCCGTCGCGTTCTCGACGTCGTGGGAACCGATCACCGGTTGGCATCCCGCGATGCAGGAAGTGCCGCGTCTGAAGCGCGGGACCGGATTCAACACCTGGCGATGGCTCGTGCCGCGTCTGTATGCGAACCGCGGGCGTGCGATCTACCTCGACGCCGACCAGGTGGTGTTGGCTGACATCGGCGAGCTCTGGGATCAGCTGCAGCCGGGAAAGATCTTCGGGTGCGTGACGGATGCGGTCGGAATCTTCGGCAAGAAGACGCCGGAGCCTGGTGCGCTCCAGACGTCGGTCATGGTGATGGACTGCGAGCTTTGCGACTGGAATCCCGGCGCGCTGTTCGACCAGGTGCTCAAGGACCAGATGCCGTACAAGGATCTGATGCAGGCCCGCTTCCTCGAGCGTGGCCGCATCCAGTCGATCGACCCGGCGTGGAACCATTTCGGGATCCACCGGCCCGATACGAAGCTCCTGCACTGGTCGCACGTCGCGTCGCAGCCGTATCGGAACGCGAAGCACGAAACGGCCGGTATCTTCAAACAGGAATTGCACGCGTCGATCCGCGCCGGCCACGTGGCTCGAGGCGACGTGTTCCGTTGCTGCGCGGCGGGATCGCTCTGCATGACGTGGGGCAATAAGCTGCCGGAGAACGGCAAGCCCGCGAACGTGATCGGCGGGCTACCGAGCGACGCCGCGCTTCGCAATGCACCGCTTGGCGAAATCGATCGCGGCCTCACGTAGGAAGTCGCTGATCGAAAGTCCGGACGCGCGAATGCCATCGGCGACGGTGGTTTTGTCGACGACGTCCGTCATGCGGAACGCCCAGAAATCGCGGTCGAGATCGCGGTACGGCGCGCTCCATTTCTGCAATTGGGCCTCGGTCGGGGTGCGGGCGGAAACGCCCGTTGTGGCCGGTTTCTTGCCCGCCTTGGTCCGCGTGCGCTTCGCCATTTCTGCGTAAACTCCCGGAAATTACGTGGCCTGGAAACTTTGCCTGAACCGGCGCTTCCAATGATCCGAAACGAAGTCTATCTTCTGGGTACGTTAAACGCATAGTTCGCAAGGCACTTTTTAGGGGAATCAGAGATGGCCAGCGAAACGAGAACGATCAACCTCACCTCGCTCAAGATGCTCCAGGCACTCGAGAAAACGATCCGCCGCGCGGCGCAAGAGGCCGAGCAGGTTTATTGCGAAGACGCGGACGCGGCCGATGACGCGGACGCGGCCGATACGGTGATCGAGGTGCACGCTGCGCTCGAAGACCTGCTCGCGAAGATCGCGGGTGCGAAGCGCGAGACCATGAAGGGAACGCCGGTCGACGCGACGCGATCGCTGACGAAGCGAGACGCGGTCCTCGAGGCACGCGCGAACGGCAAGAAGGCGATCGTCACCTTCGCCGGCGAGATCTGCGTGGTGACGAAAGCGCAGGCCAACGCGATGGAAGAGGCGGGCGAGCGCTTCGCGTACCTGACGCTGATCGACATCAACGGACGCCAGCAGGTGGTGACGATCCCGGCCAACTAACGACGCGACCACGCGGGCGGCGAACGTACGCAGCCCGCTTTTCCGACGGGTTTTTTCTCAAAGGGGAATCGAGATGAGTTTCAGCACGATGATGGTTGCGACGCCGGCGAAGTCGAAAGCACAACTCGCGAAGGAGGCGTACGAGGAACAGCAACGGATCGCACGCGAGTTGGTCAACGGACTCTACGCCTCGGTCTGCGAAGCGTCGGTCGTGAAGGCACTGGAGGCTGGGACGACTATCGCAATCGGCGCTCTGAAAAACCTCTGGTGCGAGGTGTATCACACCCAGCGCAGGGGCGAGTCCGCAGAGGAAGCCCGCGAGAGA
>JACCDG011741085.1_pt1 | contig 48245 bp, 48 predicted proteins | sample 7442471 | NCBI WGS metagenome assembly JACCDG01 (sample SAMN15323444, study PRJNA562643) | freshwater metagenome | isolation source: river surface water | place: USA:Blue River Watershed | collected 2017-08-17
GGACCGACATGCTGGCCACCTGGGTGGACAAGTACCCCATCATCTCGATTGAAGACGGCATGGCCGAAGGCGACTGGGACGGCTGGAAGCACATCACCGAGCGTCTGGGCGACAAGGTGCAGCTGGTCGGTGACGACCTGTTCGTGACCAACACCAAGATCCTGAAAGAAGGCATCGACAAGGGCATCGCCAACTCGATCCTCATCAAGATCAACCAGATCGGCACACTGACCGAAACGTTTGAAGCCATCGAGATGGCCAAGTGCGCCGGCTACACCGCCGTGATCAGCCACCGCTCGGGCGAGACTGAAGACTCCACCATCTCCGACATCGCCGTAGGCCTGAACGCCGGCCAGATCAAGACCGGTTCGCTCTCCCGCTCTGACCGCATGGCCAAGTACAACCAGCTGCTGCGCATCGAAGAAGACCTGGGCGAAGTGGCCGTGTACCCTGGCCGCGCCGCGTTCTACAACCTGCGCTAAGCCCTGACTGCTGTGGGCCGCCGCTTTGTTCCTGCCCTGCTCCTGGTGCTGCTGGTGCTGCTCCAGGCGCAGCTGTGGCTGGGCAAAGGCGGCCTGCCTGCAGTGTCCACACTTGACACCGAGCTGAAGGAAAAAACGCAGGACAATGAAGCCGCGCGCCTTCGCAACACCCAGATCCATGCAGAAGTCACCGACCTCAAGGAAGGCATGAGCATGGTTGAAGAACGTGCCCGCCAGGAACTGGGCATGGTCAAACCCGGTGAAATTCTGGTGCAAATTGCCAAGTGAGCGCCACTCGCCAGATCACGCTGCTGGCCTGCGAAACCCCTGAAATTGCGGCCTTCATGGCCAGCCTTGAGCATCAGCTCCAGCAACGCGCCCCAACCATCGAGTGGCGAGTGCGCTGCCTTCAACGGCCCGAAGCCACCCACAATACGGACTTGTTTTTGTGGTCGCACCCACCCGAATGGCGCAATGCGTCCAACCCACAAGAACAACAAAACCTGGCCACCGAGCGCGCCTGCAGACAGGCCTTGCTCAGCAGCGGCACAGCTTTTCAAGTCTTGCAAGGCAATCAGGCGCAACGCATGGACACGGTCCTCAACTCACTGCGGCTGCAAACAGATACAGCTGCAGCGCAGTCACGCCAATTTGCGCTCAACGGCGGACGCACACCCTGGCGCTGCGAGTCCTGCAGCGACCCCGATTGCGAGCACCGGCTCTTCACCGGCTTGCTCGGCCGCCCGAATCCATGAGCTTGAGAGCCTCAATGCAGGCTGGCGCTGCCCAATGCTGCTGAAGTGGCAGCCTCATTGAAGGCCTGCGCCACATCCACCGCATCAAACAGATAGTGGGCCCCGCAGAAGTCGCAACCCACATCAATCTTGTCCTGCTCGTCCAGGATGGACTGCGCCTCATCCTGGCCCAGACTCTGGATCATGCGCGAGACACGCTCGCGGCTACAGGTACATGCAAAGCGCGGCGCCGTGTCGTCCTTGAAGCTTTCCAGCAAGCGCACCGGCTCTTCCCAGAACAGGCGGTGCAAGATGGTCATCGGGTCCAGCTCCAGCAACTCTTCGCGTTTGAGGCTGCGCGAGAGGATGGCAATGTGTTCGAAGGCCTGCTCCATGTCTTGCGTCTGTGCGGAAGGCGCAGCCGTTCCAGCCAGATTGCCCTCGCCCTCGACGGGCAGCTTCTGGATCAACAAGCCTGCCGCCACCTTGTCGTTGGCGGCCAGCACCAGCACGGTGTCCAGCTGCTCGGACTGACGCATGTACTGTTCCAGCACTTCGTTGAGCTGCTCCAGCGACTGGCCCTGAACATTCACCAGCGACACCACGCCTTGATAGGGTTGCTGCCCCGGCAAACGGTCCTTGGGATCGAGCGTGATGGCGCATCGCCCTTGCCCGCCGGGGTTGACCATGTCAGGCAGACCCGCACCTTCGGCCACAGGCTGCGTCATCGTCGCGGTCACCCGCAAGGCGAAGTCTGGCTGCACCTCGGCCACGGCCACCTTGACCGGTCCGTCACCAAAAATCTGCAAAATCAAGGCACCGTTGAACTTGATGTTGCCCTGCATGAGCACACCTGCTGCAGCCATCTCGCCCAGCAGCTCGGTCACCGGCTGCGGGTAAGGCCCGGTGTCGCGGTTATCCGCACGACGCGCCAGGATGTCTTGCCACGCATCGGTCAGGCACACCAGCATGCCACGCACGGGCTTGCCATCGAAAATGAATTTATGAAGTTCGGACATTAGATTTCCTGCAGCGTCTGTTGGTAGCGCTGCGCGTTTTCCTGATAGTGGCGCGCGCTGTTGCGCAGGCCTTCGATTTGTTCGGGCGTGAGCTTGCGCACCACCTTGGCGGGCGAGCCCAGAATCATGGAGCCGTCTTCAAAGGCCTTGCCCTCGGTGACCAGCGAACCGGCGCCCACCAGACAATTTTTGCCAATGACGGCGCCGTTGAGCACCACCGCGCCAATGCCGATCAAGGACTCGTCCCCAATCGTGCAGCCGTGCAGCATGACCATGTGGCCCACGGTCACGTTCTTGCCGATGGTCAGGGCCGAGCCCACATCAGTGTGCAACACGCTGCCATCCTGGATGTTGCTGCCTTCGCCAATGACGATGGGGTCGTTATCGCCCCGCACCACCGCCGAAAACCAAATGCTGGCCCCGGCCTGCACCTGCACATCGCCCATGACCTGGGCGTTGTCAGCCACCCATGCGGTGGGCGCGACTTGAGGCTGTTTGCCATCCAGACTGTAGAGGCTCATGCAAGTTTCTCCGTGGTGTTGCTGCCTACAATTGTAAGGATGCAGCTTAGACCCGAAGCTTTACGCATCCTCCAGCTCCCGACCCTCGCCCCCAAACTGGAGGCAGTGGCCGCGCTCTGGGCTGCGCACCTGGCAGGCACCTTGAAGATTGACACCGCCTGGCAAGGCCCTGCGCCCGAGCAACTGCCCGAACTGCCCGGCCGCCCCAGCTTGCCCAAACTGATTGACCCCGGTCTGGTTCCTCACCGCAGCCCGTACACACCGCAAGGCCTCGCCGCGCTGGTGCACGCGATTTGCCACATCGAGTTCAACGCCATCCACCTGGGGCTGGACGCCATCTGGCAATTTGCCGACATGCCGCCAGCGTTCTACACCGACTGGCTGCGCGTGGCCCACGAAGAGTGCCTGCATTTTGAAATGCTGGCCGAGCAACTGCAAAAACTGGGCTATCAGTACGGCGACTTTGACGCCCACGATGGCCTGTGGGAAATGTGCGAAAAAACCCGCCACGACATCACCGCCCGCATGGCCCTGGTGCCCCGCACCCTGGAGGCACGCGGGCTGGACGCCACCCCCTTGATTCAAGCCCGCCTGCGCAAAGTCGGAACCGCACAGGCCCTGGCCGTGTGCGACAGCCTGGACACCATCCTGCGCGACGAAATTGGCCATGTCAATATTGGCAACCGTTGGTACCGCTGGCTGTGTGAGCAGCAAGGCCTAGAGCCCGTGGCCCACTACAAACAGCTGGCCCGCCACTACAAAGCCCCACGCCTGCGCCCGCCCTTCAACACCCCGGCACGGGTGGCGGCAGGGTTCAGCGAAGAAGAGCTGGCTTATCTGGCGGGGGATGGTGTCAACTGTTGACTTTTTTACCGCCAGGTCACCTTCGCAAGAGCCTCACCAGGCGCCACTAGGTCCGACAAACGCACACCGTCCAGCACTCGCATATAGGCCTGTAGGGCCTCGTGCAACACACTTTTGAGCTTGCACCGTCCGTCAATCAAGCAACTACTGCCCTCGGCGCTGAAACACTCCACCATCGTGAAGTCCTCTTCCATCTGACGGACCACCTCGCCCACCACAATCTGCTCAGGCGCCTTGAGCAAGCGTACCCCGCCGCCCCGTCCCCGAGTGGTCGACACCCAGCCCTTGGCGGCCAGCTCCATCACGATCTTCATCAGGTGGCTGCGGGAAATGCCGTACACCTCTGCAATTTCAGCAATGGTGGGCGCATGCTCTCGGCGCTGATGGATGGCGCAATACATCAGCACGCGCAAGGCGTAATCGGTCCATTGGGTCAGTCGCATTCGTTCTCGGCCTCTGATGCAGATCAAATGAACTGCGATCGACAAGGTTAAATATTCACATCAAATGAATTTTATAGCACAATAGATTCACTCGAAATGAATTTTATAAGGACAGCCATGCAGCACCCGACCTCTCCCGCTCAATCCGACCAAAGCCTCGGCAGTCTGGCCGTTCAGATTCCAGGCGCCACTGGCGTGTTCCGACGTCTCAAGCTTGACTTTTGCTGCGGCGGACAACAGGCCCTGCAGGAGGCCTGCACCCTCAAAGGACTGGATCCCGAAACGGTGCTCAGCGAGATTCGCGCTCTGCAAGACAACGCCCCCCCCCCCGACAAACCCGAACCCGCGGAACTGATTGACCACATCCTGCGCCGCTACCACGAGGTGCACCGCCAGCAATTGCCGGAGTTGATCCGCATGGCCCGCCGCGTTGAGGCCGTGCACCGCGACCACCCTGACGTTCCACGTGGCTTGGCTGATCAACTCGAAACCATGGAGCAGGAACTGCTGGATCACATGGCCAAGGAAGAGCAGATTCTGTTCCCCCTGCTCAAACAAGGCGGTCACCCCATGGTGGTGCAACCCATCGGGATGATGCGCCACGAGCACGTGAGCCACGGCGTACAGCTCGAGCGTCTGGCCGAACTGACCCACCAGCACCAGCCCCCCGCAGGGGCCTGCAACACCTGGCAAGCGCTGTATGCCGGCACTGCGCGTTTAACCGATGACCTGATTGCCCACATCCATCTGGAGAACAACCTGTTGTTTCCGATATTTGAAGGTCAGGCCCAGCACTGACATGAACGCACAGACGACTTCCCCAGCATCGTGGCTGGACCAGGTGCAGACCAGCGGGCTGCGCCCACTGCGTATCCGCCAAAAAACTTTGTTGCCCATCGTGCAAGGCGGCATGGGCGTGGGTGTATCGGCCTGTGGCCTGGCTTCGGCGGTGGCACGACTGGGCGGCATGGGCACCATCTCTTCCGTGGACCTGCGTCGCCGACATGCCGACCTGATGGCCCAGACCGAGCACTTGGACAAAGAACCCGATGCCCGCGCCCGGATCGACCACGCCAACCTGGTCGCATTGGACCGCGAGATTCGCAGCGCCAAACAAGCCGCCCAGGGGCAGGGCTGGATTGCCGTGAACGTGATGAAGGCCCTCAGCGCCTACGAGGCCTACGTCCGCCAATCGCTGGAAAGTGGTGCCGACGCTTTGGTCGTCGGAGCCGGCTTGCCACTGGACTTGCCTGATCTGGCACAGGACCACCCTGAAGTCGCATTGATCCCCATTCTTTCGGATGCACGGGGCGTGCAATTGCTGGTGCGTAAATGGGAAAAGAAGGGTCGCCTGCCAGACGCCATCGTGATAGAAAACCCGCGACGGGCTGGCGGTCACCTGGGCGCAGCCAAAGTTGCCGATCTGAACGACGGGCGCTTTGACTTCGAGGTCGTGATCTCGCAGGTGCGCGAATTTTTCAAACAAGCCGGTTACGAGCAGCACATCCCGCTGATCGCAGCGGGCGGCATTGACAGCCACGCCGACATCCTGCGCTTGCAGGCTCTGGGCGCCGATGGCGTGCAGCTGGGCACCGCATTTGCGGTGACCGAGGAGTGCGACGCCTCCGACGTGTTCAAACGCATCCTGGCCCAGGCCCAACCCCAGGACATTGTGGAATTCACCAGCGTGGCAGGGCTGCCCGCGCGCGCCGTCCGCACGCCTTGGCTGGACAAGTACCTGCGCATCCTGCCCATTCTGCAAGAGCGCGCGCACCCCAAAGCCAAGTGCAATATGTCCTTCGATTGCCTGGCCCATTGCGGCCTGCGCGATGGCAATGCGGGGGTGGGTCAGTTTTGTATCGACCAGCAATTGGGGCACGCCATGGAAGGCGATGCCGATCGTGGTTTGTTCTTCCGGGGTGCTGGTCGCCTGCCCTTTGGCGAACAGATCCGAAGCGTGGCCGACTTGGTGCGCTACCTGCTCACACCAGCCTCACAAACCATGCTCACGGCGGCGTGACCGACCGGGTGGAGCCTCTAGCAGGGGGCTTCACTCGTCCGCAATCACCTGTCCATCGTGTTCCACATAGGGCCGATAGGGCCCGGTGCCACTGTGGTCGGATTCTGAGGCGGGCACAAACGCGCCCTGCTGTGCATCGAACACATGCACCAGCCCTTGCTCAATCACATAGTGCCAACCATGCAGCTGCAAACGCCCTGTTTCCACTTCACGGCGCACCATGGGGTAGTCCAGCAAACGTTCGAGCTGCAAGACCACGCTGCGCTGCTCGGTGCGGTTGAGCGCTTCGGGACTGGTCTGCACCGGCAGCAAGGCTTCGTCCACCAATTGCAGCCACTTCTGCAGATTCACGGCCTCTTCGGGCACACCGTCATAAGCGGATCGAATCGCCCCGCAATGCGTATGCCCACACACAATGATGTGTTCTACCCTGAGGTTGAGCACGGCAAACTCGATGGCTGCCGTGGTGCCATGCAAACCATGCGAACCATCGTAGGGTGGAACAAACGCCCCCACATTGCGCACGATGAACAAGTCGCCCGGCTCAGCGCCCGTCAGCAGGTACGGCACCAGGCGCGAATCCGAACAACCAATGAACAGCGTCTTGGGATGCTGCCCATGGGCCACAAGGTCCTGAAACCGCTGCTGATGGCGCGGGAAATAGTCCGAATGAAATTCCCGCAAGCGGTGCAGCAGGGGGTCAGCATCTTGTGGCTTGTCAGGCACGGTGCTCACCTCATTGAACCAGCGGGGTGTCCGCACCTTCCAGTTCAAGGCCTTCTACACGCGCCTGACCCACCAGCAACAACATGTACTGACGCAATGCCGTTGCACGCGAATTGAGGCTCAACTCGCCCGCAATGCGAGCCTGTACCTGCTCCAAGGGTGGCAGCACCCCCTGGCGTTGTTCCAGCACGTCGATGATGTGCAGACCAAAGCGGGAATGCACCAGGCGTGGCTGCACGCCATTGGACACGCCCCCTTCCTGAAAGAAGAGGAACTGCGCCAATTCAGGCGCCAGACTTTGCGGCCCCAGCCAACCCAGGTCACCGCCTTCGGCGCCGCTGGGGCAGTTGGACAGCTCGCGAGCCTTTTGCGCGAACACATCGGAGGCCACGTCCTTGTGCGTGAGCTCCAGCAACACCTCTTCTGCCTTTTTGGCCAAGGCCTGCACGGGCACGCCCGGCGTCACGGCAAAAAGAATGTGGCGAATGCGTGCCTGTTGCCCTTGCCGAAAGCGGGCCGTGTGTGCCTCGTAATAGCGTGCACAGGCTTCTTGCGTCGGCTCGGGGGTCACGATGCTTTCGTCGAGCATGCCCTCAATGACATGCTGTTGTGCTTCGCTGATATCGGGAGCCTCCTCGCCTTCGGCGTCTTGCAGACGCCCCTGACGCACCGCCTCCTGACGCAGCAACTCGGACCAGGCACGTTCGCGAACGGCCTCTTGCCCTTCGCCGGGATGGAGCGGAATCATCCGACCATTGACCCGTACGATCTCTTCACTCATGTTGTGCTCCATCAGTGCACGCGCTTGGTCAGACCCAGACGACGGCTACGCACCACCTGGTAAGGACGCAGAACGTAAGCCAGCGTGCCGAAACCGCTCCACACGTGCACCAGACGGCTGAAGGGGAACAAGAAGAAGATGGTCATGCCCAGCACCAGGTGCACTTTGTAGGGCCAGGCCAGAGCCACCAGACCGGCCGCATCCGGACGGAAGGTGAAGATGCGCTGCGCCCAGTCGGACAAGACCAGCATCACCGTACCATCGCTGTGACTCAGTGAGAACGGCAGTGTGATCAGACCCAGCACCAGCTGAACCCACAGGATGATGAGGATCATCAGATCCGTGCGGTGACTGGTCAGGCGAATGCGCAGATCAAAGATCCGGCGATGCAGCAACATGCTCAAGCCAATGAAACACAAGGTCCCGGCCACGCCACCCGCAATGATGGCCACCAGCTGTTTGTCGGCAGGGCTGATGAAGGACTCATACACCCAGTGCGGTGTGAGCAGGCCGACGCTGTGCCCGAAGAACAGGAACAGAATGCCCACGTGAAACAGGTTGCTGCCCCACTTGAGTTGCCCCTTGCGAAGCAGCTGCGAAGAGTCGCTTTTCCAGGTGTACTGGTCGCGGTCAAAGCGCGCCAGGCTGCCCATCAGGAAGACGGCCAGGCAGATGTAGGGATAGACGCTGAAGAAAAAACTATGCAAGAGGTTCATGCTGTTGCTCCCATGCTGGAAATATTTTTGACGATGTGAATCGGCTGCGCTTGTCCGGGTTTGGCTTGTCCTGCTGTAGAGCAGCCGCCAAAGACTTCGGGCTCGGCCCAGCTGTCATCCATTTCGGGTTCGGGCGCGACAGGCACCGGCTCGGCTTTCTCACCGGCCAGCTCCAGCACAGCGGCCAGAACGCTGGCATACGGGCTTTGACGCTTGAGCAAGGCACTGAAGATCTTGCGCACGATGTGCGCCGTCTCGGCCAGAAACTCGCGGGCCTGCTGCGGCGGCTGGGTGGAGGCGAACTCCAGCAGCACCGGCAGGTGGTCGGGCAGTTCCTCGGGGCCAAGGTACAGGCCCGCCTGCTCGTAGGTCTGGATCAGATCGATCATGGCTGGGCCACGGTCACGCGAGTCACCGTGCACATGTTCGAACAGGTGCAGCGCGGTGCTGCGACCCCGGTCGAACATTTCCACATACTCGGCCTCGACCGTCAAAGGGTCTTGCGATTGCAAGTGCCCGATGAGGGCCTGCAGTTCAGCGATGCGGTGCGCAAGCACCGCCGCCTCGGCCTGCAAGGCCTCGCCCAGTTCGCCAAGGTGCGAACGCAACTCGGCATCCGGGTAGCGCAGCAGGTGCGCCAGCACCCGCAGGCTCAGGCGCATGGATGAAGGCAAGGGTTTGAACATGGTCAGACCTCCACCTTGATCGGAATGGTGCGCTTCTTCTCGGAGCCGAACAGGCTGGTCTCGGTCACACCCTCAGAGCAACCGTTGCCAAAACTGAAGCCGCAGCCGCCGCGCACATTGAAGGCGTTTTCGGCATATTCACGGTGCGAGGTCGGAATCACGAAACGGTCTTCGTAATTGGCAATGGCCATGGTCTTGTACATGTCCTCGACCTGTGCGGTGCTCAGACCCACCTGATCGAGCACGTTCTGGTTGACCACGCCTTCCACGTGTTTTCCACGTTGGTAGGCGCGCATGGCCAGCATGCGTTCCAGGGCGCTGGCCACGGGTGCGGTGTCCCCTGCCGTAAGCAGATTGGCCAGGTACTTGAGCGGAATGCGCAGTTGACTCACATCCGGAATCTCGCCATTCACACCGATTTGACCTGCGTTGGCGACAGCCGTGATGGGCGACAGTGGCGGCACATACCAGACCATGGGCAGCGTGCGGTACTCGGGGTGCAGCGGCAGGGCCACCTTCCAGTCCACGGCCATTTTGTAGACCGGGCTGTTTTTGGCGGCTTCCAGCCAGGCTTCCGGAATACCGTCGGCACGGGCTTGCTCAATGACCTTGGGATCATGCGGATCCAGGAAGATGTCGAGCTGTGCTTTGTACAGATCGGTCTCGTTGGTCACGCTGGCCGATTCGGCAATGCGGTCTGCGTCGTACAGCAACACGCCCAGGTATCGGATGCGGCCCACACAGGTCTCGGAGCAAACGGTCGGCTGACCGGCCTCGATACGCGGGTAGCAGAAGATGCACTTCTCGGCCTTGCCGCTCTTCCAGTTGTAGTAAATCTTCTTGTAGGGGCAACCGGAGACGCACATACGCCAGCCGCGGCACTTGTCCTGGTCGATCAGCACGATGCCGTCTTCCTCGCGCTTGTAGATCGAGCCCGATGGGCAGGATGCCACGCACGCCGGGTTCAGGCAGTGCTCGCACAGGCGGGGCAGGTACATCATGAAGGTGTTTTCAAACTCACCCACCATGGCCTTTTGAGCTGCCTCGAAACCGTCAAAGTTGCTGTCTTGGCTGCGCTTGGCGAACTCACCACCCAGGATTTCTTCCCAGTTAGGACCCCATTCGATTTTTTCCATGCGCTGGCCCGTGATCAGCGAGCGTGGACGCGCGGTGGGCGCGTGCTGCATCTCGGGGGCCGATTGCAGGTGGTCGTAGTCGAAGGTGAAGGGTTCGTAGTAGTCGTCGATCTCGGGCAGGTTCGGGTTGGCGAAGATGCGCATCAAGAGCTTCCACTTGCCGCCCTGCTTGGGAACAATCGAACCGTCCGCCTTGCGCACCCAGCCGCCCTTCCACTTATCCTGGTTTTCCCAGTCCTTGGGGTAGCCGATGCCGGGCTTGGACTCGACGTTGTTGAACCAGGCGTATTCCACGCCCGGACGGCTGGTCCACACGTTCTTGCAAGTGACCGAGCAAGTGTGGCAGCCAATGCATTTGTCCAGGTTGAGGACCATGCCGATCTGTGCACGTACTTTCATCTTGTTTCTCCTGTTTTTCGTGCTGGTGATCAGGGGTTCTCGCCCTGGGATTGGTAAGCCTTGACCAGATGGTCATCGCGAGGCGTGTCCAGCCAGTCGACCTTCTGCATCTTGCGCACCACCACGAACTCGTCACGGTTGGTGCCGATAGTTCCGTAGTAGTTGAAGCCATAGCTCAGCTGTGCATAGCCACCGATCATGTGGGTGGGCTTGAGCACGATGCGGGTCACCGAGTTGTGGATACCGCCGCGCACGCCGGTGATTTCCGAACCGGGGGTGTTGATGATCTTCTCTTGCGAGTGGTACATCATCACCATGCCGTTCTTCACGCGCTGACTGACCACCGCACGACCGGCCACTGCACCGTTGACGTTGAAGAGTTCGATCCAGTCGTTGTCTTCAATGCCAGCGCTCTTGGCGTCGTCTTCGGACAGCCAGATCACCGTGCCACCGCGGTTGAGCGTGAGCATGTGCAGGTTGTCGCTGTAGGTGCTGTGGATACCCCACTTCTGGTGCGGCGTGATGAAGTTCAGCACAATTTCCTTGTGACCATTGGGCTTGACGCCCTGCACCATGTCGGTGGTTTTCAGGTCCACCGGCGGACGGTAGCTGCTGAAGCCTTCGCCGAAAGCAATCATCCAGGGGTGATCCTGATAGAACTGCTGACGGCCCGTCAGGGTACGCCATGGGATCAATTCGTGCACGTTGGTATAGCCAGCGTTGTAAGACACGGTCTCGCTCTCGATACCGCTCCAGGTCGGGCTGGAGATGATCTTGCGCGGTTGAGCCTGGATATCGCGGTAGCGGATCTTTTCGTCCTCACGGTACAGCGCCAGGTGTTTGTGGTCACGACCGGTCTGCTTGCCCAGGGAGTCCCAGGCCTTGACGGCCACGTGGCCATTGGTCTCAGGCGCCAGTTGCAGAATCACTTCGCAAGCATCGATGTCGCTCACGATGCGCGGCATACCCTGGGTCACGCCCTCTTCCTTGGTCGTGCCGTTGAGTTGACCCAATTGCTCGACTTCCACATCGGTCTTCCAGGCGATGCCCTTGCCACCGTTGCCCACCTTGTTCATCAAGGGGCCCAAGGCCGTGAAGCGCTTGTAGAGGTTGGGGTAATCGCGCTCGACCACGGCAATCTGCGGTGCGGTCTTGCCCGGCACCAGATCACATTCGCCTTTTTTCCATTCCTTGACTTCAAAAGGCTGGGCCAGTTCGGCCGGGCTGTCGTGCATCAACGGCGTGAGCACCACTTCTTTTTCCACGCCCAAGTGGCCAACACAGATCTCGCTGAACTTCTTGGCAAACCCTTTGTAGATTTCCCAGTCGCTCTTGCTCTGCCACACCGGGTCCACCGCTGCAGACAGCGGGTGGATGAAGGGGTGCATATCACTGGTGTTGAGGTCGTTCTTCTCGTACCAGCTGGCCGTGGGCAGCACGATGTCCGAATACAGACAGGTGGTGCTCATGCGGAAGTCCAGCGTGACCAACAGGTCCAGCTTGCCTTGCGGCGCATCTTTGTGCCACTTGACCTCATGCGGCTTGGCCTCGTCAGCGCCCAGGTCTTTGCCCTGCACGCCGTTTTCGGTGCCCAGCAAGTGCTTGCAGAAGTACTCGTGTCCCTTGCCGGACGAACCCAACAGGTTGGAGCGCCAGACGAACATGTTGCGCGGCCAGTTCTGCGGTGCATCCGGGTCCTCGCAACTCATCTCCAGGGAGCCATCGGTCAAGGCCTTGACCACGTAGTCCTTGAGGTCCATGCCCGCTGCGTTCGCATCCTTGACCACCTGCATCGGGTTGGTCTTGAGCTGCGGCGCACTTGGCAACCAGCCCATGCGCTCGGCACGCACGTTGTAGTCGATCATGCTGCCGCCAAATTTGGTCTTGTCGGCCAGGGGCGACACGATCTCGCCCACATCCAGTTTTTCGTAGCGCCACTGGTCGGTGTGCGCGTAGAAGAAGCTGGTGGAGTTCTGCTGACGCGGGGGACGGATCCAGTCCAGCGCAAAAGCCAATGCGGTCCAGCCGGTTTGCGGGCGCAGCTTTTCCTGTCCCACATAGTGCGCCCAGCCGCCCCCGCTTTGGCCGATACAGCCGCACATCATCAGCAGGTTGATCACGCCGCGGTAGTTCATGTCAGCGTGGTACCAGTGGTTCATGGCCGCACCGATGATGACCATGGACTTGCCATGGGTCTTGTCGGCGTTGTCGGCAAACTGCTGGGCCACGGTGATGACTTGCTCGCGCGGCACGCCAGTGATGGCTTCTTGCCAGGCCGGGGTGTAGGGAGCGTTGTCATCAAAGCTCTTGGCACCCGATCCCAGACCACGGTCAATCCCGTATTGAGCGACCTGCAGGTCAAACACGGTTGCCACCAGGGCGTGACGCTCTTCGCCGGCCTTGCCCAGGCGCAGTCGCACAGCGGGCACTTTGGCGTGGTTCACTTCGCCCACGGCTGCGTTGGCCGGGAAGTTGGGGGTCTGCTGGCCGCCGAAGTAGGGGAAGCCCACATCGACCACCTGATGTTCTTGCGAACCGTCTTCGAGCACGGACAGCTTGAGTTTGACGTCGCCGTTGTCGCGCGCCTCTTTCGATTCGAGGTTCCATTTGCCGGTGTCTTCACGACCTTCAGCACCCCAGCGGAAACCGATGGAACCGTTGGGCAACACTGCCTTGCCGGTGGTGTCAAAGGCGACCGTCTTCCAGGCCGGGTTGTTGTCCTGGCCGAGCTTGCCGTTGAAGTCGCTGGCGCGCAGGTAACGGTCAGGCACCAGCGTGGTGGTGCCATCGGGCAAGGTCTGCTCCTTGAGCATGACCAGCATGGGCAAGTCGGTGTAGCGGCGTGCGTAGTCGTCAAAGTAGGCGCTGCGCTGGCCGTTGGCCGGGAAGTAAAAATTCTTGAGCACCACATGGCCCATAGCCATGGCCAAGGCAGCGTCGGTGCCCTGCTTGGGGTGCAGCCACAAATCAGACAGTTTGGCCACTTCCGAGTAGTCAGGCGTCACCGCCACGGTCTTGGTGCCTTTGTAGCGCACTTCGGTGAAGAAGTGGGCATCTGGCGTGCGGGTCTGGGGTACGTTGGAGCCCCAGGCAATGATGTAGTTGGAGTTGTACCAGTCGGCCGATTCGGGCACGTCGGTCTGCTCGCCCCAGATCTGCGGGCTGGCGGGCGGCAGGTCGCAATACCAATCGTAGAAGCTCATGCACACGCCACCGAGCAGGCTCAGGTAGCGGCTGCCTGCAGCGTAGCTGACCATGGACATGGCCGGGATGGGCGAGAAACCGATGATGCGGTCGGCGCCGTGCTTCTTGATGGTGTAGACGTTGGCGGCGGCGATCAGGGTATTGACCTCTTCCCAGGTGCTGCGCACCATGCCGCCCATGCCGCGCACCTGTTGATAGTCGCGGCGGGCGGTCTCGTCTTCCACAATCAGGGCCCAGGCGTCCACCGGCGACTTGGCCACCTTGAGGGCGGCACGCCAGCGTTCGAGCAGGCGGCCACGCACCATGGGGTATTTGACGCGGTTGGCACTGTACAGGTACCAGCTGTAGCTGGCACCACGTGCGCAGCCACGCGGCTCGTGGTTGGGCATGTCCCAGCGGGTGCGGGGGTAGTCAGTCTGCTGGGTTTCCCAGGTGACGATGCCGCCCTTGACATAAATCTTCCACGAGCATGAGCCCGTGCAGTTCACGCCGTGGGTGGAACGCACGATCTTGTCGTGCGCCCAGCGGTTGCGGTACGCATCTTCCCAGGTGCGGTCTTCGTTGGTGACTTGGCCATGCCCGTCGGAGAAGGTCTCCTTGGGCAAATTGAAATGGGTCAGTCGATCGAGAAAGTGACTCATGTGGTTTCTCCGTGATGGATGGGGTTCAGCAGGGATTGGCCGCACCGCGACGGGCGTACATCCACCAATTCAGAACTACGTTGAAGGCAAAGAAAACCGCCAGCCCGTAGAACACCGGCGTGGCCGATTTGTAGGTGCCAAACGAGGCGGCAAACAACATGCCAAACAGGAAGGGGCCGTAGGCTGCAATGGCGGCGGTGAAACCGATCACGCCACCCGCCTGGCGGGGTTCGAACAGCATGGGCATCTGCTTGAAGGTCGAGGCGTTGCCCACCCCTGCGAAGAAGAACAGGGCTAGCATGCCAGCCACAAACATCGGGAAGCTTTCCAGACCGGTGGGGCTGGTCAGTGTGGTCACCCAGATGGTGGAGACCAGCATGCCCAAACCGGCCCAGTGCGTGACACGTGCACCGCCCAATTTGTCGGACAAGGGACCGGCCACCACACGGGCGGCAGAGCCCACCAGAGGACCATAGAAAGCCCAGGCCAGAGGGTCTGGTGCTCCTTCAAAACCACCGTAGATCTGCTTGATCAGCAACGGAAAGGTTGCAGCCAGACCCGAGAATGCCCCGAAGGTCATCATGTACAGCGCGGTCATGCTCCAGGTGTGGCTGGAACGGAAGATGTCAAATTGCTGCGCAAAATTGGCTTTGACTGGCACCGACTTGAGCATCAACCAGGCACTGATACCAAACACAAAGGTGAAGGGAATCATCACGGCTGCAGCGTTTTGCAGGTACACCTGACTTTGCACGCCGGCCTTGGTCAGAGTTTGCGAGTCGCCCATGAAGCTGGCACCACCCATCAGCGCAAAACCAATGATCCAGGGGGTCACAAACTGAACCACCGACACCCCGAAGTTGCCCACGCCGGCTTGAATGGCCAGCGCAGTCCCCTGCAGGCGCTTGGGGAAGAACAGGCTGGTCGAAGGCATGAAGGACGAGAAGTTACCGCCACCCAAACCCGCCAGGAAAGCCAGCACCATCAACACCCAGTAAGGTGTCATCGGGTTTTGCACCGCATAGAACCATCCCACCAGAGGGATGAGCAAACTAAGCGAAGACAGACTCACCACCAGTCGTGTGCCGAACATCGGCGTGAGGAACATGTGCGCCAGACGCAAGGTTCCTCCCGCCAGTCCTGGCATGGCTGCCAGCCAGAACAGTTCAGAGGCTGTGAATTTGAAGCCAATCTGAGGCAAACGCACCACCAATGCAGACACCAGGAACCAGACAATGAACGCCATCGTGAGGTTCAAGGTGGTCAGGGTCAGCGTTCGCCAGGCCAGGCTGGAGCCGCCAGTTTGCCAAAACGTGGTGTTCTCGGGTTCCCAGCGCTTGAGCCAGGTGCCATCGGTGGTGGCCGAAGGATGTTGTGAGTTCATTTTTCTTTCCTCTAAAAACAAGGGTCAGGCGGGTTGACCGCTGATGACGTCTGTGCGGCGCACCTCGGTCCAGTACATCCAGATGAGCGAAATCCAGACCACGCCATACATCAGCATGAAAGCGCTGGAGCGCACGCCCGTGAAGTCAAGCAAGGCACCAAACATGATGGGCAACACAAACCCGCCCAAGCCACCAGCCAGACCCACAATGCCGCTGATCGTGCCGATGTTGTGGGGGTAGTCATCGGCGATGTACTTGAACACGCTGGCCTTGCCGAAAGCCCAGGCAATACCCAGCAGGAACATCAGCCCGGTGAACATGTACACATTCAGGCCAATGTGGAAGGTCTGCGGACCTTTGACGGTGTTGATGGTGAAATCGGTTTGCGGATAGCTCAGCAGAAACAGGCAAATCCAGCTCACCCATAGCACCCACCAAGTCACCTTGTGGGCGCCATGCTTGTCGCTGAGCCAGCCCCCGACAGCGCGCAACACACCACCGGGCAAAGAGAAGCAAGCAGCCAGCAAGGCGGCCACACGAATATCCAGACCGTACTCACCGATGTAGTACTGCACCATCCACAAGGACAGGGCCACATAGCCACCAAACACAATGCTGTAGTACTGACAGTACTTGAGCACCTTGGGGTCCTTGAGCGCCTTGAGCTGGTCGGTGAACTTGACGTTGCTGGGCACCAGGTGCGAAGGATCACTGTGGCTGAACATCCAGAACAACAACACCGTGCCCGCCATGATGGCTGCGTACACCTGTGGCACTACAGCCCAGCCAAAGGCCACCAGAATCACCGGAGCGACAAACTTGTTGACCGCTGCGCCCGAGTTACCGGCACCATAGACGCCCATGGCCATGCCTTGCTGCGACTTGGGGAACCAGCGCGCCACATAGGGGGTACCTACAGAAAACGAGCCCCCGGCCAGACCCACAAACAGTCCAATCACCAGGAAGTGCCAGAACTGGGTGGCGTAGGCCATCAACCAGATGGCAGGCACCGTGGCCAGCATCAGCAAGGCCATCACGATGCGCCCGCCGTAACGATCCGTCCAGATGCCCAGGGGCACCCGCACCAGTGAGCCCGCCAGCACGGGCATGGCCGTCAACAAACCGAACTGGGTGGCATTGAGGTCCAGCATCTTCTTGATTGGAATCCCGATCACGCCGAACATCATCCAGACCATGAAACAGACCGTAAACGACCAGGTGCTGACGATCAGCACCGACCAGGCCTGACGTTTGTGTTGAAGTTCTGTGGACATATTGATTGCTCCATTCACCAATGCTCGCAATCATGCTTTTCATCAGGTTTTTTGCGTATCCTCCTGAGCGGCTATCAAGGCACCTCAAAAGAACGATGCCCCGTGTCACCGCCGCCCCGAGACATCCTCCTAAAGAACTACTCCCTTCCCTTGGCCACCCCGCGCCCTTACCATGGGCGCATGAATGCATCTCTTTCATTTCCCGGTTTTTCCAGCCCAGGCGTGGGTCTAGGAACGCCGCTGGAATTGCTGTCTGCCTGCCACACCCGCGTCGAAAAACAATGCCAAACCCTGGAGCGCCTGCAAGCGCACCTGCCCGTCCACGGTAGTGACCTGCCCGCCCAAGAGGCGGCCAGCGCCATCCTGCGTTACTTTGACTCCGCCGCCCGTCATCATCATGAGGACGAAGAGCAAGACCTCTTTCCTGCCTTGCTGGAATCCATGGCTGGCAGCGATGCAGTGTGCATTCAGGACCTGACCACGGCGCTCATGCTGGAGCACCGCGAGCTGGAAAAACTCTGGTACGCCTTGCGCATTCGGCTGCGTGACATTGCACAAGGTCAGACCACTGCACAACTCCCGGCGGATGAGGTCAACACCTTCACCCAGCGGTACCGGGCACACATTGAGCGCGAGGACCGGGACTTGCTGCCCATGGCTGCACGACTGCTGGGCGAAGAGGCCTTGCAGGCCATCAGTCAGGCCATGCAGGCTCGCCGCACCGCATAAACGGACGCTGGGATGGCACCGACAGTCCGTGGGGGCTTTACATCAAACCACGTTCGCTGGCATAGACAGCGGCATGCACCCGGTTGCTGCAACCGAGCTTGCGCAAAATGTGTTGCACATGGATCTTGACCGTGGTTTCGGCGATGTCAAGCGTCCGCGCAATGTGCTTGTTGCTCTCGCCTTTGACGATCAGGGTCAGGATCTCTTTTTCACGTGGCGAAAGCTGGTGAATGGGGTCATCCGCCTTGATGACCACGGGCTCCACCGCCACCTCTGTTGACAGCGAGGCAGGTTGTGCTGGCACAGGCGCAGCTGTGTCATCGGCAGAACCCTGCCGCAACAAGCCCACCAGTTTGCCCATCATTTCGGGGCTGACCACCGAATCCCCCTCCAGCACCTTGCAAATCGAATCACACAGTTCCTCGGTGTGAATGGTCTTGAGCAGATAGCCATCGGCCCCCGCACGCAAACCGGCGGCCATGTCCTGCACGTTTTCGCTCACGGTCAACATGAGGATACGCACCTGGGGCACCACTTCCTTGAGACCGGCTATGGCATCCACCCCTTGCACACCAGGCATGTGGTTGTCCAGCAAGATCAGGTCCGGCTGCAACTTGCGTGCGGCCGTCTGCGCGGCATTGGCGTCCCCAGCTTCGCCCACGATGTCAAAACGACCGTCCTGCTCCAGCAAAGCGATCAACCCCCGACGAAAGAGGCTGTGGTCATCCACCACCAGCAAGCGAATCAGTTTGTTCTCGGTCGTATTCATCAGACATTCAGGGTAATGCGAACCTCGGCCCCCGCACCCGGTGCGGAATCCACAGTGACTTTGGCACCAATGCGCTCAGCACGCTCACGCATGATGTGCAAGCCCACATGGGTGTCGTCCAGCTTTTGCGGCAACAGCTGAAACCCGACACCATTGTCGCGCACCACAAAGGTCCAATTCGGTCCTCGATGCACGATCAACTGCACCAGGCTGGCCTTGGCGTGTTTTCTGACATTGGACAGGGCTTCCTGGATGACATGCAAGACCTGAAGCTGCACGTCAGAGGGTAACTCGACGCCATGCCCATGGATTTCGAGCTGGCTCTTGACCCCGCTTTGATGTTCGAACTTCTGCAAGGTCACGCGCAGGGCCTGTTCAATGTCGTCCTCATTGGTCCGTGTGCGGAAATGCACCAGCAACTCGCGAACGTCATTGGTGCTTTCCTTCACACCCAGGTCAATCTCGTTGAGGATTTTTTCAACCTGATCCTTGTGCTGCACCTGCAGGGCTTGTCGGAGCAAGGTGACCTGGATGCGCAGAAATGCCAGCGCCTGCGCAATCGAGTCGTGCAGTTCACGTGCCAGCATGGCCCGCTCTTCACTCACAGCAGCTTCCCTCACCAACGCTTGGGTGCGCAGGTTTTCCACGGCGTTGGCCAAGTGTCCCGCCAGCGCGTCATACAAATCGCGGTCCTCGACCGACAAGGCCACATCCTGGTTGTAGAACAGATCCACTTCGCCCAGCACACGCTGCTGCAAACGAATGGGCACACTGACCAGTGAACCATAGCCCACCCGCGCGCACATACCCAAACGGGGTTGCGTCTCGGACACGATCGGGATCACCCGTGTGCGCGCACCGGCCTGGGGTTGACCACAGGCACACAAGCCTGTCTCGATGCAACGCTCTTCCTGGACAATTTCATCCGGCAAATGGTCGCTGGCCAACATCAAATAACGTTGACTCATCTCGTCAGACCACCGCACCGCCACCGCGTCAGCCCGACTCATGCGTCGGATCTTCTGCGCAAAGCCCTGAGCCAGCTCCTCCAGTGTTTGCGACTCCACCAGAAAATTGCTCACCTCATAAAGCGCTGCCAGACGCGAGCGCTCGGACTCCAGGTCGCGCGTCTTCTCTTGCACCTTGCGCTCCAAGCCCTCGTACAGGCCTTGCAGAGTCGAGGCCATGTGGTTGAAGCCAGCCGCCAGCTCCCCAAACTCGTCCTGCGACTCGCGCACCAGTCGCACCGAAAAGTCGCCCCCCTCCACCTTGGACAAACCCTGTTGAATGCGCTTGAGCGGTTGTATCACAAACAGGTAGCCGACATACAGCATCAACACCGCAGCCACCACGGCCAGCGCCATCATGAGGAACTGAAACAAGTTCAACACCGCCGTCAAACGGGACAAAGTATCTTCAATCGCACGGACCAGGTTATCCACCCGATTCACAAAATCATCCACCCGTGGCGTCAACGTCTGTGCATCGACGGTGTGAGGTATCAACCACACTGGGCGCAACGTTTGCCAGCCCTGCGCCATGGCCGCATAGCTGCTTTGTGTCCGTTCATTCCAGGGCACCGCCAAAGGGCGCTTGATGTCCCCATCACGCAGCAACACCACCGTGGCATCAAACTGCCGGACCAGTTCAGCCACCTCTTGCTCAGAGCGCCCACCCGACACCGCGCTGGTCAAACGCCAGGCCTGCATCCGCAGCCGCCCGGCCTCATTGACGGCCGCAGCGCCGCCATCCAGTTGGCGCGTGACCCACATGGTCAGACCAATGGACAAAAGTGCAAGAATCAGCAGCCCCAGTCCAAAACTGAAGAATTTGGTAGACAGGCGCAGATGTGTTCGCATAATCGCCTATCGTAACGGCAGAGACCTCCGGGCCAGCACCCCAGGACATAGTTCCAAAGGAGGATGTTCAAGGCCAGATTTGCCCGCCATAGTCTCAACATGCAAGCCCCCTCCTCCGAAGCGGCCCAGTGGGCTGCGCACCTGATTCAAAGCCGACGCACCACCTTGCCCAAGCGCCTGTGCGGCCCCGGCCCAGATGCCGAAAAAAAAGTCCGCATTCTGGAAGCTGCCGCAGCCGCACCTGACCACGACCAGCTCCTGCCCTGGCGCTTGATCGAAGTTCCTGGAAACCGACGCGCCAGTCTGGGCGAAGCTTTTGTCACCGCACTGCTTGAACGCGACCCACAAGCCGACGACCAGGCCTGCGCACAAGCCCGGGAAAAAGCCTTTCGCTCACCCTGGTTGCTTCTGATTGTGGTGAGGATCAGCGATGACAACCCCGACATTCCCGCCGCCGAGCGAATACTTTCGGCCGGAGCCGCCATTCAAAACATGCTGCTGCTCACCACTGCCTACGGCCTGGGCAGTGCACTGACCAGCGGCAAAGCCCTCCAATCGCGTGCCCTGCGTGAGCTCTTTGATCTTCAGACGAATGAGCAGGCCCTGTGCTTCATCAACGTGGGACACATTAGCGAAGCCCGCAAACCCCGCCCGCGACCGGAGGTTGCTCGTTACTTCTCCAAAGGGGAGGCAACACGAGGCTGACCCATCACGTCCGGGATTCAAATTCAATCCAGCGAACGCCCCTCGCCTTGTTCCTCGACCGTCTGGCCATCACGAATGTGATAAATCCGCTTGAAGGTGGGGATGATCTTCTCGTCGTGCGTGACCACAATGATGGCTGTCTGCGCCTGTTGAGCCATATTGTTGAGAATGCGCACCACGGCCAGTGCACGTTCGCTGTCCAGCGGAGCGGTGGGTTCGTCGGCCAGAATCACTGGCGGTTTGTTGGCCAAGGCTCGGGCAATCGACACCCGCTGCTGCTCGCCACCAGATAGTTGCGCGGGCTCAGCCTTGGCGCGGTGCGCCACGTCCAGGGCCTTGAGCAATTCCTGTGCACGCTGCCGTGCTTGTGCGTTGGGCATGCCCGCCAGCATCGGCAGCAAGGCCACGTTGTCGGTCACATCCAGAAACGGAATCAGGTACGGGGCCTGAAAGACAAAACCAATCCGGTCGCGGCGCAAGGCGCGCAGGTCTGGAATCTTCCAGCCATTGTCGTAAATGACTTCGTCGCCCAGCGTCATGCGCCCGGAAGTGGGCTCGATGATGGCCCCCAGACATTTGAGCAGGGTGCTCTTGCCGGAGCCGGACGGCCCCACCAGCCCCACCACTTCACCAGGTGCGACCTGCATGTTGACGTTTTTGAGCGCTTCCACGGCCGTGTCTCCCTGGCCATAGACCTTGCGCAGATTTTCAATGCGGATGCCACCAGGTTTGCTGATCATGTCTTGCTCCTCAACTGATGGCTTGAGCAGGATCGACGCGCAGAGCGATACGGATGGCCAGTGTGCTGGCCAACATGCAAATCAGCATCGTCGCAACAAAACCCAGCACGGCATCCTGCGTGAGCAAAAGAACGAACTTGGGAAATACCGGCGCCCACAAGGTAGCGGCCACCTTGCCCACCACAAAGCCGATCACGCCCAGCCCCAGGGCCTGCTGCAAGATCATCGACGCGATGGTGGTGTTGCGCGTCCCAATCAACTTGAGCACGGCAATTTCGCGAATCTTGCCCAACGTCATGGTGTAGATGATGAAGGCCACGATCGCCGCACTCACCACAGCCAGGATGGCCAGAAACATGCCAATCTGTTTGGCCGAGGTCGCAATCAGTTTCTCAACCAGAATGTTTTCCATATCGTCCCGGGTGAACACAGTCAGGTGTTTCCAGCGGCGGATCGGTTCAGCCACCTGCGCAGCGGACCAGCCTTCGCCCACACGTACCAGCACCGCATTGACGTTGCGACTGCTGGCTTGCAGGTTCTGCACCGCATCCAGCAGGCCCGGCAACGCAGGCCGATTGAAAGCAGGATTGGCCGCCGTTCGCACACGGTCGTTGACGATGGCGTCATTGTCCTTGAGGAATTGTGCCTCCTGGGCGTCCTTGATCGGAATGAACACCATCGGGTCACCGCCGGAGGAGACCATGCGGCGCGTCAGGCCCACCACCTCAAAGGTGTGACGCCGGATCTTGACCTTGTCGCCCAAGGACAATCCTGTCTTGATGTCAGCCACCGCCTCGTAGTGGCTACGCGTGAGGTGACGACCGGCCAGCAAATGCCCCGGCTGCCCGGGTTGCCCTGCAGCACCTGGCTCGATCCCGACCACCATGGCACGGGCCTCCTGGCCGCCTTCGGCTTTCACCTGCATGGTGAAGTAGGTGATGTTGGCAGCCATGGCCACACCGGGCATGCCAGCCACAGTGCGCACCACGTCATCCTTGAGGCTGGAGGCCTCAGCGTACGGCCCTTGGGTGTCTTTCTGCACCACCCACAAGTCCGCGCCGCTGTTGCTCAGCAAGGCCTGCGCGTCGTCCACCATGCCACGAAACACACCCGCCATGGTCAAGGTCACGCCAATGAGCAGCCCCAGGCCAAGCCCGGTGAGCACGAACTTGGCCCAACTGTGCTGAATGTCGCGCGCCGCCAGGCTGATCATGGTCGCGCCTTCTTGACCAAGGCATCAACAACCTTGATGCTGGCCGCGGGCAACAGCGGCTTTTCGCTGTACACCACCACCGTGTCGCCCGAGGCCAAGCCACTGAGCACCTGCACGCGTCCATCCAGACTGGCCAAGCCCCACTGCACCGGGATGAAATCCAGCGAACCGTCTTTCAGGCGCCAGACGCCCGTACGGCCCCCATGGCTCTGCACACTGGCCTGCGGCACCACCAGCGCCTGTTCGGTCGGCTGGAGCTGGAGAGTGACCTCGGCCATCTCGCCAATCGACAGCGATTCGGGAATCTGCTCGAACACCACTTGCGCAATCCGTTCCTCAGTCACGGCGTCTGCCTGCAATTCAACACGCTCTACTTTTCCTGACAGCTTTTGATGTGGGCGCGAGCGCAACGAGACCAGGGCTGGCAAACCAACGGTGAGCCCGGTTGAGCGCGCCTGATCCACACGCAACTTGACCCAAAGACTGGCCGGATTGGCCAGCTTGATCACGGGCTGGCCAGCCACCACCGTGCTTCCCGATTCGGCATCACGACTGATCACCACCGCATCGGCTGGGGCCAGCAAACGGGTGTTCTGTTTTTGCAGCGAAGCGGCTGCACGTTCGGACTGCAGGCGCTGAATATCCTGCCGGGCCGCCTGCAGATTGGCTTGTGCAGCTGTCAGTGCCGCATTGGCAGACTCAAACTCCTGCTCACGCCCCTCCAGGGCAGAGGCGCTGATGAAGTTTTGCCGGGCCAGCTCCTTTTGACGATTCAGATTGGTCAGACTCAATGCACGGCGGGCCTGAGCGTCAGCCACCTGGGCGCTAACCGCAGTCTCCAGACTGACCGCCTTGGACAGCGCTGCTTGCTGGGCCTGAAATCTTTGATCCAGATCCACCGGATCCATCTCTGCCAGCAGCTGGCCCGCTTTCACCGACTGCCCCACATCCACATGGACCCGAAGCACACGCCCCGCAACCGTAGGCCCCATGAGCCAGCTCTGGCGTGCCTCCACAGTGCCAATGCCAAACACCGACGGTGTCAGACGCTCGCTGACCACTTGCGCGACCGTCACCTTCGTCGGAGCCAAAGGCCCCATCCTGAAAGCGACAAACCCCACCACCGCCACCGTGGCCACCACACCCACAGCCATGATGATCCGCCGCTTGTTGAGAAAGGTCTGGTTCATTTGTATTTCCTTGGTTCAGAAGTCGCAGGCGCCAGCAAGCCAGCCTGGTAGATGTTGAATACCGCCTGGCCCTGTCTGCGCATGTCTTTGAGCGTTCCGGTCACAAGAGACTGCATGACCAATCCTTGCACGGCGCCCATGAACAGCACAACAGCGCCTTGGCGATCCACACCAGGAGCGATCAAGCCCTCTTGATGGGCTTTGGCGAGCAAGCCCGAAATCAAGCCTCGATAGTCGGCCATGAGCTGCTGCACCTTCTCCTTCAAAGGCGTGGGCCTAGCGTGCTGCAACTCCTGAAACACCAGGCGAGGCACGCCTGGGTGTTCCTGTACAAAATCAATGTGCGCCATGAAGACGGCACGCAATGTCTCCAGAGCATTCGCTTGCCCAAGTTGCGCCACATTGAGCAATCTGCCCATCAGGGATTGGTGTGCCCAATCCAGGGCAGCCAGCCAGATGGCCTCTTTGCTTTCGAAGTGCCGAAAAACCGCCCCCTGAGTGATTCCGACAGCGCGCGCCAAATCACCCGTGGTGATCTCGACCGGGCTGCGTTCGGCAGCCAAAGCCAGCGCCACCTGCACCAACTCGACTTGGCGGTCTTCTGTCTTGAGTTTGGTACGGGTCAGCACAATCGTCACGAATAAGTAATTGATGAATTACTTTATCACAAAGCTGTCACTGCCTGAATCTGGATCTTGCATAGGCATAGTTCAATGAACTACACTTGACTATGGATTTTGAATGGGATGAGGCAAAAAGCGAAGCCTGCTTCAGGGAGCGCGGATTCGACTTCGCATACGTAGCTCAAGCTTTCTTCGACCCGAATCGATTCATTCGGGCAGATCTGCGACACAGCTATGGCGAAGAGCGTTTTCAGTTATTCGGTCGTATAGGCACACGCGTTTTCGTTGTTGTCTACACCCCTCGAGTCCACAGCACACGCATCATCTCGGCACGAAAGGCCAATACAAGAGAGGTCAAGCATTATGAAAACAGTACGCATGACAATTAATCCTGCATCTCTTTCCCTCCCAGGCTCAGGCCGGGTCAACATAGCCAAGCTCGATGCCACAACTGATGATCAGATTGCGCAGCACGCCGCTCAAGATGAGGCAGATGCGCGGCAGGATGCCGCCAAATTTGCTCGCCGTGTGCGCCGTCGCTTGGGTTTCAGTCAAGCCGAATTCGCTACCCGCATCGACGTGTCACTGGAAACCATTCGGAATTGGGAACAAGGCAAGCGGAGCCCGACAGGTGCCGCCAAGGCGTTGTTGAAAGTGCTGGACAAAGCACCTGAGGCAGCGTTGGCGGCGCTGCATTGATCTAAAAGGAGTCTCAATGCTCATCAAGAAACTTGCAGTCATTGCAGCCATATTTTTGACTGGTTGCCAAGCAATGGTTTACGGTACTGCCTCCGATTTTGAGAAAATTTCGCTTGGAATGACAAAGGAACAGGTTATTCAAACCCTTGGCTCCCCCGTATCAATAAGCGCCAACGGCGATAAGGGCGAGGAATATTTGATTTACAAGCGAATGAAGCATGCAATTTCAGAATGGCCTAGAACCTACTCAGTAACTCTTCGTGGCGGGAAAGTAGTCAAGTATGGTGAACAGTATGAAGAACAAAACATCAACAGATATTGATGCAAAGTCTAAGCCTGTGCTCAAGCGGGACGCACCGCAATTTCACGTTGCATTCCAAAGTTGCCAACCTTCAAATCTAGTCAATGCCTCAGCCCATCACCCCCGTGGGTGATGTTGCGCATGCAAGGTCTTGAGCCGCTCTCGCGCCACGTGGGTGTAGATGGTGGTGGTGGAAATATCTGCATGCCCCAGCAGCATTTGCACGGCCCGCAAATCGGCCCCATGGTTGAGCAGGTGCGTTGCAAAGGCGTGGCGCAAGGTGTGGGGTGACAGGGGCGCCGTGATGCCCGCTTGCAGCGCGTAACGTTTGACCAGGTTCCAGAACATCACGCGCGACATGGCCGTGCCGGCCTTGGGGCCGCTGCTGGTGACGAACAAGTCTTGCGTCTGGCGTGAGCCCAGCAGTTGCTGGCGCACCGGCATGTAGCGCTGCAACCAGTCCCCTGCCGCTTCGCCAAAGGGCACCAGGCGCTCCTTGCTGCCTTTGCCCATGACGCGCAGCACGCCCTCGTTCAAAGCCACATGCAAGGTTTTGAGGCCCACCAGCTCGCTCACGCGCAGGCCGCTGGCGTACATCAGCTCCAGCATGGCTTTGTCGCGCACGCCCAGCTCGTCGTTCGTGTCTGGCGCATTGAGCAAGGCGTCCACCTGCGCTTCGCTCAGGGTCTTGGGCATGCGCATGGCCTGCTTGGCTGCCAGCAGGCGCAGCGTGGGGTCTTGCGGGCACAGGCTTTGGCGCTGTGCCCAGCGGTAAAAGCGCTTGAACACGGTCAACCGTCGGTTGGCGGTGGTGGCTTTGGTGCTGGCGTGGCGCTGCGCAAAATAAGCCTGCAATTGCGGCTCGTGCACCTGCAGCAAACCCAGGCCTTGCGGCTGCAGCCACTGCGCCAAAAGCTGCAAGTCGCGCCGATAAGCCGCGAGCGTGTTGGGCGACAAACCGTCTTCGAGCCAGAGGGCATCGGCAAAGCGATCGATCAGGGCGGTGTCCGCAGCATCCATGCGCGGGGATGATACCCTTGCACAGCCCCAGACCTGCACCATGAACTACGCCCAACTGCTTTTCCCGGATTTTTCGCTGATCCTGTGCGGCTACCTGCTGTGCCGCTACACCGCGCTCAACCGCAGCGTATGGCAGCCGGTGGAGTCGCTGGTGTATTACTTTCTCTTTCCGGTGCTGCTGTTTTATTCCATCACCAAAAGCCCGATGGATCTGCAGGTAGCCTCCAGCATGATGGCCTCGGGCCTGAGCCTGGGCGTCAGCGCCATCGCCCTGACCTACAGCCTGCCCTACTGGCCCTGGCTGGGCAAGCACCTGCAAGCCCGTGACCATGCGGCCAGCGCGCAAGTGGCGTTTCGTTTCAATTCCTTCATCGGCCTGGCCTTGGCCGAGCGGCTGGCGGGACCGCAGGGGCTACAACTCATCTCGGTGTTGATTGGCGTGTGCGTGCCCTTGTTCAACGTGGGCGCGGTATGGCCCATGGCACGGCATGCCAATTTGCACATCTGGCGCGAGCTGGCCCGCAACCCTTTGATTCTGGCCACCTTGTCTGGTTTGCTGGCCAATCTGGCGGGTTTTCAAATCCCCGTGTGGGGCGCGCCGACCCTTAGCCGCATTGGTGCAGCATCTGTGGCCTTGGGCCTGATGGCGGCAGGCGCGGGCATGCAGCTTGGCAGCCTGCGCCAAGGGCAGCTGTTGAGCGTACTGGTGCTGGGCATCAAGCACCTGGCCATGCCACTGATGGCCTGGGGCTTTGCACGCGTGTGGGGTTTGAACCCACAGCAGACCTTGATGTTGCTGGCGTTTTCGGCCCTGCCCACCGCTTCGAGCTGCTATGTGCTGGCCTCACGCATGGGTTACAACGGCTCGTTTGTCGCGGGGCTGGTGACCTTGTCCACCGTGTTGGGTGTGGGCAGCCTGAGTTTTGCGTTGGGGGTGCTGGCCTGATTCAGCGACCACTGCACCTGTTCGCGCACCACCTCGCTGGGGTGCTGAGCCCAGTGTTGCAGGGCCTGACGCAATGTTTGCGCATCTGAAGCCGACAGCGCCCCGGACGCCAGGGCATTGCCCGCCGCGAGCGCCAAATTGCGCAGCCAACGCCCATGGCCAATGCGCCGAACGGCGCTGCCTTCGGTGCGGCGCAAAAAGGTGACCTCGTCCCAGACCAGCAGTTGGGCGATGTCGCTCCCGGCCAGGTCCTTCCGGGCTTGCCAGTCGGGTAAAGGGTGCGTCCGTGCAAACTTGTTCCAGGGGCAAGCCAGCTGGCAATCGTCACAGCCATAGACCCGGTTACCGATCAAGGGCCTGAGCGCCACATCAATCGGGCCCTCGTGTTCAATGGTCAGGTAGGAAATACAGCGCCGGGCATCCACCTTGTAGGGCGCGACGATGGCCTGCGTGGGGCACTGCTGCATGCAGGCTTCGCACTGCCCGCAATGCGCCGTGGTGGGCGCGGTGACCGGCAAGGCCAGGTCCACAAACAACTCGCCCAGAAAAAACATGGAGCCCGCCTCGCGCGAGAGCAGCAAGCTGTGTTTGCCGCGCCAACCCAGGCCCGAGCGCTGTGCCAGCTCTACCTCCAGCACGGGTGCTGAGTCGGTGAACGCACGGTGCCCAAAGGGGCCGATCTCTTGCGCAATACGCTCGGCCAAGTGCTGCAGACGTTGACGCAGGACCTTGTGGTAATCGCGCCCCCGGGCATAGAGAGACACCACCGCTTCGCCCGCACGCACATGGCGCGCCAGCTCGTCTTCTACCCAATCGGGTCGCGTGCCGTGGGGCAGGTAGTCGATGCGCGCCGTGATCACGCTCACGGTCCCAGGCACCAGTTCGGCCGGGCGGGCGCGCTTCATGCCATGCGCCTGCATGTAGTGCATCTGGCCGTGAAACCCCGCCGCCAGCCAGGCCCTTAAACCCGGCTCTGCATCGGACAAATCCACAGGGGCCACCGCAATTTGGGACAATTGCAACTCTCGCGCCCAATCCTGGATCTGGGCCCACAGTTTTTGAGGATCAATTTGTCGATGTCCGGCACTCACCCGCCCATTGTAGGTAGCAACACCAGCCCTGCCCCGGCCACCCACTGGCAAGGCCACTGGCGCACCGAGCAGGACACCCAGGCTTTTGCTTCGGCCCTGGCTGCTGCCCTGCCTACCTGGCCCGGTGGGCAGGACGCCTGCATTGAGCTGCAAGGCAATCTGGGCGCCGGCAAAACCACCCTGGTGCGCCACTTGCTGCGCGCGGCAGGTGTGCAAGGGCGCATCAAAAGCCCCACCTACGCCGTGGTCGAGCCCCATGAAGCCCAGGGCCCACAAGGTCTGTGGCCTGTCTGGCATTTCGACTTTTACCGTTTCAGCGACCCGCAGGAGTGGGAAGACGCCGGTTTCCGGGACATCTTTGCCGGCCCCGGCCTGAAACTGATGGAGTGGCCCGAAAAAGTGGCCGGGCAACTGCCCAAAGCCGATTGGGTGATCCAGCTTGAGGTCACGAACGATGAAGCGCGCCAAGTCTGCATCCTGGCGCAAACCGAACGTGGGCAGCAATGGCTGGCTCAGTGGGGGCAGCTTGCACATGGCGCATGAGGCTCATCTGATGCAACGTCGTCAATTGCTGCGCATGGGCGCGCTCTCGCTGCTGCTGGGACGCACCCAACTCAGCCACGGTGCCAGCATGATGGCTGTGCGCATCTGGCCTGCGCCCGAGTACAGCCGCGTCACACTCGAATCTGACGTGCCCCTCAAAACCACCCAGACGTTTGTGGCCGACCCACCTCGGCTGGCGGTAGACATTGAAGGCCTGCAACTCAACAACGCCTTGCGCGAGCTGGTCGGCAAGGTGCAAGCCAATGACCCCAATATTGCGGGCATTCGTGTGGGCCAGTTCAGTGCCAGCGTGGTGCGCCTGGTGATCGACCTCAAGCAACCGATTGCGCCACAGGTATTCACGCTGCAGCCGATCGACCCCTACCAATACCGTCTGGTGCTGGACCTCTACCCCACGCAGGCGGTGGACCCGCTGGAAAAACTGATTGCCGATCGCCTGCGCGAAGCCGGTGTGAGCACACCAGCCCCAGCTGCGGGAGGCGACCCTCTGGGCGAGCTGATGGCCAAGCGTGCAGGCAAGCCCTTGGCCGAACCCCCTCGCCAGTACGCGGATCGCCCGGACCACCCGGCGCGCCCGCCCGAGCCCGCCCGGGCTTCAGACCGGTTGATCGTGGTCGCCATCGACCCAGGCCATGGCGGCGAGGACCCGGGGGCCATCGGCCCCAATGGCACACGCGAGAAAGATGTGGTGCTGAGCATCGCCCATCGCCTGAGCACATTGATCAACAGCCAAAGCCTTGGTGGCGCCCCCATGCGTGCCTACCTCACCCGAGATGCGGACTATTTTGTGCCCCTGCATGTACGGGTCCAAAAAGCGCGCCGTGTGCAGGCCGACCTGATGGTCAGTATCCATGCCGATGCGTTCTTTACCCCTCAGGCACGGGGTGCAAGTGTATTTGCCCTGAGCGATGGCGCCGCGTCCAGCAGCGCCGCGCGCTGGATGGCCCAAAAGGAAAACAAGGCCGACTTGATTGGCGGCATCAACCTCGGTGGCCAGGATCAGCACGTGCAACGCGCCATGCTGGACATGAGCACCACGGCCCAGATCCGGGACAGCCTCAAGCTGGGTGGCACTTTGCTGCGCTACATCTCGCAGGTCGGGCGCCTGCACAAACCGCGCGTTGAACAGGCCGGCTTTGCTGTGCTCAAGGCGCCGGACATTCCCAGCGTGCTGGTGGAAACCGCCTTCATCAGCAACCCGGAAGAAGAGATGCGCCTGCGCGATGGCGCCTATCAAGACCAACTGACCGAGGCTTTGCTCAAGGGCATCGTGCAGTATTTCGAGCGCAACCCGCCGCTGGCGCGCACCCGCAAGGCCTGAACTGGCGCTTCTTCAGGCCTTGAAAGCCTGGCTGGATTCGATATCACGCTCAAACTGGGCCACGGCAGATTGCGTCATGGGGTCGGTGACCAGCTGCGCCACAAACTCGGGTTTGACCGTGACCGCATGCGCGCCCATGCCCATCAGACGCGCCAGCACATCGGCCGACTTGATGCTGGCAGCCAGCAGCTGCACACCCTCGGCCTGCATGGCCACACAAGCCTGCATGAGCGACCAGACATCCCGCCCATCGGCCTGCAAGCGCCCCACGTACGGTGCCACATAGCTGGCCCCCATGGACTGCGCCCACAAGAGCTGCACCGGGTTGGACAAACCCGTCAGCAAGACAGGCACACCCCAAGCCTGCACTTCGCGCAACACTGCCTGCCACTGCGCATCGCAAGGCAGCTTGATGGTGAGCTTGACGCGTGCTTGCAGCGCAGCAGGGAGCAAGGCTGACAACCACTCGGCCGCCTCGCCCACATCGGCGCGTGGCAATTGCAGCATCAACTCGGGCAAGCGGGCCTGCCCGGCTTCGCGCACCAGGCGCAAGTAACCCGCCAGACTGACCGGCAGCCCGGCCTGCATGACCAAGGTCGGGTTGGTCGTGACGCCCGCAATGTGCGGAGCGCCAGCAGGCATGGCCCATTGCGCCGCGTCTGCGCTGTCCAGATACAACTTCATTCGAGATCCTGTTTGAGGATGATGTCTTTGTCCGGGAAAAACTGACTGTGCAGCGGCAGCAAGGCACCACCCAGCGCACGGGCATGCGACCCCACGCGGCCTGCAAGCACGCGAGGCTGGTGCATGCCATCGAAACGGTAATTCGCCAAGGCTTGCAAGGTTCGCTCACGCAAAGCAGTCATGAGCGATGCGCCCAGTGAGCCGTCCATCACCACCGCATCCAGATCGAGCAAAGCCGCCGAATTGGCCACCACCATGGCCAGGGCCTGGCTGGCCTCTTGCAACCAGGGTTCAGTGCAGGCCTGATAAGCGGGCTGCATGATGGCGTCGTCATGGATCAGCAATGGGTCGTGCCCCTGCGCCAGCAAAGCCTGCTCCAGCTGCCAGCCCGAGGCCACTTGCAACAACTGCGGCGGAAACACACCTGCCTTGGCAGGCCGATCCATGGGCATCGAGCCAATGGCGCCGGCGTTGCCACGATCGGTACTGAGCACATGCCCCCCAAGGACCAGCCCACCGCCGATGAAGGTGCCAACAAACACGTAAAGAAAACTGCGCGTGTCCTGCCCATGTCCCTGCAGCAGCTCTGCCACACAGGCAGCCATGGTGTCTTTGGCAAACACCACTGGCAAATCGGTCAGAGCCTGCACCTGGGCTCGCAAATTCAGGCCTTCCCAGCGGCGCAAAGCCTGGGCCGCATCGCCGTGCATCAAGTCCGCCCATTTGTGCACCGACAAAGGCGCCGTCAGGCCCACACCGACCACGCGAGACCAACGCTCGCCCAGCTGGGTTTGCAGGCTTTGCAGGCCTTCGGCAATTTGCCCCATCAGCACATGCGGGTCGGGGTATTCGTACACCACCTCGTGGCGCAGGACCGGCTGCCCACAAAAGTCGGCCACCAGCAACTCCAGATTGCGCCGCCCGACCTGAATGCCGATGCTGTAAGCCCCCTCAGGGTTGAGCGACAGTGGCACAGAGGGCTGCCCAATCTTGCCGCGAATGCGTTCTTGCTTGAGCAGCAAGCCGTCGTCCAGCAAACGCCCGACGATGATGGCTACTGTCTGGGTGGACAGCTGCGTCAGGCGCGCCAGATCGGCTTTGGGAATGGCCCCTTGATGGCGAATGGCCTGCAGCACAATGCGCTCGTTGAACTGGCGCATGCCGCTGTGGTTGGAGCCGCGCATTTGGCGCGTGTGTGCAGGTGGGTTCATCCGGGGTGTGTTTCAGGGCAGGATCACGGCCTTGCAGTACAGGGCATTGCCATAAGCGGTGACTTCACCGCTTTGCACGATCAGGCTCGCGCCCTTGATTTTCTCGTAAAACGCATAGCGTTCCACCGCTTCGACTTTTTCGGCACTGACGCCTTGCGCCACCACCAGATCGACCACGGCTTGTTGCGCGGGGGTGCGATGCCCTTCTGCGCTGTGACACACCTTCATGAAAGCTGCGGGCTGGGTCACATCTTGGGCCAAAGGCATGACCGACAACACTGCCCGACTCACACGCTCCAGGCTGTGGCCCGGCAAGCGCACCACCGGAATACGGCCCTGGCTGAGGTAGTCTGCCGTGAAGTTGGCATCCACCACGGCCACCCACTCACCGTGGCCCATGGCGCACAAATGCATCAGCAGCTCGGGCGTGAGCAGAGGATCGATTCCTTTCAGCATGCCAGCGCCTCTTCTTCAGCCGGCAGCGAAGCCGGGTCGATGGCGCCCGTGATCAGGCCCACGATTTCTTCGGGGTTGGTCATGTGCTTGGGGCGGCTGCAAATGATGCGGCCCTGACGGAACACATGAATGCGGTCCACCAGGTCAAACACCTGGCGCAGGTTGTGGCTGATGATGATCAGCGGGATGCCCTGCTTTTTCAGGCCCTTGATGATTTCTTCCACACGGGCCGTTTCCTGCACGCCCAGGGCGGCCGTGGGCTCGTCCAGGATGATGAGTTTCTTGGCAAAACCGGCAGCACGGGCAATGGCCACGCATTGGCGCTGCCCGCCCGACATGCCACGCAGGGATTCGGACATGTCCTGAATCTTCACGCCCGTGGTCGACAGCATGCTGGCGGATTTCTCGCGCATGGCCTTGTGGTTCAGGATGGACAGAGGGCCCAGGTTCAGGCGCGTGATCTCGCGTCCGAGAAAGATGTTGGCAGGCACATCCAGGTCTTCGGCCAGGGCCAGCGTCTGGTAGACGGTCTCGATGCCCTGCTCACGGGCATCCAGCGGCGACTCGAAACTGACTTTGTCGCCATCGAGACGAATATCACCGCTGTTGGGCTGTTCCACGCCGGTGATCAGGCGCACAAAAGTGCTTTTGCCCGCGCCGTTGTCGCCGACGATGGCGGCGTGCTCGCCGGTCATCAGGCGAAATTGTGCATCGGTCAGGGCTTTGACGCCGCCGTAGTGCTTGGTCAGGTTCTGGATTTCAAGAACAGGTGTAGTGGCCATGGAGCTTCTCTCAGAGGGGGTATTTCATTGCAACGGGGGCAAGCATCGCGGATGTGGGGACAAAAGTACATTAGTAAAACTACTATGTTTATTTAGTCGCTTTTTGCAGTTTAATCCGTTTGCGGCACGAAAAAGGCGTTTTCCGTGCCCACTTCCATTCAACACAACGGAGATAAACCCATGATCACCAAACGCACTTTCGGCCGTCTGGCCATCGCCGCCGCTGCAGCTACCTTGTTCACCTCGGCCTTCGCGGCTGATGTGACTGTGGCCTACATTACCAACGGCAACACCAACGAAGGCTGGACCCTGATCAACGGCGGCGCCAAGAAAGCCGGCAGCGCTGCAGGCGTCAAGTTCATCGAACTGGCCGCTGAAAAAGGCGAGCTGTCCAAGCAGCTGGCCATCGTTGAAGACATGATCACCCGCAAGGTCAACGCCATTGCCATCGCCCCCGTGGACTCCAAGGGCATCGCTCCTGCCGTCAACAAGGCGCTGAAGGCTGGCATCGCTGTGGTCGCTGTGGACACCGGCATTTCCGGTGCTGACATCACCTCCTACGTTGCCACCGACAACATCAAGGCCGCCATGGTGCAAGGCAAGTGGGCCGCAGAACAAATCAAGGACGGCGACACCGTGATCTACGTGACCGGCGACCAGGGCCAGTCCACCGGCCAGGAACGCCGCAAGGGTTTCTATGACGGCCTGAACGCTGTGCGCAAGAACGTGAAAATCGTGGACGTGCCCACCACCTGGGACCAGACCATGGCCCAAAATGGCGTGGAAGCTGCTCTGCGTAGCAACCCCGGCGCCAAGGTGATCGCTTGTGCATGGGACGGCGGCGCTCTGGGTGCCAAGGCCGCACTGATGGCCGCTGGCAAGAAGCCCGGCGACGTGAAGATCGCCGGTTTCGACGGCTCCCCCGGTGGTCTGGACATGATGAAGCAAGGCTGGCAGCAAGCCAACGCCGCGCAGATGCTGGCCAAGATCGGTCAAGTGGGCGTGGAAACCGCCATCGCTGCAGCCAAAGGCCAGAAGGTCTCCAACCGCATCGACACCGGCTCCTTCCTGGTGCTGCCTTCCAACGTGGACCAGTTCGCCAAAGACTCTGGCGTCGGCCAGTTCATGAAGGTCAAGTGATCGTTTGATCGCTCAACAGTCCCCGCTTCGGCGGGGACTTTTTGACATTCGTGCGTGGCGAGTGTCAGGTCTTTTTAGGAAATTGAAATGATGAAATCCATCACCCGACAAGAATGGTATGGCGCCCTGGTTGCGGTGCTGGTGCTTGGCGTCTTGCTGAGCGTCGCTTCCCCTTATTTTCTGACCGCCGGCAATCTGTCCAATATTCTGGTGCAGGCTTCCGTGATTGCCTTGCTCGCGGGTGGTCAAACGTTTGTGATCCTAACCGGTGGTGTCGATCTGGCTGTGGGCGCCCTCACTGCGTTGGCTGGCGCCGTTGCTGGCCACATGATGATCAAGATCGGCATCGATCCCTACATGGCCATGCTGGTGGCTTTGGGCATTGGCGCTGCGGTGGGTTTCTTCAACGGCTATCTGGTGGCCTTTGTCGGCATTCCGGCCTTCATCGTCACCCTGGGTGGCCTGACGCTGTGGCGTGGCCTGGCATTTGATTTGACCGGAGGTTTTGACAACGCCGGCCTGCCCGAGCCCTTCCCTTTCCTGGGCTACGGTGACATTTTTGGCATTCCGATGCCCACCCTCATCACCGGCGTGTTCTTTGTATTGATGGCCTTTGTCCTGTCCAGCACCAAGATCGGCCGCTATGTGTACGCGATGGGCTCCAACGAAATGGGCGCCCGCCAGGTGGGTATCAACATCCGCTGGTACAAGCTGGGCGTGTATGTGGTCTCGGGCCTGTCGTGCGCTTTGGGCGCGATTGTGCTGATGGCCCGCATGGATTCGTCCAGCGGAAAGATGGCGCAGATGTTCGAACTCGACGCGATTGCCGCTGTCATTCTGGGTGGCACCTCGCTGTTTGGCGGGCGCGGCAGCATCTGGGGCAGCTTGCTCGGTGCGGTGCTCATCACCATGATCCGCAACGGCATGAACCTGATGGAAATTTCCCAGTTCAAACAGATGATGGCCATTGGCGCCGTCGTCATCGTCGCGGTGTGGATCGACGTGATCCGCCGCAAGCACCTGCTCAAGAAATAAACCATGGCCCGCGAAATTGTCGTGCTGGGCGAAGCCCTGATGGACTGCATCTCGCAGCCCGACGGGCAGTTGCGCCCCCTGATGGGCGGCAGCCCCTACAACATGGCCCGTGCCGCGGCCTTGCGTGGCGCGTCGGTGGCTTACCTCAACCCGCTGTCGGTGGACCGTTTTGGTCGCGGCTTGGCCAACTTGTTGGTGCAAGACGGCGTGCAACTGATCGGCGGAGAAAGTCGCCTGCCCACCTCCTTGGCGGTGGTGCAACTGACCCAGGGCCAGCCCAGCTACGGGTTTTACCGCGAAGGCATTGCCGACCGGGACTACACCGTAGAAGGTGTTTTGGCTGCACTGCGCGCCCGAGCGCCCGGCATTTTGCACACGGGTTCACTGCTGCTGATTCCGCCCGAACACGAAAAAGTGCTAGCCATTCTGGATGGCGCACGCGCTCTGGGCTGGATCATTAGCGTGGACGTGAACCTGCGCCCCGTGGTGGCCCCAGACCTGCCCAGCTATGTGCAGGCGGTGGAGCAAGTCATCTTGCGCGCCCATTGGCTCAAGGCCAGCGACGAGGACCTGCAAACGCTGGGCTACGGCGACGCCACCTTGGCTCACGCCCCCGAACTGGCCCAAAAGCTGCACGCCAAAGGCGTTCAGCGCCTGGCCCTGACCTTTGGTGGCGACGGCGCCTGGCTGAGCATGGACGGCGCACACACACAAAGCGCTGTGCCCAAAGTCGATGTGGTGGACACGGTGGGTGCGGGCGACACCTTCTGGGGTAACTGCCTGGCCGATTGGGCCCTGGACGATGCGCCCGCTGCCGAGCGTGTCGAGCAGACCTTGCGCCTGGCCATGGCCGCAGCGGCCATCAACTGCAGCCGCCAGGGTTGCCAGCCGCCTGCTGCACAGGAAACACTGGCGTTTTAAGTTGCCTTCAAGCCTGGCGCGCGCGCCAGGCCCCCATGATGGCCACCAGCCCGGGCCCCAGAATCAGCGCCCAGATTATCTTGCTCAGGTGCGTTTGAACAAACGGCAGGTTCCCAAAGAAGTAGCCAGCCAAAAGCAAGCCCACCACCCAGATCAATCCCCCGATCACGTTGTAAGCGGTGAACTTGCTGCGGGTCATCTCCGCCACCCCAGCCACAAAGGGCACAAAGGTGCGAATGAAAGGCATGAAGCGCGCCAGCACAATGGTGATGCCGCCGTAGCGTTCATAAAAGGCATGGGCCTTCTCAAACGCGGCCCGGTTGAAAAAACGCGAGTTTTCCCACTGGAACACTTTCGGGCCAAAGTAACGCCCGATCGTGTAGTTGGTCTGATCGCCGGCAATGGCCGCCAGCAACAGCAAGCCCATGGCAACAGGCAAGCTCATGAGTTCGGCACCACACAGCGTGCCCACGATGAACAGCAAGGAGTCGCCCGGTAAAAAAGGCATGACCACCAGGCCGGTTTCCACAAACACGATCAGAAACAGCAGCGCATACACCCAGTTGCCGTGCTGGGCCACAAAATCGCGCAGGTGCACGTCCACGTGAAGAATGAAATCCACCAATTGCATCAAGATATCCATGGCTGCCGATTATCCCCGCTGCGCATGACACGCCAGTGCAGCAGGTCAGCGCAAACCTCTAAAATCGGCGGGTGACTTCAAGCCCCCCCTCCCCCCGCCGCCCCATCCGCGAACTCCCCGACGAGCTCATCAGCCAGATTGCGGCGGGTGAGGTGGTTGAGCGCCCCGCGTCTGTGGTGCGCGAACTGGTGGACAACGCGCTGGACGCGGGCGCACAGAACATCACGCTGCGCCTGTTGGGCGGCGGCACCCGGCTCATTTCAGTGGAAGACGACGGCGGCGGCATCGCGCCCGATGAGCTGGCCACGGCCCTCAAGCGCCACGCGACCAGCAAGATCGGCAACCTGGATGAACTCGAATCGGTCATGACCATGGGTTTTCGGGGCGAGGCACTGGCCGCCATCAACTCGGTGTCCGAGCTGACCCTGCTCTCGCGCATGGACGGCCAGCCCAGCGCCTTTGCGCTCGATGGCCGCACCGGCGAAGTCCGCCCCGCGCCCCGCGCCGTGGGCACCACGGTCGAGGTCAAGGAACTGTTTTTCTCCACCCCAGCCCGCCGTAAATTCCTCAAGAGCGACAGCACCGAGCTGGCGCACTGCATCGAGGCCGTGCGCCGCCACGCCCTGGCCCGCCCGGATGTGAGCTTTGCCATCTGGCACGAGGGCAAGCTGGTCGAGCAGTGGCGCGTGCACCCCGGCGCTGCCGGACTGGAGCAGCGCCTGGCCGATGTGCTGGGCAACGAATTCGTCGCGCAATCCATTGCTGTGGATTTCCAGGTGGGGCCGATGCACATCATCGGTCGCGCAGGTCTGCCAGACGCGGCCCGTTCGCGGCCTGACCATCAGTTTGCGTATGTGAACGGCCGCTTTGTGCGTGACAAGGTCGTCATGCACGGCGCACGCAGCGCCTACGAAGACGTGCTGCATGGCCACAAGCAACCGGCCTACGCCCTGTTCATCCAGATCGACCCCACGCTGGTGGACGTGAACGTGCACCCGACCAAGATCGAGGTGCGCTTTCGCGACAGCCGCCAGGTGCACCAGGCGGTGCGCCATGCGATAGACCAGGCGCTGGCCGTACCCCGCTCGCAGGCTCTGGCCGACGCGCCAGCAACCGAACTGCGTCTGCAGCCAAGCCCTGCATCCCAGGCCCTGCCCGAGTCGGCCAGCTGGCGCCAAAGCCATATCGGCTTGAACACCGGCTTGACTGCGCGTGATGATGGCGAACGCCATGAGCCACCCCGCTTCGAGCGCCCACGGGTGGACAGCCAACAGGCCATGGCCGATCTGAAGGCCTTGTGGACACCACAGGCCACAAACGCGCAGCCAGACACTTTGCCGGCCCGTGAATCGGCGCCAGACTGGACGGCAAACCCTGCCGCTGCAGACAGCGATGCCAAAGAGGCCTCGCCTGCCATCTGGCCCTTGGGCCGCGCCATTGCGCAGCTGCATGGCGTCTACATCCTGGCTGAAAACGCCCAAGGCCTGGTGGTGGTGGACATGCACGCCGCACACGAACGCATCGTGTACGAAAAACTCAAACGCCAACTGGGCAACGGTGAAGGTCAACGCATTGCCAGCCAGCCGCTGCTGATTCCGGCCACCTTTGCCGCCACCCCCTCCGAGGTGGCCACGGCCGAGAGCTGTGCGGATGCCCTCTCTCAACTCGGTATGGAAATTTCCCCCCTGTCGGCCAAGACCCTGGCCGTTCGCGCCGTGCCCACCAGTCTGGCCCAGGGCGATGCAGTCGAGCTCGCTCGCAGCGTGCTGGCAGAGCTCGCCCAGCACGACGCCAGCACCGTGGTGCAGCGCGCGGAAAATGAAATCCTGGCCACCATGGCCTGTCACGGTGCGGTGCGTGCCAACCGCCAGCTCACCCTGACCGAGATGAACGCCCTGCTGCGCCAGATGGAAGAGACCGAGCGCTCTGACCAATGCAACCACGGTCGCCCCACCTGGCGGCAGATGACGATGCGCGATCTGGATGCGCTGTTTTTACGAGGTCGTTGACTTGAACACCCCCACCCGCATGTCACCCTCGCTGATCGTTCTGATCCTGTCACTGCTTTTGGGCCTGCAGCCCATCACCACCGATCTGTATTTACCCGCGCTACCCGCCATCACCGAAGGTTTTGGGGCCAGCGCAGCACAGTCGCAACTGACGCTCAGCGCCTTGCTGCTGGCCTTTGGCCTGTCGCAGTTGGTGTGGGGGCCCTTGTCGGACCGCTTTGGCCGCCGTCCGGTGCTGCTGGCGGGCATGCTGGCCTACACCCTGGCCTCCGTTGCCAGCGCCTTCAGCCCGACCATCGACTGGCTGATTGTGACCCGCACTGTACAAGGTGCAGCCATGGGTGCCGGCGTCATGGTCTCGCGTGCCATGGTGCGCGACCTGTATGCGCCCACACAAGGGGCCACCATGATGTCCAAGGGGCTCACAGGCCTGGGCGTCATTGCCTGCCTCTGCGCCCCAGTCGGTGGCGCCCTGACAGATCTGCTCGGGTGGCATGCTGCCCTCATGGCGCTGGCCATCTTTGGGGCCATCACCCTGGCCGTGCTGGTCTGGCGCTTTGAAGAAACCCTCCAGCGCCCCGACCCGAACGCCCTGCGCCTGGCCCCGCTACTCCGCGCCAACGCCGACATCATTCGCCACCCGGTGTTTCTGACCTGGTGCGCACTGTCTGCCGCGTCTTATCTGGGGCTGTTCACCTTTCTGGCAACCTCGTCTTTCGTGTTCACGCGCACCATGGGCATGAGCCGCACGGCCTATGGATTGCTGATGTTCACCATGTCGGCGTCATACATTTGCGGCACCTTCTGGTGCCGCTGGATGCTGCGCCGCACCAGTGTGCACCGCACAGTGGCGGTAGCCGGCGTGTTCACCCTGACAGGCTCGGTGCTTTTGGCGGTTCTGGCGCACTGGGGTCACGATCAAGCCTGGTATGGCCCCTGGGCGGTGATCCTGCCTTTTTATGTGTTCATGATCGGCCACGGGGTGCATCAACCTTGCGGTCAAAGCGGCGCGGTAGGCCCCTTCCCGCAGCGGGCGGGGACAGCCTCCGCGCTGAACGGATTTCTGATGATGCTGGGCGCCTTCTTCATGGGCGGATGGATCGGTCAGCACCTGGACAACCCTGTGCTGGCCCTGGCCGACGGTGTTCTGCTTTGGGGTGCCTGCATCACAGCTGTGGCCTGGACCGCCGTTCAACGCCACGGACGCCCGCAAGTGCTAGCCTGAGCGAAGCCCTGACATGCATCACCTGCAACCCGATGCGATCGCACTGGTGGGCCCCACGGCCAGCGGCAAAACCGCGGCCGCGCTGGCCCTGGCCCAGGCACTCGAAGCCAAAGGCGGTGCGGAAATCATCAGCATGGATTCGGCCCTGGTCTATCGGAGCATGGACATTGGCACGGCCAAGCCCTCGCCGCAGGAGCTGGCCAGCGTGCCGCACCACCTGATCGATATCATCGACCCCTTGCAGACCTACAGCGCGGCGGACTTTGCCCGTGACGCAACACGACTCATAGGCGAGATTCGCGCCCGTGGGAAAACACCACTGATCGTGGGCGGCACCCTGCTTTACTTCAAGGCGCTGACCGAGGGACTCAATGACATGCCTGCCACAGACCCGCAGGTGCGTGCGCAGATCCAACAACGTGCCGCAGAGCAAGGCTGGCCTGCACTGCACCTGCAGTTGCAAGCCGTCGATCCCTCGACCGCAGCACGCCTGGCACCCAACGATGGTCAACGCATCGGGCGGGCGCTGGAGGTCTGGACGCTCACCGGACAGCCCTTGTCTGCCTTTCACAACCGCGCCAGCACAACCGCTGCAGACTTGCACATTCCGGTCTTCAGTCTTGAGCCTGCCAACCGCGCCTGGCTGCACGATCGGATTGCTTTGCGTTTTGAGCAGATGATGGCGCAAGGCTTTCTCAAGGAAGTGCGAGCACTGATGGACAGGGGGGACTTGCACCCTGACCTGCCGAGCATGCGCTGCGTGGGCTACCGCCAAGCCTGGCAAGGATTGCAAGAAGGCTGGAGCGAAGCCGAGATTTGCGAGCGCGGTATTTTCGCGACTCGGCAGCTGGCCAAGCGGCAGCTCACCTGGCTGCGCAGCATGCCGCAGCGCACAGTGGTGGCGGCAGATGCGCCGGATGCGGGCATGCAAGTCCTGCGCTTGGCAACACCCTCATGAGGTCAACGCCCGATCACCCGATCGCCCGCTTGCGACATTCAGTCCTTGCCCTGCCGCGAGGCCTTGAGCCTAGCGTGCAGTGCCTTGCTTTGAAGGCGCTTTTGCACCGAAGCGCGTGTGGGTCGTGTCGCCTTGCGCGCCTTGGGCGTACGCTCGTAGCGCGCCAGCAGTTCGTACAGCCGTGCCCAGGCATCTTGCCGGTTCGCCTCTTGTGTGCGGTAACGCTGGGCCTTGAACACCAGCACCCCGTCTGACGTGAGGTGGTTACCTGGTGCATGCAGCCATCGGTGTTTGATGTCTTCTGGCAAGCTGGAGTGCGCAACATCAAAGCGCAGCTGGATGGCGCTGGAAACCTTGTTCACATTTTGCCCACCCGGACCTTGCGCCCGGATGGCGCTCAGTTCAACTTCGGCGTCGGGGATGCGGCAACGGTTCATGTCCCTGATTAGATCACCGCAGATCTGCTTTTACTGAAGGGTGTCTTTCAAGCCTGCGGGTACAGGCAAGGGCAGGATATCGATCCCCTCCTCCAGCAAGGCTTCGGTTTCTTCGCGGCTGGCCTGGCCGCGGATGTTGCGCTGTTCGGCTTCGCCGTGATGCATCTTGCGGGCTTCTTCAGCGAACCGGGTGCCCACGTCTTGCGTGTTGGCCATGACGTGACGAACCATCTTGAGCATGGCCGCCTGCATTTGCTGAGGGGACATCTGCGCCAGCGTCTGGGCAGCAGCCTCTGGTGCAGGCTTGGCTGATGGGTCCGCCGTGGAAGCAGCAGGTTCTGGCGCATTTGCATGACCCAGGTTCAGACGTGGTGCCGAAAGCATTTTGCTGACGTCCGGGTCGTTGCACACGGGGCAAGTCAGGAGGCCACGTTCTTTCTGCGAAGCATAGTCTTCGTGCGAGGCGAACCAGCCCTCAAACACATGGCCATGGCGACACTGCAGGTCCAGGACTTTCATGGCATCAGTCCGCGCAGGTTTGCCAGGGCAAGGATTGCGGCTGCTCGAGCCACTGCTGAAGCCAGACCATGCAACTCAGGGTTTTGGCATCAGTGACCGTGCCATCGCGGCACCAGGCCAAGAGCTCTTGCGGTGTGGCGGTGAAGACATCCAGAAACTCGCCCGCATCGAGCTTACGCTCTCCGCTGCGCAGGCCACGGGCAAAGTAGATGTGAATGACTTCGGTGGAATAAGCAATGGCCAAGTGCATCTGCCCTGCCTCTGCCCACTCTCGGGCGGTGTAACCGGTTTCTTCGAGCAGCTCACGCTGGCCACACACCAAGGGGTCTTCTCCCGCGTCCAGCTTGCCCGCAGGCAGCTCGACCATGACCCGACCGATCGGGTAACGGTATTGACGCTCCAGCACCACACGGATCTGGCCATCTTCGCCCTGCAGCAAAGGAAGCACCACCACTGCGCCTGGGTGTTTGATGTATTCGCGAGAGGCCTCGCTGCCATCGGGCAGGCGGACCGTGTCGCGAAAGGCGTGCAGGAAACGGCCTTTGAAGAGTTCCTGCTGCGCGGTGCGCTGCTCGATCAGGTGGTCGTCACTCATGGCCGACTGGCGGCTTCAGTCTTTGTGACGCAGGAGATAGCGGTACACAAAACCCGGAAAGCTCAGTGTGATGAACAAGGTCAGGGTCACGGCATAAAACTCCCAACCCTGGGGCGCGTTCTGGCTCAGGCTGTTTTCCATGACCATCCCCACGCTCCCGACCACCAGGTACAAGACCAGCAGTTCCAGCAAACGCCAGCTCAGCGGCTTGGCCACACGCGCCGACCACACCCCTAGCACGCGTTGCGTAAGGAAAGGCAGGTTGGCCGCTACAACGGCCAGCGCAATCAACACCCAGACCTGAACAGATGCGTTCATGGCGATCAGCCCATCAGCATGCGGGCGATGGCATCGCCGCACAGTGCCATCAAACCGCCAGGCACAATGCCCAGACCGAGCACCAGGAAACCGTTGATGCTGAGCACCACACGTTCTTGCGTACCCGCTACCACAGGTTGCACCGGCTCTTGCGCAGCGTCAAAGTACATGACCTTCACAACACGCAGGTAGTAGAAGGCACCAATCAGCGACATCAGCACAGCAAAGATGGCCAGGGCCATGTAGAAACCGTTGCCCGAACCGATCAGGGCTTGCAGGATGGTCAGCTTGGCGTAGAAGCCGACCATGGGCGGAATGCCCGCCAGCGAGAACAGGCAAATGGCCATGATGCCGGCATACAGCGGGCTGCGCTGGTTGAGGCCTGCCAGATCCGCGATCTCTTCGCTTTCAAAGCCTTCACGGGCCAGCAGCATGATCACACCGAACGAAGCCAGCGTGGTCAGCACATAAGCCACCACATAGAACATGGACGCGCCGTAGGCACCCACCGCCTGCGGTGCACCGCCAAAACCCACGCCAGCGATCAGGCCCATCAACACAAAGCCCATTTGGGCGATGGTGGAGAAAGCCAGCATGCGCTTGAGGTTGGTCTGCGCAATCGCGGCCAGGTTACCGATCAGCAAAGAGGCAATGGCCAACAGGGCCAGCATTTGCTGCCAGTCCATAGCCAGCGGCAACAGCCCTTCAACCAACAAGCGCATGACCAGGGCGAAAGCGGCCAGCTTGGGGGCCCCACCGATCAAAAGCGTGGCGGACGTTGGGGCGCCGTGGTAGACATCAGGAATCCACATATGGAAAGGCACCACGCCCAGTTTGAACGCCAGACCTGCCACAACAAACACCAAACCGAAGATCAGCACCTGCGGATGTGCACTGCCCCCCATGATGGACTGGAACACTGCAGACAGCTCCAGGCTGCCTGTAGCGCCATAGATCATGGACATGCCGTAGAGCAGGAAACCGGAAGCCATGGCACCCAGCACAAAGTACTTCATGGCGGCTTCGCTGGCGCGCATGTCATCACGGCGCATGGCCACCAGGGCGTAGCTCGAGAGGGTCAGCAACTCCAGGCCCAGGTACAGCACCAGGAAATGGTGGCCGGAAATCATCACGCTCATGCCCAGCAAGGCGAACAGGCTCAGGCTGAACAGCTCACCACCGCCCAGCATCTGACGGTCTTTGGCGTAAGGCCGTGCATACACCAGCGTGACCAGGGTGGCCACAGCAGCAAAAGCCTTGAGCCAGTGGCCCATGGTGTCGCTCACAAACAGGCCACCAAAGCCATACACGGTTTGCCCCATGCTGGCGGCCGCAACGTTCAGGAAGGCCACAAAGGCAAGGGTCAGCAAGCTCAGCACATAGGTCAGCGAGCGCATCGGGCTTTTGACCGTGAGGTCAATCAGCGCGATCACACAGGTCATGACCAACAGCACGATTTCAGGATAGATCGTCATCCAGCTGGTGGAGTCCATCATGGTGTTCTTTCAGTTCTTGAGTTCGTTACTGCGGCAGCTTGCTCATGGCCACGTGCTTGAGCAGCTCGGCCACAGAGACATCCATCACATCGGTGAAAGGCTTGGGGTACACGCCCATGTACAGCACAGCCGCAGCCAGCAAGGCCAGCATCAGGAATTCACGGCCGTTGATGTCGGTCAAGTCGCGCACATGCTCGTTGGCCACAGGCCCCAGGTACACGCGCTTGAACATCCACAAGGTGTAGGCTGCGCCAAAAATCAGTGCGGTGGCAGACAGCAGGCCAATCCAGAAGTTGAACTGGACAGCCCCCAGAATCACCATCCATTCACCCACAAATCCGGCTGTACCGGGCAAGCCGCAGTTGGCCATGGCAAACAGCAAGGCAAACGCGGAAAACTTGGGCATGGTGTTGACCACGCCGCCGTAGCTGGAGATGTCACGCGAGTGGACGCGGTCGTACAGCACGCCAATTGACAGGAACATGGCACCAGATACAAAGCCGTGCGCAATCATCTGGACAATCGCGCCAGACACGCCCAACTGGTTGAACATGAAAAAGCCCAGGGTCACAAAGCCCATGTGCGCCACCGATGAATAAGCCACCAGTTTTTTCATGTCCTGCTGCACCATGGCCACCAGGCCCACATAGATCACAGCCACCAGGGACAGCACGATCATGAAGGTGCCCCACTCATGCGCGGCATCAGGGGCAATCGGCATGGAAAAACGCAGGAAACCATAAGCGCCCAGCTTGAGCATGATGGCCGCCAGGACAGCCGAACCACCCGTAGGCGCTTCCACGTGCACGTCGGGCAGCCAGGTGTGTACCGGCCACATCGGCACCTTCACGGCAAAGGCCGCAAAGAAGGCAAAGAACAACAAGGTCTGCTCGGTGCGGCCCAGCGGCAGCTGGTGCCAGCTCTGGATGTCAAAACTACCCCCCGAGACGTTGTACAGGTACACCAGAGCGATCAGCGTCAGCAGCGAACCGAGCAAGGTGTACAGAAAAAACTTGAAGGCGGCGTAGATCTTGTTCGGACCGCCCCAGATACCGATGATCAGGTACATCGGAATCAGCGTGGCTTCGAAGAAGACATAGAACAAAATGCCGTCCAGCGCCGAGAACACGCCAATCATCAAACCCGACAGGATCAGGAAAGCGGCCATGTACTGGTTGACTTTACGCTCGATCACTTCCCAACCCGCGATCACGACGATCAGGTTGATGAACGCTGTCAGCAAGACAAACCACAGCGAGATACCGTCCACACCCAGGTGGTAGTGGATATTGAAGCTCTCGATCCAGGCCGCGTTCTCGACGAACTGCATTTGCGCGGTAGAGGCATCAAAGCCGGTGTACAGCGGCAAGGTGACGAGGAAACTGACCAGTGCACCGATCAGCGCGACCCAGCGCACAGCGCCGGCCTGCTCATCGCGCCCAAGGGCCAGCAAGATGACGCCAAAAGCGATCGGCGTCCAGATGGCAAGGCTTAACAATCCCATTTTTTCGTATTCCTCTAAAGCGTCAGGCCAGCCAGACGAAAGACGTCATCAGTGCAAACACACCCAGGATCATCACCAGGGCGTAGTGGTACAGATAACCCGACTGGAAGTGACGTGCCACGCTGGCGATCCAGCCCACGACTTTCCAGGAGCCATTGACCAGCAGGCCATCGATCAGGGCGCGGTCGCCACCCTTCCACAGGCCGGTACCCAGCAAGCGGGCGCCACGGGCCAGAATGTTTTCGTTGATCCAGTCCATGAAGTACTTGTTCTCCAGGATGACGATCAGCGGACGCAGCGCCTTGGCAAAGAAGGCAGGCACTTTGGGGTTGATCAGGTACATGTACCAGGACACCACCACACCAGCCAGGGCCAGCCAGAATGGCAATGTGCTCACGGCGTGCTCGGCCATGGCCAAAGGACCGTGGAAAGCCTGAGCCAACTCGTGCATGACCGGGTGTTTGTCAGCGTTGACAAAAATGGCATCCTTGAAGAAGTCGCCATACAGCATCGGCTCGATGGTGAAGTAGCCGATCAGCACCGAAGGAATGGCCAGCAGGACCAGCGGCAACGTCACCACCCAGGGGGACTCGTGCGGCTTGCCGTCACCGTGACCATGGTGGTCATCGTGGTGATGGTCGTCATGGTGCGCATCGGGGTTCTGGTCATAACGCCCTTTGCCGTGGAAGACCAGGAAATACATCCGGAACGAATAGAACGCGGTGACAAACACGCCAGCCAGCACCGCAAAGTTGGCAAATCCAGCTGCGGGCAGAGCGCTTTCATGGACGGCTTCGATGATGCTGTCCTTGGAGTAAAAGCCCGAGAACAGCGGCGTACCGATCAGGGCCAGCGAACCCAGCAGCGAGGTGATCCAGGTGATGGGCATGTACTTGCGCACGCCACCCATCCAGCGGATGTCCTGGTTGTGGTGCATGCCCATGATGACGGAGCCGGCGCCAAGGAACAGCAGTGCCTTGAAGAAAGCGTGGGTCATCAGGTGGAACACAGCCACGGAATAAGCCGATGCACCCAGGGCCACCGTCATGTAGCCCAGCTGCGACAAGGTGGAATAAGCCACCACGCGCTTGATATCGTTCTGGATGATGCCCAAAAAGCCCATGAACAGCGCGGTGATCGAGCCGATCACCATGATGAAGTTCAAAGCGGTGTCCGACAGCTCGAACAGCGGCGACATGCGGGTCACCATGAAGATGCCAGCCGTCACCATGGTGGCGGCGTGGATCAGCGCGGAGATCGGGGTCGGGCCTTCCATCGAATCAGGCAGCCAGACGTGCAACGGGAACTGCGCGGACTTGCCCATCGCACCGATGAACAGGCAGATGCAGATGACCGTGATCAGGGCCCAATCCGTCTTCGGCAGGGTCAGCGCGGTCAGCTAGTTGGCCTTGGCGAACAGCTCGGTGTAGTTGAGCGTACCGGTGTAGGCCAGCAGCAGGCCGATGCCCAGGATGAAGCCGAAGTCACCCACGCGGTTGACCAGGAAGGCC
>JACCDG010333245.1_pt1 | contig 48150 bp, 47 predicted proteins | sample 7442471 | NCBI WGS metagenome assembly JACCDG01 (sample SAMN15323444, study PRJNA562643) | freshwater metagenome | isolation source: river surface water | place: USA:Blue River Watershed | collected 2017-08-17
CGACTGGCTCGACGCCAACGGGGGCGGCGGCAGCGGGGGCGGCCTGGAAGAGTTCGCGGTGCGCACCCGCGTGTCGCTGAGGGTCTAGCCGATGTTGCTCCTGGTCAGCACCAGCGAGTCGTGGGAGGTCGTGACGGACACGACCAACCAGATCGACTACACGTGGAGCGCCGTCGACATGACCTCGGCGGCGTTCACGCCGGTGGCAGGCGATGGCGTCATCACCACCGCGACGACGACCACGATCGTGGCAGCACCTGGCGCATCCACGCAGCGCCAGGTGAAGCACCTGTCGTTCCGCAACGTCGGCTTCACGTCGGCCGGTGTGACCGTGCAGCGCGACAGCGGCACGCCGCGCACCGCGTTCCGCGCGACGCTGCTGGTGGGCGAGTCGCTGCACTACCTCGACGGCTACGGCTGGAAGGTGTTCGACGCATCCGGCCGCGAGAAGCTGCCGAGCGAGTCCACCGGCTACTGGGGCCGGGCGTACCCGCTGTGGAAGCCGGGCACTGCCGCCGACACGATCGGATACTGGTACTGCTTTGCCAAGGACGGCGGCTTCCCGGGCGCCTGGTCGCCCGGCGCCCCCGGCATCAACGGCCGCACCACGGACGGCACGACGGCGGCCGACGCTGGCTGCGTGCCGATCCAGACGCCCGCGCTGGGCACCAACTACCTGACGACGGTGTCGCTCAGCGCGACGGTCGCGCAGTGGTTCATGCTGGTGGACGTGTTGTGGGTCAACACCGGCATCACGGTGACCACGACGACGGCGCAGGCGATCACGACGCCAGCGTTCCCGGCACGCTGCGCCGACGGCACAGCGAACGGCGAAGGCCTGATGATCGGCCTGTTGTTCACCGCCGCCGCGACGAACGCCGCCGTCATCAACAACGCGACCGTCAGCTACACCAACCAGGCCGGCACTGCGGGCCGCACGGCCACGCTGGCCAACCTGGTCGGCGCGCAGATCCCGGCCACGCCGGTGATCGGCACGATCGTCTGGTTCCGGCTCGACGCGGGCGACACTGGCGTGCGGTCGATTCAGTCGATCTCGCTCGGCACGTCACTGGTGACGGGCACGGTGTCGCTGCTGGTTGCGCGCCCGCTGTGGTCGCAGCCGGTGCTCGTGGCGAACGTCGGCGCGCACCCACAGCCGCCTGTGAACCCAGGCGTGCGTCTCTACAACGGCACCTGTGCACTCGTCTGCTATCAGGCGTCCGCCACAACCGCGACGACGATGGCAGGCACCCTCACTGTGATGGAGCGATGACCGATCGCGAAACGCTCGAATACCTGACCGAAGAGGAGCAGTGCGAGCTGGACGCGCTGCTTGGCAAGCCGCCACTGTGGAAGCCGACCGAAGGACCGCAGACGCTGGCGGACGAGTCCAAGGCTGACATCGTCGGGTTCGGCGGCGCCGGCGGCGGGGGCAAGTCGGACTGGATCGTCGGGATGTGCACGACGCAGCACCGGCGCAGCATCATCTTCCGCGAGAACGGCACCGAGCTGGTCGGCATCAACAACCGACTGCGCGAGGTGCTGGCGCCGGTCGACGCGAGCTACAACGGCAAGGACCAGCGCTGGCAGTTCACGCGCGAGGGCACGCCGGTCGAGATCGAGCTGGGCTCGTTCCCCGATCTCGGCGACGAGCAGAAGTATCGAGGCCGCGACCACGACGGCCTGTTCTTCGACGAAGCGACCAACATGCGCGAGCAGCAGGTCCGCTTCCTGTTCGCGTGGGCGCGCACAGTGTGGCCGAAGCAGCGCGTGCGCATCGGCATGACGTTCAACCCGCCGAACACGGTCGAGGGCCGATGGATCATCGCGTTCTTCGCCCCGTGGTTGGACCCGAAGCACCCGAACCCGGCGATGCCGGGCGAGCTGCGCTGGTTCGCGACGATCGCCGGCGTCGACATCGAGGTGCCCGACAACCGGCCGTTCGTGCTGGCCGAGGACAAACTCACGCGGCTCTACGAGTTCGACCCCGCGGCGCACAAGCCGGAGGACGTGATCTCGCCGCAGAGCCGCACGTTCATCCCGAGCAAGGTCAGCGACAACCCGTTCCTGCGTGGCACCGGCTACATGCGCACGCTGCAGGCGCTGCCCGAGCCGCTGCGCAGCCAGATGCTGCACGGTGACTTCCGCGCCGGGATGAAGGACGACGCGTATCAGGTGATCCCGACTGCGTGGGTCGAGGCGGCGATGGCGCGGTGGACGAAGCCGGCGAAGCTGCAACCGATGGAGAGCATCGGCGGCGACATCGCGATGACAGGCGACGACGAGCACGTGATCGCTCGCCGGCACAGAGGGCTCTGGTTCGACGAGCCGATCGCGCACAAAGGCACCGCGATCCCGAACGGCGCGGTGAGCGGCGCGCACTTCGTCGCCGCGGTGCGCGACGAAGCACCGATGCACATCGACCTGTTCGGCGTCGGGGCTGAGACCTACGGGTTCCTGATGTCGCTGCGGCTCCAGGTGCTCGGCATCAACTTCGGCGACAAGGTGCCGGACGCACGCGACCAGACCGGACGCCTCGGGTTCCTGAACTTGCGCAGCTACCTGTGGTGGCGCTTCCGCGAGCTGCTCGACCCGGTGAACAACACGGGCATCTGCTTGCCGCCGCACAAGCGGCTGCTCGCCGACCTGTGCGCACCGAAGTGGTCGCTGCCGGGTCAGGTCATCAAGGTGCAGAGCCGCGATGAGATCATCAAGACGATCGGCCGCTCGCCCGACTACGGGACAGCCTACATCCTCGCGGCGATCGACACGCCGAAGCGGGCCGCGCTGAACGCAGCGCTGCGGCGGCTGCCCGTCGAGCAGCGCGGCCACGACCCCTACCGCATCTTCGAGACCGGTGGGCACGATCCGTTCGAGGCGCTGCGTGGCTGAGTTCGAAACGTCACTGCAGGAGCTGCCTGCGGGTGTGCGCGAGCAGCTGCTCGAAGGGTCGTGGGGCACATAACCCTCGCCCCGCCTGCGTAGCGTCCCGGCCGTGGACTTCCGGCCGATCACGATCGAAGAGCTGCTGCACCTCGGGCGCGCTCTGTTCGTCGAGCATCACCGCGAAGTCGGCATCGCGCCGAACTACGACCCGATGCACAAGCTGGCGCTCGACATCAACGAGGGCGGACTGCTCGCTCTCGAACGCGCGAACTGCCTGCTGACGGTCGCGGCGTTCGAAGGCGACGACCTCGTCGGCTACGCGATCGCGGTCTTGTCGCCGCACATGCTGGCCAACACGGTGGTGGCGACAGGTGTCACGCTCTACGTGCACCCGAAGCATCGAAATCACGGCAGCGGCGCGCGTCTGCTCTACGCCATCGTGCAGGCTGGTTACGACCGCGCGTCGTCGGTGCACTGGCACGCGAAGGAAGGTTCGTCGTTCCAGCGGATCCTGCTGCGCGCCGGCGCACGCGAGCTCGAACGCATCTACGTGCTGAGGAACCCCGACAATGGCTGAAGCCGTCATCGCCACAGGTGCCGTGATCTCCGCGCTCGCAGCCTCCGCGGGCACCGTGCAACAGGACCAAGCGCAGCGCAAGTCTCTGACGAACCAGAAGACCGCGCAGCAGCAGGCCCAGAACGCCACGATGCGCCAGGAGCTGCAGACCGAACAGCAGCTGATGAAGGCGAACCAGAAGCCGCCCGACATCGCCGAGCTGCTGGCCGGCGTCGCCAAGCAGAAGCCGAAGGGCACCGACCTCACCGGCGGCGCCGCGGGCACCTCGCTGCTGGGGCTCTGACCGATGAGCCGGGCCGACATCGACAACTTCGACCAGCGCTGGGTCGCGCTCGACTCCGACTTCCAGCAGCGTCGGCCGCGGCTGCAGGAGATCAACTCGTTCCTGATGCCGTTCGCTGGCCGGTTCTACGTGCAGGACCGCAAGGCGAAGACGGCGAGCACGATCTTCGACAACGCCGGCAGCATGGCGGTGAACGTGCTCGGCGCCGGCCTGATGGCAGGCGCCACGTCGCCGGCGCGGCCCTGGGTCCGCGTCGTCACCGGTGTGCCCGAGCTGGACCGGCAGCACTCGATCCGCGGCTGGCTCGACGAAGTCACGCGCATGATCCTGCGCGTGTTCGCGAAGTCGAACACCTACCGCGCGCTGCACTCGATGTATGAGGAGGTCTCGTGCTTCGGCACCGCGGCAGCGATCGTGCTGCAGGACGACTCGACGGTGCTGCACTGTCACGTGATGACGATCGGCGAGTATCGGCTCGGCACCAACTACAAGGGCGAGGTCGACTCGTGCTACCGCACCTTCGAGAAGACCGCGCACGAGATGGTCTCCGAGTTCGGCCCCGACAGCTGCTCGCAGGTCGTGCGCGATGCGCTGAAGGACCGCCCCGACGCACGCTTCGTCGTGCGCCACGTGATCGAGCCGCGCACGGTGCGCGACCCCGAGAAGCGCGACAACAAGAACATGCCGTGGAAGTCGGTCTACTACGAGGTCGGCAACCACGAGGGCCGCTACCTGCGCGAGTCCGGCTTCGAGCGCTTCCCGGTCGTCGCCCCGCGGTGGGCCGTCGCCGGCACGACCGCGGTCTACGGCTACGGTCCTGGCGACGTGGCGCTCGGCGACGTGAAGCAGCTGCAGCACGAGCAGCTGCGCAAGGCGCAGGGCATCGACTACACGACGCTGCCGCCGATGTTCGCCCCGAACGAGATGAAGGGGCAGGAGTTCAAGTGGGCCCCTGGTGGCGTGGTGTTCACGCCGTCGACCGCGAACGGCAACGCGCTGAAGCAAGCGTTCGAGGTGAAGCTCAACTTGGAGCACCTGCTCGCCGACATCGAAGACGTGCGCGCGCGGATCAGGAAGGCGTTCTACGCCGACCTGTTCCTGATGCTCACGTTCCAGGGCAACAACCAGCGGATGACGGCAACCGAGGTTGCCGAGCGTCACGAGGAGAAGCTGATCCAGCTCGGCCCGGTGCTGGAGCGTCTGCACACCGAGTTGCTCGCGCCGCTCGTGCGCATCGCGTTCGAGGAGCTGGACAAGGCCGGGCTGCTGCCGCCTCCGCCGCCCGAGCTGCTGGAGCAGGATCTCACGCTGGAGTTCGTCTCGGTGCTCGCGCAGGCGCAGCGCGCCGCGCAGGTCACCGCGATCGAGCGCGCGCTCGGCGTCGCCGGCGGCGTCGCGCAGCTGCTCCCCGACATCGTCGACAACGTCGACCCCGACGAGCTGTGGGCGGAACTCACCGACACGATCGGCGTGTCGCCGCGCATCTCGCGGTCGCCGGAGGCCCGCACGAAGCTGCGTGAGGCCAAGCTGGCGGCGCAGGCCGAGGCTGCGAAAGCGCAGCTGGCGCAGACTCAGGCGTCGACCGCGAAGGATCTCGCGGCTTCGCCGACGGACCAACCGAACGCGCTGCGCGACCTGATGTCGATGTTCAGCGGATACTCCCAACCGTCTCCTGCGTATGCCGGCCAGTGACAAAGCACTCACCATGCATCTCGACCCCCGGCAGATGTGGCTCCCGATGACAGCGGTTGTCGTCGTCATCGGCGCCACGCTCACCGGTGTCTGGGCGGCCGCGGGCTGGAAGGGCTCGCTCGACAAGAACACAGCCGCGGTCGAGAAGCTGGAGAAGAAGATGGACGCCGTGCTGGAGCAGTCGACCGGCTTCCGCCTGTGGATCGCGGCACTGGCGGCGAACAACCCCGCGATCAAGGTGCCCGAGATTCCACGATGAAGACCAACGTTGCCCTCCTGCTGCTCGCAGTGTTCTGCTTCTGCTTCGCTGCGTGCGCCACGCCCGAGGCCACCGCCGGCGCGATCGCCGCCGTCGGCGCATCGGCCACCGCGCTGATCCAAGCGATGGCGCCGCTGCTGCCGCCGGAGACGCTGGCCAAGCTGCAGGTCGCCGCCGCCGGTATCGACGGCACCGTCCAGGCGACGGCCACCGCGGTGGCCACGCTGGCCGACGCGATCGCGAACCTCAAGACCGCCAGCGCGGCGCAGTTCGCGCAGGCGGCCGACGGCCTGCAGAAGGCCACGACCGCGATCGCGGAGCTGCCGTCGCGCGAAGAGGTCTACGGCGTCACAGCTGGCACGGGCGCCGTCTCTACGGCGGCTGCGCGACTGCTGTCGCGCTTCAAGCACGCGCGCGGGGCACATAACCCGCCGGTCGCTGGCTAGCGTCCCGGCGTGCACGACCCCCTCGACTTCGAGACCAAGCGCGCCGAAGAGGCGGCGAAGCAAGAACTGCTCGCCGCGAGCGCTCGTGCTGTCGAGAAGAACGAGCTGCGCGCCATCCTCTCGAAAGAGACCGGCCGCACGTTCGTGATGCGCGTCATCGAGCGCGCCGGTGTGTTCCGGCAGACGTTCGACGCGAGCGCCACCGAGGCGACGCACAAGCACGCGTTCAACGAGGGCATGCGCGCAACGGGGCTCTGGCTGCTGTCCGAGATCCTGGAGAGCTGCCCTGAACTGTGGACCACGATGCTCGCCGAACGGGCCAAGCGGCTCGACGCGCGCACTGCCAAGCGATGACAATCACCAAGACTACGCCCGCGGCGGCTCCGGCCGCCACCCCACCGCAGACCGCAGCGCCTTCGTCGGGCACCGCGGTTCCTGTGGTGGCAGAGCAACAGGCAGCGGGCAAGGGACCGGCGGCCGGCAGCGAGACCACTCCTGCGGCCGACGGCAAGGCGACGAGCGACAAGGACGGAGCTGCCGCGGCAGAACCGAAGACCGCCGGCAACAAGTCGACGGTCGACAAGCTGCGCGGGGCCCCGGAGACCTACGACCTGAAGGCCCCCGAGGGGTTCAAGGTCGACGGTGACGTGCAGACTGCACTGACCTCCGTCGCGCGCGAGCTGGACCTGTCGAACGAAGCCGCGCAGAAGGTCGTCAACGCTGTCACTCCGGCGCTGGTCAAGCAGGGCTTGGCCGCCGGTGAAGCGATGATCGCCAACTGGCTGGCCGAGACGAAGGCCGACCCCGAGATCGGGGGCGCGAAGCTGGACGAGACCGTCCGCCTCGCGCAGAAGGGCCTCGAACTCGGACCGCCGGGTCTGCGGAAGGTGCTCGGGCCCCTGGCCAACGGGGGCACCGGCCTCGGGAATCAGCGAGACGTTCTCGCCTTTCTCGCCGAGGTCGGGCGACGCGTGAGCGCGGACCCGAAGGTCGTGTCCGGCTCGCCGGCAGCTGGCGCTCCTCCGAAGACACCGGAAGAGAAGCTGGCCGCCTTCTACTCGCAACCGACTAGCTGAGCGAAACACCAATGGCTGCACTTCCCAACACCCGGCTGACCCTCGCGGACCTCCTGAAATACATGGACCCGCAGGGCGGCGTCGCGCCCGTCGTCGAGCTGCTCGCGCAGCGCAACGAGAGCATGGCAGATCCGCTGTTCATGCCCGGCAACCTGCCGACGGGCCACCAGTTCTCGGTGCGCACCGCGCTGCCGACTGCCTACCTGCGCGACTACAACGAAGGCGTGATGCCGTCGAAGGCCGCCGCGGCGCAGCAGACCGAGGGCATGTGCATCGTCGAGGCGTGGTCCGAGGTGGACGCCGCCGAGGCGAAGCTCAACGGCAACGAAGCCGCCTTCCGCGCGCAGGAGGACAAGGCCTTCATCCAGTCGATGGAGCAGCAGTTCGTGCAGCAGATGTTCTACGGGAACGTCCGCACGGACCCGAAGGCGGTCAACGGGCTCATCACGCGCATCGGCACCGCGTCGCATCCGCAGTTCATCGACTGCAGCGGCACCGGCGTCGACAACACGTCGATCCTCGTCGCGCAGTGGGGTGACGACCTGCACGGCATCTACCCGAAGGGGTCGGAAGCCGGTCTGCAGGCCATGAACCACGGCAAGCAGATCATCCAGTTCAGCGACGGCAAGCGCATGCTCGCGCTCGTGTCGCAGTTCGTCTGGAACTTCGGCTTCGTGCAGCGCGACTACCGCACCACGGTGCGCATCGGCAACATCGACGTGAGCGAGCTGCGCGCCCGCACCGGCACGCAGGCTCTCACCGCGGCGACCAACATCCTCTACGCGCTGCACGACGCGCAGTATCGGCTGCCGACGCCGGCGGGCGCCGTCGCCTACATGAACCGCGCGGCCCACAGCTCGCTGTCGAAGATGGCGATGGACAAGTCGTCCAACGTTCTCTCGGTGCGCGAAGGCCTCAACCAGTTCGGCAAGCCCTATCGCTGGCTGGACTTCAACGGCATGCAGCTGCGCTGCGTCGACCGCCTGCTCAACAACGAGGCGCACGTCTTCAACTGATCCCGGCGAGCACCAACCAACAACACCAGAGGATCTACACATGCTGGGCGATCTGCACACTCGCTTCTCCGGGGCCACGGTCTCGGGAGGCATCGCGACCGCGAACTCGGGTCAGGTTCTGACCGGCGGTCTCATCACGCTGTCCGAGAACAGCCTCGATCAGCTGGCGATGAGGGACTTCGGCGCGGGCCGCGAGGCCTTCGCCATCGTCAACCTCGTCGCGGCGCCGGTCGCGGTGCGCACGGGCGCGTCGGCGACGGTCGTCGTCGCGACGGACATCTGCACGCTGGCGTCGCACGGGCTGCCGACCGGCACCCCGATCATCCTGCTCACGGCGACGACGATCTCGACGGGCTTCACCCTCGGGACGGTCTACTACGTGATCGCGTTGTCGGCGAACACGTTCTCGCTGGCCACGACGCGCGCCATCGCGCAGACGGGCGTCGCCGACGTGAACTTCGGCGCGGCCGACGGCTCGTTCACGTTCACCGCGATCCCCGAGGTCGAGTTCCAGTTGATCGCCGCCGGCGACGCCGCGCTGACGACCGACATCCAGGTGCTCGGTTCGACCGGCCCCCTGCAGGCGCGCGTCGCGCACAACGTGACGTTCACCGAAGCCACCAACGTGTGCAACCACGTCGGCATGCAGGTCTACGAAGGCTGCCCGGTGGTCTTCGCGGGAGCCGGCACGCTCCCGCCCGAGCTGGTTTCGGGCACGGCCTACTTCATGGCCAACACGACGGCGACGACGTTCCAGCTGGCCACGTCGCGAGCGAACGCGATCGCTGGCGTCGTGATCGACCTGTCGACCGCCGGCTCGGGCGTGCTCACCGCGACGATCGGTGACCAGCAGCTCGCGCAGCATGGCCCGCAGCTCGCGATCCGCTTCAACCCCCAGGACGCTCTGCAGGGGCGCTACCTCGGCATGCGTTACATCAGCACGGCCCCGCTCAGCGCGGGCACCGTCATCTCGCAGCTCGGGCCGCTTCTGCCGCAGAGCCCGAAGCTCTACCCGATCGGCTACTCGGTCTGACCCATGATCCGCGACGGCTTCCTCAAGTTCGGCGTATCGGCCTCCGTGGCCGGCGCGGGCAACTTCGTGTCCTTGGGCGCGGTCCCGTTCTACTACCCGCTGCCGCAGCCGGCAGCGATCAACGTCAACACCCTGGATCTCGCGACGGTGCGCGATCTGGGGCAGGGCCGAGTCATCACGGCGCGGTTCGGCGTGGAGACCACGTTCGCGTCGTCGGACGCGAACATCTTGGCCGCTCCCGCGATCGGTGTCGGCCCCGACGCCGCGGGCACCTCGCAGGTCGCTATCGCGCTCGGGGCTCCGCTGACCCTGGCCGGGTGGACCGCGGGCGCGTGGCAGAACGTCATCCTGCCGCCGACCCTGAACACCGGACGCTACCTCACGCTGGGCTTGTTCGTGGTCGCGACCACGATCACGATCGGCAACGCCCTGTGGTCTGCGGGCGTGATCTCCGCGCAGATCGTCGCCGACGCTCCGCCCACGGAGCTGCCACGCCACGCGTCCGGTTGGACCAGCTGACCCACTGAAGACACCATGCGAGTCCGTGCTCTGAACGACGTGTTCCTCGGCCTGACGGGCGGCTTCCGCACCCGAGGCGAGGTGTTCCACTACAACGGCCCTGCGAACCGGCACCTCGTGCCGGTTCCCGAGGAGGTGCCGTTGTCGAACGCCCCGACGGGGCCGAGCGTGCCGCTGCCGCGGCCACTGACGACCCCCGAGCAGGAGATGGCGGAGATGGGCGCGTTGGCGCCGGGCCTGAAGAAGTTCGCGCCCGAGCTGCCGCCCGGCTACGTGCCGGACCCGACGCTGCCGCCCCCGCCGCGTGCGCTCCCTGCGGCTCCGCCGGCTCCGCCGGCCGGAGCTCTGCTCAACCAGCTGGCCGAGCAGTCGGCCGTGCAGGCGCCCGCGGAACCCGTTCCGCAGCCGGCGGCGTCGCCGGTCACGTCGGTGCGCCTGCCGCCGACGGCGACCCCCATCGACGCCAGCGACCTGCTCGGCTGATCTCTCCCCCTAGCCCCGGAGGCCCCGCGTGGCCAAGCGCAAGTTCGTCCTTTCGATCGGGCAAAGCCACGCGACCTCGGTGAGCGACGCCGCGTCGTGGGAAGACCAGTTCCCGACGGTGGCCCTGCGCAGCCCCAAAGTGAACGTGGCGCAGCTGCCGCAGTTCGCGGAGGGCGTGCGCGAGACGTTCACGATGCCGGGCACGTTCGTCGGCGGTGCGCAATCGGGGCTCTTCGGTGATGGGCCGAAGGCGAGCACGTGGCAGACGCCCGACCTGTCCGGGAAGTGCGTCGGCGCGGTGCGGTTCCTCACGTTCTACAACCCGTGCGCGTCGCTGCTGAACCTCGGCACGTCGGTCACCTCGGCGTTCCCCGGACGCACGAGCCTCGGCTTCTTCTCGACGCCAACCGTGCTCAACACGGTGATGCGGTGGCAGTATGACCCGGCGGGACTTGTCATCACGCGACTGCGCACAGGCACGCAGCACACCATTCAGGCGGGGTGGGCTGCACCGACCAACACGATCACGATCTCGCCGGCGATGGTGCCGCCGCCCGAAGTCGGCGAGCAGATCAGCTACGTGGCGACCGCGGGCGCTTCGTCCAGCACGACGGAGCTGAAGCTCGTGCAGGCCTTCGGTGGTCTGGCGGACGTGGGTTCGGCCAACGACGTGCCGCCCTACTGCCTCGCAGCGTCGTTGCACGAGGTCGACTTCATCCGCGTGCGCAACTCGTCGGGCACCGACGCGGCGGGTCGCGTCATGTGCCGCTCGCGCCTCGGCTACGTCGGCGCACCGGTGGTGTTCTCGGTGGGCACGCTGCCGACCGGCATTGTCGCCGGCACGACCTACTACATCACCCGATACGCCGGAGTCGACGAGCAGCTGCCGGTGCTCGGGTGGACTGACACTCGCGCGGTCGGCGCGTGGACCCCCGCATCGGACCAGATCACGATCGCGGGACACGGGCTCGTCAGCAACGAGCCTGTGAGCTTGTCCGGCACGTTGCCTCCCGAGGTGGTCTCGGGGACGACCTACTACGTGCTCGTGGTCGACGCGAACACGATTCAGCTGCGCACGACGATCGGCGGCGCGGCGCACCCCTTCGGCGCCGGCGGTGGCGCAGCAACGCTGACGCGCCTCGCCGCGGTGCGCATCACTGCGCACGGTCTCGGCTTCTCGGAAAAGGTGCAGCTCAGCGGCACGCTGCCTTCGGGCGTCGCGACGAGCACCAACTACTACGTCTACGTCAGCGACCACAACACGGTCCTGCTGTCCGAGTCGACGCCCGCGTCGACACCGTTCACCATCGTGTCGTCGGGCGGCGGTGCTGCGACGGTGACCCGGCACGAGTCGTTCAGCCAGTTCTTCATCGCGGCGTCGCCGGGCGGCACCGAGCTGGTGTTCGACGCGTTCTTGGTGGCTGCGAACGCGATGTCGTTCTCTGTGATGTTCCGCGGCTCGCTGAGCGGCATGCGCATCCGCTGCTTGTCGTCGGCCGACCCGCTGAACGTCGGGGTGTCCGTGCCCGCGGGCGACATCTACATGAGCAGCGGCAAGCACACGATCCAGCTCGGTGCGGCGCTGCCCGCAGCTCCCGCTGCGGGAGACACCTTCGTGATCGAAGTGCCTCCGCTCGACGGGCAGGACGTGCCCTTCGAGAAGTGGGCGTTGTTCTTGCCGTGGTGTCCGTTCGAAGGTCGCGCGCCGTTCACAGGGCCGTATCCGATGGTCACCGGTGCTCTCGCCGAAGTCGCTGGCGACCCGCTGTTCGTGCAGGCCAACGGCATGGATGTGTGGCCGAAGGACGCCCTGAGGTTCGTGAACGGCGCCGCCGCGTGGGGCAGCGCGATCACGACGACGAAGGTGCGCTTCGGGGTCACCTACTACGCCTCGGCAGCTGCGCTCGGTGCGGCGTTCCTCGCGACGACCTACGACGGCGCCACCATCTACGGGACCGTCCCGGCCGCGGCGTCGGGCGGGCAGAGCTGCTACCTGCTGCGACAGGAAGGCAAGAGCAACCCCTACCCGCCCGGCTTCAACTACCCGAACCACTTCACGAACCTCGGCGACTACCAGCCCTTCGACGGCCCCGGGATCATTCCGGCCCCGAAGTCGACGTTCATCTCGGGCCTCGCTGTCGAGCTGGCGGACTACTACGGCGAGACGATGTATGTCGTGCAGCTCGCGGTGGGCGGCACGAACCTCGGGCACACCGACGTTCCCCCGGTGGCGTTCGGCCTCGGAGTGAACACGTTCGATCCGAAGCGGCAGCTCTCGTGGGCTCCCACGGGAGACGTGAACAACATCTTCGCGCGCCTCGAAGAAGTGCTCGACGCCGCGGTGCTCGCGTTCCGCGCGCAAGGCGACGAGGGCGAGTGCGTCGGTGTTGTGTGGACGCAGGGTGAGGGCGATGCGTCGTTCGAGCATCTCGCGAACCGGTATCTCCGCAACGGCCGGCGCTTCCGCGCAGCGGTGCGCGAAGCGATCAAGTCGCGCGGCTTGTTCTCGCGACCGGCGAACGAGCTGAAGTGGCTGGAGCCCTACTGCCAGACGACGCCGTGGCCCTACAACGAGACCGTTCGCGCAGCGAAGGACGTGTTGGTTGCGGAGGATCCTTACAGCGGGCTGTGCGAGCTGGACGACCTCCCGCGGCTGAACTCGCTGCCGGGCACGGCCAACAACGACCCGATCCACATGACGGGCGCGGGCACCGCCGAACTCGGCCGTCGCCTCTACGGCGTGTGGGTGTCGATCGGCGAGACCAACCTCGACGTGGACCTCGCGAACATGGCCCTCGCGCTGCTCGGCGAGCCGGCGAAGGTCTTCTCTCTGGACCCCGCGGTGGACCAGTCGGCTCAGGCGGCCGAGTGCGCGAAGTTCCTCCCCGTAGCCAAGGAGGTGATCCTCGAATCTCATTCGTGGGCCTTCGCCACGAAGGTGGTGTCGCTGACTCCTGTCGCCACGAAGGATCCGCTGCGAACCGACTGGTCCTTCGCCTACGAGCTCCCGACCGACCTGCTGAACGCGTTGGAGGTGCTGACCCCAGGAAGCACCACCTCGGTCGCTGCGCCGACGGCAGAACTCACCCCGTGGTGGCGCTCGCCGTCGGCGAGCGACACGGTCTACCCCAACGGGCACCTCTACGCGATCGAGCCCGACGCCGGCGGCACGCTCGTGCTCTACACGAACGTGGAGAACGCCGTGCTGCGCTACGTGAAGCGCATCACGTCGTCGGCCGCGGTGCCGATGAAGTTCAAGACCGCAGTCGCGCGCAAGCTGGCGTCGCTGATCGCGGGGCAGTTCGTGAAGGGCGCTGCCGGCGCAGAGCTCGCGCAGCGCTTCGACCTGATGTCGCGCGCAGACATGGGCGATGCGGCATCGACCGACGCGAAGCACCGGCAGAACCGACCGCAGTCGCAGAACATGCCGTGGAACAGGGAGTGACCTGTGCGGACCTACTTCCGTTCCTTCGCCGGCGGTGAGGTCGCGAGCGAGCTGTTCGCTCGCGGCGACACCACGAAGCTGCAGACCGGTGTGGCCCTTGCGCGCAACTTCATCACGTTGCCGAGCGGGCCTCTGCGCGCGCGGCCCGGGACCGTCTTCTTCGGCAAGTCAAAGCTGGGCTCGGCCGGCAAGATGCGGTGGCTGCCGTTCCGCGTGTCGGTGTCGACCGCCTACGTGATCGAGTTCGGGGCAGGTCCGAGCAGCGGTGGCTACATCCGGCTGTTCAACGCCGACGGCACGCCGGTCACCTACTCGACCCCCGCGGCGTTCGTCACGTCGAAGACGTGCACGTTCACCGGAGGCAGCCCGAACGTGGCTTGCACCGGGCACGGGCTCACTGCGGGGCTGCCGGTCACGTTCACGACGACCGGGACGCTCCCTACGATCGACGACGGCACCATCACGGGCCGCCCGATGCTCGCCGGCGAGCGCCTGTGGGTTCACTCGGTCGTGGACGCGAACACCTTCACGGTGCGGCTGACCGAGACGGGCGGATCGTCCACGTCGATGCTCACCGCGGGCACGCCGACGATCACGATGCACCGGAGCTACCTTCCCGGTGAGATCGTGTCGTCGGGCGGCGCGAACTACTACAGCATCGCCGGCGCGACCGACAACTACGGGCACACACCGCCGAACGCGACATGGTGGCACCCGCTGCCGATGTCGCCGAACCTGCTGGAGATCCCGACGACCTACATCGCAGACAACCTGCAGTTCGTGCGCCACTTCTCCAGCAACGACGTGATGACGCTGCTGCACGAGGACCACCCGCCGCGCGAGCTGCGCCGCTACCCCACCCGGTGGGCGCTGCAGAACGTGGCGTTCGCCTCGCTGCTGTCTGCGCCGGCAAACCTTGCAGGCACGGCCACCGAAGCGGGCGTGCGTGTGTCGGTGATCGAATCCGCCACGCCCACGTCGGGCTCGATCACGCGTCTGCGCTGCGAGAGCCGTTGTCCGTTCGCCACGGGCGCCACGATCTACGGCAGCACGCTCCAGGGCGTCACGACCTACGGGCCTGGGTTCTTCCGCGTCGGCGACGTGCAGGGCGAATACTTCGATGTGCTCGACCTCGACGGCTCGTCGGCGAGTCTCTCGGGATCTGTTGGCGCGCTCACCGGCGCGTTCAAGGAGGTGCCCGTCTCGTCGGCCTTGACGAACACCTACTGCGTCACCGCGACCGACGCGGACGGGCTCGAAACGCAGGCGTCTTCGACTGTCACCGTCACCAACAACCTGTTCACGAACGGCGCCTACAACACGCTGACGTGGTCGCCGGTCACTGGTGCGGTGCGATACCACGTCTACAAGCAGGTCGACGGGCTGTTCGGGTGGATCGCGTCCACCGACGCCGGTGTGTTGACGCTCCGCGACGACAACCTCGAAGCGCAGATGGACCGCACGCTGCCGCGGTTCGACACGACGTTCTCGTCGGGCCCCTATCCTGAGGCGGGTTGCTACCACGAGCAGCGCCGCGCGTTTGCTCGGGCGCAGAACATCTGGATGACGCGCACCGGCACCGAGTCCGACATGAGCTACTCGGTGCCGGTGAAGGCCGACGACCGCCTCGATCTCCCGCTCGCCGCGACCGAGTTCTGCCGGATCCAGCACCTCGTGTCGGCCGGCGAGCTGATCGCACTGTCGGACTCGACGGAGTTCGTTGTCGTGCCTGTGGACAGCGAAGTGCTCGCTCCGGGGCGTGCGATGGCGCGGGCGCGGTCGTTCATCGGGGCGTCGCACGTGCGTCCGGCGATCGCGAACGACCGCGTGCTCTACGCCGCGGCCCGCGGCGGCCACCTCCGCGAGCTGTCCTATCAGTCGCAGGGCTACGCAAATAGCGACCTCTCGGTGTTCGCACCGCACCTGTTCGACAACCGGACGCTGATCGAGCTGTCCGTGGCGAAGGCACCCTATCCGATCATCTGGGCGGTCTCATCGAGCGGCGCGCTGCTGGGGCTCACCTACATGCCCGAGCAGGAAGTCGTCGGGTGGCACCAGCACACGCTCCCGGGCACGGTGCGCAGCGTGACCACGGTTCCCTACGGCACCGAAGACCGGACGTTCCTCGCAGTCGAGCGCACGGTGGCCGGTGTGACGGAGACGCACTTCTGCCACATGGCGCCGTTCGCGCTCGGCGCCGTCGCGGACAGTGTCTACGTCGACCTCGCATTGCTCGCGACCAACGCTCCTGCCGGTGTGCTGTCGGGGCTCGCGCACCTCGCAGGGACGAAGGTGTCGATCCTCGCCGACGGCATCGTGCTGCCGCAGCAGATCGTCAACACGGCGGGGCAGGTGTCGCTGCCGGCGACGAAGGCGACCTACAGCAAGGTGGTCGTGGGCGTGCCGATCGACGCACGCGTGCAGACTCTGCCGCTGTTCATGCAGATCGAAGCCCTCGCCCAGGGACGCTCGAAGACCGTCGGCAACATCTGGGCGCGCACGCAAGACTCCGCTCCGTTCCGTGCGGGGCCGGACGAGGGCAGCCTCGTTCCTTCGGACGCAGCTGCGGCAGCGATCCGCGGCTTGCCCGTCGCGCAGACACTCACCACGAAGGTCGAGCAGCTGCGCTCCGCCGGCGCGTGGACCCCCGACGCGCAGATTCTGTTCGTGCACTCGCTCCCGCTCCCCCTGACGATCACCGGGCTGACCTTCGAGGTCGCTTTCGGAGATTGACCACATGCCTCTCTACTCGATCTCTGCGATGCTCGGGACTGTCGACGAGCAGGCGTATGCCGGCAGGTTCACGACCCGCGGCAAGATGACCCCGACGCAGTGGCGAAGTGCAGACAGGAGCGCCGTGGCGTCGTCGCCCGCGCAAGCTGCGCCGGCGAGCAGCGGCTTCTCGATGAGCGACGCCGGTGCCGTGGCGTTCGCCGCCGGTTCCGGCGCTGCGGCGATCGGCGCGTTCTTCTCGGTCCGTGCGCAGCAGACGCGCGACAAGGCGCAAGCGCTGTCGCTGGAGCACGAGGCGTCGATGGCGGCGGTTGACGCCCGTGCCGCCGAGACCGAGGCGCAGAGCATCCTGCGCGGTGCGCAGCAGGACATCGCCGCGGTGACGCTGCAGGCGGGGCAGGACAAGGGTGAACTGCGCGCCGCCACGGGCGGCGGAGGCCTGCAGGTCGGGGCAGGCAGCGCCGCGGAGGTGCAGGCCAGCGTCGACCTCACCAAGGAGCTGGACACCCGTGCGATTCGGATCAACGCCGCCGGCGCCGCAGGTGCCGCCCGGATGCGGAAGACGAACAAGCTGAACACCGCGCTGCTCGGTCGCGTCTCTGCGCGCAACCTGCGTGGTTCTGGCGGCGACGCCGTCGCGGCGACGGCCGCCGCGGCGTCTCTGCTCGACTCCGGTGGTCGCCTCTGGGCACAGAGGGCGTCCGACCGGTATCGTCAGGAACCGTGAAGATCCGCTCCCCTTCGGTGGGCCTCCAGCCCGTTCGCACGCCCGACGCCGAAGTGCGTGCCGTCGCCCCGCGAAGCAACCCCGCGGCTGCCGCCGCGCTGCAGTTCGGTGAGGGGTTGCAGTCCGCAGGGCAGTCGATCATCCGCGTCGAGGAGGTCAACCAGATGCGCGTCAGCCGGGCTCGCGTCAAGGAGGCCGACGCGAAGTTGGCCGACGGCTACCGGAAGATCCTGGCGCCCGCCGACGGAGGTTACCGCAGCCTGCTCGGCCGCGCGGCGGTCGACGGCCGCGAGACCACGCAGCAAGCGCTGCAGAAGCACCGCGAGAGCATCCTGGGCACGTTGACTCCCGAGCAGCGCGACATGATCTCGGCGTCGGAGAGCAGCCTCTATCAGCAGGCGCTCGGCACGGTCGACGGGCACTACGCGCACCAGCTGCAGGCGTTCGAGATCGGAGAGTCGTCGGCCCGTGCCGAGCAGCTGCTGGCCGACACCCTCGACGGCTACTTCGCACCGCAGGATCCGAAGGCGCCCGCGCGCGACCCGTTCGCCGAGAACCGCGTCTCGCTCCGCGGCGAGCTGGTCGAGCTGGCGCGGCTGCGCGGCTACGGGTCTGAGCAGACCCAGCAGCTGCTGCAACACACCGACGACAACCTGCACGCCGCGGTGGTCGAGAAGCTCAACGAGAGCGGTCGCGCGGTCGAGGCTGCGGCGCACATCGAGAAGTTCAAGGACCGGCTGTCCCCCGCGGTGCGAGAGAAGGCGCTCGCCTCGGTGCGCGAGGCCGGCGTGGTCGAGCAGGCTGAGACCGTGGCGTCCGGGCTGCTCAGCATGCCGGGCACGCTGACCGAGAAGCTGGACAGGCTCAACGCCTACCGCGAGGCCAAGCACGTCGACACGGAGGTGGCGCTGCGCGCCGAGCGTCGGCTGCTGCAGATGTCGGAGTCCCGGCGCGAAGATCGCGTGCGCGGCGAGACCGAGGCGCTCGCCGACGCGATGACGTGGGCCCAGGCGAACCGATCCAGCACCTTGCCGGAGGAGAAGCGCCGCGCTTTGGGTTCGCGCACCGCGGCGTTCGACCTGTGGGCACTGCAGGGCAACCAGTTCATCACCACGGGCGAGGGTGAGCGACGGCTCGCGCGGTTGACTCCGCAAGACCTGCTGCAGTTCGAGTCGCAAGCTGAGCTCGTGCGTGCGTGGGAGACGGACCTGTCGCCGAAGGACCTGCGCACGGTGGTGCTGTCGTGGCAGAAGGCGCGCGGTGAGGTGCTCAACCCGAAGGACGCGGTCAGCCTCGACCGCACGATGCAGGTCAAGAACTACCTGACGCGTGCGAACTTCTACGCGGACAACCCGGCGATGGTCGGCGACAGCGACAACTTCGCGCGCCGCGTCGGGCTCTTCCAGGAGGCTGTCGCTCGGCGCGCAAGCAAGCTCGCCAAGGGCGCGGAACCCACCAACGACATCTGGGACATCGCGATCGCCGAGGAGTTCGGGAACGGACGCGTGCTCAACGGCAAGTGGATCCCGGAAGTGATGCTCTCGCCGGCCGAGAACAAGGAGGCGGTGTTCACGCCCCTGCCCTACGACACGCTGAACAGCGAGGAAGACTTCGTCGGCTACACGCGGGCGGGCAAGCCGATCCCGCTCGTGGCCACCGAGAAGCTCTCCGCCGCAGCAGGGGGCGCAGCTCAGGTCGTCGGCAACGTGAACCAGCGGCTCGCCGACGGAACCGAGATCCGCGTCGCGGAGTCGACCGCGTTGCCGAGCGCTGCAGAGATCCGCGCAGAGCTGATGCGAGGCGGGATTGCGAACCCGAGCATGTCGCAGATCGCAGCGAAGTCGCGGCTGATCGAGATCGACCTGCAGCAGAAGCGTGAGGCAGCACAGCGGATCGCCTCGCTGGAGAACCGTGTGCGCATGCAGGCCGCGCTGGAGCGGCTGCCCGACGACATCGACCGCGAGTTCGTGCGCCGGCGCGGCAAGGAGCTGGAGTCGTGGAACGCGGTGCGCAGCCTCGCGTCTGCTGTGCAGCAGCGGCAGGCGGCGACGCTCGGCCTGCCGTCGGGCGTGTTCCCTGGCAACAAGCCGCTGCCCGACCTGCGCTCGGATCGGGCTCCGGCGGCGTCGTCGGACCTACGGCAAGAGCTGCGCGCAGCAGGCCTCCCTGTGGAGAGTGCGCTGCAGCGCGGGCTGTCGATCGACGTGACCAACCCGAGGCCCACAGAGGCGGTGTGGCGCGAGGCGGCGGAGAGCGTGCTGGGCGCCTTGCGGCCGCAGCTCGAAGCCCAAGGGCTTACGCTCAGCGACGCGATGGTCTACGTGCCGGATGCGGTCCGGCTGTTGACGCGTCAGGGCGGACGCGACCCGCTCTACCCCACCGTCGAGCTCACGGACCCGCAGATGCAGATCGCGGGTCGTGTCGGCGTCGACACCGCAGCCGCGATCGTCGGCGGCCCTGTGGCCGCGCGGTCTGTCGCACTGACCGATGCCGAGAAGGCCGAGCTGGCTGAACTGAAGCAGCGCTACCTCATCACCGAGAAGACCAAGTGAGCGGCGAAGCACCGAAACTCGTCCCGCAGGATCCGCAGGGGCTGAAGCAGCTGGAGCGCGACCTGCGGGTCCAGCAAGCGAGCACGCTCACCAACGTGTTCCGATCGGCCATGCTGGCCGACCCGGCGGTCGAGGCTGAGCGCGCCCGGCTCTCCAGCTTCCTCGGTGTGCCCCGCGAGGGTCTCCCCGACGATCTCACGCGCGTGAAGACGGAGGCGCGCGTGCGCGAGGCGCAGTCGTTCTTCGACACGATGCAGAACGAGCGCCTGCGGCACCAGTTCGAGGATCTGCCGTTCGTGCGGCTGCTGCACGACGACGTGGGCAACCTCAAGAACTACGTCGGCACGTTCGACTGGATGGAGCGCAACTACGAGGCGGGCGCCACGGTCAACGAGGCAGGCCTCCTGAAGGCGAAGCTCGCGCTCGCGCGTGCGAACGACGCGGACCTCTCGCCGGCGGAGCACGACCGGCTCGCCGAGATCGACTACATCCAGAAGACCGCCGAGCTGGAGACCGGGCTCTTCGACGAAGCCACGAAGCTGCTCGGGCAACTGGTGCGTCCTTCGCTGCAGGCGGTCGCGTTCGGCTCGGCGACGGCCGCGGCGGGCTCGCTGGCGGGCCCTGGCGGCTCGGCCGCGGGGTTCACCTACGGCACGATGTCGGCCTTCGCCGCACAGGCGGCGGTGACCGAGTTCGGGCATCAATACGAGTCGACCTACCAGTCCCTGATCGCCGCCGGTGTCGACCCGAAGGAGGCGCACAGCGTGGCGCTGCAGACGGGCGCCGCCTACGGCGTCGGCTCGGCCGCGCTGAACACCGTCGGTCTCGGGCAGCTGGCGAAGCCCTTCACCGCCGCCGGCTCCGCGGTGGGCCGCAGGCTGCTCGTCAAGGCGGGCCTCTCGGCGCCGACTGCGGCGCGCGCCGCTGGCACCTTCGCGAAGGAGACACTGAAGGGCGCGCTCGCCGAGACGTTCACCGAGGGCGGCGACGAGCTGCTGTCGGCGATCGCAGAGAACGTCGCGGGTGCGATGACGGACACGGACATCGGCCCGACCGTCGGCGAAGCGCTGCAGCGCGCCGGCGAGGTGATGCTCAAGACCGCGAAGGGCATGGCGGTGCTCGCGCCGATCGGTCCGGCGCTGCACTACGCGTCGGACCTCGAACACGTGAAGCGGGCGAAGACCTCGCAGGAGTTCTTCACGCAGCTCGCGGACAAGTCGAAGACGCTGGAGACGCTGAAGCGCAGCCCCGAGACGCTGTCGCAGCTGGTGGAGGCTCGCACGCTCGGCACGGACCTCGAAGCTGTCTACATCGAGGGGCCGAAGCTCGCTGCCGGGTTGCAGTCGGCGAAGGTCACGCGCGAGCAGTTCGCGGAAACCATGCCCGAAGTCGCGAAGCAGCTCGACGCAGCGGAGCGCACCGGCGAGGACGTGGTCATTCCGATGGGCGAGTTCGCTGCGAAGATCGCGGCGACCGACCTCTATCCGGCGATCCAGAAGGACGTGCGGCTGAAGAACGGCTGGAGCGCTGAGCAGGCCGAGCTGTGGTCGGCAGAGCAGGGCGCCAACCGCGAGGCCGCGATGGCGCGCGTCGCTGTCGAGGCGGCGAAGGTCGCCGATTGGGCGGACCAAGCGACGGCCGTCGAGCAGCGGATCGTCGGGGAGCTGGCGAAGGACCCGCGGATCACGCCCGAGCGGGCGCGCGACTACGCGGCTGCGCACCGCCAGTGGGTCGAGGTGCACGCGGCGGCCGAAGGCAAGACGCCGGCGCAGTTCGACGCGGAGCACAAGCTCGTGTTCTCGGTCGACACCGGCGGTGGGCAGAAGCTGCAGCAGTTCGTCGGCGAGCGCGGATCCGACCTGCCTGCCGAAGCTCGTCAGCGGCGCGACGAGATGGTCGCCGCTGGTGCGACGCCCGAAGAGATCCTGCGCGAGACGGGCTGGCAGCGCGGCACCGAGGGCGCCTGGAAGTTCGAGATCGACGACTCCCGGTCCCGTTGGCGGCAGGACATCATGCCGGACGACGAGGCGGTGGCGCAGGCGAAGGCCGAGGGGCGCACCGTCACGGTGGGCGCGCTCAACGGTAGCTTCCAGCTGTCTGGCTGGCTGGACCACCCGGAGCTGTTCCGGGTCGCGCCCTACCTGAAGAAGGTCGGTGTGCACATCTTCCCGCCTGAGCTCGCGTCGGAAGGCGAGCGCGGCTACTACAACCCGCGCAAGAACACGCTCGGGCTTCGCAGCGACCTGCCGCTCGACGAAGCGTTCACGGTCCTGCACCACGAGATCCAGCACGCCATCCAGGACGAGGAGCAGTTCGCCAAGGGAGGCAGCCCGTCGGGGTTCTCTCCGCAGGAACTCGATGCGATCACGCAGGCCGACGCTCAGCGGCTGGCGAAGCAGTCCGAAGGCACGCAGCTGCGCGCCAACGTAGATGCGTTCTTGGCGCTCGACGCCGAAGAGGAGGCTCTGGCGCGGCAGGCACCGCTCAGCGAAGCGCAGAAGGCTCGCTTGCGAACGCTGATGCCTCTCGTGCAAGAGGCCTACAAGAAGGTGACCTCCTCCGCCGAGGGTTTGCGGTTGCTCACGGCGGTCCTGGCAGCCGCCGGCCGCCCGACAGCACGGCGCACGAGCCCGTTCGACGCCTACCACCGACTCGCCGGCGAGACCGAGGCGCGCAACACGAGCGAGCAGCGGCTCAAGCTGACCTCGGAGCAGCGCCGCGAGAAGCTCGCCGGGCAGACCGCCGACGTGCCGCCGGACGAGCAGATCGTGCGGCCCGGCGAGATGCGGTTGTCGCAAGCCGCACCCGACGAGGTCTCTCCGCGCCAGCTGAAGCGCTTGTGGAAGTCGCTCACGCCCGCCGAGCAGAAGAAGGTGAAGGGCGCGATGGCGAAGAAGGTCGTGAAACTCCTCACGACGCTGCCTCCGGCAGAAGAGATCGCCGCCGTCGCGGAGGCGGGCAAGGCGAAGCGCGGCTGGTATGCCCGCAGCGCGGAGACGCTGTCCGCAGTGTTCGGCGTCGAAGCGCCGCGTTTCGCTCGGCTGCTCGCCGCCCTGAGCCCGCAGACCTCGGTGGACGCCAACCTGCGCAACGCCCTGCGCACCTGGACGACCTGGGTCACCGAGGGCAAGCCCACGACGGAGGACGCGATCGTCGAGGTGCTGGGGCGCAGCGTGGAGGGGTCGCGAGGCAAGGACAGCGTGCTTCCTGCGTGGATCCCCAACGCGGTGCGTGCGTTGTCGAAGGAGCCCACCGAGTCGGTCACGTTGTCGGGGCCGAAGGTCAACAGCTTCTACCTGAACCTCGTCGGGGTCACGGAAGAGGTGACGAACGACGCGTGGATGGCGAACTTCGCGTTGGTCAAGCAAGCGATCTTCGGCGGCAGCCTGAACGTCGCTCAGACGGAGCCCGGCAAGGGCCCGGGCTACCTCGCGATGAACATCCGCATCCGCGAGGCTGCGGCTGCTCTGTCTGAGCTGACCGGCGAGACGTGGACGCCCGCCGAAGTGCAGGAGACCGTGTGGTCGTGGGCGAAGACGCTCTACGAGCTGCAGGGGCCGGGTCTCTCCGCCACGCAGGCGCTGACCGAAGGTCGGCTTACGGACGAGTTGATCGCGGGCACGCCCGATTTCGCCACCCTGCTGACGCTGCCTGACTACGCGAGTATCCTTGAGGACACCTATGGCCCCCAACTCGAAGCCCTCCGACGCGAGCCTCCTGTTCCCGTCGACCGCGCCGCAACCCGGTCTGCAGGACAAGCAGAAGCGTTTGCTCCAGAAGCTCGTCGAGCGTTCGAACAGCGCGCCGCGCGCCGACTCGAACGTCTCTACGCCCAGCGAGCCCGCGAAAAGGCAGCCACCATCCGAGCTGGCCGAAACCAAGCCGACGCGGGAGCAGTTCGCGACGGAGGAGGAGTTCGAGGAAAGCTGGCACAGGTGGATGTCGCGGCAGGGTCGCAGCCCGACGCTCCGCTCGATGGACTCGAAGCCGTCGTCCGAGTCGACGGACGCGACGTAACCTTCGGCCCGTCGGTCACCGCGCGGCAAGCCGCGGCCGACTACATGCGCGAAGCGGGGCTGCCCTACGCGCCGCCGACGGTCTACGCACCGCTCGACAAGGAGCGCGCTCAGCGGATCGCGGCGGCGTTCGCCGAGATGAAGCACGCGCCAAGCGACCCCGAGGTGAGGGAGTCCTACGCCGCGCTCGCCGCGGAGACCGTCGCGCAATACCGCGCGATGCTCGCCGCCGGTGTGACCGTCGAGTTCAACCAGGGAGCCGACCCCTACGGCAACCCACGGAACGCGCTGCTCGACCTGCAGGACAACGACCACCTGTTCGTCTTCTCGACCGAAGACGGCTACGGCGGCGTGCCGATCACGGACGCGGAGCGCGAGGCAAACCCCCTGCTGCAGGAGTCGGGGTTCTCCTTCGGCGACCGGCCCGCGCTCATCAACGACCTGTTCCGTGCGGTGCACGACTACTTCGGGCACTTCAAGGAGGGCGTCGGCTTCCGCGCCCGCGGTGAGGAGAACGCGTGGCAGCAGCACATGGCGATGTTCTCGCCGCTCGCTCGCCGCGCAGCGACGACCGAGACGCGCGGCCAGAACAGCTGGCTGAACTTCGGGCCGCACGCCGAGCACAACAAGACCGCCAACGGTGCGGACACGATCTACGCCGAGCAGAAGATCGGGCTCCTGCCCGATTGGGTCGTGCAAGAGGGCTACCTCGGCGGCGAGCCCCGGCTCGCGCAAGGCGAGACCGAGCCCGTGCGCCGCGGTGAGTTCGAGCCTTCGACGAACACGATCTTCCTGCACGAGAAGGCCGACGCGACCACCGTGCTGCACGAGATGTCGCACTTCTGGATGACGACGCTGTTCAAGATCGCGTCGCAGCCGGCGGCGTCCGCGCGCGTGAAGCGAGACGCAGACATCCTGCTGCAGTGGTTCGGCGTGAAGGATCTCGCGACGTGGAACGCGATGTCGCTCGCCGAGCAGAAGCCGCACCACGAGGCCTTCGCCTACAACGCTGAGGCGCACTGGTTCGGTGAGAGCAAGTCGCCCACCGCGGACCCCGAGATGCGGCGTCTGTTCCGCACGTTCGGCCGGTGGGTCCGCGCCGTCTACCGGCACGCTCGCGACGTGCTGAACGCGGTCTACCGGCGCGAGTTCGGCCGCGACCTGCCGTCGCTGACCCCTGATGTGCGCGGCGTGTTCGACCGCATGCTCGCTTCCGAAGACGCGATCGCCGCCGCGCGTTCCGAGCGCGCGCTCGAACCGATGGCGACGGAGAAGCCGGCGGACATGAGCGACGAGGACTGGAAGTTCTACCTCGACTCGCAGCACGACAGCGTGGACGAGGCGACGGAGTCGCTGCAACGCGAGTCTCTGCGCGCGATGCGTTGGGTGGGCAACAACGAATCCCGCATCGTCAAGCAGCTGCAGAAGAGCACGCGCGCGATCCGCAAGCAGGTCGAGAGCGAGGTCCGCGCGCAGCTCGAAGCGCAGCCCGTGCATCGAGCCCGCAAGGGTCTGACCACGCCGCACCCGGTCACCGGTGTGCGCCTGAAGCTCCGCGAGGCCGACTTCCACGCGCACCCGCTCGGCCACGAGGAGCGGCTGCCGCTGGTGAAGGGCATGTTGGACGCGAACGGCGTCCCGGCCGACGTGCTCGCGCCGCTGTTCGACTTCGACGACGGGCACGCACTGGTGCGGGCCCTGATCGTCGAGCCGCAGCTCGACGCCGAAGTTCAGCGGCTGTCCGACGCACGGATGCTCGCCGAGCACAGCGATCTGCTCGACCCCGCGGCCTTGCGGCTGAAGGTCGAGAAGGCGCTGCACAACGAGTCCCGCATGCGGATGGCCGCCGCCGAGCTGAAGTGGCTGGCGAAGATCACCACCCCGGTGCGGCTCATGGTCCGTGCGGCACGCGAGTTCGCGCGCGACGCGATCGGCAAGCAGCGCATCGGCGACGTGCGGCCCTACGACCACGCGCTCGCCGAGGTGCGGTTCCGCCGCGAAGCGATGCAGGCCTTGGCGAAGGGCGACCACCCGACCGCGGCGCTCGCCAAGCGGCGCGAGCTGCTCGAAGCGCAGAAGGAGCGCGTCGCGATCGAGGTGCGCGAAGAGATCGAGGCCACGCGGGAGTTGGTCAAGAAGCTCTTCCGCAGCGACAAGAAGCTGGCCAACTCGCGCGACGTCGACTTCGTCGCGGTCGCGCGATACCTCGCCGCCGCGTTCAACCTGATCGACCCCGGCGAGACGCTGCCGGCGAGCTACCTGGAGAAGGTGCGCGCCTACAACCCCGAGCTGATGGCGCGCATCGAGCCGCAGCTGGAGCTGGCGCAGCGGTGGGCTTCCCGTGCGGCTGCCGAAGGGCGCCGGTTGAACTCGTGGCGCGACCTGACGGTCGACGAGTTCCGCGACCTGTCGGAGTCGATCGACGCGTTGTGGACGCAGTCGCTGCGCGAGAAGCAGATCCAGACCGAGAAGGGTCTGGTCGCGCTCGACGAAGCGGCCACCGAGCTGCAGGCGCAGGACGCGAAGCTGCCGCCGGCGCCACCGCAGCCTCTGGGCGACCGCACGACCACCGAGAAGCTGGTGGGTGCGTGGCACCGGCTCAAGCAGCTGGTCTACCGACCGGAGCATTGGGCGTTGCGCAAGGACGGCGGCGAAGAGCCGGGCGTGTTCACGCGCTACTTCTGGCGTCCGGTTCGTGCCGCGGTCGATCGCTACGTCACGTCGCGCAACACCTACACCAAGCGGATCACCGCGATGGTGCAGAAGCTGCGGCCGAAGCTGAAGCAGGGGCTGATCGAGTTCCGCGACACCGACGGCAACCTGCTGCACACGTTCGGCCGCGGCAACGGCGGCTTCGGCCACGCCGAGCTGGTCGCCGCGCTGCTGCACACCGGCAACGCGTCGAACCTGGAGCGGCTGCTCACCGGTCGCCGGTGGGGCGCTCTGGACAAGGCCACCGAGGTGCTCGACACCAGCCACTGGAACGCGTTCCTGCAGCAGATGATCGCACAGGGCTACCTCACGAAGGACGTGATGGACTTCGTGCAGGGCGTCTGGGACCTCAACGAAGAGGTGAAGCCCCTCGCGCAGCGGGCGCACCGCGCGCTCTTCGGCTTCTATTTCGCCGAGATCGAGCCGACCGAGATCCAGCTGCCGTTCGGCACCTACCGCGGCGGCTACGCGCCGGCGAAGCTCGACCCGTCGGCGCCGTCCTACGCGCGCAACCAGTCGCTCGCCGATCGCGAGAAGGATTTCCGCCAGCAGTTCGCCTCGACGGGGCGCGGCTTCACGAAGGCGCGCGCCGAACACTTCGGCGAGCCGCTGCTGCTCGACCTCGACCTCGTGCCGTCGCACATCGACGACGTGCTGCGCTTCTCGCATCTGCAGCCCGTCGTGCGCGACGTTGAGCGGCTCGCGAAGCACTCCGACGTGGCCGCGATGCTCGAAGCCCGCCAGCCCGGTGTGTGGCAGCACATGCTGCTACCGTGGCTGCAGCGCGTCGCCGCGCAGACCGTGACGAAGCCGGGCCTGAACTCGGATGTCGATCGGTTCTGGTCGTTCGTGCGCAGCAGCGCCGGCACCGCGACGATGTTCGCGAACATCGGCAACGCGCTGCAGCAGGTCACGGGCGTGGTGGTCGCGGCCCTGAAGGTGAAGCCCCGCTACCTGTTCCGCGGGCTCGGTCGCCTGATGCGTGAGCGCACCGCGCTCTACGAAGACATCGCGGCGAAGAGCGAGTTCATGCGGAACCGGCAGGGGCACCAGCTGTTCGACGACCTCGACCTGATCGCCGACCTGACGCGCAACCGCGGCAAGTTCGCGAAGGCCCGCGCCTGGACGAAGAAGCACGCCTACTTCCTGCAGTCGCGCATGCAGAACATGGTCGACTCGGTTGTCTGGTCAGGCGCCTACGAGCAGAGCCTCGCGGCCGCGAAGGCGGCAACGACAGACGCCGACGCCGACGCAGCTGCTGTCGCGGCCGCGGACGCCGCGGTTCGCCAGACGCAGTCGTCGTTCGAGCCCACCGACGTGGCGGGCTACGAGCACGGCACGCCGTTCTACCGGCTGCTGACCATGTTCGGCGGCTACTTCAACACCCTCGCGAACCTGCAGGCCGACCGGTGGGTCGCGCTGTCCAAGCAGGCCGGGTGGGCGAAGGCCGGTCCCGCGCTCTACCTCTACTTGCTGGGCTTCGCGCTGCCGACCCTGATGGCTGACGCGATCACCCGCACCGTGCGCGGCCAATGGGACGACGAGGACGACGACGGCGATGTCGACGTGCTGACGCTCGACTACCTGTTCCTGGGCCAGCTGCGGGCGGCCCTGGCCGAGGTGCCTGTCGCGGGCCCTGCGGTCTTGGCGCCGCTGCTGAACGCGTTCGACAACCAGCCCTGGAACGACCGGATGACCACGTCGCCGGCGGTGACGACCCTGGAGCGGGCGGTCGGCGGCTCGGCCGACGCGATCAAGGTGCTGCTCGGGCTGAAGCGAGACCGCTCCGGTGCGGTCGTGGGCCCGAACGGTGAGACCGTCCGGGACATCCTGTCGGCGATGGGGTTGGCCCTGGGGTTGCCGCTGGCCGCCGTCGGCAACCGGGCGGGTTACGCCGCAGATGTCGCAGGAGGCAGGATCTCGCCCGCGGGCACCTGGGACATGGTCCGGGGCCTGATCTCGGGCGCAACGGGCAAGCAGGCGGTCGAGCGCCGCTAGAAACACCCTGCCTCCGGGGCCGCCGCCAAACAGGCAAGCGGCGGCACCGGAGGTCAGGCAGCACCCGGTGTGCCGCGGTCAGACGGACTCCGGGTTCCCCGCGCAGGTCGTCGCGGGCCTGTTCCCGCCACAAGCGGGACAGGTGGGTTGTTCGGTCAGGGCGAGGCCCCAGGGGACTCGCCGGCGGCCAAGCAGCTGCAGCGCTTCCTTCATCCGCCGGCTCGCCGACGAAGCGCTGCACCCGCTGCGGCGGGCCAGCTCGTTCTGGTCGATGCTGCCAAGGGCGCACTCGACCTCATCGGGGAAGACGCCTACCTCACGGGCGACGTGCGGCAGCTGCAGGCGGTCGAGGGTGGCCCACCGGCGGAACCAGCGCCAGAGCGTGGAGCGGCCGACACCGAGTTCGTCGGCGACCAGCGTCACGTCGCCGAGCCGCTCGCGTGCGCGCTCCACGAGGCCGCGGTTGATGTCGGCGAGGCGCACAGGTCAGCGCGATCCCACAGAGAACGCGACAGGCGCGCTCAGGAGGTGCCCCAGGCTGTTCGCACCCGGTCGAGCGACGACCAGCTGCGTGTAGAAGGTCGCGCCTATCAGCTCGGCTGGCGGCGTCCACGCGAGCCGCACGAGCCCGGTCGCCGGCGTGTAGGTGAGCAGCGTGCCGGGCACGAGCACGTAGTCGGGGTGAACCCACAGCAGGCAGCCGGGCGCCGCTGGGCCGAGCGCCACAGGGGCCTGCAGCGGGCGCGTCGACACGAGCAGCGCGACCTGCACCGGAGCGACGGGCAGCAGGGTCTCGACGCTCCAGTCGAAGGTGAACGGCTTGCCGGCGATCGGGTGCGCGACCGTGGCGTGCACGACGGGGCCGCCGACCTGCAGCGCACAACCCGACGACGGGCCGACATGCACCGTCGCGAACAGGTCCAGCGGCGCGGTGGCGAACAGCGCACCGAACACGGTCTCGGACAGCACGTCCTCGGCGCTGGGAGTGGTGGCCCATGCGGTGGCCAATGCAGTGAGCAACCGGGCGGCCTCCTGTTGCCGCGCAGGCTCCTGCAGGTTGCAGCACACGTGCGCGAGCGGACCGATGCCGGCAGCTGCGAGCAAGAGAAGAACGCGCCCGACGCGACGAGCGCCGGGCGCGGGGGTGCCGCTTGGCACCGCATTCGAGTGTTGGTCAGCCACGGCGGCCTCGGAGGAGCAATCCGATGGCGCTTTCGATCTCGTTGTGGACGTAGCAGACATAGGCGTCCAGACCATTAGCGCACCCTGTGAACCTCGCGACCTCTTCCGCCGCGCCCACGTGCAGCTGGATTGCACGAAGTTCGGCCGCAGCAGCCAGCTCCGCCGCGGTCCGCTCCGGCAACTCCGCCGGAGTCCCGTTGAACGGGCCCACGAGGAACGCGTTCTCGGCGTAGCCGGCGATGTCGGTGAGGTTGTCCATCTTCCGAGCGTGCCGCTCGCGGGACACCTTCTGCAGGATGTTCAGCATGCACACGTCGCCGGCGTTGACCGGCACACCGAGGTAGGCGGACCACAGCGCGGCGGTGCGCGTGTGGTTCTGCTCCGGGGTGCCGTAGTCGAGGCGGCGGTCGCCGTGCACGGCTTCCTTCGCGAGATCGAGAGGGCTCTTCACTTGCTCTCCTCCACAGGTTCGTAAGTAGCCTCAAACACGTCCGGCTTGCACGGGTAGTGCTCGCCCTTGACGCCGGTGATGATCCAGTCTCCGGGGCACACGATGTGGCCGCCTTCGAGGGTGTCGACCCAACCGTGGCGGTGCATCACTAGTCCGCAGTGCTTGCACACAGTTGTGCCGGGCACGTCAGGCCGCCGGAAGTAGCGCACCACCTTGCCCTCGAAACGGTGCGCAATCCCACTACCGCGTTCGGTGTAGAACGCGTCCCCATCGAGGGGGTGGTCGCCGTTCTCCCACCACCTTGTGGCCTCGATGACAACAGGCTTCTTGCGGAACTTCACTTGCGCACCTTCTTGGCGGTCTTCGCCTTCTTGGCCGGGCGGACTACGTTCGCCTGCACCTGGAGAACACGTCGCGTCAGGTTCTCGTTCGGCAACCGATAGTGCGGCCAGCTCTCGCAGCGTCCGTAGCGCAGATCGCGAAGAGTCCACACCGAGCACGCGCGCACCTGTGCCAGCGTCATGTCCGTCTCGATCTCCAACGTCACGATCATCCGTCGGGGTTTCATCGCGACCTCTTCGGCAAGTGTTTGTCGACCGTGCTGCGCGTGACTCCGAGCCCGTCGGCGATGCGGTCGCGGTAGTGATCCGCAACGCCGATGCCTTGCGTGCCCGCCATCAGCGCGTAGAGGAACTGCCTCGCGATCCTGCAGCGCTTCGCGATGGCGGTGTAGGTGGGAGGTGCCTCGCCACGCTGGACCCCGCTGCGGCGGATCCGGTCGACGAGTTCTCGGAAGGGTGTGGTCATGCGTGGACAGGTATAGCGATCAGCCTTTGAAATGTCGAGCCTTGTAGGTCTCGACCGCCAGCGGCAAGCCGGCAGCCCACCGCGGGGCCTTCGCCATGATGGAGCCGAACAGCTGCTCGTCGGCGAGCGCCTCGGGCACCTCCGCTGCGATCGAGTCGTGAACGTGCAGCACCACATCGAACGGCGTCGCGTCGAGGCGGATCAGGGCGTCGCGCAGCAGGTCGCGCGCCACCGCCTGCACGACGTTCTCGACCAGCTTGCCGCCGTAGGTCGACTCCAGCTCCATGCCGGTCTTGCCCGGCACGAAGAAGCGCAGCTCGACGCCCTCGATCTCGATCGTCTCGATCTCGCCGGCCTTGTTGACGATCTCGACCTGCTTCGTCACCGGGCGGCGGTGGGGCCGCCAGTAGCGGAGGGTCCGCCCCGACGGCAGCACGATCTGCAGGCACTCGTTCGACGCGGTGACCATCAGTCGGTCACCAACCCAGCTCAGGTCGCCTGGGTGCTCGATCGCCCAGACGCAGGCGTCTTCGAGATCCTTCCAGAACGCGACGATCTTCGCGTTCGTCTTCCGCCACGCGCGGACGACCTTCGCGGCGTCGGCGGGCAGCAGGAGCACACCGTTGTTCGCGGCGTGGTCGCGGAATCGGACGGCTCCCATCTGGTAGCCGAGGCCCAGCTCCGCGACCTTGCCGATCTGCCGGTCGATCACGCACGTCAAGTTCGCCGCGGCGGCGATCGACTTCGCGGCGTGCACGTAAGGGTCGCTCGCTGCGCGCTCCGCCGGTGTGGTCGCGGCGTCGTAGGCGCGGAACACCGCCAGTTTCCCTTCGTCGCCGGCGAGCCACGCGTTGACGCGCGCCTCGATGCCGGCGAAGTCGCCACCGACCAGCACCTTGCCGGGGCCGGCGATCACGAGCGTGCGCAACAAGAACGACAACCCTTCGAGCAGCGGGTGCAGCATGCTCGCTCCCGCGAGGTCGCGTTGCATCACCGCGGCGGCGAACGCGTCGCGCAGCTGCGTGAACTGCTTCGATGGGCGGGCGAGGTTGTGCACCTGCAGGATCTCGCTCGACCAACGACCGGTGGTCGCCTTCGAGTAGCGCAGTGCGTAGCGCAGCCGGCCGTCGGAGCAGACGGCGAACGGCACGCGTGCCGTCTTCGCCAGCGACGTGAGGCGGCCCGACTCGGCGCGCAGCTCCAGAACCTTGCGCACGTCGTCCGGCAGCGCTGGTCGCTTCAGTATCGCGAGCACGCTCTCTTTGCTGAGCGACGGTGTCCAGGCGAAGGTGCCGTCGTCTCGCTTGCGGCGAACCTTCGGCAGCACGACACCGCGGTCGGTGAGCCACTCGCCCAGCGCCTGCAGCTTCGACGTGCTCCAGATGTCTTCGGTCGTCTCCCACACGTCGGAGCCGATCTCAGCCTTGCGTTGCAAGGCGAGGTCTGCCATCGCAGCTGCGCGCGGCTGGTCGAGCAGCGCACCGCGGGAGTTGATCCGGCGGTCGACCAGGATCATGGTCCGCTCCTCGGGCGGCAGCGCCGGCAACCGGAACCACACCGCGATCGTCGACAGCACGTCGCGCATGCAGTAGTCGGCGAGCCGCTCCAGCTCCGTCGGCGTCATCGTCGGGTAGACGAGAGCACCCTTGCGCGTGCGGACCTTCGCTTTCGACGTCATCAGCTTGTGGCCCTCGTCGTCCTTCAGGACGTTCGCGCCGACCACAGGGCCTAGCTTCGCGAGCGAGAGCGGCAGGCACAGGGCTGCAGCGTGAGCGAGGGTGTCGCGCCACTGATCGTCGTGCACCGACGGCCAGCCGTGGGCCGGGCACAGGTGCGCCCGGAAGATCGAGGCCTCGAACGATGCGTTGTGCGCGAGCACCGGTCTCCCGCGCACGATGTGCTCCGCGACCCACCGCGGGACGGCGTCGCCAGGGAACCACCGGGTCGACTGGTGGACGCCGCGCTGATCGGCGAGTGCGGCGCAGACCACGTAGACGCGGGTCGTCGGGTGCTCTGCGTAGGGCGCCGCGCCGTCGTCGATGTCGGCGGCGCTGCACGTCTCGATGTCGATGCAGAGGATCAAGCGAAGACAGCGTAGGCGGCGACCCAGGCGGCGGCGAACAGCACCGCGAGCAACACCTTGCCCGCGGTGCGGAGGGTCACGCGAGCGGATCCCACGGCTCGCTCGTGCTGCCGGAGCCGAGTTCGTCGGGCAACTCCAACGCCTCGAAGGCGGTGTCGGGGTCGGTCGGTTTGCCGCGGCCGTCGAGGCGCTCGCCGTCCTTCACGAACTGCAGGCCTCCCAGGTCGCAGCTGACGCCCTTGCCGAACTGGTTGTCGTAGGCCCAGAACCGGATGCGCGCCCGCGCCCAGCAGCCCGCGTAGAACTTGTCGACGCCCACGGGGCGGCGCGCTTGGTCGACCAGCACCGGCGGCAGGTCGCACTTCGTCGCAAGGAAATGCCAGCCTTTGTCGTAGCCGGCGTATTCCTTCTCGCTGGCGTCGCGGACCGGCAGCTGCTTCAGGGTCTTCGGGATCTTGCCGTCGAACTTCGCCAGCAGCGCCGCCTTCATGGCCGCGTTGTAGGGCGTGAGGTCGGTGCCCGGCGGGATCAGGAGCGTCGCCTGATACGACTCCTTCGTGCTGCCGGGGCCGTTCGGACGCTTCTTGTCGAGCGACAGGAAGGACAGGCGAACGTCGAGGGTGGTGAACTCCACGGGGGAGACGGGCTTCGTCGGATCGTTGGTCATGGTTACGGATTGTTGGTTGCTGGTTGCCCGAGGTCGCCTGTCACTCGCCTTCGGGCGAGTCGCAGGCGAGCGCGGCGTTGGCGCGCATGCGGACATCTTCGAGATGCGTCAGAGCCAACGCGTGGTTGCGCCCCTCGGGCATGATGTCGCGCAGCTCCTTGGCCAAGGCCAAGGTCAGGGCGGAGACGCGCTCGTGCTTCGCGGAACGTGACGGCGGGCCCTTGTGGAAGATGAATCGGTTTTCGAGTTCGGCGTCGGTCGGCTTCGGCATGACTTTTCTCTTAGGGGGTTGCGGTGACAGACAGAAAGAACCGCTGACAAGAGGTGGCAACACGTTTTAACTGGCGCTCTACCGGGCTGAGCTACGATGGGCTTGCGCCCAAAGGGAGGATTTGAACCACCGACCTACAGTGCCCTTGTAGTGCTGCCTCGCGTTCAGCGGAAGGTGAAGACTGCTCGACGAGGATCGCCTACGAGAAGTGTCCTGCCAATTAGACGACGCGCGGCGGGGCCGCTCGGCGGGATTTGAACCCACATTCCTTTTCTTAAGAAGGAAGTATCGCAGGCTGCGTTCGAGCATTGTGGTTGCTTCGGCAAAGGTGACCTCCGGGTTGCTCTCCAGAACGAGCATCCGCCCCGTGAGGGGCGGCAGGATTCGAACCAAGTAGCCGCAGGTCGCGTCCGAAGCAGAATGCGGTTGGAAAAGAGCAGCCGACTAGGGTTTGCCTGGGTCGATCCGTTGTAGACCCAAGCAGCGTTCGGCCGAGGTGCGAGAAGCTAGCGAGCGACGCCGGGGATGTCAACGCTCGACAGCGTTTCCATCCACGATTTTTTCTCGCTCAGGAAGGTCGCGATCGCCGACCAGACGGCGTCGCCGAAGCCGCCGACGTTCAGCACGTTCGGCTCGACCGCGACCTGCTTCGTGGTGTTCGGCGTCAGGTCGACGCACACCAGCCGGGCGTCGGGATTCTTCTGCTGCAGCCGGCGCCACTCGCTCATCGCCGGCGTGAAGACGCGACCGCGGCCGTGCAGCGGCGACGACGGCGGCAGGGACGAGAACCAGCTTTCGTTGTCGCTGATGATGACCACCGCGTCGCAGCGCTCCAAGGTCGCGGCCATCCGCAGCGGCACCGAGCAGTCGGTGCCGCCACCGCCGAACCTCGCCAGCGCTTCGGTGATCTCGGGGATCGAGCCACCGAGCCGACCGCCGTGCGCAGCTGTGTCGAACGCGCAGATGCGCACGGTGGGGTTCGCGTGCACCAACGACGCTGCGAGCATCGCCGCCGCATCGACGCACCGGATCTTGCTCGTCGCCGAGTTGCGGCCACCCGTCATCGAGCTGCTCATCGAGCCCGACACGTCGACACCGATCACGGTGTCGGGCGGCAGCTTCGGGGCGTTGACGCACGACAGCTCCATCGCTTGCGCGAGCGCCATCTGCACGCCCGTCGGCATGCCAGCCTCGACGTGCTTCCACGCCGCGAACAGCTTCGTCGGCAGCGCGCGTGAGCTGACGACTTCCGCCGGGTCGCGCAGCCGCTCGACGACCATCGACAGGCCTTCTGCCGACGACAGCACGCCGTGCCGGAGGAACGTGTTCAGGTTCATCAGCAGCGTCAGCCACGAGCAGTTCTTCGCGACCGCGGTCCACTCTTCGGTCGACATCGGCAGCGACGACAGGAACTGGAAGTTCACGTCGGGCAGCGGGCCGGGCACACCGAGCTTGCGCATCTCCAGCTGCTGGACGCACTCGGGCAGCAGTCCCAACGCGGCGACGGGCTTGCCCATCAGGTAGGCCAGCATCGCCGAGCGCGCCGGCGTCGCCGGCCTCGGGTGCGTGAGCGCGATGATGTCCTTCATCGACGGCTTGTCGCCGATCGACGCGTGGAACAGCTGCTCGTCGGTGCGCGACGCGAACCACTGCTGCAGCAGCTTCTTCACCGCGGTGCCGAAGCTCTTGCGGCCGGCGACGCCGCTGCGCATCGCCTGCACGAAGTTGCGCAGCATCTTGCCGTTGTGGATCACCCACGGGAACACGCGCTTCAGCAGCTGCACGTCGCGCGCAGCGAGCACGGCGCAGAGCACCGCAGGCATGTCCTTCATCCTGCCATCGCGCGCCGCGTAGAGCGCGACCTTCGCGACCCACTCGGGGCTGCACCGCTTGGCGATGTCGAGCACCTGCGTCAGCTGGTCTTCGGCGTCCACGTAGAACGTGTCGCCGAAGCAGCCGGTGACAGCGAACTGTGCGAGCGCCTCCTCCGGCGTCCGCGAGTAGGCGACGCCGCCGGCGTTGTTGGTGGTGTCGGCGGGCGGGATGCGCGCACCGGGGGTCGACGAGAAGAGTTTCGAGTCCATGGTCAGAGGTCTTCGGGCTTGCGGATCAGGGAGATGGCAAGGGCGAGCACCCCGAACAAGGATGCGCCGCCCAACAGAGCTGCGACGAACCAGAACCGGAACGCCCCGCGGAACACGGGGTCCAGGTGCAAGTCGGCGTGGCACTTTCGGTAGATGATGAGCCCGCCGGCGAGCCCGGCGGACAACCACAACAGCACAGCGAGCAGGATCACGAGTCCTCCAGTTCGGGGAACATGGCCGCGGCGGAGCGGTCGATCGCCGGACGCTTGTCCGACTCCGGCACCAGCGACACGCCGGTGACGGGGCGCTCGACCAGCGCCGAGATGAGTTTCTTCGCCTGCGGTGCGCGACGTTCCGCCTCCGCGGGCGAGACAACGGAGCTGTCGAACGGATCCGCGCCGCACTTCTTCAGCAGTGCGATCGCGTCGGCCTCCGACTTCCACTGGCGGTTCGCGATGCGCGCCACCAGCTTCAGGCCGGGCAGCGTCTCGCCGGCGGTGGCGCGGCGGAACGCTTCCTTGCGCACCGCCGCGATCCACGACTCCACCGTGTTGGCGGCCTGCACGATCTTCGCCAGACGATCCGTCGGGACGGCTTCGAGCAGCGGCGGCGCCTGCACCGTCGTCGGATCGGTGAGATCCGGGAACACGTCCTGCGCGGCCTCCAGCGCCCGCGCCTGCAGCGCGGAGCACGTGCCCTTGACCGGGCACCACTTGCAGTGATCGCCGGCGACCAGCGCAGCGCCCGGCCTCAGCGCAGCCAGCTCCGCGGCGGCCAGCCGCTGCTGGAACAGGCGCAGCACCGTCGGTTGCGCGACCCACCGGCGGTGTGGTTCCGCGCCCTTGTAGAGCGGCTGCACGATGTGCAGCTCGACTTCCTTCACGAGGTGCGCGGGGATGCCGGCGGTCGCCAGCGCGGCCACACCGTAGGTCAGAGCCTGCTCGTTGTCCTCGACATCGACGAACGTGCCGGCGCCCAGCTTCAGGTCGATGACGTGCAGCTTCTCCCGGCCCGGCTCCCAGATCAGTGCGTCGGCCGTGCCGTGCACGTTGGGGGACAGGTAGACCTTCTGCTCGATCTGCAGCTCGCCTCCCGTCACCAGCACGAGGCTCTCGACCACATCGAGGTAGAGCTGCACCGCAGACACCAGCTCCTCGTCGAACGTGAACTCGCCGTCGGCGGACTTCGTGCCGAAGAACGCCTGGGCCTTGCAGCCCGCCAGGAGGCACTTGGCCGCGATGTCGTGGCCGAACGTGCCGCGGCGCGAGTGCACGGTTTCCGGGGACTCGACGCCGCGCGAGGCGGTAACCGAGCCCGGACAGTTCATCCACCGCTTGGCGGACGACGGCGACAGGAGTGCGTGTGCCATGGTGCGTGCGGGGGCCTCAGGACTTCGCGGGAAGGGCGCTCATCGCCGCCACGAGTTCGGCGAACCGCTCCTTCGGCAGCTCGACCAGCCGGTTGATCTTGAACTGCTTCGCGAACAGCTCCTTCAGAGGCTCCATGCCGACCTTCTGCGCGGTCGCGGTGACCAGCTTGGCCACGTCTTCGAGCGTCAGCTGCGCGGCGGCAGCGACCTCGACCTGGACCGCCGGAGCGGCCGTCGCCTTCGGTGCAGCCGGCGCCGGCGAAACCTCGACGGCGGGCACCTCGACCTTGTCGGCGGCCTTCTTCCGCGACTTCGGGGCCGGCGTCTCGGCGCTGACGGGGGCCGCGGTCTCACCGCTTGCGGCGTCGCGGCGCAGCGCGGCGCCTACGACGTTGTCGACCAGAGACTGCAGGGCGGGGCCCAGCGTGAAGACGTGCGTAACGGTGACGTTGATGTCCATGTGTGTTCTCGTTTGTCTACAGGTTCAGGTGTTGGTGTTCAAGTATTCCATGAGCAGGTCGACGACAGCTCCGTGGGTCTTGCCCGACACGAGAGAGCTGCCGTCGAACCACGCAGTGTAGGTGTCGATGCCGAGGAGTGACGACACCGGGTCGAGATCGACCCGGCGGACGAGCTGGCCCCACCAGCGATCAGCTGGCTGGCGGCCCGGCTCCCGCCACAGGCAGGCGACGCGGTCGAGAAGCCCGACCAGCTCGGGCTTCTCCATGCCGTAGCGGCCGTCGCCTTTGGCGGCGAGCACGGCTGCCTTCTGTGCGTCGTTGAGTTTCACCGCGACCCTCGCCTGGAAACCAAGAAGATCGACAGGTCGCCACCGGCGAGCTGGCGGCTGCGGTTCGTGTCCGGCAGATGCACGAGCCCGAAGAACTGACCGAGCACGCGTTGCGCGCGAACCCGGCCGACGTTGATGAAGAACACCGAGTCCGTGCGGCTCCGGTAGAACGCCGACGGAGCGCGGGTGCCGATGTGAATCACTGGCGACCCCCGTCGTCCGCGCGCACGAGTTTGCCTTCGCGCACGCAATACGGAACGCCGGGCTCGATCCCGTCCTCGCCCACGTAGCCCGTAGCGATGCGGTAGCGGTCGACACTCCGGCTCCACCAGCGCACGAGGACCGTGCCCCTGTAGCCCGCGGTGGCCGTGCCCCTGTCGCCCGCGGTGGCCGTGCCCCTGTAGCCCGCGGTGGCCATGCCCCTGTAGCCCGCGGTGGCCGTGCCCGCCGTGACGGCCTCGCCTGGGTAGTGCTCAGTCAACAGCGCGGCGCACGAGTAACGATCGCCGACGTGCAGCACGCGAGCGCGCGGAAACTTGACCTTGCCAGAAAGATCGACGCACTCGGACTCGACAGCCGCGACGATCAGCCAAGTCGCATCGTCGTTCCAGTCGAGCAACTGGCCGTCGCCGACACCACGGCGCAGGCCGTGCAGGCCGTTGCCGCACTTCACTTCGGCGCTCCAGTCCGGCGCCGCCACTTCGGCACCGACCACGAGAGGCCACCGGAATCCGCCATGCGCCCTGCCGGCGGCGTCGCACGTGCGCAAGCACGCGACTTCGCCAGGGCGCAGAAGGGCCGCGAGTCTGGACGTTGCGTTCACGACTGCACCTCCTGTGCCTTCAGCAAGCCGTTGGCGGCCGCGATGCGCACCAGCTTGCCCACGGTGCTGGTGTTGCAGGCGAACGCGATCGCCAGCTGCTTCTGCGTGGCGTGCGGGATCAGGGACGCGACGAGCCGGACGACGGTCATGTCGATGGACGCGTCGCGGAACGACGCGGTGAGGGTGAACGTGCCCGGCTTGTAGCGGTAGGCACGAGCACGCTTCGAGAGGGGCTTGCGAGGGGCGCGGAAGTTCATGGTCAAGGTCTCTCTTTGCTTCAGGGGGTTGGCGCGAGCCTCAGAGGCTCGCGGCTTCGTAGATGCGTCCGCCGACGGTGGCCAGCTCGACGAGCTGCCCGGCGCGGTTGGTCGACTTCGCCAACGACGTGACACCGTTGCCGATGCCGGCGAACGACAAGGGGCTGACACCGCGGTTCTCGTTCGCAGAGGCGAGCATCACCGCACCCTTGCTGGCGGCTTCGGACAGCTCGAACTCGCGCACGAGCCGGTCGACAGCGGACTCCACGTCGACCGCGAACGTCTTCGCCGCGGCGGTCTGCAGCACCTCCAGCTCCTTCGCCAGGATCGTCGGCGTCGCGCGGCGCAGCTGCTCGCGGAAGTCGCGGATCAGCTTGCCGCGGTCGCCGCGGTGGATCCCGCGGAACTCGACCATCTCACGCGCGCCCCAGATGATGAAGTTCGCGCACAGGTCGTCGAAGATGAACTGGCGGACCCAGATCGACGACGCGCCGACTTCGCTGTTCTCGACGACCACGCCGCGACGGATCGGGCGCCCGCCGGCGCCGGCGCCACCCTCTTCGTGCATGAAGAAGGCGAAGCTGTCCTGCACGCCGCGGAACAGGCACGGCTTGTTGTTGCCCAGGATGTTGTTCCGCTGCGCATCGGTGTTCTTCGTCGGGCGAGCGGGCTCGAACCCCGCGCCGATCAGCCACGTGTCGACTTCCCGCAGCAGGTCGGCGTCCGAAACGCGCGTGTAGGTCGGCGACGTGAAGCCGCGGATCACCGGCGGGAGCTGGTTGCCGTCGCTACCGGTGAACGTGCCGATGTGCACCTTCACCTCGTCGCTGGTGCGGCTCAGGGCGTCGGTCAGCGCGATGGCGGCGACCTTCGGCGCGAGGCGGTCGAGCACGAACTCCGCGCGGGCGCCGGCGATCGCGCAGAGGCCGCGGACGCTGTGCGAGGTGAGCGGATAGCCGGCACTCGCGCGCTTGCTGACGAGCATCAGGTCGCGACCGTCGGCGACGACCTCCAGGTTGTGCGCCGGGCAGCGGACCTCGCGGTGGTTCTCGGCGTCGCGCTGCGCCGCGTGCAGCAGCTGCGGGAAGCTGGCGTAGTGCTGGTCGGCCGGGCGGTTGCGCAGGTTCTCGGACGCGGACATCAGGTTCGTCGACATGGGTTCGATCTCCAGTAAGGAAAGGTCGCTCTCGCGAGCGGCCGTCGGCGGTCAGCGACGTTGCTGACCCCGACGACCCGCGCGATCATGAAGACCTTGTCGTCGCTTGTCAACGCTTGACTTCACTTTTTTCTTCGGGCTCCTCCGCCGCGCTTTCACCGCGGCTTCTTTGGGTGGAGGAAGAACCGCTCGCCGCACACCGGGCATGGCAAGTAGGCGAACGCCCCGTCTCTGTCGGACTTGATGTTCTCCACGAGTTCGTGGCCGTCCGCCTCCATCTCGGACTTGCACGCGGTGCACTTGCCCGCCCAGAGCTGCTCGTGCGGCGACAGGCCGCGCTTGACGATCTTCAAGAGGCACCTCCCGCCGGCTTCTCGGCCTTCTCGATCGCGGGGAGCCCGAGCACACGCACGTTCTGTAGCGTCTTCGTGATATGCGCTCTTGCCCGAGCAGCTGCGCGAGGTTGGTCGCAAGACGGCTCCTCGGCGCGGGGCGTGGCGACCGCGAGTTCGGCCCGCGCCGCGTCCCGCTCGCCCCGCAGGGCGTTGACTCCGGCCTGCACGCTCCCTGCCTGCACGCCCGCGTCTGCCAGTGCGGCGTTCGCGTTGTCGACCGAGTTGCGCAAGGCGTCGCGCTCGGCCACGATCTGCGAGATCAGGCTCTCCAGACGCTTTCGCGCCGCATACTCCCACTCCAGGCGCTGGGCGTAGGGCGTGGGGGTCTTCGGGGAGGCGATCACTTCGCACAACGCGTCGATCGCGTTGTCGATGTCGTCGGGCAGAGGCAAAGGCGAACGTGCGGTCATCGGAGCACCTGTCGGATCATCGCGGTCTTCCGCGCCAGAATCTCACCGACGATCTGGTCGACACTGTTGGCAAGGGAAAGGAAACGAACGTGCACGCTGCCGCGCTGCCCGATGCGGTGCGCGCGGTCGGCCACCTGGGCGTTGTCGCCAGGAACGAACGACTGCTCGACGAACACCACGTCCTGCGCCGCGGTCAGCGTGATCGCGGTGCCGCCGGCGGTGATCTGCAGCACGATCACGCGCGTCGTCGGATCGGTCTGGAACTCGTTCACCGCGTCGTAGCGCTCCTGCGGCGAACGCGCGCCGGTGATCGACCGGCAGCCGAACTCGCCGAGCCCGGCGACCAGCTGCTCGATCACGTCGAGGTGGTGTGCGACGACGATCACCTTGCGCTTCGGATCCTCGCGCAGCTCGTCGCTGAGCAGCTCGATCGTCGGTGCGACCTTCGCGAGGCCGCACGCATGCCGCCACTCGGCGAACGACGGATCGGCCTGCAGCTGGTCGAGGGTGTCGTCGGTGATCTTCAGCGGATCGAACGTCTCGCGCACGCGCGTCGAGGAGTCGAGCAGCACGTCGCTGTAGCGGATCGGCGGGAGATCCTGCAGAACGTCGCTCTTCAGCCGGCGCAGCCCGAAGGCCATCACGCGCGACCGCAGTTCGGGGGCCCGCTTGATGCCGACCACCTTCAGCTGGTTGCTGAAGCCGCTCGGCACGGTGACGCAGAACCGGTCGCGCCACTGCGCGTAGCTGAGCAGCTTGCCCGTCTCGGCGTCGCGCACCAGCTCGGGGCGGATCCCTGCGAGCATCGTCCAGACGTTCGTCGCGTCGTTCGGCATCGGCGTGCCGGTCAATGCCCAGACGATCGGCGAGCGTCGCGCCATCGCGTCGTTCCCGAGGAACATGCGGCGCGAGCGCTTCGCGTAGGGGTTGCGGAACGCCTGCGCCTCGTCGATCACGAGAGCGTTGAAGCCGTGCAGCTGCGCGTCGATCTTCGGCATGCGGAACAACGCGTGCGACACGATGACGTGGGTCGCGTCGCCGCGCACGATGTCGCGCCCGGTGCGCAGCACCTGGACGCGTGCTGTGGGGTCGACCAGCAGCACTTCACGCTTCCAGTTGTGGAGCGCGACCGCCGGCGCGCAGATCAGCGTGCGAGCCGCTGAGAGCTGGCGCAACGCGGTGAGAGCCTGGACGGTCTTGCCGAGGCCTTGGTCGTCGAACAACCCGCCGCGTCGGTGCTCTGTGAGCCACCGGACGCCGTCGAGCTGGTAGGGATAGAGTTGCAACATGGTGGAGCCTCTGTAGCCGTGTAGACAAGCGCTGTCAATCGCCGACCTGCGCGTTGACACCTCTTCATCGGCTGGCTACGGTCGGCGACCCCTGAAAAAGTCGCGCCCCGGGCCCACCGTGATGTGCGGCGGATCCGGGGCGCGCGTCCCTGGTGCAAAGCAAAGCTCTCGACGCATGGCAGTCTACCAAATCGTCCCTCCAGAACAACAGAGGATCCCCGCAGCTCTCCGCGTCGCGAAACGCTGGTGCGCGTGGCAGCAGGAGACGCCGCACGGGGGCAAGCCGACGAAGGTGCCCGACCAGAGCACGCTCGACCTCGCGCGCTGCCGCACGCTCGACGAGGCAGCTGCGGTTGCCGCCGAGCTGAACGGCACCGGTGGCATCGGCTTCGTGACCACCGGGCGGCAACCGGTCACATCGGGCGACAACACGTGGTTCCGGGTGCTGGTCGATCTCGACGCGTGCAGGCACCCGGAGACCGGCGAGGTGTCGGAGTGGGCGGTGGAGACGATCGTGGGGCTCGGCAACGGCTACACCGAGGTGAGCCCCAGCGGCACGGGGCTGCGGATCGTGCTGCTCGTGCGCGAGCTGCCTGCGCCGGGCAGCGTCAAAGCGCTGGTGATGGTCCCGCACCCGGCTCCCGAGGGCGTGCTGAAACGGCCGCAGGTCCAGCTGTTCGGCCTCGGGCCCGCTGGCTACGTGACGATTACCGGGCAGCGGCTGGACGGCACGAACGAGGAGGCGGTGGGCCTGCCGAACCTCGACTGGCTGATCGACCGCTTCCACATGCGCGCGGAGAAGGCCGAGGAGCAGATGGCTGGTGGAGAAGGGCCCGAGCCCGAGATCAGCGAACTCGACGCAACGCTGCGCGAGTGGAACGCGCCGCTGGTCGACGGCGAGTGGGCCAAGGTGATGCCCGGCAAGTCCGCGAGCGAGGCCTACCACCTGTTGGTGCGGCGCGCGATGCAGGCGGCCCGCGGCCACGAGGATGTCGTCGTCGACTGGCTGCTGCAGCACACCGCGTGGGGCCGCGGTGAGATCGACGACAGCCGCGACCCCGCCAAGTATGCGCGCGCGTCCTGGGTCGCGAAGGAGGTCGTGCGCTGCCGGCAGAAGCATCCCACGCCGCGAGCCGACGCGATGTTCGAGCCGCTGGCGCCCGCCGCGGAGCCGGCAGAGGAGCGCGCTGCGGTGAGCGAGACGCCGAAGCCCCCGCTCAACACCGCGGTGGACGTGGCGCAGCTGTGGCAGCACGAAGGCCCGCTGGTGCATCTGCCGACGGGGATCGAGAGCCTCGACAACGCGACGGGCGGCGGGCTCGTGCTCAGCTCACGCGTCTACCTGATCGGGGCGCCGGACAGCGGCAAGACGCTGCTCGGGCTGCAGATCATCGACCACTACCTGCAGCAGGGCATCACATGCGCCATGCTGCCGATCGACGAGGAAGCGAGCGACATCGCGATGCGTCTGATGCAGCGCCGCGGCTGGCCGCGCGAGGTGCTGGAGTCGCGATCGCCTGAAGCGATCGCCGCGCTGCGCGAAGAGATGAGCAAGTTGCCGCTGCTGCTGTTCAGCCCGGAGACGACGATCGAGTCCGCCGCAGTGCAGCTGGCCGCGTTCGCACGCCAGCGGCACCCGGGCGTCGACAGGCCGCCGTGCGTGCTGCTGATCGACAGCGTGCAGACGGCGCACGCCGAAGGTGAGGACGACGACGCGAGCCTCTACAAGTCCGTGACGCACCGGGTGCGGCAGATCCGTGCGGCCGCGACTCGCTACCGCATGCTGGTGATCGCGACCAGCGAGATGTCGCGCGCGGCCTACCGCTCGAAGAAGACCGAAGAGAACAGCAGCGACATGGCGGCGGCGAAGGAGTCGGGGGCGATCGAGTTCTCGGCCCGGCTGCTGGTCGCCTTGCGGCCTGTCGCTGGCGTGGCGGACGTGGTCGAGGCACGGATCGCGAAGAACAAGCACGGCCCCTCGACACGCAACGACCAGGACGGCATCTTTCTGCGCGTCGACCGCGGCGGGCAGCGACTCGCCGAGGACGCGGGGTTCAAGCCGCTCGACGAGGAGGATCAGCAACTCATGCTCGACGCCGAGGAGCGACGGACGCAGGGTGCAGCGAGGCTGTGCTCCTGGCTGCAGGCGAACGGGCCGACGGGGACGAACGCGTCCATGGTCGGCGTAAAAGAATCGTCCAAGAGCAAGTTCATCGCCGTGCGTGATTGGCTGCTCGACATTGGCGCTCTGACGCAGGTTCCGGGCCCGAACCGGCTCATGCTGCTGCAGCTGGTGCCGAGCAAGATCCCGTCGGCGGTGCTCGCCGAGATGGCGAAGGAGCTGCTGTGAGGCAGCGAACCGAACTGGTGGTCCAGGTGGTCTGGACCACTTGGACCAGCGGTGGTCCAGGTGGTCTGGACCACTCGGACCACGCAACCAGCCCGGGTGGTCCAAGTGGTCCTTATAGGACCACAGACCACTTGGCTGGACCACCTGAAAATGCACGTCTGAAAACTCGAACCGTCTGGACCACCTGAAATGATCGACCCAAAAAGCGTCCCCCGCGGTGGGGTCCTCGGCATCGACCCCGGCTCGGCGAGCGGCTGCCTCGCCTACATCAGCCCGGGTTTCATTGGCACATGGCCCATTGGCGACCTGACCGAACGCGAGCTGGCGGACCTCGTCCTGGCCCTTGCAAAGTCCGCGCGCCTTGCCATCATCGAGCAGGTCGGTGCGATGCCGAAGCAGGGCATCGCGAGCGCGTTCAAGTTCGGGCGGAACTACGGCGCGCTGCGAGCGCTCCTCGCCGCGTCGGGCGTGGTGTGGGTCGAAGTGCTCCCGGCCAAATGGCAACGCGAGATCGGCTGCGCGCCGCGCGCGGGCAAGGCCAAAGGCGACCACAAGCGCGCGCTGCGCGCCCTGGCTCAGCAGCTGTTTCCGAGCGCCAAGGTCCGAGCGGTCGAGGCCGATGCGCTGCTGCTTGCGCAGTGGGGCGTGATCTCTCGTGGACAGCCACCGTTGACGCTCGACGACCTGCTAGGTTTGTGACACGCATGGTCACGTGGCGACAGATCCCCGGCTTCAGCTACGAAGCCTCCGACGAAGGTCAGATCCGCGCGACCACGGCGCGCGTGCGCAGCAAGCAGGGCGTGCCGCTCAAGTCGTGGGTCGTCGACCGCCACGGTCGCAAAGCGGCCTACGTGCAGCTCGGGCGCGGCAACAGGCAGCTGGTGCATCGGCTGGTGTGCCTCGCGTTCCACGGCGAGCCGCCGCCGGGCAGCGACTGCTGCCACATCAACCACAGCTCGCTGGACAACCGCGCGAGCAACCTGCGCTGGGGCGCGCACAGCGACAACGTCGCGGAGACGTTCACCGAGGTGGCGCGCGAGCGGCGCGCGATCACACTAGAGGCCCTTGAGGTCTACGCGGGTCCGTCCGACGATTGCCCCTTTTAGCGACACATGGCGACACCGAAGACGAACCCGAACGCAGCGCCCGTGACACCGAACATGCTCGATCCCTACTGGGGCCTGCGGCTCGGTTCGCCGCTCGATCGCGCGACGCGCGACTGGCTGCGCGAGCTGCTGCCGCCCGAGCACAACGACGACGGCTCCTTTGCGAAGGGCCGGCTGCGCCAAACCCACGTGCCGCCGCGCGCCTACCAGTTTCGCACGCTGGTCGCGAAGTATCTGAAGCGGTTGAACCTGCCTGTCGACGCGGTGATTGAGCAGCTGTTCGAAGACCTGATGCGTGCATCGCGCGCGGGCGACGTGGGCGCGACGAAGCTGCTGCTGGAGCGGCTCTGCGGCAAGGAGGCCGAGCAGATCGACGTGTCGGTCGAGGTGTCGCAGCTGCCGCCCGAGGAGCGCGTGAAGCGAATCCAGGCGCTGCTGACGACCGCGGCACGCCGTCGGATCGGCGTCGAGGGCAGCGGGCTCTTGCCGGCGCCGATCGGCGATGGCACGCTTCCGGGGTGAAAGCGCTTCCGCCCGTGACCGACGCCGACGTAGCCGGCGCCATCGACCTCGACAACCCGCCCTGCACGAACTGCCGCTACCGAGTCGCAGCGCACAACGCACCGCACCCGGTGTGCCGGCGGCACCCGCCCATCTGGGTCGCGCCGCATCCGGTGCAGACGCCGCAAGGCGCGGCCCTGTCGCCGGGCGGCTGGAGCTGGCCGCCGGCGATCGTGAAGTGCGGCGAGTTCGAACCCACGATGCCGGGGTGACCGTGGCGCGCATCGCACGCAACGAGCGAGGCTGGCGCATCGGGCAGACGCACCACCGCGCCCGCTACACCGACGATCAGGTGCGCGCCGTGTTGACGCTGCACCACCGCACGCAGTGGGGTTGGCGTCGCATCGCGACCGCGCTCTCGTTGAACGTGCATTGGGTCAAGGCGGTGCTCGCCGGCAGGCTGCGCCTCGCTGTGCGGCCCGAAGGGCTCGACCTGCGATGATCCAGCCGCCTCGACCCTCGGGCCAAGTCCGCAGCACCGTCGTGCCGGCGCCGATCAGCGAGGCTGAGGTGCTCGCGATCGTGCGTCGTGTGCTCGCCGGCGAGCTGTCGCTCACGGCGCTGCTGGACGCGTTGCCCGGCACCGCGGAGCAGGGTGCGATCATCCATCGCACAGCCTCGGGCTGGGAGCTGCTCGCGCCCGGCACCGACGGCTACGTGCTCACGACGCACGGTCCGGGGGCCGACGTGACGTGGGAGCCTCCGGGCGGAGGCAGCGGCGGCCTGGAGGCGGACTTCGCCAAGCAGATGGTCTCTCTGAGGGTCTAACAATGCTCCTGCTCACCAGCACCAGCGACACGCTGCAGGTCGTCACCAGCACCACCGACCAGATCGACTACACGTGGTCGGCCGTGGACATGACATCCTCGCCGACGTTCGTGCCGGTCAGCGGCGACGGCGCGATCACCACGGCCACGACGACCACGGTCGTGGCGGCGCCGGCGGCGAGCACGCAACGGCAAATCAAGCACCTGTCGCTGCGCAACGTCGGCTTCACGTCTGCGCCGATCGTGGTGCAGCGCAACGCTGGCACCGCGCGCACGATGTTCGCGGCGACGCTGGCGGTAGGCGAGTCGCTGCAGTTCGTCGATGGCGTGGGGTTCGCCGTGTTCGACGCCGCCGGGCGCCCGCGGTCGTTGACCGCGGAGGGCGAGGGCTACAACGGGCGCCTCTACCCGGTGTTCAAGGCCGGCACCAGCGCCGACACGATCGGCTACTGGTATTGCAACGGCAAGGACGGCGGGTTCCCCGGTGCGTGGGCGCCTGGGGCACCGGGGATCAACGGCCGCACCACGGACGGCACGACGGCGGCCGATGCGGGTTGCATCCCGATTCAGAGCCCGGCGCTCGGCGCGAACTTCCTCACCAACGTGAGTCTGACTGCGACCGTCGCGCACTGGTTCATGGTGTTCGACGTGCTGTGGGTCAATACGGGTCTCGTCGTCACGACGACAGGCGCCCAGGCGATCGTCACGCCCGCGTTTCCCGCGCGATGCGCCGACGGCACCGCGAACGGCGAAGGGCTGATGATCGGCCTGCTGTTCACCGCCGCCGCGACGAACGCCGCCGTCATCAACAACGCGACCGTCAGCTACACCAACCAGGCCGGCACTGCGGGCCGCACGGCCACGCTGGCCAACCTGGTC